>Ga0247729_10000440_pt1 | contig 17453 bp, 20 predicted proteins | sample UWRJL133311R2_FD_180958 | JGI IMG/M metagenome (GOLD analysis project Ga0247729, IMG submission 180958) | Plant litter microbial communities from Arlington Agricultural Research Station in Wisconsin, United States - UWRJ-L133-311R-2 | ecosystem: Environmental > Terrestrial > Plant litter >... | reverse complement strand
ATAGAGCCACTGTATTGTGCGGGGTATGCCGCAGGTGCGTCCGAACCACCCCACGGGCGTCGTGCTGCTCTTCCAGCGGTGGGCGGATGCCGTCGCCCGCGTCGCGTGGGCCAGGCGCGTGCTGCTCCACCCCGTGGTCGCGCGGCCGGGCTACTGGGTCGCCACCGGTGCCGGCCTCCTCTGGGGCTCCGTGCTGAGCCTGGGCCGCATCCGTCCGGACGGCGGCGTCATCGTGGCGCGACGCTGCCCACGATGGGCCTTCGGACGCGGCGGGACCACGATCGGCGCGGTCTACCTCACCCACCACACCCTCGGACGGGCCGTGCTCGAGCACGAGGCGGTGCACCGCGCGCAGTGGAGGCACTACGGTCTCGCGTTCATCCCCCTGTACATCGCCGCCGGACCCGACGCGCGAACCAACCGCTTCGAGGTCGAGGCGGGACTCACCAGTGGAGGATACGTATGAGGACCATCGTGATCACGGGCGGCAGCGCGGGCATCGGCGCCACCGCGGCGGAGCGCCTCGCGGGCGAGGGCTGGGACGTCGCCGTTGTGGGACGCAACGCGGAGCGCACGGCCCGGGTCGCGGCATCCGTCGGCGGCACGGCCTTCGTCGCCGACTACGACCGGCTCGACGAGGTTCGGGCGCTGGCGGCGGCGCTGCTCGAGCGCTATCCCCGCATCGACGTGCTCGCCAACAACGCCGGCGGGCTGATCAGCAGCAGGGGCCGCAGCGCGGACGGCCACGAGCGCACACTGCAGCACAACCACCTCGCGCCCTTCCTGCTCACCAACCTGCTGCTCGAGCGGCTCGTCGCCAGCGAGGCCCGGGTGGTCTCCACCTCGAGCCTGATGAACCTGGTCGGATCGGTGCGGCTCGACGACATGGAGTGGGACAGGCGCCCGTGGCTGGGAGGCTGGCGGGCCTACGGCACGAGCAAGCTCGAGACGATCCTGTTCACGAAGGAGCTCGCGCGGCGCACCGGCCTGGCCGCGTACTCCTTCCACCCGGGCTACGTCTCCACCGGCTTCGGCGCGGACGACACCCTGATGAAGATCTCGCAGGCGATCAGGCCGGGCGGCTTCGGCATTCCCGTTGAGCAGGGCGCCGAGCCGCTCGTGCTGCTCGCCACCGGAGCGGGCGTCGCAGCGCCCAACGGCACCTACTTCGACCAGCTGAAGCCGAACGGCGCGGCCCGCAGGCAGGCGGACGACGTCGACCTGGCCGCCGGCCTCTGGATCAAGAGCGCCCAGCTGGTGGGCATCGACGCCTGAACGGGCGGCGCCGGGGTGTGCGGGAGCAGGCTAGTTCGAGCTGAGGATGCGCGCGGCGCCGTCGTTCGCGATCCAGGCGTACACCTGGTGGTCGCCGAACGCGGAGGTCGGCAGCATCTCGCTCAGCCAGGCGTCGACCGTGCGGCGGAGTGCCTGACCGCGGTCCCGCACGAGCCAGCAGACCGCGAAGCGGCCGGGCGCGGCGAGGACGACGATGTCGTGCTCGCTCTGCACCTCGACGAACACCTGGCCGCGCGAGCGGGCGGGCAGCGTGGCGAGGATGGTCTGGATGACGGGGAGCGCGGTCTCGTCGCCGGCCAGGAGGATTCGGTCGCTGGCGTCCGGGTTCCAGCCGATCGACGCGGTGCTCTCGTCGAGGTAGGTCATGACCCAAGTATAGGCATGCCTAACCTAATCGCCATAGGGCGGGAATCCCCGCGGGGAATACTCCCAGCAACCGGATTGTATGCATAACTATGGAATTCGGAATCTACAGCTTCGGCGACGTGCACCAGAACCCGCAGACCGGCGACCGGGTCTCGGTCGAGCAGAATCTCGCGGACACGATCGAACGGATCAGGCTGGCGGATGCGAGCGGGCTCGACTACTTCGGGCTCGGCGAGCACCACCGCCCGGACTACTCCATCTCGGCTCCCGCCACGGTTCTCGCGGCCGCCGCGACCGTCACCGAGCGCATCAAGCTCGGGAGCGCCGTGACCGTGCTCAGCACGGAGGACCCCGTGCGCGTCTTCCAGCAGTTCGCCACGATCGACCTGCTCAGCCACGGCAGGGCGGAGGTCGTCGCCGGCCGGGGCTCGTTCATCGAGTCCTTCCCCATCTTCGGCGCCGACCTCGGCGACTACGACGAGCTGTACGCGGAGAAGCTCGACCTGCTGCTCGCGCTCAACGACAACGAGTTCGTCACCTGGAGCGGCCGCTTCCGCGCGCCCCTCGACAACCAGCAGATCCTGCCGCGGCCGAGCCTGAACGGCGAACGCCCCGGCAAGCTCGACATCTGGATCGCGACCGGCGGCAACCCGGAGTCCTCCGCTCGCGCCGGCGCGCTCGGCGTGCCGGTGAGCTACGCGATCATCGGCGGATACCCGGAGCGCTTCGCTCCCCTGTTCGAGCTGTACCGCCGCTCGGCGACGCAGGCGGGCCACGACGCCTCCGCCCTGCGCACCGCGATCGCCGCGCCCGGCTTCGTCGCGCGCGACTCTCAGCAGGCGAAGGACCTCTTCTTCCCGTACTGGATCGACTCGATGGCCCGCATCTCGGCCGAGCGCGGCTTCCCCACCCCGACCCGCGCCACCTTCGACGAGATGACCGGGCCGCGCGGCGCGATCTTCGCCGGCAGCCCCGACGAGGTGGCGGAGAAGATCGTGCGCACCCACGGTCACCTCGGGATGGACCGCGTGGGACTGCAGATGGACTGGTCCGGTGTGCCGCAGCCGCTCATGCTGGAGTCGATCGAGCTGTTCGCCACCGAGGTGGCACCCCGCGTGCGGAAGGCGCTGCTCGCGTAGCGCCCCGCGGTGTGCGGGCGGGACGCTGCCGCCTCATCCGCTCGACTATCGTCGAGTCATGAGTTCTCATCGTCTCCTCGTGCCGGCACTCATCGCGCTCGCGCTGGTCGCGCTCACCGGCTGCACGCCCGTGGCGACGAGCCCCTCCGCCGAGCCGCCCGCCGCGTCGGCTCCCTCGGTCACGCCGACGCCGACGGCGAGCGCCGGGGAGGCCGCAGCGACCGTGCCGGCCTGCGACGACCTCGCGGGAGCGGACCTGCTCGCGACGCTCGCGGCGGCGGGCTTCACACTCGACGAGGACTGGGCCGAGTCGGGCGCCGAGAACTTCGGGAACCTGCGGCCCTTCGCCGACTACGGCGGGCTCGTCTGCATCTGGGGCAGCCCGGCGCACCCCGAGCAGCCCACCGCGCTGGCCTGGAGCCCCCTCGGCTCCGACAGCCGCGACGCGCTCGTGGCGTCGCTGGCCGCGGAGGGCGCGACGACCGAGGAGGCACTGGGCGGCGTGCTCTACAGCGCGCAGAACGCCTTCGACGACGGCGTGTACGGCTACCTGGTGCGCGAGAACGAGGGCTTCTACTCCACCGAGGTCGGCTACCTCGAGGGCGTCGCGGGCCGGGTCGACGCGATCACCGGGCGCTGAGACCGACCGCGGGCAGGATCACTCCGTCGATGACCGAGAGGATGAACGCGCGGTCGACCGGCTTGCGCAGGATCATCACCCGGTAGGTCGCCATCGCCTGGCTCACCACCGCGAGGGTCTCGATGTCGGTGCTCGCGGGGATCTCCCCGCGCTCGACCGCGCGCCGCAGCAGGATCGTGTTCGCCTCGACCCGCGGCTGCATGATCGCCGCCATGGCGGTGTCGGAGAGCTCCGGGTCCTTCGACAGCATCGTGAGCAGGCCGGTCATGATCTTCAGCTTGCGCTGCGCGTCGTCGATCGAGTGCGGCCGGATCATGGCCACCAGGTCGCCGCGCAGCGTGCCGGTGTCGGGGAGGGTAGTGAGGTCGACGCTCTTCATGCAGGCGACCGCGTCGACGACCAGCTCGCCCTTCGACGACCAGCGACGGTAGAGCGTGGCCTTGCCCGCCTTGGCCCGGGAGGCGACCATGTCGATGGTCATGCCGTCGTAGCCGGTCTCGGCGAGCACGTCGAGTGCCGCCTCGAGGATCTCGGGATCGCGGGTGTGGTCGCGCTTGCGTCCGAGCTTCGGCTTCGTGCGCTCTTCGTCGAGCTGCGTCATTGCGGCTTCCCCTTTCCTTCGTGTACCCCTATTGTAGGTCATCGGGCGTTCCGGAACTATTAATATCCGAAACTGCTCAGTTCCGTATATAGTGGCGGACATGACCTCGACCCTCCCCGCCGCAATCGCGGCCCCCTCGCGCCGCTGGTGGACACTCATCACCGTTGGCCTCGCCCAGCTGATGGTTGTGCTCGACTCCACCGTCGTGAACATCGCCCTCCCCGCCGCCCAGGCCGACCTCGGATTCTCCGACGGCGACCGGCAGTGGGTGATCACCGCCTACTCGCTGGCCTTCGGAAGCCTCCTGCTGCTCGGCGGCCGCCTGTCCGACCTCATCGGCCGCAAGCGCACCTTCATCATCGGGCTCATCGGCTTCGCCCTCGCCTCCGCACTCGGCGGCGCCGCGGACAGCTTCGGCCTGCTCGTGGGCGCGCGGGCCCTGCAGGGCGCCTTCGGAGCACTGCTCGCCCCGACCGCGCTCGCCGTGCTCACGACGACCTTCACGATCCCCAAGGAGCGCGCCCGCGCCTTCGGCGTCTTCGGCGCGATCGCAGGAGCGGGCGGCGCGGTCGGCCTGCTGCTCGGCGGGATCCTCACCGAGCAGCTCGACTGGCGCTGGAACCTCTACATCAACGTCGTGATCGCCATCATCGCCGTGGTGGGCGCCGTGGTCTTCGTGACCAACACCGTGCGCACCGGGCCGCGTCCGAAGCTCGACATCCCCGGGACCATCCTCGTCTCCGGCGCGCTCTTCGGCCTGGTCTACGGGCTCGCGACCGCGGAGACCGACGGCTGGGACTCCCCGCTCAGCTGGGGCATGCTCGCCGGGTTCGTCGTGCTGATGACCGCGTTCGTGCTCTGGCAGCGCAGGGCGGCGCACCCGCTGCTGCCGCTCGCGATCGTCCTCGACCGCAACCGCGCCGCCGCCTACGCGGCCGTGCTGATCGCGGGCGCCGGCATGTTCGGCATCTTCCTCTTCGTCACGTACTTCCTGCAGGCGTCGCTGGGCTACTCGCCGATCCAGACCGGTCTCTCGTTCCTGCCGATGATCGGCATGCTCGTTGTGGCCGCGCAGCTCGGCACCAACCTCCTGCTCCCCCGCTTCGGCCCGAAGATCATGGTCCCGTTCGGCATGACCGTCTCGGCCGTCGGGATGGTGCTGCTCACCCGGCTCGACCTGGGCAGCAGCTACGTGCCCGACATCCTGGTGCCGCTCATGATCATCGGCTTCGGAATGGGCTCGACGATGCCCGCCGCGATGCAGACCGCCACCCTCGGCGTCGAGCGCGAGTTCGCCGGAGTCGCCTCGGCCATGGTCAACACCAGCCAGCAGGTGGGCGGGTCGATCGGTGTCGCGCTGCTCAACACGCTCGCCGCCACCGCCGCCACGAACTACCTGACCGCCAACCCCGGGGCCGCGGACGTCGCGGCGCAGGCCGCGATCCACAGCTACGCCACCGCCTACTGGTGGAGCGCCGGCTTCTTCGCGTTCGGCGCGGTACTCGCGGCCTTCCTGTTCCGCCGCAAGGGCCACGGCCTGTCCGTCGCGACCCCGTCGGCCGCAGCGGAGCCGGTGCTCGCGCACTGACGGTCGGCGGGCGCGGCCGGCCCCTCCTTCCGGAATCGGCTCGCGAGGCGGTTCCGGACGAGAGACCCCGCCGCGGCCGGCTCATCGGACCGGAAACGGCTCCCGCGCATCCGCTCGCCCGCTCGAGTCAGGGTGCCGCGGCAGCCGGGGCGCTGTCCGAACGGACCAGCGCGGTCGGTCAACGCGCAGCGACGGTCCGTTCGGCCAGCGCCTCCCGCCGGTCCGACAGCGCCGCGCCCGTCTGACAGCGCGGGGTCGGTGCCGCGCCCGTCTGACAGCGCGCGGTCCGCGCGGCGCCGGCGCACTCACCACTGCGGCGGATGCCTGCGCTGCCAGGCGAAGCGGCGCTCGAGCTGGGCGCCGATCGCGAGCAGGGTGTGCTCCCCACCCGGCCTGCCGATGAGCTGGACGCCCATCGGCAGGCCGGCGTCGGTAACCGCGACCGGGAGGGTGATGGCGGGCAGCCCGCTCACGTTCACGAACGAGGTGTAGGGCGTGTACTGCACCTGCTGGGCGAAGTTCCGCTCCGGGTCGTCGGACGAGTACCAGCCGACGGGCCGGGGCGTGAGCGCCAGGGCGGGGGTGAGCACCGCGTCGACCCGCGAGAACTGGCGGATGACGCTGCGCTCGAACGCGGTCAGGGTCGCCAGCGCGCCGGCCAGGTCGCGCGCCCCGAGCTCGCGTCCGCGGGTCACGAGCCATCGGGTGAGCGGCTCGAGCAGCTCCAGCTGCTCGCCCTCCGCGGGGATCCCGGCCGCGCCGGCCTGCCAGACGGTGCGGAACGCGGGCCCGTAGCCGTCGTCGGGCTCGAGCGCGAGCTCCTCGATGCCGTGGCCCAGAACGGCGAGCTCTCCCGTCGCCGTCTCGAGGGCGGCACGCGCCTCGGGCGCCAGGGCGATGTCGTAGGAGGCGTCCCACGGCGATGTCGTCATCACGCCGATCTCGAAGCGCCCCTCGCCGCGCACGGCCGCGTTCATCAGCGCGCCGCCGTCCCAGCGGGGCGCCGCGGTGGCGTACTGGTAGTCGCCGCCCTCGATCATCGCGTCGAGCAGCATCGCGGCATCCGCCACGGTGCGGGCGAGCGGCCCGGGCGCGACGAGTCCGCCGAGCGAGCCGAAGCCGGCGTGCGAGGGCACCCGTCCGCGGGAGGGCTTGAGCCCCACCAGCCCGGTCGCGGCGGCCGGGATGCGGATCGAGCCTCCGCCGTCGGAGCCGGGGGCCACCGGCAGCAGGCCGGCCGCGACCGCGACGGCCGCTCCCCCGCTGGACCCGCCGGCGCCGAGCGCGAGGTCGTAGGGGTTGCGCGCCGGAGGGGCGACGAGCGACTCGGTGTAGCTCGGCATGCCGAACTCGGGCGCGTTGGTCTTGCCGAGGCTCACCGCGCCGGCGTCGTCGAGCACACGCACGATCTCGTCGGAGACCTCGGGCACGAAGTTGTCGAACAGGCGCGAGCCGTAGGTGGTGCGCACCCCCGCCCGCGCGTTGAGGTCCTTGTCTCCCAGGGGGAGCGCCCAGAGCGGCAGGGCCCGCGAGAGAGAGGATCCCACGAACTCCGCGCGCTCGCGCGCGGCATCCGCTGTCACCGTGGTGAAGGCTCCGAGACCGGGGTTGAGTCGCTCGATGCGCTCGAGGTAGTGGTTGGTGAGCTCGAGCGGCGAGACGTCGCCGCGGCGCAGCCAGTCGGCCTGCTCCTGCGCGCTGAGGTGGTGGAGTTCGAACATCTCTTGAGCCTAGGGGTCTTGACAGGACGATCCCGGGCTGGTTGGTTAACTACATGAGTAACGAACCAACGAAGGAGGAGAACCGTGGATGAGTCGCGGCCCATCTTCCTGCAGATCGCCGAGCAGATCGAGAACGACATCCTCGGCGGCGCACTCGCGGAGGAGGGACAGGTGCCCTCGACGAACGAGTTCGCCTCGTTCTACCGCATCAACCCCGCCACGGCAGGCAAGGGAGTGAACCTGCTCGTCGACGACGGGATCCTCTACAAGAAGAGAGGCATCGGCATGTTCGTGTCCGAGGGCTCGAGGGAGCGGCTCGTGGCCAAACGCCGCGAGCAGTTCAGTCAGGAATTCGTCCGCCCGCTGCTCGCGGAGGCCGTGAAACTCGGCATCTCGCCCGAACAGCTGATCACCATGATCCAGAAGGAGGGATCGCATTGAACACCGTCATCGAGGTCGACGGCCTCAGCAAGCGCTTCGGGAGCTTCACGGCCATCGACGGCGTGAGCCTCCGCATCGAGGAGAACCGCATCTGCGGCCTGCTCGGACGCAACGGGGCGGGCAAGACCACCATGATGCAACTGCTCACCGGGCAGGACTTCCGCAGCGCGGGCAGCATCCGCGTCTTCGGCGAGGACCCGGTGGAGAACGCTCCGGTGCTGGCAAGGACCTGCTTCGTGAAGGAGAACCAGAAGTACCCGGACGACTACAAGCCCGTGCACGTGTTCCGCAGTGCGCCCTGGTTCTTCCCCAACTGGGACGCCGAGTTCGCGGAGCGCCTCATCGCCGATTTCCGGCTGCCGCTGACCCGCCGCATCAAGAAGCTCTCCCGCGGCCAGCTCTCGGCGATCGGCGTGATCGTGGGGCTCGCGTCCCGCGCCCCGCTCACCTTCTTCGACGAGCCGTACCTCGGTCTCGACGCGGTGGCGCGGCAGACCTTCTACGACCGGCTCCTCGAGGACTACGCCGAGCATCCGCGCACCGTCGTGCTCTCGACGCACCTCATCGACGAGGTGAGCAACCTGCTCGAGCACGTGATCGTGATCGACGAGGGTCGGATCGTGATCGACGCGAGCGCCGACGAGCTGCGCGACTCGGCCAGCACCGTGGCGGGTGCGCGCACGGCGGTGGAGGCCTTCGTCGCCGGCCGGCAGATCCTGCACCGCGAGGACCTCGGCGGGCTCGCCTCGGTCACCGTCGGACGCCTCGACGCCGCGGACAGGCAGTCCGCACGGGCGGCGGGGCTCGAGCTCACCGGGGTGTCCCTGCAGCAGCTCGTCATCAGAACCACCACCATCGACAGTGCAGACAGTGAAGGGAGGCGCAGCGCATGACCGCCATAGCGCTGAGCGGATCAGCATCGAGAACCAGGTCGTCGAGTCGCGTGATGGCGACATTCCGCCTGCACCTGGTGAACTACGAGACCGTGATCGTGCTCCCGTGGCTCATCATGGCATTCATCTTCGTCGTGAACTGGCTGATCTGGTGGATGATCACCCGCTCGCTCACCTCGGCGTCGGATCTCGCTGACGCACGCGAGGGCTTCGGCTGGAGCGGCGCGATGTTCTTCATCTTCGTCTACATGATGGTCGTGGCGGTGCAGGCGGTGAACCTCACCTTCCCGCTCGCCCAGGGCTACGGCGTAACGAGGCGCGACTTCTACCTCGGCACCTCGCTCGCCTTCGTGGCGCTCTCGGTTGCCTTCGCGCTCGTGCTCACCCTGCTCTCCTTCGTCGAGGAGGCGACGGACGGATGGGGAGTGGGCGGCAGCATGTTCACACTCAACTACTTCGGCGGCGACGTCTGGTACGAACGGCTGTGGATGTTCCTCGTGGTGTTCCTGTTCTTCTTCTTCATCGGGGCGGCCACCGCGGCGATCTACGTGCGCTGGCACACCCGGGGCATGTACGCGTTCTTCGCCGCGCTCGGGCTGCTGCTGGTCGGCTCGGCCGCCGTCGCCACCCTCACCCGCAGCTGGCCGGCCGTCGGCGAATGGTTCGTCTCCGTCGGCGTCGACGGACTCGTGCTCTGGAGCCTGCTCCCCACCGCGGTCTCCGCCGTCGTCGGCTACCTCATCCTGCGCAGGGCCACTCCGCGGGAGTGAGTCACGAAAGCGCAACGGATGCCCGGGTCCCCCATCGGACGGATCCGGGCATCCCCGTGTGCTGTTAGGTTTTTGCCCATGCGCTCTTCGAAATCCCTGCTGGCCGTGACCGGCTCGGTCGCTCTGTTGCTCGCGCTCGCCGGCTGCTCGACCGCGGATCCGGAGCCGACCGCGACACCGGACGCACCCGTCCCCGTGGAGACGCCGACGAGCACACCGACGCCGGAGCCGCGCGTCTTCACCCTGCCGGACTCCTGCAACGCGATCTTCCCGCAGTCCCGCGTGGACTCCTGGGAGTCCGAGGGCATCGTGCTCCTCGGCGGTCCGGACGGGAAGTACGGCAACGCCTACCTCAACGACAAGACGCCCGAGGAGCGCGCCGGCGGCATCAGCTGCATCTGGGGCTATGAAGACAGCGAGGTGAGCAGCTACACCGTCTCGGTGGCGCCGCTCACCCAGGAGACCCGCCCCGACATCGTCGAGAGCTTCACCGAGCAGGGCCTCAACGAGGCCACCGACGCCTCGGGCACCGTCTTCGCCGTGCAGGGAGACACGACCCTCAACCCGGCCGTCTTCAACCGGCTGCTCGGCCAGGGCTGGGTGTCGGTGATCGCCACGATCGGCGGGCCCGACTCCTACACCGAGTCGGTGGCCATCGCCGACGAGGTCACCGAGCTGGTCTACACCGCCGGATAGCGCCCGGGGCTACTTCAGGCTCTTCTGCATCATGTAGGTGCCGAGCCAGCGTCCGAACTTGAAGCCGACCCTCCCCATGTGGCCCACGTCCTTGAAGCCGTAGTCCTTGTGGATCTTGATCGAGCCGTCCGCGCCCTTGTCGGCGATGATCGCGATGATCTCCTTGATGCCGGCGGCCTTCGAGCGGGCCATCAGCTCGCCCAGCAGCACCTTGCCCAGTCCCTTGCCGGTCGACGCCGGCCCCAGGTAGATCGAGTTCTCCACGGTGTAGCGGAAGGCGGCCTTCTCCTTCCAGGGGTACACGTAGGCGTAGCCGAGGATCTGCCCGCTGGGGCTCTCCGCGACGATGAAGGGGAAGCCGAGCTTCTCCACCGCGGCGAACTTCTTGCGCATGCCCGCGAGGGTGATCGGCTTCTCGTCGAAGGTCACCGTGGAGTTCATCACGTAGTGGTTGTAGATCTCCCGCACGTGCGGGAGGTCGGCGGCGACCGCCGGGCGGATCGCGTACTGGAACGGGGGCTCGGGAGTCGGAGGGGTCTTCAGGTGGGGCGGCAGGACGCGCCGCGGCTGGTATTCCTCTTCGAGCATGGGAGCCCTCCATTCCCCACAAGTCAATCATGTTCCGGGCGCGCGCTCAGGTGACGTCGCGCTTCCAGGTGGTGAGGTAGCCGACCACACTGGCGACCAGCGCGATCGCCAGCAGCACGAGACCGCCCTGCCACCATTCGAGGGTGGGCACGGTCCCGGTTCCCGCGAAGGCGGTGAAGGGGCTCCACCCGACGAGCGCGTCGCCTGCGGCCCCCGGCAGGAACTGGCCGACCTGGGCGGTCCACTCGGCGATGAAGGAGACCGAGCGCAGGATCGGCTCGAGGAACTGGGTGAAGGCGAGCACGATGACGAGCACCGCCACCTGGTTGGGGATCAGCGCACCGAGGCCGACCCCGATCACCGCCCACAGCGCCATGGCCAGCAGCACCCGGGCCACGAGCACCCAGGTCTCGCCGTCGCCGAGGTGGAGCTCCTGCCCCGTGATCGCGAGCACCAGCCCGCCGCCGCCGATCGACCCGAGCAGGGCAACCGCCCCGTAGAGGGCGCCCACGACGGCGAGCGCGATGGCCTTGGCCGCGAGCACCTGGCCGCGGTTCGGGTTGGCGAGGAAGGTGGGCGTGAGCGTCAGGTGGCGGAACTCGGAGGTGGTGGCGAGGGCGCCGAGCAGCAGCGGGAAGACGTAGCCGATCGCGGTCGCGCTGCTGTAGACGATGAGGTGCAGGTCGTCGGGGCCGACCGGGGGCGGCGCGCCCTCGACGGTGCCCTGGTCGGCGAGGAGGCTGAAGACTCCCCCGAGGATCCCGGCCACGAAGGCCACGTAGACGAAGAGCACGATCAGGAGGATCCACCACAGCCGGGTGGTGACCAGCTTGGCGACCTCGGCGCGCACGGCGTTGACGATGCTCATGCCCGGTCTCCTTCCGTGCCCGTGCCGGCCGTGTCCGGCGGGGAGTCGGCTCCGGTGATCCGCAGGAATGCGGTCTCGAGGCCGCCCCGCTCGCCGCTGAGCAGGCTGAGGGGGACGCCGGCCCGGAGGGCGATCTCGCCCACCTCCGCCGCGCTCAGCTCGTAGCCCGTCGGGGCCGCGGCGGTGAAGCCGTGCTCGCTCGGCTCGACCACGACGCCCGCCGCGGTGAGCGCGGCGAACAGTGCCGCACGGTCCGGGGCGTCCACCGCGACGCGGGCCCCGGTCTCGAGCCCGTCGAGGGTGCCGTCGTAGACCAGGCGCCCGTGGGAGATGATGATCGCGTGGTCGACGCTCTGCTGCACCTCGCTGAGCAGGTGGGAGGAGACCAGCACGGTGCGGCCCTCCTCGGCCAGTTCGCGCAGGAAGACGCGGATCCAGCGGATGCCCTCGGGGTCGAGGCCGTTGATCGGCTCGTCGAGCACGAGCACCGGCGGGTCGCCGAGCAGCGCGAACGCCAGGCCGAGGCGCTGGCGCATGCCGAGCGAGAAGCCGCCGACACGGCGCTTGCCCACATCGGCGAGCCCGACCTGGCGCAGCACGCGCTCCACCCTGGACTGGTCGATGGCGGCGGCCCTGGCGTAGATCGCCAGGTGGTTGTACGCGGTGCGCCCGGGGTGGAAGCTCGACGCCTCGAGCGCCGTGCCCACCGTCGCCAGCGGCCGGGGCAGGTCGCGGTAGCCGATCCCGCCGAAGGTCGCCGTGCCGGAGCTGGGCGCAACCAGGCCGAGCAGCATCCGCAGCGTCGTGGTCTTGCCCGCGCCGTTCGGGCCGAGGAAGCCGGTGACGCGGCCGGGCTCGACCGAGAAGCTGAGGTCGGAGACGGCGGAGACCGCGCCGAAGTTCTTGGACAGGTGGGCGACGTCGATGGTCGTTGCGAGTGCCATAGTGCAAGAAGCTACCCCCGGGCGGGGAGCGGGCGCGAGACCGAGACGACGAATCGTCGATAATTCATCCCTTTGGCGGAACGGCCCGTTCCGCCGGGCGGCTGACCCGCCAGTCGACCTGCGCGGCGCCGAGCTCGGCGAGGGCCGCGTTGGCCCGGCTGAACGGCCGGGAGCCGAAGAATCCCCGCGACGCGGAGAGCGGGCTCGGATGCGCGGACTCGATCACGGGGTACGCGCCGAGCAGCGCGCCCAGCGACTGCGCCTGCCGGCCCCAGAGAATCGACACCAGCGGGAGCCCCCGGGCGGCGAGCGCGCGGATGGCGGCCTCGGTGACCGCCTCCCAGCCGCGGCCGCGATGCGAGCCCGCCTCCCCCGGCCGCACGGTGAGCACCCGGTTGAGCAGCAGCACGCCGGCGTCGCTCCAGGCGGAGAGGTCGCCGTGCTCCGCGGGAGGGATGCCGAGGTCGTCGTCCAGCTCCCGGTAGATGTTCGCGAGGCTGCGCGGCAGGGGACGCACGTGGCGCTCGACGGCGAACGACAGCCCGATCGGGTGCCCGGGTGTCGGGTACGGGTCCTGTCCGACGATCAGCACCCGCACATCCGCCGGATCGGTGCGGAAGGCGCGGAGCACGTCCCGCTCGGCGGGCAGGTAGCCGGCGCCGGACGCCGTCTCCGCCTCGAGGTACTCCGCGAGCGCCGCCAGCTGCGGCGCCACCGGCTCGAGTGCCGCACGCCATCCGGGGTGCACCGAGTCGAGCGGGAGGATCATGCCCCGAGGGTGCTCACGAGAACGCCGTCGTCGCCCGAGTCGACCTGCCAGACGCTGCCCCTGCCGACCACCCGCAGCGAGTCGTCGCCGACGATGAGCACCGTGTACTCGTCGATGGCGATGCCGCCGTCGACGAGGCCGGCCTCGGTCGCCGCGACCAGGCGGGAGAGGGTGCCCCACTGGGCGGCGTGCACGTCGATCGCCAGATCGACCAGGCCGAGGCCCTGGGCCACGGTGACGTCCTCCAGCCCCTCGCCGGTGTGCTCGGCGCTCACCGGGACCTCGCCGATCATCCAGCCGCCGATGATGGCGGTGTCCGCGGCGATCATCGCGCCGGCGGAGAATCCGAGGTACGGCAGACCGTCGGCCACGAGCATGCGGATCTCGTCGACGAGCGGCGCGACCGCCTCGAGGTAGGCGGGGGTGAGCCCGCCGCCGATGAGCAGGCCGTCGATGCCGGAGAGCACGGGCGAGGCGAAGACGCCGTCCTCCAGCACGGCGGTCACCACGGGCTCGCACTCGGCGACCCGGGTGAGCTGGCGGGTGTACGCCTCGGTGCGCAGCGAGACGGTCTCCTCGTCCTCACGCACGAGCAGGACGGCGATGCGCGGCAGCGAGCGTCCGCTGGCGGATGCGCGTGCGGACGCCTCCGAGAGGAAGTCGCGATAGACCTCGCCGTCGTAGCCCTCGTCCCAGCCCCCGCCGACCAGATGGATGCTCATGCGTCCGCACCCCGGCTCGGCGTGTAGCCCTCCACCTCGACCACGGGCAGCACCGACCAGGGGAAGTTGATCCAGCGGTCGGTGTCCTTCCAGGTGTAGGTGGGCACGTGGACGGTGCCCGGCTTCGTGTAGAGCACAACGGTGCGCACGGTCGCGCCGCTGGCCTTGAGCAGCTGGTCGACCATCGCCAGGGTGCGGCCGGAGTCGGAGACGTCGTCGACGAGCAGCACGTTCTTGCCGTCGAGGGTGGAGTCGTCGAACATCGGCGGCAGCATGATCGGCTCGGGCAGGCGCTCGCCGACGCCGGTGTAGAACTCGATGTTCATGGCGCCGCAGCTCTTGGCGCCCAGGGCGTAGGCGATCGACCCGGCGAGGAGGAGCCCGCCGCGGGCGATCGCGACCACCACATCGGGCACGAAGCCGCTCGTCAACACGTCGCGGGCGAGCTCGCGCGAGGCGACACCGAACTGGTCCCAGGTGAGAACCTCGCGGTCGGGAGTGAGTTCGGCAGCGGGCGGCACATCCTGGGCAGAGAAAGTCATGGATACACGGTATCCCGCCCGCGGCGTCGCGCGCCTCCGCGCCCTGTCGGAAGCCGCTAGCATCCGTTCATGAGAGCACTTCGTGCGGCACCGGGGGCAGTGACCTTCTCCCTGATCGGCTACCTGTTCCTCGTCGAGATCGTGAGCGGGGTGCTGCAGGGCTTCTACATCCCGCTGATCCCCGACCTGGTCGAGCATCTCGGCATCCGCGACGCGGACTTCAACTGGTTCGAGGCGGCCCAGCTGCTGGTGGCCGCGCTCTCGGTCCCGGTGCTCGCCAAGCTCGGCGACATGTACGGGCACAAGCGGATCCTGCTCGTCTCGACCGTTCTCACCGCCGGCGCGACCTGGTGGCTCGCCTTCACCGGCGACTTCACCAGCTTCCTGGTGGCCTGGGCGCTGCAGGGCTTCTACACGGTCTGGCTGCCGCTCGAGGTGGCGCTGATCTTCGACCGCGGGCGCCGCACCGGCACCGCGGCCTCGGCCACCCGCCGCGCCGCGGGGCTGCTCGTGGTGGCGCTGCAGACCGGCGCGATCGTCGGGGCGCTGGCCGGTGGACGCGTCTTCACCGCGCTCGGCGGCGACGTGACGCTCACCCTGATGATCCCGGCCGTCGCGGTGACGCTGGTGTTCTTCGCGATCCTGTTCGGGGTCCCGGAGTCCGAGCCGCTGCCGGGGCGCTCGCTCGACATCGTCGGGTTCACCGTGCTCTCGATCGGGCTGCTGCTGATCACCTCCGGCCTCACCTTCCTCCGCATCAACGGCGCGGACACCTGGTGGGTCTACCTGCTCATGGTCGCGGGCGTCGCCGTGCTCCTGCCGTGGGGCCGGTACGAGCTCGCGCAGAAGGACCCGGCGATCGACCTCCGCGTGCTGCGCCAGCCGAACATGTGGCCGGTGCAGCTCACGGCGGCGCTCATCGGCATCAGCCTGCTCGGAGCGCAGGCGCCGCTCTCCACCTTCGCCGGCACCGAGCGGGAGGAGGTCGGCTACGGGCTCGGCCTGGACGCCGCGAGCATCTCCTACCTGATCGGCGCCTACCTCGTGTCGCTGATCGTCGGCGCGCTGCTCTATCCCCTGCTCGCCCGCGTGCTCACGCCGCGCATCGCGCTCATCGTCGCCGCGTTCCTGGTGGCGGGCGGGTACTTCCTGTTCCTGCCGTTCCACGACACCGTGCTGCACGTCTTCACGAACATGATCGTCGCAGGGATCGGCTGCGGTGCGCTCGTCGGGGCGCTCCCGGCCGCGGCCGCCGCTGCGGCGCCGCGGGGTCAGACCGGGATCGCGGCCGCCCTCACCAACACGACCAAGACCATCGGCGGCTCCTTCGCGTCGTCGGTGTTCGCCGTGGTGCTCGCCGCCGGGGTGCTGCAGGCCGCAGGCAGCACCGCCTCGAGCCTGACCGGCTACCTCACGGTGTTCGGCGTCTGCGGGGCCGGCGCCCTGCTCGCGGCGGTGCTGCTCTTCCTGGTGCCGAGGAACGCCTTCGCCGACGCCGATGTGGCCGTCGAGCCGGAGGAGATCGCGGCTCTGTAGCCCGCGGAGACTAGCCGCGCGGCGTCAGCTCGCCGCGGACCACCTTGTGCGGAGCGGCCTGCGCCACCGGCTTGATCGTGATCAGGTCGGTGTTCACGTAGAACGGCAGCTCGATCGCGTGCACGATCGCCTCCGCGATGTCCTCGGCGACGAGCGGATGGGCGACGTTCTCGTAGACGGCGTCGGCCTTGGCCCGGTCGCCTCCGAAACGCACCAGCGAGAACTCCTCGGTCTTGACCATTCCCGGCGCGACCTCGATCACGCGGATCGGCTCCCCCGCGAGCTCCAGGCGCAGCACGCCGACGAGTGCGTGCGCGGCGAACTTCGAGGCGTTGTAGCCGCCACCTCCCTCGTACGCGACGTGACCCGCGATCGAGGTGACAGTGAGGACATCCGCACCGCCTCCATCCGCTGCGGCGAGGCGCAGCAGGGGCAGCAGCGCGCTGGTGACGCGTTTGACCGCGACGACGTTCACGTCGAACATGCGCACCCAGTCCTCCGGGTCGCTGTCCTCGACCGACGCGAGTCCGAGGGCGCCGCCCGCGTTGTTCACCAGGGCGTGCACCGGGCCGAGCTCCGCGAGGTAGTCGCGCAGGGCGTCCACCTCGGCCTGCACGGTCAGGTCGGCGACGAAGACGTCGGCGCCGGTCTCCGCGGCGAGCGCCTCGAGGCGGTCGGCGCGGCGCGCGACGCCCACCACGTCCCACCCGTGTTCGCGGAACAGGCGCACGGTGGCCGCTCCGATTCCTGAGCTGGCACCGGTCACTACTGCGCGTCGAGAAGTCATGGGTCAAAATTACCCTCGCTACACTGGCAGCGATGACCGCCGCGACCTCGCTCCCCCCAGGCAAGACCACCACCGCTCAGGCTCCCCGGGTGCGGGTGCCGTTCTGGGACAACGCCCGGTTCCTCTGTGTGACGCTCGTGGTCATCGGGCACGGCATCCAGCGTCTCACCGCCGACTCGGACAACGCGCTGATCGTCTACCTCTTCATCTACGCCTTCCACATGCCCGCGTTCGCGATCATCAGCGGCTACTTCTCGAAGCCGGGCCCTCCCGGCTCACGGCAGATGACCAAGGTCATCACCGACATCCTCGTGCCCTACGTGATCATGGAGACGATCTGGACGCTGGTGAAGTTCCTCGCGGAGGGGGCGACCACCATCAACCCGACGAAGCCGAGCTGGACGCTGTGGTTCCTGCTCGCGCTCGGGATCTTCCGGCTGATCCTGCCCTACCTCGCCCTGCTCAAGTTCCCGCTGCTGCTCGCGGTGGTCTTCTCGGTGGGGGTCGGCTACTTCGGCAACGTCGACAGCACCTTCTCCCTCTCCC
>Ga0247729_10000439_pt1 | contig 17470 bp, 15 predicted proteins | sample UWRJL133311R2_FD_180958 | JGI IMG/M metagenome (GOLD analysis project Ga0247729, IMG submission 180958) | Plant litter microbial communities from Arlington Agricultural Research Station in Wisconsin, United States - UWRJ-L133-311R-2 | ecosystem: Environmental > Terrestrial > Plant litter >... | reverse complement strand
CACGGTGTCGAGCGAGATGTTCACGCGGGTGAGCCCGGCGGCGACGAGGTCGTCCACGCGCTTGTCGAGCCCGATGCCGTTGGTGGTCATCGAGATCGACGCGCCCTCGGCGACCTCGGCGCTGCGGGCGATGATCTCGACGAGGTCGTTGCGCATGAGGGGCTCTCCCCCGGTGAAGCGGATGTCGCGCACGCCCAGGTCGCGCACCGCGATGCCGACGAGACGGCCGATCTCGGTCGCGGTCAGCAGGTCGTTGCGTGCGATCGCCGGCAGCCCGGCCTCGGGCATGCAGTAGGTGCAGCGCAGCGAGCACTTCTCGGTGATGGACACGCGCAGGTCCCTCGCCTCGCGGCCGAACTTGTCGACGAGCCCCGAGACGTCGGGCCGGCCCTCCATCGAGGGCATCCGCGCCGGGTCGCGCCGGATGGAGGGGATCCCGAGGGTGAGGCGCGTCATGTAGTAACCCTAGTTCGCGCCGGCTGGACGCGCTGTCTGCTGACTGCCCTCGGCAGGGCCACCCGGGCTGTACGCGAGCTCCAGCCACCACCGCAGTGGCGCCGCGCTGCTCAGCGTCCGCACCCGCCCCTCGGCCGCGGCGAGCGCCGCCGAGTCGCCGCGCCCGGTCGACGGCTCGACCGCCACGACCGGGGTCGGGGTGAACTCGTCGCCGTCCCAGTAGAGGCCGAGGTGCGGCAGCTCGCGCGGATCCCAGTCGAGCCGCAGCGCGCTCCCGTCGGGGTGCACGACCCGGGCCGAGGAGTGGCTGCCGGTCGAGAAGGCCTTCAGCGCGCCGTGCCCCGCCGCCCGGTGCGCGTCCCAGGCCAGCGCCCGGCCGCGCAGCGGGTACTCCTCCACGAGCACCGGGTCGCCGTCGAGCGCGATGCGGGTGCCGGGCTCCGCCGCGAACAGCGGATGCGCCGCCCACAACAGGGGCAACGGCTCGCGCCGGTCGGTGGTCGCCGTGTACGACAGGCGGATGCCCGTGGCCGTCGCCGAGATGCGCCGCTGCAGCGTGACCGGCAGGCTGGCGAGCCGCACGGTCGTCTCCAGGTGGTGGGCGCCGCGCGCGGTCACCGTCCAGTCGGCGCTCCAGGCGTCGCCGTGGTCGGGGAGCACCGTGCCGTCGGCGAGCACGCAGGCGGCGACCGTGGGCACCGCCTCGTCCCAGCCGCCGCTGCCCGCCTGCACGAAGGCGCCGGGCAGCCGCGGCGCGGACGGTGCCAGCCACTCCCGGCCGCCCGCCGTGAGCGAGACGATCCTGGCCCCGTCGGCGACGTCGACGAGCAGGTCGATGCCGGCCCCGCGCATCCGCTCCACTATCCGGGCAGACCGATGCGGCGCTCTCCCGACCTCAGCTGCTGGATGATCACGGCGATCACGAGCAGCGCGCCCTTGGCCACGTTCTGCCAGAAGGAGTTCACGCCGAGCAGCGTCATGCCGTTGGTGAGGATGCCGAGCAGGATCACCGCGAGGATGGTGCCGGCGATGGTGCCCTTGCCGCCCTTGAGGGCCGCGCCGCCGAGGGCCGCCGCGGTGATCGCCTCGAGCTCGAGGCCCTCCGAGCCGGAGACGGGCTGGCCGGAGCCGGTGCGCGCGGTGATCAGGATGCCGGCGATCGCCGCCACCGCCCCGGTCACGATGTAGACGCCGATGATGTAGCGGTTGATGTTGATGCCGGCCAGGCGGGAGGCGATGTCGTTGCCGCCGACCGCGTAGATGTTGCGGCCGACGCTGGTGTAGCGCAGCAGGATGTGCGCGAGCACGGCGATGATGGCGAGAACGAGGATCAGCGTCGGGATGCCGATCACCGAGCCGCGGGCCAGGAAGACGAAGAAGCCGTCGGCGCCGGTGTAGCCCTGCGCCCGCCCGTCGGAGATCAGCTGCGCGACGCCCTTGTAGGCGGCGAGCGTGGCCAGCGTCGCGATCACCGGGTTGACCCGTCCGAACACGATGATGCAGCCGTTCAGCAGCCCGCAGAGCATCCCGATGGCGACCGCCCCCACCACGCCGAGCAGCGGACCGGTGGCGGTGAAGATCATCGCCGAGGTCACCGACGTGAGGCCGGCGATCGACCCGACCGAGATGTCGAGCGCCCCCATGATGATCACGATGGTCTGCACCACCGCGAGCAGGCCGGAGATCGCGATCGCCGTGCCGATCACCCGCAGGTTGCCGACGGTGAAGAACAGCTGGTTCTGGCTGCCGATGATGATCACCACGAGGGCGATCGCCATCAGCAACGAGATGTTCTGCACCCCGACGACGCCGAGTACGCGGCGCAGAAGGCTCTGGTTCGCGGCGGGGTCGAGCAGGGGCGACGGCTTCGGCGCCGTCGTGGTCTGGGTTGTGGGCACCGGAGTGCTCCCTTCGCTGTGGAGGCTCATGAGGGGGTGGGGAGTTCTGCTTCGTCCATGGCGAGTGCCAGGATCTGTTCTTCTGTGGCGTCGGCGCGGGCGAGCTCGCCCGTGATGCGGCCGCCGGCCATCACGTAGATTCGGTCGGAGAGCCCGAGCACCTCGGGCAGCTCGCTCGAGACGACGAGCACGGCGACGCCCGCGTGGGCGAGCTCGTCGATGATCGCGTAGATCTCGGACTTCGCGCCCACGTCGACGCCACGGGTGGGCTCGTCGAGAACGAGTAGACGCGGATGCGTTGCGAGCCAGCGTGCGAGCACCACCTTCTGCTGGTTGCCGCCCGACAGGTTGCCGGCCAGCTGGTCGGCGGTCGGGGTGCGGATGCCGAGCCGCGCGATGTACTCCGCGGCCAGCGAGCGCTCGTCGTTCGCCCGCACGAAGATCCAGCGTGACAGGCTCTTCAGCCGGGCGAGCGCGATGTTGTCGCGCACCGAGCGCTGCAGCAGCAGCGCCTCGGCCTTGCGCTCCTCGGGGGCGAAGCCGATGCCCGCGGCGATGGCGTCGCCGGGGCTGCGGAAGACGACGGCCGTGCCGCCCATCAGCAGCTCGCCCTCCTGCACGCGCAGGTCGCCGACGATGGTCTTCATCAGCTCGCTGCGCCCGGCGCCGACGAGGCCGGCGACGCCGACCACCTCGCCCGCCTTCACCACGAGGTCGATCCCGGTGACGTGCTCGTTGCCCACCCCGCGCAGCTCGACGACGGTGTCGCCGGGCTCCGCCTGCTCGCGGTGGAAGAACTGGGAGAGGTCGCGGCCGACCATCATGCGCACCAGCTCCTCGTGGTTCGTCTCCGCGGTGGTCTTCACGCCGACGAACCTGCCGTCGCGCAACACGGTGATGCGGTCGGAGAGCTCGAAGATCTCGTTCATGCGGTGCGAGACGTAGCCGATGGCGATCCCCTCGTCGCGCAGCTGGCGGATCAGCTGGAACAGGATCACCACCTCCTCGTCGCCGAGCGACGACGTGGGCTCGTCGAAGCAGATCACGCTGGGCTTGTCGACGAGGGCCCGCATGATCTCGACGATCTGCCGCTGGGCCGGCGAGAGCTCGCTGCCGAGCGCCTCCGGACGGATCAGCTTCTCGAAGCCGTACTTGGCCAGGTCGGCGGATGCGCGCGCCAGTGTCGCAGACCGGTTGAAGACGAATCCGTGGCTGGCCAGGGCCCCCACGTAGATGTTCTCGGCGACGGAGACGTGCAGCAGCACCTCCGGCTCCTGCGCGATGACGCGCAGACCGGCGAGGCGGGACTGCCGCGGGTCGGTGAACTGCACCTCCTCGCCGTTCAGGGTGAGCGTGCCGGCGTCGGGCTGCAGGTCGCCGGTGAGGATCTTCAGCAGCGTCGACTTGCCCGCGCCGTTCTCACCCATGAGGGCCGTGACCTCGCCGGCGCGCAGCTCGAGCTCCACTCCCTGCAGGGCGCGCACGGGCCCGAAGCTCTTCTCGATGCCGCGGGCGCTCAGCATGAGCGCCCCCTGTCCGCTGGACTCGGTCATGTCCCTGGTACCTCTCTGTATGACGGGAAACGGGAGAGCGGGGTGCGGCGATCGCCGCACCCCGCAGTGTGGATCAGGTGCAGACGACGCCCTCGTCCTCCCAGTTGTCCGCGTTGACGATCACGGTGTTCGCGATCGACTTCGGGGGCAGCTCGGTTCCGTCGCGCAGCAGTCCGACCATCGAGGTGATGGCCGCCTTGCCGACCTCGGCGCCGGAGATGAACAGCGCGGCCTTGTTGCCGGTGTCCTGGCCTGCGGCCCAGTCCTTGCAGGTGAGGTACGCGCCGAGGCCGACGCCGATGATGTCGGCGGGGGCGACGCCCGAGTTCTGCAGGGCGGTCACCACCCCGGTCTCGTTCTCGTCGTTGCAGCCCCAGACGATCCAGTGCTTCACGCCCGCGTTCGCGGTGATGACGGCGCCCGCCTTGTTCTGGGCGTCGGTCGCCGAGTTGTCGGTACCGATGTCGACGGCCTTGGGCGCGTCGGACGGCACTGCCTCGGCGAACGCCGCCGCAGCTCCCTCGACGCGCTGGTCGCACACCGAGAGGTCCTGCTTGTAGGAGGAGAGGATGCGGGTGTCGGCGCTCGACCAGCCGGCCTCGAGGTAGAGGCGTGCGGCCTCCGCCCCGACGAGCGTGCCCATCGCGGTGCCGTCGAACCCGGCGAACGGCGCCTCCTTGCCGTCGGCGTCCTTGATCACGTCGTCCGACGCCATGATCGGGATTCCGGCCGCCTTCGCGGCCGCGATCACCTGCGGGCCGATCTGCTGGTCGGGCACGACGATGACGATGCCGTCCACGCCCTGGGCGATCACCGAGTCGAGCTCGCTGATGGCCTTGTTCGAGTCGGTTCCGAGGTTGACGACCTTCACGTCGACGTCGCCGAGTTCCTTCGCCGCCGCCTTCGCGCCATCCGCCTGGTCGACGAAGTACTGCTGGTCGCCCTGCTTCTGCAGGTAGGCGATGGTCAGCTTGCCCTCCTTCGGGCCCGCCGCGTCGCCGGTCGTGGTCTCCATGCCCGACGAACAGGCGCTGAGCCCGACGATCGCCGTCACCGCTACGGCGAGCGCAAGCGCCCGACGCCGTGATTTCACTGCACTGTGTAATCTCATGCCGCTTCTCATTTCTCTCTCTGATTGCATTGAACAGCGTTAGGGCCGCTGCGTGGTGGACGCCGAGGCGGCCGGGAACGAACCGGTGTCGAGTTCGTCCAGCTTGGAGGTCAGTTCGCGCAGGTAGGCCTCGCGCTCGAGCTGAGGGTCGTCGTGGAAGAGCAGCATCGCCGGCAGCGACGTCGCGAAGTAGTCGACGCTCGCGGGGGTCGCGGCGAGCTCGGCGATGTAGTCGCGCAGTTGCGCGGTGAGCGCGCCTGCCGCGTCGTCGTCGCCGAGGCGGCGCAGCGCCCGGATGGAGTAGAGCGTCTGCTCGCTGAAGCGGCGCTCGGTCATGTCGATGAAGTCGCCGGTGGAGTCCGCGGAGGCCCGCCACTCGAGCCGGGCCGCCGCCTCGTCGCCGGAGGCGGCGAGCGCCTCGCCGAGCAGGAAGCGCAGGTCCGCCAGGTTGGCGAGCGGGTGGCGCCCCTCGCCGAGCGAGAGCGGCGGCGTGATCGCCGAGCGCACGAGGGAGAGAGCGGATGCCGCGTCCCCGGCGTCGAGGGCCGTGCGGGCCAGCTCCGTGCTGGCGTTCTGCCACGCGAGCAGCACCTGCCCCTCGCCGCCCTCCCACGGCTGGAAGACCCGGCCCTGGATGATGAGCCGCGCCTCGTCGGCGCGCCCGGTCTCGGTGAGCAGCCCGACCAGCACCACGGTGAGGTCGTCCCTGCTGGTCGCGAGCGCACCCGCGCCCTCGAGTCGGGCGAGGCGGCTCTCGGCGCTCGCGCCGGTACGCGCCAGCAGCTGGTCGTACTCGTAGAGCAGCTTCGCGTCGCGCGGGGCGCGCTCCCGGGCCGCCTCGAACCGGGCCAGCGCGGCGGCGGGGTCGCGGTCGACGTTGTAGGCGGCGATGCCGAGGTTGCGGTTCACCAGGGCGGTGGTCTCGTCGTCCAGACCGGTCGCGGCCGCGGCCGACCAGGCGGCGATCGCGTCCGCGTAGCGCTTCTTGTCGTAGTACCAGCTGCCGAGCAGCGAGGCAGCGCGGCCGTCGGCGGGGTCGGCGGCGAGGGCGGCCTCCAGCACCGACGCGTCGGCGAGGCGGGAGGCGAGGCTGTGGCGCGCATCCGCCGACCGGGCCAGCTCGCGGGCCGCGGCCGCCTCGGCGGGCCGGCCCGTCGCATCCAGCAGCGCCGCGCGGTGGTACTGCACGAGCGGGGCGACCTGCACCTGGCCGAGCGCGGTGTCGCGCGAGGCGGTCAGCGCGGCGTCGAGCAGTTCGAGGGCGCGCGCCGGGTAGCCCGCCTGGGCGTACTCGAGCGCGACGTCGAGCAGCGTGGGGGCGTCGGCGCTGAGCGGGAGCCCGGCCAGGTCGCGGGTCCACTGGTCGAGCGGGTCGCGCTCGAGCTGGCCGGCGAGCAGCGCCTGGGACGCGTCGATCGCGCCGCGGTCGCGCAGCTGCAGGGCGAGCAGGGCGCCCGCCTGCAGGTGCTCGGAGTCGTGGCGCAGCACCTCGACCAGCGCGCTCTCGCTCGCCGCGTGGTCGCCGGCACGGGAGTGCAGCCGGGCCAGCGCGAAACCGGCGGGCACGCGCCAGGCGCTGTTCCAGGTGGCCTTGGCGAGGTAGTCGAGCGCCTCGGCGTCCCTGCCCTGGTGCACGAGGTTGATGCCGAGGCGGTAGTGCGCCTCGCCGTCCGCCGGGTTGGGCACCCGGGCGAGCAGGCGCTCGACGGCGGTGCGCAGGTGCCGCTCGGCGTCGGCGAGCAGGCCGGCGCGCTCGAGGCGGGCGGCGAGCGCGATGTTCGAGCGCACGTCGTGGGGGTCGCGGGCGAGCGCCTCGCGCCAGTACGGCTCGGGCGCGCGGGTGGCGTGGCGGTACTGGTCGAGGTACTGGCCGGTGAAGTACAGCTCGTCGATCGAGTCGATCTGCCCGGGCGCGGGCGGCTCGGTGGCGGGCGCCGGGGCCACGGCGGGCGCGGCCGGCTCGCGGTGCCGCACCGACACCACGGCGTCGTCGCCCTCGAGCACCACGAGGGCGAGCTCGCTGGCGAGGTAGACCCCGTCGAGCTCCAGGCTCTGCAGCAACTCCTCGCCGGGCGCGATGCGCACGACGGTCTCGTAGACGACCTCGCCCGACGCGTCCGCGAGCCTCACCGTGGCGGATGCGAGCACCCGCGTCGGCGAGACGCCGATCGTCACCGAGGTGGTCGCCTCCCCCGGCACGACCTCGAGCCGCGCGGCCGCGTGCACTGTGGCCTGGTGGGCCGGGCCGATCGCCTGGATCGGGTACCAGAACTGGCTGAAGGTCTTGGTCTCGCCGGGGGCGAGGAAGGAGAAGTCGGGCTGGTTGTCGGTGTAGGCGCCGGCCATCAGCTCCACATAGGGGCCGTCGCCGTCGGTCAGGTTGCGGTCCCAGGCCCAGCCGAACTCGGCGTTGCCCCAGGTCCACTGCTTCTTGCCCGGGGCGACCCGGTGGTCGGCCCAGTAGACGAAGCCCGCCTCGCGGCCGTGGTCGTAGCCGCCGAAGAAGTCGTCGGCGGTCTCGGCCACCATGTAGCTCGTGGGCACCGGGATGTTGCGGTACCAGTCGAGGCGGTCGCCGTCCGGGCGCTCGTCGGTGACCTGCGCCGGGTAGTCGACGCCGTAGTAGCGGCCGTCGACGGCGGGGAAGGTGGCGACCGCGCGCTTGGCGTGGTCGGCGACGAACTCGACGTCGCTCGGGAAGAACGACTGGTAGTCGTCGTTGACGGCGGCGGCCACGTTCGCCCACCACAGGAAGGTCTGCGTCTCGTCGGTGCGGTTGTAGAGCCGCACCCGCGCCTCCACCACGTTGCTGTCGGGCCGCAGGCGGATGCCGTGCATGCCCTTCATCCGGTTCATCGGGTCGTGGTCGCTGCACCAGACGGTGATCGACCCGTCGGCCTCGCGCTCGATCTCCCAGTCGGTGGGGAGGAACGTGCCCGGGCGGTGGTGCTGCGGCCAGTTGAACTCGACGCCGCCGGAGATCCACGGGCCGGCGAGGCCGACGAGGGCCGGCTTGATCACGTTGTTGCGGTAGAAGAAGTCGTAGTCGGCCACCTTGTCGTAGCCGATGTGGATGCGGCCGCCGAGCTCCGGCAGGATCACCAGGCGCACCCAGGCGTTCTCGAGGTGCACGGCCTGCCACTCGTGCGGGTGCTTGTCCTGCGCGATCCGCTCGTGGAAGGGCAGCGGGTAGACCTTGCCGCTCGAGCCCTGGTAGACCCGCGACTCGAGGAAGGCCGGGAAGTGGTCGGGCGCCGCCGGCAGGTAGGTGTCGATGACGAGCGGCTCCGACCACGCGGCCACGGCGTCCGCCGCGAACTCCGCCGGCACCGGCGGGAGGACGATCTGCGAGGGTGCGCTCTCCTGGGTGGCGGCGTCCACGGCGGCGGTCGACGCGACGTCTGAAGTCAGGGGAAGAGCGTTCTCGGCATTGAGCATGAGAGCAAGGCTACGACCGCCGCGGGCGCGGGAGGCAGGAGGATTCATCTGCCTTTCTGGACGAAACGACGATTATGGGCGACACTGGGGCATGACCATAGCCGACGGCTTCCCCGGCCAGCGCATGCTGGTGCTCCCGCGTCCCCGCGTGCGCGAGGCGCTCCAGCAGCCCGGCACTTCGCACCTCGTCGTCACCGACTGCGGCTACTTCCCCGAGGCCCACTCGCACGGCCGCGTGCGCTCCACGCCGATCGACCAGGCGGTGGTGATCATGTGCGTCAAGGGCGAGGGATGGTGCGAAACGGCTGCGGGTGTCTTCCCCGTGAGATCGGGGCAGGTGATCGTGCTGCCTCCCGGCCACCCGCACTCCTACGGCTCGAGCGAGGGCACCCCGTGGACCCTGTGGTGGCTGCACGTCGCGGGCCGCGACCTGCCCGAGTTCCTCGACGCGGCCGGTATGACAGCGGATGCGCCGGTGCGCACACCTTCCGACGTCTTCCGCGTCGTCGCCCTCATCGCCGAGGTGCTGCAGTGGATGGAGCGCGACACGACGAACCAGAGCCTGCTCGCGTCCGCCGGCGCCGCCTGGCACCTGATGGCGGTGCTCGCCTCCGACCGCTCCACCGGCGACAGCCGCGACGTGGCGGTCGACCGCGCGGCGGAGTACCTGCGCGCGCACGTCGACGACCGGGTGAGCGTCGCGGAGCTGGCCGCGATGTCGATGCTGAGCACCTCGCACTTCGCCGCCCTGTTCAAGAGCCGGATCGGGTACCCGGTGCTGCAGTACCAGACGCAGCTGCGCATGGCGCGGGCCCGGGAGCTGCTCGACACCACCGACTACTCGATCGCCCGCGTCGCGGCCGCGGCCGGCTACCCCGACTCCTTCTACTTCTCCCGGCAGTTCAAGAGGGTGCACGGGGTCACACCGTTCCGCTACCGCGGGCAGCACAAGGGCTGACCTGACTGCCCTCCGCAGGGCCACCCATTCGACTACGCACCGGGCCTGCGGTTTCGCTAGGCTCGACTCCAACCGAAGGGCATTGACATGGGCATCATCTCTCGCGGTTTTTCCGGACGTTCTCGCGAACACAATCCTGATCTGCCGCCCGGCCAGTTCCTGACCACCGACTTCCCCGTGCTGTCGGCCGGCCCCACGCCGCGCATCGACACCGCCGAGTGGTCGTTCACCATCACCGACGAGTCGGGGCTGATGCACCGCTGGAGCTGGGACGAGCTGATGGCGCTCCCGGCCGAGGACATCGCGACCGACATCCACTGCGTCACCCGCTGGTCGAAGTTCGGCACGTCGTGGCGCGGCGTCTCGCTCGACACCCTCTTTGCCGGGATCGACACCAAGTACGCGTACACGATGGTGTACTCCTACGGCGGCTACACCACCAACGTCCCGCTCGCCGACCTGCTCGGCGGCAAGGCCTGGGTGACCTTCGAATTCGACAGCAAGCCGCTCGACCCCGAGCACGGCGGACCGGCCCGCCTGCTGGTCCCGCACCTCTACTTCTGGAAGAGCGCGAAGTGGGTGCGCGGCCTCGAGATGCGCAAGAGCGACGACCCGGGATTCTGGGAGCAGAACGGCTACAACATCTACGGCGATCCGTGGAAAGAGCAGCGGTACTCGTGACGCACCGATTGTGAGCGCGGTCTGGAAGGTGGGAGTCGTGGCATCCACTCGTACCGAGACGCCCACCGGGCGCAGCATTCAGATCGACGTGCCCGGATGGGGCGGCAACCTGGCCGGACAGCACGTCGACGTGCGCCTGACCGCCCCCGACGGCTACCAGGCTGTGCGGTCCTACTCGATCGCCACCGCGTCGCCGACCGACCGGCTCGAGCTGGCCGTCGACCGCGTGCCCGACGGCGAGGTCTCGCCCTACCTGGTCGACGATCTGCTGCCCGGCGACGAGCTCGAACTGCGCGGCCCGCTGGGCGGCTGGTTCGTGTGGCGCCCCGAGCAGACCGAGCCGGTGCAGCTCATCGGCGGCGGGAGCGGCATCGTCCCGCTGATGGCGATGATCCGCGCCCACGCGGCAAGCGGCAGCACGGCCAGGTTCCGGCTGCTGTACTCGGTGCGTACCGCCGAGGACGCCTTCTTCTCCGAGGAGCTTGCGGCACTCGCATCCGCTCACCTCGAGATCACCTGGGTCTACACGCGCGTCGCCCCCGCCGGCTGGCCCACCCCCGCCGGGCGGGTGAACCGTCAGATCCTCGAGTCGTCGACGATCCCCGTCGGCGAGAACCCCGCGGTCTTCGTCTGCGGGCCGACCGGCTTCGTCGAGGCGGTGGCCGACGCGCTGGTGGGTCTCGGGCACACCGCGGCATCCGTGAAGACCGAGCGGTTCGGAGGCAAATGATGTCCCATGTCGATGGCAACGCCCTGGCGGGCCCGCTCTCCGAGTTGTTCGCGGTCGACATGACGGATGCGGTGGGCCGGTGCGTCGGGTGCGGAGACGAGTCCGTGCTCGCCCAGGCCATGGTCTACGTCTCGGGAACCGACCTCGTGGTGCGCTGCAGCCACTGCGACGACGTTCTGATGACCATCGTGCACTCGCCGGGCGACCTGCGCCTCACGCTGAGCGGGCTCGCCGCACTCCGCGTGCCGCTATGAGGTTCCGGCTCCCCCAGCTCCAGACGAGTGCGCCGGGGGACGACGCCGCGGCGCCGGCGGGCGACGATCCGCCCGACGGCCCCGCGGCCGACGACCGCGGACGTCACCGCAGGCGCGGCTGGTCGATCGCCTTCGGGCTGGCGCTGCTCGCCTGGGCGCTCGTCGCCGGCGTCGTGGTGCTCGTGGTCGCGCTCCTGCGCTGACCCCGCGGCCTAGTAGATCGTCTCGGCGTACTTCGGTCCGTAGTACTGGTCGAGCAGCTCGAGGGAGTCGTCGGGGCGCTCGACCGCCTTCGCGATCACCGCGCGACGGGGCGCGGCCGATTCCTCCCAGGTGGCCGGGTCCCAGGCCTTCGACCGCAGGAAGGCCTTCGAGCAGTGGAAGAAGACCTCCTCGATGTCGACCACCAGGGCGAGGTCGGGGGTGTTGTTGCGCACGACCATGTCGTCGAAGAAGGGGGCGTCGCGCACGATGGTGGCGCGGCCGTTGATGCGCAAGGTGTCGCCCCGGCCGGGCACGAGGAAGACCAGCCCGATGTGCGGGTGCGCGAGGATGTTGCGGAAGCCGTCGACCCGGCGGTTGCCCGGACGGTCGGGGATGGCGATCGTGGAGTCGTCGAGCACCTTGGCGAAGCCGGCCGGGTCGCCCTTCGGCGAGACGTCGTGGTTGCCGCTCCCGTCGGAGGTGGCGATGAAGACAAGCGAGGAGGCGGCGAGCCACTCGCGGTCCATCGGGTGCAGCACGCGGCGCACCTTCTCCACGGCGCGCTGGTGGGGAACGCCCACGACGTCTTCGAGCTCCTGCACCGTCGTGATCGGCGTTCCGCGTTCTGTCATGCACCCATCCTGTCAGGCGGACGACGAAACGCCCGCCCTCCCGGCTTGTGGCCGGGAGGACGGGCGTCGGTCGTGACGTGCTGCTGGCTAGCGGGCAGCGGATCCGTCGGTGTAGTCCGCGTCCTGCTGCTTCCACGCGAAGAGGGCGCGCAGCTCCTTGCCGGTGGCCTCGATCGGGTGCGCTGCACCCTTCTCGCGGAGGGCGAGGAACTCGGGGGCTCCGGCGTCCTGGTCGGCGATGAAGCGCTCGGCGAACGCGCCGTTCTGGATGTCGGCGAGGACAGCCTTCATGTTCTCCTTGACGTCGGGGGTGATGACGCGGGGGCCGGAGACGTAGTCGCCGTACTCGGCGGTGTCGGAGACGCTCCAGCGCTGCTTGGCGATGCCGCCCTCCCACATCAGGTCGACGATGAGCTTGAGCTCGTGGAGAACCTCGAAGTAGGCGATCTGCGGCTGGTAGCCGGCCTCGGTCAGGGTCTCGAAGCCGTACTGCACGAGCTGCGAGACGCCGCCGCAGAGAACGGCCTGCTCGCCGAAGAGGTCGGTCTCGGTCTCCTCGGTGAAGGTGGTCTTGATACCGCCGGCGCGGAGGCCGCCGATGGCCTTGGAGTACGACCAGGCGAGGTCCCAGGCGGAGCCGGTCGCGTCCTGCTCGACGGCGACGATGACGGGGACGCCACGGCCGGCCTCGTACTCGCGGCGCACGGTGTGACCCGGTCCCTTGGGGGCGACGAGGAGCACGTCGACGCCGGCCGGAGCGGTGATGTAGCCGTAGCGGATGTTGAAGCCGTGGCCGAAGACGAGCGCCTTGCCCTCGGAGAGGTTCGCGGCGATGTCGTCGGCGTAGAGGTGGCGCTGGCTCTGGTCGGGAGCGAGGATCACGATGACGTCGGCCCAGGCGGCCGCCTCGGCGCTGGGCAGCACGGTGAAGCCGGCCTCCTCGGCCTTGGCCTTCGACTTCGAGCCCTCCTTGAGGCCGACGACGACCTCGACACCGGAGTCGCGGAGGTTCTGCGCGTGAGCGTGGCCCTGCGAGCCGTAGCCGATGACAGCGACCTTCTTGCCCTGGATCAGGGCGAGGTCGGCGTCTTTGTCGTAGAAGATTTCGGTCACTTTGTGTTTCCTTCTCTGGTTCGGTGATGAGGTACTTCGGAGGGAAGATCTCGATACGGCCCAAGCTGTCGAAGCCTTCGGCCATTCTGTATCAGTCTCGCTGGCGCGAGCCTGCCACTCGATCTACGGGGCGCTGGCGCGCCCCTAGTTCTTGAAGACGCGCTCGGTGATGCTCTTGCCGCCGCGTCCGATGGCGAGGAGGCCGCTCTGCGCGATCTCCTTGATCCCGTAGGGCTCCAGGATGCGCAGCAGCGCCTGGATCTTGCCGCTGTCGCCGGTCGCCTCGATCACCAGCGCGTCCGTCGACACGTCGACGATGCTGGCACGGAACAGCGACACGGCCTCGAGCACCTGCGAGCGGGTGGTGTTGTCCACGCGCACCTTGATCAGCATGTGCTCGCGGGTCACGGACTGCGCGGGGTCGAGCTCCACGATCTTGATCACGTTGATCAGCTTGTTGAGCTGCTTGGTGACCTGCTCGAGCGGGAGCTCCTCGACGTCGACCACCACGGTGATGCGCGAGAGTCCGGGGATCTCGCTCTTGCCCACGGCGAGGCTCTCGATGTTGAAGCCGCGGCGGGCGAAGAGACCGGCGACGCGGGTCAGCAGACCCGGCTTGTCCTCGACGAGGAGGGAGAGTACATGGCTCATTCTCGTTACTCCTCTTCCCACTCGGGAGCGTTGTCGCGGGCGTACTGCACCTGGCTCATGCCGACACCCTGCGGCACCATCGGCCACACCATCGAGTCGCGGCTCACGATGAAGTCGATCACCACCGGGCGGTCGTTGGTGTCGAGCGCGAGCTGGATGGCGGCGTCGACCTCCTCCTGCTTCGTCACGCGGATGCCGAGGGCGCCGTAGGCGTCGGCCAGCTTGACGAAGTCGGGCACCATCGCGGTGCCGTGACCGGTGTTCAGGTCGGTGAAGGAGTGGCGTCCGTCGTAGAACAGCGTCTGCCACTGGCGCACCATGCCGAGGCTGGAGTTGTTGATAATCGCGACCTTGATCGGGATGTTGTTGATGACGCAGGTGGCGAGCTCCTGGTTGGTCATCTGGAAGCAGCCGTCGCCGTCGATCGCCCAGACCACGCGGTCGGGCTGCGCCACCTTGGCGCCCATGGCGGCGGGGACGCCGTAGCCCATGGTGCCCGCTCCCCCGGAGTTGAGCCAGGAGTTGGGACGCTCGTACTTGATGAACTGCGCCGCCCACATCTGGTGCTGGCCGACTCCTGCGGCGTAGACGCCCTCGGGTCCGGTCATCTGCCCGATGCGCTCGATGATCTGCTGCGGCGAGAGCAGCCCGTCGTCGGGCATGGTGTAGCCGAGCGGGAACTGCTCCTTGAGCGAGTTCAGGCGCGTCCACCACTCGCTGTAGTCGGGGGTGGTCGTGGCGGAGACGTCGGCCCACGCGGCAGAGAGGTCGATGATGACCTCCTTGGCGTCGCCCACGATGGGGACGTCGGCCGCGCGGATCTTGCCGATCTCGGCCGGATCGATGTCGACGTGCACGATCTTGGCGTGCGGGGCGAACTCGCTGGTCTTGCCGGTCACCCGGTCGTCGAAGCGGGATCCGAGCGCGATGATGAGGTCGCTCTCCTGCAGGCCGAGCACGGCGGGCACTGTGCCGTGCATGCCGGGCATGCCGAGGTGCTGGTCGTGCGAGTCGGGGAAGGCGCCGCGGGCCATCAGCGTGGTGACCACCGGCACGCCGGTGCTCTCCACGAGCTCGAGCAGCTGCTCGGAGGCCTTCGAGCGGATGACGCCGCCGCCCACGTAGAACACGGGTCGCGACGCGGCCGCCAGCAGCTCCGCGGCCGCGAGGATCTGCTTGCCGTGCGCCTTGGTGACGGGGCGGTATCCCGGCAGGTCGAGCTTGGGCGGCCAGACGAAGGGCGCCGAGTTCTGCTGGGCGTCCTTGGTGATGTCCACGAGCACCGGTCCGGGACGTCCGGTGGTGGCGATGTGGTACGCGGAGGCGATCGCGGCGGGGACGTCGGCGGCGTCCTTCACGAGGATCGAGTGCTTGGTGATCGGCATCGTGATGCCGATGATGTCGACCTCCTGGAAGGCGTCCGTCCCCATGAGAGTCGAGAAGACCTGACCCGTGATCGCGAGGAGCGGCACCGAGTCCATGTAGGCATCCGCTATTGCCGTCACGAGGTTGGTCGCCCCCGGTCCGGAGGTGGCGATGGCCACGCCGACCCGGTTGGAGGAGGCCGCGTAGCCCTCGGCCGCGTGGCCGGCGCCCTGCTCGTGGCGCACCAGGATGTGGCGGATGTCGGTGTCGGCCATCAGCTCGTCGTAGAAGGGGATGATGGCGCCGCCGGGAAGCCCGAAGACGTCGGTGATACCCAGGTTCTTCAGCGATCGGAGAACGGCGCCCGAGCCCGTGAGGATCTCGGGCTCAGCGGCGCTGGGCTTCTTCGGCGGCCTGGGGCTGGCCGCCTGGACGGCGGGTGAGTCCATGGACATGAAATTCCTTAGGGAGAGCGATGGGTGAGAGAGGGGCGTTAGCCGGTCACTGCGCCTTCGGCGGCGGAATGCACGAGCTTCGCATACTTGGCGAGAACGCCTCGGGTGTAGCGCGGGGGAAGGGGAGCCCAGCCGATGCGGCGAGCTTCCAGCTCTGACGGCTCGACCAGTAGGTCGAGCGAGCGAGCTGCGATATCGACCCGTATAAGATCACCATCGCGCACGAAGGCGATGGGTCCTGCATCCACCGCTTCGGGAGCTATGTGGCCGATACACAGTCCGGTTGTGCCGCCTGAGAATCTGCCGTCCGTCAAGAGTAGTACATCTTTGCCGAGCCCGGCGCCCTTGATGGCCGCGGTGATGGCGAGCATCTCGCGCATGCCCGGTCCGCCCTTCGGGCCCTCGTAGCGGATGACGACGACCTCGCCCTTGTTGATGGTGCCCTCGGTGAGCGCGTCGAGCGCCTCGCGCTCGCGCTCGAAGACGCGCGCCGGGCCCTCGAAGACGTCGGCGTCGAAACCGGCGGTCTTGACGACCGACCCCTCGGGGGCCATCGACCCCTGCAGCACCGTGATGCCGCCGGTGGCGTGGATGGGGTTGTCGAGCGTGCGGAGCACCTTGCCGTCGAGCGGGTCGATGCTCATGTCGGCGAGGTTCTCGGCCATGGTCTTGCCGGTGACGGTCATCACGTCGCCGTGCAGCAGGCCGGCCTCGAGCAGCGCCTTCATGAGCACGGGCACGCCGCCATTGCGGTCGACGTCGTTCATCACGTACTTGCCGAATGGCTTGAGGTCGCCGATGTGCGGCACCTTGTCGCCGATGCGGTTGAAGTCGTCGAGGGTGAGCTCGACCTCGGCCTCGTAGGCGATCGCGAGCAGGTGGAGCACGACGTTCGTCGAGCCGCCGAGCGCCATCGCCACGGTGATCGCGTTCTCGAAGGCCTTCTTGGTGAGGATGTCGCGCGCGGTGATGCCGAGGCGCAGCAGGTTGACCACGGCCTCGCCGGAGCGGTGGGCGTAGTAGTCGCGGCGGCGGTCGGCCGACGCGGGGCTGGCGGAACCGGGGAGGCTGAGGCCGAGGGCCTCGGCGACCGACGCCATGGTGTTCGCGGTGTACATGCCGCCGCAGGCTCCCTCGCCGGGGGCGAAGGCGCACTCGATGCGGTGCGCGTCCTCGAGGCTCATCGTTCCGGCCTTGACGCCGCCGACGGCCTCGAAGGAGTCGATGATCGTGATGTCCTTCTCGGTGCCGTCGCTGAGCTTCACCCAGCCGGGGGCGATCGAGCCGGCGTAGAGGAAGACGCTCGAGAGGTCGAGGCGCGCGGCGGCCATGAGCATGCCGGGGATGGACTTGTCGCAGCCGGCGAGCAGCACGGAGCCGTCGAGGCGCTCGGCCATCATGACGGTCTCGACCGAGTCGGCGACGACCTCGCGGGAGACGAGCGAGAAGTGCATGCCCTCGTGGCCCATCGAGATGCCGTCGGAGACGCTGATGGTGCCGAACTGGAGCGGGTATCCGCCGCCGCCGTGCACACCCTCCTTCGCCGCCTGCGCGAGGCGGTCGAGCGAGAGGTTGCAGGGGGTGATCTCGTTCCACGAGCTGGCGATGCCGATCTGCGGCTTCTCCCAGTCGGCGTCCCCCATGCCGACCGCGCGCAGCATGCCGCGGGAGGTGGTGGCTTCGATGCCGTCTGTGACGGTGCGGGAGCGGGGCTTGATGTCGATGGCTTCTCGGGATGTGTCCGGCATGTTACGAGTGTAAAGCTCCCGGACTGCGCGCGTTACGCGTGCGTGCCGTCGGGGGCGGTGATGTCGCTGTCGCGGCTGGCGATGTCGATGGCCTCTTCGAGCTCGTCGGCGATCATGATGTCGGAATCGAAGTTGCCGGTTCGGTAGCCGGCGCGTCCCACCATGTGCGCCGAGATCGGCGCGGTGAGCATCTGGAACAGCACCACGGGGATCAGCAGCAGCA
>Ga0247729_10000438_pt1 | contig 17488 bp, 18 predicted proteins | sample UWRJL133311R2_FD_180958 | JGI IMG/M metagenome (GOLD analysis project Ga0247729, IMG submission 180958) | Plant litter microbial communities from Arlington Agricultural Research Station in Wisconsin, United States - UWRJ-L133-311R-2 | ecosystem: Environmental > Terrestrial > Plant litter >... | reverse complement strand
TGGCCGTTCATGATGCACATGACGGCGCGCATGCCGCGCTCGTCGGGATCGGAGATGGCCTCCAGGCCGATCAGCAACTCCACCCCCTTCTCCAGCTCCACCCGGTATTCCTCACCGTGGCGCAGCCCATAGAACAACTGATTGTCGCTCAATTACTCTGTGTCACTGCATTGTTCGCGATGTCCCTCGAACTCCTTGGTAGGTCCGGGGAACAGCAGCCGGTTCAGCGCCGCCTGCCGTTTGCCGCCGGGCTGGGCCAGTACGGCTTCGTCCTCATGCGAGGGTTCCTGCTCCGACTTGGCGCCGCCACGGCCCTCCAACGCCATGGCCCGCAACGGTTCCGGCCATCGGCAGGCCGGGTCGCCGGGTCTGCGGAGAACTCCTCGGCCGAGATCCCCGCGCCCACCAGTGCCAGCGCCAGGTCGCCCACCACCTTGCTCGACGGGGTGGCCTTGATCAACCGGCCCAGGCTGCGTTCTGCCGCAGCATAGTTCGCCTCGATCTCCTCAAAACGGTCACCGAACCCGAGCACGATGGCCTGTTGGCGCAGATTGCTCAGTTGCCACCGGCAATCTCGTGGGTGTACACCCTGCCCGTGGGGGCAGGCAGACCAGACTCGAACGGCGCGTATACCTTTCGCAGGGCTTCCCAGTACGGTTCCAGCTCACAGACCGCATCAAGCGACAATCCGGTGTCGCGGTGGATGTGGGCCGCGGCCGCGACGATGGAACTCAACGCGGGCTGACTGGTGGTACCCGCCAGCGGCGCGGCGGCTCCGTCGACAGCATCGGCGCCGGCCTGCCACGCCGCCAGGTAGGTGGCCAACTTCCCACCGGGGGTGTCGTGGGTGTGCACGTGCACCGGCAAGTCGAAGTTGCTCTTCAGCGCAGAGACCAACGTTGCCGCCGCCGGGGGCCGTAGCAGTCCGGCCATGTCCTTGATGGCCAGCACGTGTGCCCCGGCCTCGACGATCCGCTCGGCCAGTCGCAGGTAGTAGTCCAGGGTGTAGAGATCCTCGGCCGGGTTGGACAGATCACCGGTGTAGGACATCGCGACTTCGGCAAGGGTGCTGTTGGTTGCCCGCACCGCCTCGATGGCCGGCCGCATGCTCTCGATGTTGTTGAGCGCATCGAAGATTCGGAAGATGTCGATGCCGGTGGCCGCCGCCTCGTCGATGAAGGCGGTGGCGACGATCTCGGGGTAGGGGGTGTAGCCCACCGTGTTGCCACCCCGCAGCAGCATCTGCAGGCAGATGTTCGGCAGCGCTTCCCGCAACGCCGCCAGCCGCTCCCAGGGTCCTCTTTCAGGAACCGCAAAGCGACGTCATAAGTGGCGCCGCCCCAGCACTCCACCGACAACAGCTCCGGCATCATCCGCGCCACATACGGCGCCACCCGCAACAGGCCGGTCGAGCGCAGGCGCGTCGCCGACAACGACTGATGCGCATCCCGAAACGTCGTGTCGGTGACGCCGACGGCCGGAGAATCTCTGAGCCACTGGGCGAAACCCTGCGGACCCAGCTCCAGGAGCTTTTGCTTGGACCCCGGCGCCGGCGTCACTGAGAGGTTAATGTCGGGGAGCTTGTGATACGGATACGCCGTCGACGGCCGCTCCCCGTGCGGCTTGTTCACCGTCACATCGGCCAGAAAGTTGACGATCTTGGTCCGCATCCGCACCGGCCGACACCGCGGTGGCGACGATCTAGTCGACGGAGAGGTACGCGCGAACCGGATGACCCACCTCACCAATCTGATAGGACTCGTCGGCCTTCAGACGGTGCACTGAGTTGCGGTCCTCGTACGGGTACACCGCCACGGTGCCGACCTTCAATTCGTACGCCGCGCGGAACGCCCGGATCGCGATCTCACCGCGATTGGCGACCAATACCTTTGAGAATGCGCTCGGCTTTCCTTCGCTGTCGACAAGAAGCTTTGTATAGGTGCTGAATTGACCGCGGGTGCTCAGGTGATGGTCACGCCGCCATCCACCGTGATTGTTTGACCAGTGACGTAGCCCGCTGCGTCCGAGACGAGCCACACCAGGGTGGCCGCCAACTCGTCCGGGTTGCCGGACCGCCCGAGAATCATTCGATGTGCCAAGCCGTCGAGGTATCCCTCGTGATAGTCGTCGGTCATCTCGGACTGGAAGAAGCCTGGGGCGATTGCGTTCACGCGGATGCCTTTTCGTCCGCCCCATTGTTGGGCCAGGTCTCGGGTCAGACCGATGATGCCAGCCTTGCTCGCCGTGTAAGCGGCCTGGGGTAAACCGGCGGTGGTGATGCCGAGGATGCTGGTGATGTTCACGATGGAACTGCCCGGCTCCATGACGCGTCCACACGCTTGGGCCGCCCAGTATGAGCCGTGCAAGTTTACGTTCAACACAGCGCGAAATTCTTCGGGCGTCTCACGCGTCGCGGGCCTCGCCGAAGCGATGCCAGCGTTGTTGACGAGGATGTCGACCTTTCCGAACTCAGCGACCGCTGAGTCGACCAGAGCCGCACAATCGTGGGGATCGGAAACGTCGGTTGCCACGACATGAGCTCGCCGGCCGATGCGGTGAACAGCCGCAGCCGTGTCTCGAAGCTTGTCCACGCGCCGCGCCGCCAGGACAACGTCCGCACCAGCTTCTGCTAAGCCCTTGGCGAAGGCGACACCTAGACCGGAAGACGATCCAGTGATGATTGCTACCCGGCCGTCAAGGCGAAATTTGTTCAATAGCACTGAGTTCAGCCTCCGTCGGTCAGAACCACGCGGGGTTCATGTCTAGGGTCGTCCGGTCAAGACTGGCGAGAAGGTCTAGTTGCGGTCCTACCTTGGGGAGCTCGTATCGAAAGAAGTAGCGGGCTGCTTGGCGTTTGCCGTCATAGAAGTCACCCGACTGGTCACCCACGGCGAGGAGTTGTTCGAGCCACATCCAGGCGATGACGGTGTGTCCGACTGCCTCCAGGTAGATCGATGAGTTCGCCAGTGCGACAGCTGGGTCGCCCTCAGCCCCGATCTGGGTGGTGACGTCGAGAACTCGCCCCCATACGGACGCGAGACTGGAGGCGTAGGAGTCAGCGTCGCCACCGGCAAGCCGGCCGCGCTGCACTGTGGCCTCGATCTTGGCAGTGAGCAGCTTCAGGCCCGCTCCGCCCTGCATGGTGACTTTACGGCCAAGCAGATCCAGGGCTTGGACGCCGTGCGTGCCCTCGTGAATGGAATTCAGACGATTGTCGCGGTAGTGCTGTTCGACGTCGTAGTCCCGGGTGTAGCCGTACCCTCCGTGGACCTGGATGGCCAAGCTGTTGGCTTCGAGGCACCATTGCGACGGCCAGCTTTTTGCGATCGGGGTGAGGACATCGAGCAGAAGCATTGCCTTAGTGGTGGCTTCGTCATCTTCTGCTGTGTCGTGTTCGTCGACGAGCAGCGAGCAATATAGGCCGAGCGCGAGTCCACCCTCGACATAGGACTTCTGAGCCAACAACATTCGCCGAACATCCGCGTGTTCGATCAATGCGACTGCAGGTGACGCGGGATCTTTAACCCCGGGCGCACGCCCTTGTGTACGAGTACGGGCATATTCCACCGATTTCAGATAACCGACATAGCCCAACGCGATCGCTAGGAATCCGACGCCGATACGCGCCTCGTTCATCATGTGGAACATGTAGTTCAAGCCGCGGTGTTCTTCGCCGACCAAAAAGCCGATGGCGCCGCATTCGCCGTCTGGGGTGTGTGCCCCATCTCCAAAAGCCAATAAGGTGTTCGTCGTTCCGCGGTTCCCCATCTTGTGATTGAGGCCGGTCAAGATGACGTCGTTGCGTATACCGGACACGCCATCGCCCGCAGGGAGGAATTTCGGCACGATAAATAGCGAAAGCCCTTTGACGCCTGGCTGTCCGCCTGGAATCTTAGCCAAGACCAGGTGCACGATGTTCTCGGTCAGGTCGTGGTCTCCGCCGGAGATCCACATTTTGGTTCCGGTCAAGCGATATCGGCCATCGTCCTGTTTGAGAGCGCGGGTGGTGATGTCGGCAAGTGACGAGCCCGCCTGCGGTTCGGACAGGCACATGGTCCCGAAGTACCTGCCCCCGAGCATCGGACGTACGTAATCGTCGATCTGCTGCTCGGTTCCGTAAGTGGCAATCAGATTGGCGTTGGCAATGGTGAGAAGGGGATAGCTCGAGGTTGCGGCATTGGCGGCTTGGAACCAGGCCATGGTCGCGCGAGAAACAGCTGTCGGAAGCTGCATTCCTCCGATGCGCTCATCGAACTGCCCGGCTAGCAGCCCTGCGCCAGAGAAGGCGTCGAGGGCCTTCTTGACCTCGCTGATAATCTCCACTGTGCCGTCTGGACGCATGGTCGGCTCGTTGGCATCGGACTTCTTGTTGTGCGTAGCGAAGTACTTGTGGGCAATGTCTGCACTGAGCTCGAGCACCGCATCGAACGTCTCGCGAGAATGTTCCGCGAATCGCTCACGACTGGTCAACGCCGTGACATCGAGCCACTCGTATAACAGAAACTCGAGATCGCGCCGGGAAAGAACCTCTGTCATGCTTTATGCCTTTCGAGATATGCCATCAGATGGATACGCCTCCGTCGACGGGCAAGACAGCACCGGTCACATAACCCGCCTCCTCTGAGGCGAGAAAGCAGATAGCAGACGCGATTTCAGTGGGGGCGGCGAACCTCGATATGGGTCCGGTAAGCTCGGCGATTTTGTCCGCTGGGATCGACGCGGTCATGCGGGTAGCCGCGTTTGGCGAGACTGCGTTCACCGTGACACCGAACGCCGCAAGTTCCTTGGCCGCAGTCTTGGTGAAACCGATGATGCCCGCCTTGGCGGTGGCGTAGTTGGCCTGGCCGCGATTGCCATGCAGGCCGGTATAAGAGGTGACGTTGATGACGCGACCGTAGTTCTGGGCGCGGAAGTGCGGGACGCACGCACGGGTGAAGCGGAACGTTCCGCCAGCGTGGACGCCCAGGACCTCGTCCCAGTCCTCGTCGGTCAGCTTCCACAACACCTTGTCCCGCAGGATCCCGGCATTGTTGACTAGTACGTCGACACGGCCCGTGTCGGCGACCACCCTGGCGATGACGCGCTCGACGTCGTCGGTACTGGACACGTTGGCGGCGATGCCCCTGGCGCCCACGTCCTTGGCGGCCTTTTGGAGTTCGTCGGCGTCGAAGTCGACCATGAAGACGTCGGCCTTAGCGTCGGCGAAATGCTGCGCCAATGCCTGACCGATGCCCCGCGCCGCGCCGGTGACGACCACCGACTTGCCAGTGAAGTCGTAGCTGATGTTTCCCATATCGTCCCTGCCTTCTAGCTGAGTCGTTCCAGGACCATGGCCATGCCCTGGCCGCCTCCCACGCACATCGTCTCGAGGCCGACCAGCTTGTCGTGGGTTTGCAGGTTGTTCAGCAGCGTCGCGGTGATTCGTGCACCCGTCATGCCGAAGGGGTGCCCCAGGGCGAGTGCACCTCCCGAAACGTTGAGCTTGTCTTCGTCGAGCCCAAGACCTCTTGCCGAACCGATGACCTGCACTGCGAATGCCTCGTTGATTTCGAAGAGGTCTACGTCGGCGACGTCCATTCCCGCCAAGGCCAGTGCCCGGTTGGTCGCCTCAATCGGGCCGAGCCCCATGATCTCCGGTGATAGCCCCGACACCGCGGTCGACACGATCCGGGCCAACGGGGTCAATCCCAATTGCTTCGCCTTGACGTCGGACACGATGACCAAAGCGGCTGCACCGTCGTTGAGAGGGCATGCGTTTGCCGCGGTGACGGTCCCGTCCGGCCGAAAGACGGGGGCCAGTTGACTGACGCTGTCATAGGTTGTGCCGGCGCGCGGGCCGTCGTCGGTGGTGATCACGGTGCCGTCGGGCAGTGTGACTGGGGTGATCTCACGCTGATAGAAGCCGTTAGCGATGGCGGACTCTGCGCGGTTCTGGGATCGAACGGCCCACCGGTCCTGCTCCTCGCGGGTGATGCCCGTGATCTGGGCGACGTTCTCCGCGGTCTGACCCATCGCGACATAGGTATCAGGGAGTAATCCCTCATCTCGCGGATCGGTCCACCGCTCGCCGCCCTGCGCCAGTTTCGCCGTCCGCGCCTCGGCGGCCGCATAGAGGGGATTGTGCGTGTTAGGCAACGAATCCGAATTTCCCTTGCTGTAGCGGGACACCGTCTCGACGCCGGCCGAGATGAAGGCTTCACCCTCCCCCGCCCTGATCGCATGCATGGCCATCCGAGTGGTCTGCAGCGACGACGAGCAGTAACGGGTGATCGTGGTGCCGGGCATGAAGTCGAAGCCAAGTTGGATCGCGACGTTGCGGCCCATGTTCTGCCCTTGCTCGCCACCGGGCAGACCACAACCGAGAATCAAGTCATCAATTTCGGCCGGATTCAAAGCCGGAACGCCGTCCAAGGCAGCCTTGACCATTTGAGCGGCCAGGTCGTCGGGTCGCATGTCGACCAGCGAGCCCTTCACGGCGCGCCCGATCGGCGAACGGGCAACGGAGACGATGACGGCCTCGGGCACGGATACTCCTAAAGGTGTCGAGCACGCGGGGACGCTCGCTCAGGCTGTTCTCGCCGAGCACGTCACCATCGAGCTATGCAAGCGCATATTTTCTATGCGCGTGCATATACTGGCTGCGGTGACGCGGGTCTGTCAAGCCCTGGCACCGGAAAGGAGTGTGGCTCAATGAGTTCGAACTCGACAACCGATCACGTGGGGACCTCGAAGGCCGCGACACGCATCCGCGACGCCGGGATCGAAATCTTTGCCGCCAAGGGCTACGGCGCCACGACCACGCGGGAGATCGCCGCGCGGCTCGGCTTAAGCCCCGGAGCGATGTATCCGCATTACAAGACCAAGGAATCGTTGCTCTTCGCAATCAGTGTGCAGGGCCACGAGTCGGCCTTGCTCGCGACCACCTCCGCGGACCGACCATCCGACTCTCCGCGTGACAGGTTGGCCGCGACCGTAGCGGCGTACGTGATTTGGCATGCGCGCAATCAATCACTCGCCAAAGTCGTCCAGCACGAACTACGTTCGCTGTCGCCGGATCACTTCAAGTACATCGCGTCCATTCGGCGTCGAACCTCGGAGGTGTTCGCTCGTATCATTCACCTCGGCAACGAGCAGGAGGCGTTCCACACGATTGACGCCGAGGCGGCCACGCTGGCGATCACCTCGCTTGGTGTCGATGTCAGCAGGTGGTTCCCCTCGCACGCGTACTCAGACCCCGAGGTGCTCGCCGAACGGTATGTCGAGTTGGCTCTGCGAATGGTGGGGGCAGTCAATTGAGTTCACAATGACCGTTTCTCGCGTGTCATGGCAAGGACCTCCTCGACGAAAGGTCCCGCAGTGAAACGCGGTCTAATGGATTGGTCAAAGCTCCAAGACCAACCTCGGGGTGCGTGCCCGCGAGACACAGACCATCATCGTCTCGTTGCTTTCCCGTTCCTCGGGAGTGAGCGCGCTGTCGCGATGCAATGGAACACCTTCCAAGACTTCGGTTTCGCACGATCCACACAATCCCTCAGTGCAGGATCGAGGAACTTTCACACCTGCCTCGGTGGCTACGTCCATGATCGATCGGTCAGCCGGGATCTGCAATGTGATGCCGGAGATGGAGAGCTCTACCTCGAAGGCGGCCAAGTCTCCGGCATCGTCTGCTTGTGGGGCCACGAACCGTTCCATGCGCACACGCTCGACGGGCCAGTTCTCACATGCTGCACCCACCGCCTTCAGCAGCGGTTCCGGACCGCAGCAGTACAGCACGGTCTTCCCGTTCTCCTCACAGATCGCCGCGAGGTCGAGAAAACCGTTCTCGTCTTGAGGCCAGACCCGTGGCCTTATCCGCGAACTTCGACACCGAATCCACTTGTGCCATGGACGATCTCGACCGGCCACCGTAATAAAGCTTCCAGTCGGCGCCGGCGGCTTCGGCGGCCTGCAGCATCGGCAGCAGCGGCGTGATACCGATTCCCCCGGCGATGAAGACATAGTGCGTTGATGCCACGAAGGAGAATTTATTGCGCAAGCCGGTGACCTTGACGCGGGAACCCTTGCGCAGCTGGTCGTGGATGAACTTGGACCCACCGCGCCCCTGGTTTTTCCGGAGGACTGAGATCTTCCACTCGTCTTGATCACTCGGATCGCCGTGCAGAGAGTGCTGGCGCACCATGCCACCGGACACGTGCAGGTCGATCTGCGCGCCCGGCTCCCAGGTCGGAAGCGCAGAAGCGGGCGCCCATCGCCCTCAGGTCGCCGTAACGTCAACTAGACAACGCCGTCGGCGACGAAGCGGCGGTCGAACACCACCCGGTCGATACCGGCGTCGCCGAACTGATCTTCCTCGTCGCTGCGTCCCATGATCGTCTCGTTTTCGTGCGTCGGCAGGGCAGGAGAAGCCCTAGCGGCGATGGATGGCAGGCAGGACCGAGGGCTACCACCTCAGTACTCCTCGCCCATCATGCGCAAGTAGGTGTTGATGGTTCCGCGTAGCGGAGCTTCGGCCTTCTCGCTGTTTGGGGCCCGGGCTAAAGCGCCGTGAACGCATTCCCCCTGGGTGCCGTCGCAGATCTTGCGATCCTGCTCGTTGACGATGTTGAGCAGCATTACCATCTCGTCGACGTCGTAGTCTTCGCCCTCGACGGCATCCTTGTTGACCCACCAGTTGGTGCCCCACCGGGTCTCCTCCACAGATACCGGTTCCAGATGTTGCGTGACGCCGAAATCGGGGTAGAAGCACAGCCACCACACCGCCGGGGTGGTGAGGAAGGCCGCCGCGAACCCCTGCTCCGGCTCCACGCCGCGGTCGAACTCACCGAACTTCTTGTTGACGTAGGCGCCGTTTGGCGCCCAGGTCTTCATCCCCTCCTTGAGATCCCCTCCTTGAGCAGGTTGCACGCCCCGGGGATGTATTCGCCGACCTCCCATTCATCGCCCATGGAGCCATACATTCCCCAGACATCGACGACCTCGGCGAACTCCGGGTGCGCTGTGGCGCAGTAGTGGCACGCTAGGAAGTTCTCCAAGACGAGCTTTCAGTTCGCCTTGAACACGACTTCGCTGGTCGCCACCTTCGAAGTCCTGCCCTCCGCAAGAGCCAGCGAAGCGCTAGATCGACTCGCACGAGGAGACGTGCGCTACCGATTCGTCCTCGACCTCTCCGATCTCGACAGCGCAGCCGACTAAAGGCCAGGCAACCGCCCTGAGACGGAAACGAAGTCGTCCAAAATCGATCCCGTCGAGATTCGAATGACCCCGGGGCGCAGTCGCAATGGATGCGGTTACACGAGTCTGCAACGCGACGGGTCGCTGGTCATTTTCGTGTAACTCCCTCGGCTGAACGATATAGGCGGCGGCGGGCCGAAAGAACCGACGGTTGATCGAACCGACAGCCTGTCCGCGGGGGTCGGCTTTCGGCCTGCGAGCCGCTGTCGCGTTAGCTGACGTCTGTCAGCGCGGCGCCGCCATCGCGAAGAGTTATGACGTTGAGGGCCGAGAACTCGAGCGTCCATAGGTTTCCGTGATGCGGGTATTTTGCCGTCATAGTGGCCACTAAATCTTCCGCAGTTTTGGCCGACTCGAACGCCGCAGCGAAATCTTTGATGTAAGAACGTGTTTGGGAGATCATGGCATCCACGGCGTAGTCATCCCCGTCGGGGCGTCGGTGGCCGGCGACGATCATTTTTGGTCTCAGATTCTCGACGATGTCGACGGTGTCGAGCCAGTCGTGCCATTGCTGGGGCGTGGAGAGGCCGAGCATCGCGTGGATTTCGTTGTAGATCGCGTCGCCGGCCACGACCACGTCGATGGCTGGCACGTGGACGATTGAGGTCGGGTGGATATCGGCTTGCTTGACCTCGATGATGTGCAGAGGTGAGCCGTCGACGTAGAGCGTGCGGTCCTCGATCGGGTCGGGTAAACGCCCTCCCTTTACGCAGGCGTCACCGAACAACAGCCCCCACTGCAAGTCCTGAAGCTCCATTGTTTGCTTCATTTCCTCGGCCACGTTGGGCAGCGCCACACACCGTGCGTCCGGGAATCGCTCGAGCAACGGTCCCAGGCCCAGGTAGTGATCGGCGTGGGCGTGGGTGATGTAGATGGTGGTGAGCGTCTTGCCTGTGCGTTCGATCAGATCGCCGAGATCGCGGACGTCGTCTTTGAGGTATTGAGCGTCGATCAGGACTGCCTCGGTTGCGCCACTGATAATTGTGGAGGTGGTGGGCGAGAACTTGCCTGTCGGCGTGCCGGGAACTTCGACGGCGGGGATGTTGGGCCAGCGGCCGACGTAGACCGTCGCGCGGATCGGCCGAGGCGCCGCGGGTCCGGCGTGGTCTGTGTCGTTGGAGTGGGTTTCGGTGCTCACGGGTTCCTCCGGGTTCACACGCTGGTTCGTCTGGGCGTGTCGGTCGAATGGCGTCGATCCTCGATCTGGCTGACGTATCGACACCACCACGCTAGGTTTCGGTGCTTTATCGGGCAAAGGATCAGCGCGCCGGATTTCGGTATTTGGCTGCCAACGTCGCATACACCTGGACTCTGGTCGGGAGAGCAATTGAGATCGACCGTCTGAATTCACCTTCGTCGCGATCCTCAACGATCACACGCAGTGTCCTTATGGCGAGTCCCCGATACTGAGTCCACCCGGATTCAGAGTCGGGTTTTTCGATCCAGATTCAGTTCATGCTGCAGGCCATCGGGGTGGGGGCGCACCTGCAGACCGCAGCGTACTCGGCCGGTGTTCGGTATCCCAGGGCCGAGTGGCGGTGCCGGTGGTTGTGCTCGGCCTTGAAGTCGCCGATGACCACGCGGGCCTCGAGCAGGGTGTTCCAGTGGTTGCGGTTGAGGCACTCCTTGCGTAGTCGGTTGTTGAACGATTCGATGTAGCCGTTGTTCCACGGCGTCCCGGGCGGGATGTAGGACATGCCCGTCTTTCCGTCGCAGAACTGTTGCAGCGCTTGAGAAATGAACTCCGGACCGTTGTCCATCCGCAGCACTTTCGGCGGCCCGCCCGCGGCGGCGAACACCGTCGTGAGCTCGGTGACGAGCCACTCGGCGGTGATCGAGCGGTCGACGATGTTCAGCATCGAGACCCTCGTGTGTTCGTCGATCATCGACGCAATCTTGATCGCCGTCCCGTCGACGGTGGAGTCGAACTGGAAGTCGATCGCCCACACCACGTTCGGGGCGTCAGCGGCGATCGGAGGGATCGACGACACCCCAGCCCGCTTACGTGGGCTGGTCACCTTCACCTGCAGTCCCTCCTCGCGCCACAGGCGGTGGATCTTCTTCTTGTTGACCTCACGGCGCTCGTCGCAACGCAACGCCGCCCACGCACGGCGGAACCCGTGGCACGGGTTCTTCGTGGCGTAGGAGCGCAGCCCGGCCCGCATCTCAGCGTCCGGATCAACCGGGGTCTGAGCCTGCGGGAGATTGCGGTAGGTGGAACGGGGAAGCCCAACTACGTTGCACGCCAACCGCTCCGACATGCCCAACACATCTTTGAGCATGTCCACGGCACGCCGCTTCGCAGCTGGGCTCAGAATTTTCCCTTCGCCACCTCCCGCAACGCGTCCTTGACCAACTCTGCCTCAGCAAGCAGCCGCTTGAGTCGGGCGTTCTGCTCGCGGAGCTCCTTGAGTTCCTTGGCGGCGTCGGTGTCCATCCCACCGTATGCGCGGCGCCAGTTGTACAGCGTCGCCGGCGAGACGCCGAGTTCGGCGGCGATCTCCTCACCGGTCTTGCCCTGCGCGGTCAGCTCGTCCGCTCGGCGCAGCTTGCGCACGATGTGCTCCGCGGAATACCGCTTCCGACCAGCCATGTGTTTCATCGTCCCTTCTCGCCCAACATCGGGCCACAGGACTCTAAAACTGGCTGGACTCATTCACCGCGAACACGCCACTTACTCTGCACCGCAACAGCCAGGCGCGACCGGCAACAGGGCGACGAGCGCTCGCGACGCCGCGGCCTACGTCGTGTGGTGCCACGGCCAATCGCACAACTCTCGCGTTGGGGATTGGCCGTGGTCGCGAGCTTCGACCAAGCCGTAAACGTCAGACCGTCTCGTACGCGACTGGCCGGTTCTCTTGAGCCCACAATTTCTCGGCGTCCGACTCCGCGGCGGGAGGCACCATGCCTTGGACCTGCCAGAAGTCGAGCGGAGTTTCGTCGACGTGAATCTCCCAGTCGTATCCGCGATCTTTGACGAAAGGCGCGATCATCGATTCGAAGATTGTCAACGCATCCCTTCGAAGCTCGGTCGTTGGAAGTTGTCGTGCGATGTGCTCGGCCACCAGTCGCACGAAGTTGCTTCTCGGCTCAGCGCCAATGAGGAAATTCTCCTCGGCGACTTCGTGAAATAGCACGTTGACGTAGAACTTCGGTAATCCTGCGTAGTCCACGTAGACGCTGGTCAGCGCCGCCGCCAAGGCTTTCTTGTCCTCGGCGGTGTAGGCGCCAACTGGAGTGTAGATGTGCCAAAGAGGCATGTGGTCATCTCCTATGATTTTCGTTCTGCCAGGTGTCGGCGGAAGGTAACTCACTGTTGCAAAATTTTGCGCGAAGCGTCACCCACTACCCAGTTACGTTAGCTGGGCCACACGCACCTGGTACAGGACAAGTGCGCCTAATACCGGTACAAGCCTGCCGCCCGAAACCGCGTCGACCGGAGAAGGGATCTAGGAGCGTTGAGCGCCACCGGTTCCGCGCCGCACCAAGGTTGTGCCGCGCATTTTCTACGCATCCACAGCGGCTGAGGGCTTAGTCTGCTGGTGGCGGGAGGAGTTGTCGGAGCGTCGAGCCCAGGCCGGCAGCGAGATTCAAAGCCTTCGAGTCGATACCGAGGGTTTCAATAGGCATTGGAAAGACGCGCCCACTGCCGGCACAGGCCTGCCAGGCCTGTGTATCTTCTCGCATTACGCGAAACCAATCGGTTTACCACGCCAGGATCGTCGGCTAGCCTGCACGCATCAGCCCCTTCGGGGAGAAGTTTCAACATCAGAAGTTCGCGACTACAAGGGCCGTTCGGAGCTTTTCACCCCCGGCCCGAACCGTATCTAGGAGACTCACATGAAACGTCGCCTCTTTAACGCAGACCACGAAGCATTCCGCGAGTCGGTGCGCGATTTCGTCGACAGGCATATCGGACCCAACGAGGACAAGCTGATCGAGCAGCGCTATATCGATCGTGAAATCTGGCTCGAGGCCGGCAGCCTTGGTTACCTCGGTCTGGACGTTCCAGACCAATACGGCGGCAGCGCAGCGGGTGACTACCGTTTCAATGCTGTTCTCGGCGAGGAGCTTTCGCGCTCCAGCGCGGCGGTGGCATCGGGGTTCGGTATCCACTTCGATTGTGTCGCTCCCTACCTTGTCGAGCTCACGACCGAAGAACAGAAGCGCAGGTGGCTGCCCAAGTTCTGCAGCGGCGAACTGATCTCCGCCATTGCGATGACCGAACCGTCAGGCGGATCCGATCTCGCGGCGCTGAAGACAACTGCGGTCAAGGACGGCAGCAGCTACGTCATCAACGGATCGAAAACGTTCATCACCAACGGATTTCAGGCTGACCTCGTGATAGTCGCCGCACGAACGACGCCGGAAAGGAAGTCCAAGGGAATTACCTTGTTTGCCGTGGAAGCAGCTACTCCCGGCTTTACCCGCGGCCGCAAGCTAGACAAAGTAGGACAACCCGAGGCCGACACAGCCGAACTCTTCTTCGACAACGTCCGCGTCGAGCGCTCCAACATCATCGGAGAAGTAGATCAGGGGTTCATTCACATGATGAAGATGCTGCCCCGGGAGCGGATCAGCTGCGGCATCGCAAACCTTGCCCATACGCGGCGCATCCTCGAGGAGACTGTGGCCTACGCTCAGCAGCGGAAAGCCTTCGGACAGTCGATCGGTTCGATGCAGTGGAACAAATTCCTCCTCGCGGAGATGGTAACCAAACTCGATGTCGCGCAGGCATTTGTCGACGAATGCGTCGCTGTGCATATGACCGGGGACCTAACCGCCGTCGACGCGGCGAAGGCCAAGTTCTGGTCCTCGGAGATTCAGAACGAGATTCTCGATCACTGCGTGCAAATCCACGGCGGATACGGCTTCATGAACGAATACCGCGTCGCGCGAGCATGGAAAGACGCGCGGGTGACCAAGATCTGGGCCGGATCGAATGAGATTATGCGCGAAGTCATCAGCCGGGAGCTCGCTCTCTAGGCCGATCGAAACGAAGATCAATTCGTCAAGCGAACACCGCACTTCGCCGCACTGCCGCGAAGTGCGGTGTTCAATTGAGGGGTGCGACCAAAACGTGCCGGTCGGAAAGCAACAAACCGGCACCGTCCAGCGTGCACCATGCTGCAAGCCACGTCAGCGACATTGTTCGTACCTCAGCACTTCTCAGTGCACGTCAGCTGCATCCAGCAGCGTGGCCGCCGTCGGTGTTACCAGATCTTTCAGGGTTTCGGCCCGGATGCCCGCGCGACTGCTCGCACCGTCGAAGACGAGCATCAGCTGCCGCGCAAGCAAAGACGCGTCGCGTGCGCCGCCGCGCACAGCCTCCGCTTCAAAGTAGTCCGTAAGCAACTTCTTGGTTTTGCGAGCGATGCTGAACGCCGGATTGCGGGTGTCTTTAATCTCCACCTGGGCGGCCAGATAGGGGCATCCGTGGTAGTCCCGGCGCGACGCTAGTACGGTCAATTGATCGAACACGTGCAATATGTTCTCGCGCGCCGAACCGGCGTTGACCTCGTCCGGTAGAAGCTGCTCGGCGTAATCTGCTGCTCTCTGTTGCAAGCTCGCCGCCAAGAGATGATCCTTACTTGCGAACATTTGGTACATGGAGCGCTTGGAAACACCTGCGGACTTACACAACGCCTGTACTCCCACGCTGACGCCGTTGGTGTAACTAAGCAACCCTGCGGCCGCGAGTAGTCGTTCCCGTGGGTTAGCAGGGGTACTGGCTCTCATACGCCAAGCCTAACCTGGACGCCGTTTAGGTGAAAAGTACGGTTTCTGCACCTCACTGGTCCGCTCACCCCGATGTCCAGTTGGCACGGATATACCGAAGGGCTCCACAGGTAATCAACTTTCGAGGCAGTCCCTGAAAGCACCCGAGCCTTGCTGTCGACTGACACTGATATCGATCTCGCTTCAACCGGTAAGGCTCAGTAAGTGTCCGGGCCCTCGCGGAAGCGGCGGGCGAATTCGATGTACCAGTCAAGTGAGTCGGGGTTAGCCACCGCCGCTCGGTTGACGGCTTTCGATTCAGCCGTGCCCTGCAGAATGCGTTTGATGGGCAATTCGAGCTTCTTGCCGGTCACCGTAACGGGTACCGATGGCGCCGCGATGACGTCGTCGGGCACGTGTCGCGGTGACACGTGTTCGCGGATGGTCTGACACACCCGATGGGCCAGTTCGTCATCAAGTTCTACGCTTGGGGCAAGGACGACAAATAGGGGCATGTAGTAGTTCCCGTCGGACAGTTCCACGCCGATCACGAGGCTATCGATGACTTCTGGCAATGCCTGCACCGCTGCGTAGATGTCCGCGGAGCCCATCCGCACCCCGCCGCGGTTGATGGTTGTGTCGGATCTACCGTGGACCACGTAGGTGCCGTTCTCAGTGACAGTCATCCAATCGCCATGGCGCCAGACGCCGGGGAAAGTGTCGAAATATGCTTTGCGGTAGAGCGTTCCGTCAGGATCGTTCCAGAACTGGATAGGCATTGACGGCATCGGTGCGGTGATCACCATCTCCCCCACCTCCCCAGTGACCGGTTGACCGGTCTCCGTCCACGCTTCGATCGACACGCCCAGGTAAGGGGCTTGCAGTTCTCCGGCGTACACGGGCAACATCGGGTTGCCGCCGACAAAGCCGCTGCAGACGTCGGTGCCGCCGCAGTCTGAGCTCAGGTGCAGATCGGCGCCGACAGCGTCGTATACCCACTGCCATGTCGACTCCGGCAGGGGTGAACCGGTACTGGAAATCGATCGCAACGAGGTCAGATCATATCGCTGCGCTGGGTGCACGCCGGACCGCTGGCAAGCAGTCAGATAGGCCGCCCCGGTGCTGAATCTCGTGGCCTGTTGCGCGGCACAGATGGCGAAAAGCTCATCGGGCCCAGGGAAAGCCGGGCTTCCGTCATAGGTGATGATCGTCGCCCCCACCGCAAGGCTGCTCACAAGCATGTTCCACAGCATCCACCCGGTGCTGGTATAGACGAATACACGATCTTCGGGACCCGTATCCATCTGCAGCGCAGAAACTTTCAAATGCTCAAGCAGAATGCCGCCGTGTGAGTGAACAATTCCTTTCGGCAGCCCGGTCGTCCCCGAGCTGTAGAGAATCCACAACGGGTGTTCAAACGGCACCTGTTCGTAAACCGGCGTTGCCACACCGTGCACCAACTCATCGAAGGCCGTTGCCCCGGACAGGATTTCGCGGTCGGGTCGCAGATTTCGCACGATGATGCACTGTTGCACCGTGGGCAGCTGCGCACGCAGCTCCTCGATCACGCCAATCCGATCAATCGCTTTACCACCGAACCTGTAGCCGTCCGCGGCAATCAGGATGGTCGGCTCGACCTGCCGGAATCGATCGAGTACACCGCTCGCTCCGTACTCAGTTGGGCACACCACCCACGTGGCCCCCAGACTCGCGGTCGCCAACAACGCGACAACCGCTTCAGGAATATTGGGCAGGTAGCCAGCTATTCGGTCACCGGGGCGCACGCCCATTTGGCGCAGTTCAGCTGCAAGCGAAGCTGTTTGGGCAGTCAGCTCGGCCCAGGACAATTCCACTACCGCACGATTCTCGCCCAACGCGATCACTGCCGGTCGGTGGCTATTGTGATGGGCAAGCACATTCTGCGCCCAGTTGAGCCTGGCGCCTGGGAACCACCGGGTTCCCGGCATCGTGGAGTCCACCAGGACGGCGCTGGGTTGTTCAGAGGCATTGATTTCGAAGAAGTCCCATAAAGAACGCCAGAACTCTGCGGGTTCCGTGGTCGACCATTTCCACAGGTCGTCATAGGCGTCGAAGTCCAGGCCGCGGCTTGTGTGGAGCCAATCGAGGTAACCGTTGAGACGGCTGCTGGCGATGCGCTGCGGCGACGGCGCCCAGAGCAGTTGCCGCGTTTTGACACTTGTCGTGGTCATCTCAGTCATTTGTTTCTCCACGTGAAGAAGCCGGTTTGGTCCCTGTTCGGGTGATCTTCTGGTCGCCATTGAGCTTTCCGAGGGCGGTGGCCGTGCCGACGATCGCAAACGAATCGGCATAAGGAGACGCGCCGGCCTCTGCGTCTCCGGCGGTTACCTCGATGGCCCGTTCCTGTACCTTGTTCCGCCATTCGCCCCGACCACCGTCTATACGATTGATGTCCGGACAGTGCTGCAATTACGCCAGGTAGTGCGCAAAGTGGTCGCGGGCGGCGGTCACGGCTGTGGCAAAGATCGTCTCGTCCGTGTAGATGTCAAAGTGCCCGCCC
>Ga0247729_10000437_pt1 | contig 17491 bp, 24 predicted proteins | sample UWRJL133311R2_FD_180958 | JGI IMG/M metagenome (GOLD analysis project Ga0247729, IMG submission 180958) | Plant litter microbial communities from Arlington Agricultural Research Station in Wisconsin, United States - UWRJ-L133-311R-2 | ecosystem: Environmental > Terrestrial > Plant litter >... | reverse complement strand
TTCTGTGCGGACAATCCTGGCGATTGCCGCGGCGGCGCAACGCAGCCCCGCGACATCGTCATCACGCAGACCGCGTGGAAGGATCTGCTGCGCGTCAACCGCTGGGTCAACGAGACGGTCAAGCCGCTGACCGACATGGACCACTGGGGCGTGATCGAGAAGTGGTCGCTGCCATCGGACGGTTACGGCGACTGCGAGGACTACGTGCTGCTGAAGCGCAAGATGCTGATCGATGCCGGCTGGCCCCGCGAGGCGCTGCTGATCACCGTGGTGCGCGACAAGAAGGGCGAAGGCCACGCAGTGCTGACGGTGAAGACAGACAAGGGCGAATACGTGCTCGACAACCAGAACGAAAACGTCGTGGCCTGGACCGAGACCGGCTATCGCTTCGTCAAGCGGCAGTCGCAAAGTGATCCGAATGTGTGGGTCTCGCTCGGCGACAACCGTCCCGCGGTGGCCACGGCCAGCGCCCGCTAACAACGAATTTCGGAGACACGCGACCCGGTCACTTCCCCACCCCTCCCCGTCCCAGACCGGATCGCGCGCGGCCAGATGTCCCCCACATCTGGCCGCAACTTTTTGTGGGTTTCAATTTCTCCGCCGAAGTCACGCGTTCGTTGGAACAACGCCACGTGCAGCATGGCCATCACGCATCAACAGGCCTACCGTATGCGTGTGGCGGGATGGACCGCCGTGGCCGGCGCTAACCGCCGGTTCTGAAGGGATGCCGATGCCGACGGATGCGCCGAACGAACATCTGATGGATTTTGCACAATTGAAGCGGGCAATCGCTGCGGCAGGCGTGACGCTTTGGACGTGGAACGTCGATTCAGACAAGCTGACCATGGACGATGCTGCGTTCGACCTGTGGGGTGTTCCACGAAGCGAGAGTGTGACGTTCGAAGACTTGTCGTCTCACATTCATCCGGCCGACCGGGATCGCGTCAGAGCCGCTTTTGCCGCGACCCGCGGTATCGTTGGCCCCTATGAAATCGACTTTCGCATCGTCCTGCACGACGAAATCCGGTGGATTTCGGCGCGCGGAAAAGGTGACGACGACGGCATCCGGGATGGCGTCGTGTCGGGTATCTTCATCGACGTTACCGGGCGGAAGCAGGCGGAAGAAGGCCATGAACTGTTGGCCGGCGAGATGAGCCATCGGGTCAAGAATTTGTTGGCCATCGCTTCCGGGCTCACAGCTATCACCTCGCGCTCGACGTCATCGACGGTCGAGATGGCCAAGGAGCTGACACAGCGGCTCGGCGCCCTTGGACGAGCCCACGATCTGATCCGTCCGATTCCCGGCCATGAAGGCAAGGCGGCGCTGCTCGGCGATCTGCTGACCGTGCTGCTGGCGCCCTATGACGACCTCGGCGCCTTCAGCGGCCGCATCCGGGTTTCCGTGCCGCGTATGGGCGTGGGCGAAGCGTCCGCCACGACCTTGGCGATGGTGGTCCACGAACTGGCCACCAATTCGCTGAAGTACGGCGCGCTGTCGTCTCCGACCGGCACACTGGATGTGGCCTGCGCGCTTCCCGATGCGGAAATTGTCATCGTATGGACCGAACGCGGCGGCCCTGCGGTTTCCGCCCCGGTCGGCGCGGGCGGCTTCGGAAGCAAGCTTGTCGCGCGCAGCATGACCGCGCAACTCGGCGGCTCGATCGATCGGCAATGGCTTCCAGAGGGCGTGGTCGTGACGATCAAGATCGACAAGGACCGTTTAGCGACGTAGCCGCGCATTCACCAAGTCTCGCGTCCCGGTGATTTGCGTTTGGCGGAATTAGTCTGCTCAATGCGGCTCTTTCACCGGAGAGATTCCATGACTGCCGAGCCCACCCAGCACGCCGACATCACCGGCCTGACCAAGATCGCGCCGTTCTCGCGGCGCGGCTTCATGACGGCGTCCGCTGCCGTCGCTGCCGGCTACACGCTGGCCGCAGGCCCCGTGCGCGCCGATGTCATCAAGACCGACACCTCCGGCCTCGATGTCGGCGAAGCCAAGATCAAGGTCGCCGACGGCGAGATGCCGGCCTATTTCGCGCGGCCCAAGGGCGTCGCCAATCCGCCGGTGGTCATCGTGGCGATGGAGATCTTCGGCCTGCACGAATATATCAAGGATGTGACGCGCCGCCTGGCCAAGCTCGGCGTGCTGGCGATCGCACCGGACTACTATTTCCGCGCCGGCCAGGACCTCACCAAGATCACCGACATGGCGCAGCTGATCCCGCTGGTGAATGCCAAGACCGACGCGCAGTTGCTGACCGACCTCGACAGCACCGTGGCGTTCGCCAAGGCGCAGGGCGGCAACACCGACCGGCTCGGAATGATCGGGTTCTGCCGCGGCGGCCGCTATGTCTGGGAATACGCCGCCCACTCCACGCAATTGAAAGCAGCGGTAGCGTTCTACGGCCCGCTGGTCGACGCGCCGAACCCGGCCTTCGCCAAGAGCCCGACGCAGCTCGCGCCCGAGATGAAGGCGCCGGTGCTCGGCCTGTACGGCGAAGCCGATACGGGCATTCTGGTGCCGCAGGTGGAAGCCATGAAGAAGGCGCTGGCCGACGCCGGCAAGACCGCCGAGTTCAAGATCTATCCCGGCGCGCCGCACGGTTTTCACGCCGACTACCGGCCGAGCTATCGCGCGGACGCCGCCGAAGACGGCTGGAAGCAGATGCAGGCCTGGCTGACCAAGTACAAGGTGCTCGGCTGATTTTTCACACGACCAAGCGGGCCGCGCGACAGCGCGGTCCGCAGGCTGTCAGCGATCTCCGGCATTGATCCTGCGATCCGGCGTGCCGTCGGGCCGGTAGCCGAAACGCGCCAGGGCGGTCGGCGCAAAGCGCTTGCCGATCCGGCTTTCCAGTTCGCAGAACAGCCAGACCAGCGCCACCGCCAGGCCGCCGACGGTCAGCAGAAACAGCAAGGTCAGGTGTGGTGCATCAAGGGTCATGGTCATGAGCCTCATTCAGCAAGTGTCGTACCAGCGCGGCCGGAAATCAAAAGCAACGGCCCCAGCGAGGTACGCTGAGGCCGTTACGTCGATCACATCGCCGTGTGGCCGGTGGGCTGCCTACTGGCAGACCTCGACGCCGTGTGGCCGGTGGGCTGCCTACTGGCAGACCTCGACGCGGCGCAGGCGGTAGCCAGCGGGCGTCCAGACGCGGCGTCGGACGAGGTAACAGCCACCGTCGTCGTCGTAACCAGCAGCGTAGCCGTAGGGGTAACCGCCGCCATAGCCATAGGGGCCGTAACCGTAGCCGCCGTACCCACCATAGGCGCCGTACAGACCCGCGCCGGCGAGGCCGAGACCCAGTCCGATGCCGATGCCGCGGCCGCCCCATCCACCGCCGCGGAAGCCGCCGCCACGGAAACCGCCGCCATGAAAGCCACCGCCGCCATGGAATCCGCCGCCGCCATGTCCGCCAAACCCGCCACGGGCCGAGGCCTCGCTCGGCACAGCCAGACCGACCGCCGCTAGCGCCATCAAACCAAATATCATCTTGCGCAACATCAACTCATCTCCGTCGTCAACAGCACCCGGTAGTGCATACGCCCCAGAGGTAAGTTCGTTGCGACAAATTGCCACCAATTTCGCGCAAACCACCGTCAACTATTCGCGACCGGCATCTGGAAAGGCTCCAGATGCCCGCCGCATTGCACGGCGCGGCTAGCAACCCTTGCAGATGCTCTTGACCTTGCGGTCGACGGCGCGGTCCTGCGCATCGACGGCGGCGTTGCCGGTGGTCGGCTTGCCGTCCACCGAGGTGGCACCGCCAGCCGCGCCGGACCCGGTGGCCATGCCGCTCCCGCCGCCGGAAGAATTCGCCGTGCCGGCGCTGTTGGTGCCGGCCGCTCCGCCGGTCGCGCCGCCACCCGAACCGCCGGCGCCGCCGGATTGCGCGAACGCGCCGGACGATGCCAGCAGCACAGCGGTGACGATCGCGACCGTGGAAAGTTTCGACATGAGGAGCTCCCTGTTGTCCGGCTCAACCCTGCGGCGCAGCACGGGTTCCCGATCCTGCGGGAACATTTCCGTGCTGGAACACGTTACTGCCTCATCTAGCGCGGAGCACGGCAATGTCCTGGGACAAGCAATTTCGCGAACCGATCGAGCTCGACGATGGCAACGTGCTGGTGTCGCTGCGCGATGCGGGGACGTACATCACGCAATTGCCGCCCGCCGAACACGATGCGCGCGAATGGCAGACCGCGATGCACTGCCTGATCGAGGCCGCCGACTATGGCGGACCGGTCAGCTTCGCGCGGCTGGGCGTAGCGCAGGCGCTCCATCGCCATGAAGAGAAGATATTCGATACCACGCGCAAGCAGCCGCACTGGCGCAGATCCCGCCGATAGAAATCCATATGCGCAAGCTGATCGAATTCGATGACGACACGCTCGGCAAGCTCACCCAACTCGGCCGCGACCGCATGGGCACGTTGCAGGAACTGGCCGATGAAGCCTTCGCCGACCTCTTGAAAAAGCACGGCATCCCGATCGATCTCAAGGACGCCTTGCGCAAGAGCGCGTCGGCATCCAAGAAGTCCTCTCCCGACACCGCACGCCCAGCCAGGAAAAACAGCCATGCCAAAAGATCCGTTTAACGAAGGCGAACTCGCTGCCAGCGAGAACATCCCGGCGGAAGCCAATCCCTACCAGAGCGGCAGCGACGAATATTCGCTGTGGAGCGCCGGCCACGAACGCGTTGCCGGCGAGAAGGAAGCCAGCGAGTCCGAAGGATAATCATAGACCGGATGCAGCGAAGCGAAATCCGGGATCGGCGCGTCGTTGAAACGCTGTCTCGGATTGCGCTGCGCTGCATGCGGGCTACGCACTGCGATAGCGTCAGCCGATCTTCTTCAGGCCCTTTGCGAAGCGCGGGCCGTTGGCGGCGTAGAAGCGCGCCGCGCTTCCCATCGCCTCGATCTGCTCCGGCGACAGCGTGCGGATCACCCGCGCCGGTGCGCCGATGATCAGCGAATTTTCCGGAAACTGATTGCCTTCGGTGATCACCGATCCGGCGCCGACCACGCTGTTGCGTCCGATCCGCGCGCCATTCATAACGATGGAGCCCATGCCGATCAGCGCGCCGTCCTCGACGGTGCAGCCGTGCAGGATGACGTTGTGGCCGACGGTGACGTTTTTGCCGAGGGTAAGCGGGAATCCCTTGTCGGTGTGGCAGGTGCAATTGTCCTGCACGTTGGAGCCTTCGCCGATCTCGATCCACTCATTGTCGCCGCGCAGCACCGCGCCGAACCACACGCTGGCGGAATCCAGCAGGCGGATCTTGCCGATCACCTGCGCGGAATCCGCGATGAAGTAATTTCCGTCCGCCGGAAGATCCGGCCCCTGCCCGTCAAGTTCGTAGATCGCCATGTGGTGGTGTTCTCCCTGTGCGGAGAACAATGCCACGGATACGACACGCCGTTCAACTCACGCCGCCTTGGACGCCCCCTTGGCACGGCGCGGCTTCATGTCGATACTGACTGCGATGGTCGGGTCGAGTTTGCCGAGGATCGCAATCATGCGATCGAGGGTAAACCGCTCGAGCTTGGCATTCCGGATCCGGGACAGGTCGGTGTGCGACACGCCTGTCAGTTTTTCAGCGGCGCGCGCGGTCCATTCGCGGCCATCCAGCACGTCGATGATCCTGGCCGCGAGAACCGCCCGCGCCTGCTCGAGGTCGGCATTGGGAAGGCCGAAATCCTCAAACACATTGCCGCTGCCGCGGACCAGCTTGAAATTGTCCTTGCTCATCGCAATGCTTCCTTCAGTCGCTTGAGCCGCTGTTTGATCCGCTCGACGTCCATCTGCGGAGTCTTGATGCCGGTTTTCGATTTCTTCTGAAACGCGTCGACGACCCAAATATCCGCGCCAATCTGTACCGCGTAGATGGCGCGAAAGGCGTCGCCACGATGCTTCAACGCGATTTCAAACACACCGCCATCGACGCCCTTGAACGGCTTTGCGATATCCGCCTTGCCGCCCTCGGCGGCAATCGCCAAGGCGCGCAACATCGTCAGTTGCGCAGCATCGGGAAATGTCTCGAACTCACGGCGAGCGGACTTCAGCCATGAAATTGGACGCGACAACTGCATGGGTACAAATATTGGCATATTTGCCAATATTTGTAAACCTTCGCGAACAGGAGATTGCAAGAATTCCGGGTGCCGGCTTAGGCCAGCACGCCCAGGGCCTGCAGGGTCATGACGATGAAGGTGCCGGACATCAGGCTCCAGAAGCCGGCGAGCACGGTGGCCATCATCACGAACTGGATGCGGCGGCTGTGCTCGATGCGGCGGCCGAGCAGCGTGTTGCGCATGATGATGAAAGGCGCGGCGAACACCAGGAACGGCACGGCGGCAAGCGCCTTGGGCACCTCGCCATCCTTCAGCAAAGCAAATCCTGCGGGGCGCTGTGCGAGCACCTGATAACCGCTGGCCAAGGTGCCGGCCAGGGCAAAACCAATACAGAGTTGGAACAGGGAATTGAGCGAGTCCGGAGACATCGATGAACTTTCATACACACCAGTACACCGCCATGCATTGCACCAAACGGCGGCCGCTCGCCAACCCTATACTTAATAAAGGGTTAACGCCAAAGACAGATGTGCGCGCGACGCATGGCCTGGCACTTTGCCCGGCGCGGTAATCGGTGCGGCGTTAACCATCCGCTCGCACATTTGCGATTGATTGGGCCGGTCGCCACACCGCCTCCCTGTCTCCAGTTTGCGTGCGCATGTCCCTGCTGTATCCGACCCAGTCCCGACCGCGGCCGTTCCGCCGCAGCCGCCGGAAACCCATTGCCCCGATATTGATCGGCAGCCTGATCGCGGTGGCCGCGATCGCCGCGGTGGCGTATCTGCTGTGGCCGACCTGGCAGAACCGCCGGGCGGGCGACCCCGACCGGATTCCGGTCAGCGTCGGCGCCAGCCTGTTCAACGTGCCCACCGATGCGTTCCGCCGCAAGGTGCAGAAGCATTCCGGCCCGCAGGAGCGCGTCGACCTCAGCTATCTCTATCCGTCGCTGGAGGCGAGCAACCTGCCGCGCCATGTCAGCGTCGAGACCTTCGACGAGACGCGGCAGCCGATCGACCGCATCTTCCTGTCGATCGAGGCGCATCACGAGGCGCTGTCGCCGGAGGCGCGGTTTCGCACCATCTATCCGCGCTATGTCGACCAGGTGATGGCGCCGCAGGACGGCCTCGCCACGCGCCCGTTCCGCGACGCCTCGCCCTACAGCCGCGAGGACCTGTTTGTCGGCGACGCGCCTGCTCTGGTGGCGCGCTGCACCCGCGACGCCGCCACGCCGGGCATGTGCCTGAGCGAACGTCGCGTCGGCGGCGCCGACCTCACCTTCCGCTTCCCCCGCGCCTGGCTCGCGCAATGGCGCGAAGTGGGCGATGCGATGGACACTCTGACCGCGCAGTTGAGCGGGAAGCACTAGCCACTCCCACCGTCCTCATGGTGAGGAGCGCGACTCTTGGCGCGCGTCTCAAACCGTGGCGTCTGGCGACCATTCTTCGAGACGCGGTCGAAGACGACCGCTCCTCAGGACGAGGACGTCGTGTGTTGATGGCGGCAACTGCCATCGAAAGCGCTTAGTCACGGCGCATCCTTCGCCGGCAGTTTCGCCACCGGCAAGGGCGCGAATTCGATGGCCTGGGAGTCGCCGCGCATGAAGGCGGAATCCAGCGGTCCGCCGCCGGGCGGATCGCCGCCCAGCTCGCCGTTGACGAGCAAGGGGCCGGTCGCTCCTTCCGGCGGTCCGCCATCGCCGTTGCCGATCTGCGCCGCGCGGCCGCCTTGCGAATGGCCGGCGGTGATTTCGGTGCGGGCCTTCTCCACCTTGCGCGCCAGCTCCGTGGAGTACGGCCGTCGATAGGCGCGCGGCACGCCGCTCGGCAGATTGTCCTCGTCGAGCGCCTCGACCCACAGATGGATCGCGCCGGGTTCGCCCTGCGCGGCATTGGGCTCGACGCTGCGCACCCACAGCAGCTGGAAGCGCTCCGGCAGCGGACCCTCGGCCGACCAGCCGAGCAGCCCCTGGGTGCGGAAGAACACCAGCACATAGCAGGCGCTTGTCACGACCACTGCCGCCGCCTTCAGCGGCCACGGCAGCCGGGTCCGCACCACCGCGAGCAGCAACAGCACCGCGAGCAGTGCGTAGCCGAGCGACAGGCCGATGATGCTGGTCTGCAGGCTCATCGCGTCATTCACCCCTGCGCTCCCGGTTGCGCCTGTTCAGCGTCTGCACCAATGAGGTCTGGTCATGATTGACCTCGGTGACGGTGCCCGCCTTGTCGAGGATGAAGCGTACCGCAGTCTTCTCCTCGCCGCCGTGATCGAGCTCGACGGTGTCGTAATGCACCACCTGGACTTTCGGATTGAGCTTCTCGACCTTCACCGTGACCGGCACCGGCTTTCCGGTGAGTGCGGCGAAATGATAGACGTTCACGGTGTATTCGCCGGCGACGATACCACGCATGCTGACGATCTCCTGCCGGATTGGCGATGCCACCTTCTGGCCGTTGACCATGATGAAGTCGTTGAGCCCGCCGCGGTCGTCGCGGTCGATCACCAGGAAGCCGGCCTCGCGACGGCGGTACCACACCATGTTGCCGATCGGATCGCGCACGAACATGTCGATGTCGTCGGGATGCTTGTCGGGCCAGCTCACGGTGATCAGGAATTCCAGCTTGGGATCGACCTTGCCGTCGTCCTCCTTGGTCTTGATCGCCAGCAGCGCGATGAAGAACAGGAAGGCGATCACCTGCAGTGCCTTGAACAGCATGACGCCGAGCGGATCGAACGGCGCTTCCCGCTCGGCAAAGTCGAACTCGTCGATCACGGAGCTCTCTCCGCGTCGCGTTCGAGTAGCGAGATCGCGTGGACGTCGATCAGCCCGACGGCGAAGGCGAACAGTTGCGAGGTGGCGTCCTCCAGCATGTAGTACTGGATGCGCACCAGGATGGAGCCGATCAGGCCGGCCAGCGTGGTGTACATCGCCACCGCCATGCCCTCGCTCATCAGGTTCATGGAAGCCTTGATGGCGCCCTGGTTGCCGGTGTCGAGGCCGGCGATCGGCGCCAGCATCATGATGAAGCCGACAATGGTACCGATCAGGCCGAGCTTCATCAGCGTGTCGCCGGCAAAGCCGCCAAACCCGTTGGAGCCGCGCAGATTGCCGGCGAGGCGGCGCAGCAGCAGCGTCTGGTCGATGCGCCGCCCGTTCTGCAGCGTGGATTTGGTGGCGAGGTCGCGGATATGCGACGCCACCAGGCCTTTCGGCAATGGCCGCACGCCGTCGATGGCGACGTTGTCACCGACCACCACGACGCTCTGGCCGCCTTCGGCGAACAGTTCGGCAGCGCGCCGCGCGGCCTGCGCCTCGCGCGACACCACGATGGTCCGCCACAGGCAATGCAGCGACGCGCCGATGTAGAGCAGGACAATGACGGCGGAGATGTAGGTGCGGTCGGCGACCAGCATCTGCCGCACTAGCCCGTAGTGCCACAGCAGCACCGCGGCAAACAGAGTGAGCCCGGTGAAGATCATCCAGTGCAGCAGCGGTGCGCGATCGGCCGGATCGAGACGACGCGGCATCCTGTTCTCCCTGATCGCATCCGCTTGCGGCTGTACCACCGCTTAGTCCGACCATGCCGCATCGGCAGCGGCGCGATCAAGGGAAACCCGCCCGGATGGCGCCGGGCAAATTGCCCGACGCGTCTGCTGCAGCGCACCGGCCCTTGCCAGAGCGCGCCCGGCGCATCTTAATATCAGCCTCTCAGCGCGGGGAACGACGCCATGCGACTGCTGATCCATCTCATCCTTCGTCTGATCGGCGTGGTGCTGCTGTGCCTGGCCTGTACCATCGGCTGGGTGCTGATCGATGCGCATCGCAGCATCGAGGCCGACACCGCCAGCTCCGCCGACCGCGTCAGCGCGACGCTGCAGAACCTGTACTGGCGCGACCTGCTGTGGCGCGACGGCGCCTATCGCAATGCGCTGCTGCCGGTACCGGACTGGGAGTCGATGGCCACCATGAAGTCGATCGCGCCGGGGGTCTGCATCCGCTTCACGCGCAGCGCGGAGCCGGCGCGCGAAGTGTGCAGCCAGACCGAGGGCGTCGGCAGCCCGGCGCCCAAGTGGTTCGTCGACGGCTACGGTGCGCTGTTCGGCCCGCATGGCAGCGTGACGCGGCCGCTGACCTTCCGGCAACGCGACGCAGGCTTGGTGGAAGCGCGCGCCGAGCCCGCGGCGGCGGTGCGGCAGGCGTGGCACCAGGTCACCATCATGGTCAGCGTCGCGGCCGTCATGGCGCTGGGCATCGCGCTGCTCGCGACGCTGCTGATCGGCCACGCGCTGATGCCGGCGCGCAGCATTGTGCGCGGCCTGCGCCGGCTCGAACAAGGCGACCACGGCCATCGCCTGCCCGCCTTCGGCGCCACCGAGTTCAGCCTGATCGCGCGCGCCGTCAACGACCTTGCCGGACGCCTCTCCGCTACCACGGCGGAACGGATCGCGCTCACCAAGCGGCTGTTCCAAGTGCAGGAGGAAGAGCGCCGGGCGCTGGCGCGCGACCTGCACGACGAGTTCGGCCAGTGTCTCACCGCCACCGCGGCGCTGGGCGCGTCCATCGAAGCCGGCGCGACGGACCGGCCGGATCTCGCCGACGACGCCCGCGCCATCGTGCGCATCGCCCGGCAGATGATGGGCACCTTGCGCGGCGCGCTGGCGCGGCTGCGCTCGCAGGACCTCGAAGAACTCGGCCTGCAGGATAGTCTCGTGCAGCTCGTGGCGCGCTGGAACGCCAGCACGACGCGGCGCGCCACCTTCCATCTCGATGTCGCCGGCGATCTCGCCAGCGTGCCGGCGGAAGCGGCCGTCAACGTCTACCGCATCGCGCAGGAATGCCTGACCAATGCCGCCCGCCACGGCCGGCCGCACCACGTGCATCTGCGCGTCGAGCACAGCGAGCACGTCGGCGACAATACCGTGGCGGTGAGCGTCGAGGATGACGGCGGCGGCGATGCCACCACGATCAATGCCGCCTCGGGCCATGGCATTCTCGGCATTCGCGAACGCATCGCCGCACTCGGCGGCAGCCTGTCGATCGCCGCGGCTGCGCATGGCGTGCGCGTCGCCGCGGTGATCCCCTTGATGCTGCCGAAGCCGGCGACGCGCGCGGCCATCGCGGCATGATGGCGATCAGCATCCTGCTGGTCGACGACCACCCGGTGGTGCGCGAAGGCTATCGCCGGCTGCTGGAGCGGCAGGCCGGCTATCGCATCACCGCCGAAGCGGAAGACGCCGCCGCGGCGTACCGCGCCTATCAGGCGGAGCGCGCCGATGTGGTGGTGATGGACTTGTCTCTCCCCGGGCCCGGCGGCCTTGAGGCGATCCGGCATATAAGGCAATGGGATCGCACCGCGCGCGTGCTGGTGTTCACCATGCACGCCAGTGCCGCGTTTGCGCTGAAGGCGTTTGAAGCGGGCGCGCGCGGCTACATCACCAAGAGCAGCGCGCCGCAGGAACTGGTCAATGCCATCGCCACCGTGGCCCGCGGCGGACGCGCGCTGAGCGAGGACATTGCGCGGGAAATTGCCGCCGAACGGTTGGGCAGCGAGCGCTCGCTGGTCGAGGATCTCGGCCCGCGCGAGACGGAAATCTTGCGGCTGGTGGCGTCAGGCTGGACCACCGACGAGATCGCCACGTCGCTGAATCTCAGCAGCAAGACGGTGCAGAACTATCACTACCAGATCAAGTCGAAGATCGGCGCCCGCACCGACGCGCATCTGGTGTGGCTGGCCACCGCCGCTGGGCTGGTGGCACCGGAGAATGCGGGTTAGTCCGGATCAGGTGCCCCCGACCTCTCCACGTCATTGCGAGGAGCGAAGCGACGCGGCAATCCAGAAGCCAAGAGCGAAGACTGGATTGCGTCATCGCAAGGGCTCCTCGCAATGACGGACGCGCAGCGGCATAATAATGCCGCAGCGCGTCCGGGAAACAGAGCCTCAGCCGTTGTCGACGAGATCTTCTTCCAGAATCGCCATCTGGAACTGGAACGAGCGATCGTCGTCTTCGTCATCGACGAACAGCACGCCGATAAATTCCTCGCCGATATAGACCTCGGCCGAATCGTCCTTCTTCGGCCGCGGCACGACGCGCAGTTTCTGGTTTCCGAAGACGCGCTTGAGGTAGGCGTCGAGCTTTCTGACTTCCTGAACGTCCACAGGTGTCTCCAGTGCAATTGGGTGATGATGGCGAAGCTTTAAAGCGAGACGGGGCTGAGGGCTAGAGTCTAAATCGGCTCCGCCGCACGTTCCCCGGACGCGGTGCACTGCGCCGGTTGACGATGCGAAGCATTGTCAGGCGGCGTGGTGCGCCGCAGATCCGGGGTCCCGGTGGTGTTCAGGAAGAAACCGGGTCCCGGATCTGCGCAGCGGCATAAGCATGCCGCAGCGCGTCCGGGAAACGCTTACAGCCCGATCGCGTTCAGCATCTGGTTCATGGTGCGCGACGGCTCGGCGCAGCCGGCCTCGCCGACAATCTTGGCCGGCACGCCGGCCACGGTGACGTTGTGCGGCACCGGCTTCACCACCACCGAGCCCGCGGCGATGCGCGCGCAATGGCCGACTTCGATATTGCCGAGAATTTTGGCGCCGGCGCCGATCAGCACGCCCCGGCGAATCTTCGGGTGACGGTCCTCGTTCTCCTTGCCGGTGCCGCCAAGCGTGACGCCGTGCAGGATCGACACGTCGTCCTCGATGACTGCAGTTTCGCCGACCACGAAGCCGGTGGCATGGTCGAGGAAGATGCCGCGGCCGATTTTTGCGGCGGGATTGATGTCGGTCTGGAACACGGCGGACGCGCGGCTCTGCAGGTACCAGGCAAAGTCCTTGCGGCCCTTGTTGAGCAGCCAGTGCGCCAGGCGATGGCTCTGGATGGCGTGAAAGCCCTTGAAGTACAACAGCGGATCGATGAAGCGCGTGGTGGCGGGATCGCGGTCGAACACCGCGACCAGATCGGCGCGGAAGGCATTGCCGATATCCGGATCGTCGCGCAGCGCCTCGTCAAAGGCCTGGCGGATCAGATCGCCCGACAAAGCGGAATGATCGAGCCGCTCGGCGACGCGGTGCACCACCGAGTCTTCGAGACGGGTATGGTTGAGCACGGTGGAGAACACGAACGAGCCGAGCTCGGGCTCGCGGCTGACGATGTCGTCCGCCTCGGTGCGAATCCGGTCCCAGATCGGATCCAGCGTTGCCAGTTTTGTATTCTGCGGATTGAGGTTCTGCACGGCCATGCTGGACTCGCAAATTCTGCTGTTTGGTCGTGCACTATAGCACAAAACCGCCTTCTGTCGCGTCACGCCTTGAACGGTGCGGCCCGCCGCCCTGCCCGACAATCGCCTGCCAAGACGTTGATTCAGCAGGTATTATCGAGCACGGCCGCGAACTGCCTCAGCGCGAGGCGTGCATCCAAAATGGGCGGTGGTTTGGTCAAAACAAGGTGTGCCCGATCAAGTCTTGCCCCCGGCGATCACGCCCGGCGCGACAGGAAGTCCAGCACGCCTTCCTTGTAGACCTTGTCGCCCACCGCGCGCATGTGGTCGCGGTTGGGAATGTCGAGCACCTCGGAGCCTTCGATCACTTCCTGCAATTCCCGCGCGGAGCCGGCGATCTCGTCCACGGTGCCGACCGCAATCAGCGTGGGGACCTTGATCCGCGACGCCTCCTCGCGGGTCATCAGCCGGCGCGAGCCGCGCATGCAGGCGGCGAGCGCAAGACGGTCGGAGCGGGTCTGGTCGGCGAAGGTGCGGAAGGTGCGGCCGACGGGATCGGTGACATCGTCGAGCGAGTCCGCTTCCAGCGCGCGCGCGACGTTTTCGCCGGGGCCGCCGCCCTTGATCAGGCCGATGCCGAGGCCGGCGATGATCGCGCTGCGCAGCAATTGCGGCTGGGTCTCCGCCAGCAGCGCGGTGATGCGCGCGCCCATCGAATAGCCCATCATGTCGGCGCGGGCGATATCGAGATGCGCCATCAGCGCGATGACGTCGCCGGCCATCAGGCCGAGATGATAGTCCTCGGGGTCGTACAGCTTGCTGGAATCGCCATGGCCGCGATGATCCAGCGCGATGACGCGGTAGTTGTGCTTCTTCAGTTCGGAGACCCAGGTCGGATACACCCAGTTGACGTTCTTGCTGGAGGCAAAGCCGTGCACCAGCACGATGGGATCGCCTTCGCCTTCGTCGAGATAGGCAATTTCAACAGCGCCGTTGTGAAAGCTCGGCATCAACAATTCCGTTATGTTCAGGGAGATCAACGATGGGCGGGAGATCCGCAGTTTAGCCCTGCAGCGACGCCGCCGCCAGTGTGGGGCGCAAGGCCATTTCGTGGCGGACCTGCAACTGCCTGCGCAGCTTGCGCGCCTTGGATCGCTGCAGCCATGACCAGGTGACGCGCTCGGTGGTCGCCTTGATGGAGGCGACGAAGCCGAACAGCATCATGACTGCCCAGAACAGCCACAGGGTCATGTTGAACGCGCCGGCCACCAGCAGCACCGCACCGCGGCCGAACATTTTCAGGATTGCGCGGGTCTGGCCGCCCTTCTTCTCCGCCAGTTTGGCGACGCGCGCGACGTCTTTCGGCCCCTGCGCGATGCGCAGCGTATCCAGCGCGCCGCGGGCGCCGGCCTTCTCGCCGACCCGGCCGGCGTCCTGCGCCAGCTTGACAAGGCCGCCGGCCTTTTCGCCACGAAACGCGGCCTTCACGGCGGTGATGGTCTTGCCCGGCCGCAGGATCGAGGCATCGGCCATCGCCGAGCGCAGCAGCGGCGTATCGATCACGCCGCGCGCTGAGCGCCCGGCCCAGGCGGTGAGGCCCTCGCCAAGCCGGCCGACCTTGCGGGCATCCTTCACCAGGGTCAGCCCGGCGCGCACGGGCGCGACGCCGCCGACGGTGACATAGGTCGCCGCGGTCACCGCGAGGCCGGCCGCGGCCAGCCCCAGGATCAGGTGATCGGTGTCCTCGCCCATGGCCAGATGCTTGCCCTCGCGGACCACGTCGCGGATATCGCCGAACACGAACAGGTCGCCGGCCACCGTGCCCGACATGCTGGCGACGTCGTCGGCATTGCCGGTGACCAGGCCGGTGGCGAACTTGGCGGCGAAATTAGATGCGGAGTTTTCCTCCGCCACGGCGTCGCCGACGCGCTTGGTCAGTTCCGCGGGTAGCGTCACGTTCTTCGAGGCAGCGACCTCGACAAAGCTGTTGGCGAGATCGGCATCGCGAGCCGTCAGCGCTTCCTCGATCTGGCGATTGAGCACGCTTGGATCGTTCCGGAGTGCCACGTCAACCTGGGCGTCGGCCAGCGTGACCGGATCGTCCTGCGCCGCCAGCACCGCGCCTGCATCATGCGCCCGAGGCCACAGCAGCAGACCCAGGGTTGCGCAGACCGCAATCCCCGTCAGCGTGGTGTCCATCCGAGAGCCCATTGCGCGCCAAACCCTATCGTTGCACCTTTATCACAGGTGGTGCGCCGTTTTCCGGACACAACTGCCCCGACGAAAGAAGGGCTTCTCGAACACAACGGGATTGTGTCGAATTTGCTCCATCCGATGCCCTAATCGTAGCCTAGGAATCACCATCGGGCGCCACTATGGTGCGCCGCACTGAATGGCGCGAGAATACGTCGCAGCCGTTGCGAGCAAAGGTAGAGAAGATGTCCGATCACGTCGTTCCGCACTTCCACAATGACGCCGGCGTTCCGATCATCGAGATCGGCTCGCAGGAATTCATGTGCGTGGGCGCCAATCCGCCGTTCGATCACCCGCATGTCTTCCTCGACCTCGGCAACGACAACGAGATCATCTGCCCGTATTGCTCGACCCTGTACCGCTTCGCGGCCGATCTCGGCGCCGGCGAGTCGCGCCCGCCGGAATGCATCGTCAAAGACAAGGTCGCCTGATCCGGCTGCGTGGCGACGTCGCGCACCATCGTCATAGCCGGTGCCGGCATCGGCGGGCTGACGGCGGCGCTGGCGTTGGCCGCCAAAGGTTTTCGCATCGTCCTGCTTGAGAAGGCGGAGCGGCTGGAAGAAGCCGGCGCCGGGCTGCAACTGTCACCCAATGCCAGCCGCGTGCTGATCGGCCTCGGCCTGCTGCCGCGCCTCGCCCCCCATCTCACGACGCCGGACGCCGTCGGCATCATAAGCGTTCGCCGCGGCCGCGAAGTCACGCGGTTGCCGCTCGGCGCCGGCCAAGGCCGCGATAGCGCGCCGTACTGGCTGATCCATCGCGCCGACCTGCAGGCGGCATTGCTGGCTCAGGCGAGCGACCATCCCGACATCGAACTGCGGCTCGGCTGCGCGCTCGAGGATTTCGCCACCCACCGCAACGGCGTCACCGTGAGCTATCGCAGGGGCACGGAACGCGAAAACGACGTGGCGCTGGCGCTGATCGGCGCCGACGGCGTCTGGTCATCGGTGCGGCAGCAGCTATTTCCCGACGTGCAGCCAACATTCTCCGGCCTGATCGCGTGGCGCGGAACCATCGATGCCCGGGCATTGCCCGAAGAACTGAGGCCGCAGCACGTGCAGCTCTGGATGGGCCCGAAGGCGCATTTGGTGGCCTATCCGATGTCGGCGGGCCGGCAGGTCAACATGGTGGCGATCATGCCGGGGACCGCGAGCGAGCCCGGCTGGAGCGCGCCGGGCGATGCCGCCGAGATCGACCGGCATTTCGCGGCGGCGCGCTGGCCGGCCACTGCGCGGACCATGATCGGCGCGGTCGGCAACTGGCGGCGCTGGGCGCTGTTCACCCTGCCCGACGGCGGCGCCTGGCACCGGGCCGCGCAGGGCCCGGTGGCGCTGCTTGGCGACGCTGCCCACGCCATGCTGCCATTCGCCGCCCAGGGCGCCGGCATGGCGATCGAGGACGCCGCCGTGCTGGCGCAATGCTGTGGCGAATGCATCGACGATCCCGCCCGGCTCCCGGCCGCCCTGTCGCGCTACGCAACGCTGCGCCAGGCGCGGGTCAGAAGGGTGCAGCGAACGGCGCGGCAGTCGGGAAAGATCTACCATCTGCGCGGGTCGATGGCGCTGGCGCGCGATCTCGCCATGGGCGCGCTCGGCCCCGGACGGCTGCAGGCGCGGCAGGACTGGATCTACGACTGGACGCCGTGAAGGGGTTCTAGCGGGACCGCTTGCGGGCCGGTGCGGCCGGCGGCGGCGCGGCGGCTGCCGGGGCCGCGGGCGCCGCTTCCACGCATTTGCTGCGCACCCAGTTTTCCTCGGCCAGCTTGGCCGAGGCGCGCGCCGAGATGTAGTCATTGCGATAGGCCAGTTCGCCGACCACCGAGCCGGCGGTGCCGGTCTGCGCCTTGTCGATCAGCCCCTGCAGATCCGCCGTGCGCGCCGCCTGCGCCTTGCGCTCGGCGGAAAGCTGGCCGCAGTCATACAGGTCGTATTTCGCGGGATCGACAAACGCCCCC
>Ga0247729_10000436_pt1 | contig 17509 bp, 20 predicted proteins | sample UWRJL133311R2_FD_180958 | JGI IMG/M metagenome (GOLD analysis project Ga0247729, IMG submission 180958) | Plant litter microbial communities from Arlington Agricultural Research Station in Wisconsin, United States - UWRJ-L133-311R-2 | ecosystem: Environmental > Terrestrial > Plant litter >... | reverse complement strand
GCTCTCCGGCTACCCGAACCTCGTGGTGCTGCGCACCTTCTCCAAGGCCTACGGCCTGGCCGGCCTGCGCGTCGGCTACGCGCTCGGCGCGGAGTACGTGCTCGACGCGGCCCGCGCATCCGCTATCCCCCTCTCGGTGACGGAGCCCGCGCAGCGGGCGGCCGTCGTCTCGCTCGAGCACGAGGCCGAGCTGCTGGAGCGGGTCGCCGGGCTCTCGGTGCTCCGCGACGAGATCTGGCGCGCGCTCGTCGACCAGGGCTGGGACAGCCCGCAGCCGCACGGCAACTTCATCTGGCTGCCCACAGGGGAGCTCACCGTGTGGGCCGCCGACGTGTTCTCGGAGCACGGGATCGTGGTGCGCGCGCTGCCCCCGGAGGGCCTGCGGATCAGCATCGGGGAGCACGAATCTGTGGAGAACCTCCTCCAGGCGTCGCGAGAGGTTGTGCGCAAGCTACGAACCTCGAGCGCCGATGCCACGTTAGATTAGTCAAATGTCTTACACCGCCGCGACGGTCCAGTTGCTCTCGCCGGAGGGGACGCTCGTCGAGAGCGATGCTTCGGCCGAGTACTTCCCCTATATCGAAGCCCTCAGTGACGACCAGTTGCGCGAGTTCCATCGCCAGATGGTCGTCGTCCGACGCTTCGACAACGAGGCCACCAACCTGCAGCGTCAGGGGGAGCTCGGGCTCTGGGTGCCGAGCATGGGGCAGGAGGCCGCCCAGGTGGGCTCCGGCTACGCCGCCCGTGCGCAGGACCACATCTTCCCGGCGTACCGCGAGCACGCGGTCGCGCGCATCCGCGGCGTCGACCTGGTGAACGTGATGGGGCTCCTGCGCGGCACCACGCACGGCGGGTGGAACCCGGAGACCAGCAACAACTTCCACCTCTACACGCTGGTGATCGGCTCGCACACCCTGCACGCCACCGGGCGCGCGATGGCGATGACGCTCGACGGCGCCACCGGCACCGGGAGCCCGGAGACGGACGCCGCGGTGATCACCTACTTCGGCGACGGCGCCACCAGCCAGGGCGACGTGAGCGAGGCCCTGGTCTTCGCCGCCAGCTACCAGGCCCCCGTCGTGTTCTTCCTGCAGAACAACCACTGGGCCATCTCCGTGCCGGTGAGCACCCAGTCGCGCACCCCGCTCTACCTGCGCGCCGGCGGCTTCGGCATCCCCGGGATCCAGATCGACGGCAACGACGTGCTGGCCAGCTACGCGGTCACCCGGCGCAACCTCGAGGACGCCAGCAGCGGCCAGGGCCCGCGCCTGATCGAGGCGCTCACCTACCGCATGGGCGCGCACACCTCCTCCGACGACCCCACCAAGTACCGCCTCGACAGCGAGGTGGAGTACTGGGCGAAGCGCGACCCGATCGCCCGCTTCGAGACCTGGCTGCGCTCGCGCGGCGAGGGCGACGCCTTCTTCGCGGAGGTCGCCGAGGAGGCCAAGGACGTCGCGGCGGACATCCGGGCGCGCACGCTCGCGCTCACCGTCCCCTCCACGACCAAGATGTTCGACCACGTCTACTCCGAGCCGCATCCGGTTCTCGCCGCTCAGAAGCAGTGGCTCGCCGACTACGACGCATCCTTCGGAGGTGACGCATGAGCATCGAGAACATGCCCATGGCCAAGGCCCTGAACGCGGGGCTGCGCAAGGCGCTCGCAAACGACCCCAAGGTCCTGCTGATGGGCGAGGACATCGGGCCGCTCGGCGGCGTCTTCCGCATCACGGAGGGACTGCAGGCCGAGTTCGGCAAGCACCGCGTGATGGACACCCCGCTGGCGGAGTCCGGCATCGTCGGCACGGCGATCGGCCTCGCCATGGGCGGCTACCGTCCCGTGCTCGAGATCCAGTTCGACGGCTTCATCTTCCCCGGCTTCGACCAGATCACCACCCAGCTGGCCAAGCTCACCAACCGGCACGAGGGCCAGCTCTCGATGCCGATCGTGATCCGGGTGCCGTTCGGCGGCCACATCGGCGCCGTCGAGCACCACCAGGAGAGCCCGGAGGCGTACTTCGCGCACACCCCCGGCCTGCGCGTCGTCAGCCCGAGCACCCCGCACGACGCATACTGGATGATCCAGGAGGCCATCGCGAGCAACGACCCCGTGCTGTTCTTCGAACCCAAGGGCCGCTACTGGCCGAAGGGCGAGGTCGACCTCGAGTCGAACGGCGTCCCGTTGCACTCCAGCCGGGTCGTGCGCGAGGGCAGCGAGATCACCCTGCTCGGCTACGGTCCGATGGTGAACGTGCTGCTGTCGGCCGCCGAGCTCGCCGCGGAGGAGGGCACCAGCGTCGAGGTCATCGACCTGCGCTCGCTCTCCCCGGTGGACTACGCGCCGATCATCGCGAGCGTGCAGAAGACCGGCCGCCTGGTCATCGCCGCCGAGGCCTCCGGTTTCGCGTCGATCGGCTCGGAGATCGCGGCCACCGTCACCGAGCGGGCGTTCTACTCGCTCGAGGCCCCGGTGCTGCGGGTCAACAGCTTCGACGCACCGTTCCCGCCCGCGAAGCTCGAGACCATTTTCCTCCCCGACGTCGACCGCGTGCTCGAAGCGGTCGACCGCGCCATGGCGTACTAGCTATCGACAGGCAGAAGAACTCATGAGTACCTTCGAATTCCTCCTCCCCGACGCGGGCGAGGGCCTCACCGAGGCCGAGATCGTCGAGTGGAAGGTGAAGCCCGGCGACACCGTCGCGGTCAACCAGATCCTGGTCGAGATCGAGACGGCCAAGTCGCTCGTCGAGCTGCCGTCGCCCTTCGCCGGCACCGTCACCGAGCTGCTCGCCGAACCCGGCCAGACGGTCGACGTGGGCACGGTCATCATCCGCGCCTCCGGCGAGTCCGGGTCGGCGGATGCGCCGGCGCCGGTCGCCGACAGCGACGCACTGCGAGCGGTCGAAGACACCGCGACCAGCATCTCCACGGAGAGCGCCGCGGAGAAGCCGGGCGCCGTGCTCGTCGGCTACGGCACGAAGAGCGGCGTGAACTCGCGCCGCCGCAAGTCGGGACTCGCCGTGCCGCAGCCCGCAGCCCCGGCCGTGGTGCCGTCGACGCGCCCCGCCTCGGTTCCGGCCGCGTCGGCATCCGCCATCATCGCGAAGCCCCCGATCCGCAAGCTCGCGAAAGACCTCGGAGTGGTGCTCGCCGAGGTGGTCGCCACCGGCCTCGCCGGCGAGATCACCCGCGACGACGTGATCCGCCAGGCCAGCCAGGCCAGCGTGTTCCGCAACATCCAGACCCCCGAGTGGTCGGACGAGCGCGAGGAGCGCATCCCCGTGAAGGGCGTGCGCAAGGCGATCGCCACGGCGATGACCCAGAGCGCCTTCACCGCCCCGCACGTGAGCGTGTTCGTCGACATCGACGCCTCGCGCACCATGGAGTTCGTGAAGCGCCTGAAGTCCTCCCCCGATTTCGCGGGCATCCGCGTCTCGCCCCTGCTCATCGCCGCGAAGGCGGTCATCTGGGCGGTGCGCCGCAACCCGATGGTGAACAGCACCTTCACCCCGGCCGAGATCACCGTGCACCACTACGTGAACCTGGGCATCGCCGCGGCGACCCCGCGCGGGCTGGTTGTGCCGAACGTGAAGGACGCCAACGAGCTCTCGCTCAAGGAGCTCGCGGTGGCGCTCGAGCAGCTGACGCTGACCGCCCGCGACGGCAAGACCAGCCCGGCCGACATGGCCGACGGCACCATCACGATCACCAACCTCGGGTCGTTCGGCATGGACACCGGCACGCCGATCCTCAACCCGGGCGAGGTCGGCATCGTCGCGCTCGGCACGATCAAGCAGAAGCCGTGGGTCGTCGACGGCGAGGTGCGTCCGCGCTTCGTCACGACCCTCGCCGGCAGCTTCGACCACCGCGTGGTCGACGGCGACGTGGTCAGCCGCTTCATCGCTGACGTGGCGAGCGTGCTCGAGGAGCCCGCGCTGCTGCTCGACTGACTCGGAGAGCGCCCGGGCCTCGATTTGGCCCGGGCGCTTTTTCATCGCATACTGTTGATAACGAATCTCATTACAGATACTTAGAAACGACACCATGCGCACCAACACCCCTCGCACCCTCGTCATCTCGGGCGTCGCCGCCGCGGCCCTCGCCCTGAGCGGATGCGCCTCCTCCCCCGCGGCGGACGACAGCGCGTCCGGACTCTCGATCGTCGCCTCCACGAACGTCTACGGCTCGATCGCCGAGTCGATCGGTGGCGACCTGGTCACCGTGACGAGCCTCATCGACAGCGCGGCGCAGGACCCGCACAGCTTCGAGGCGTCCGCGCAGGACCAGCTCGCGCTCTCCAAGGCCGACCTCGTGATCGAGAACGGCGGCGGCTACGACCCCTTCATCGACACGCTTCTGGAGGCCTCGTCGACCGAGGTCCCCGTCGTGAACGCGAGCGAGGCATCCGGTCTGCTGGAGGGCGACCACGAGCACTCCGACGACGAGGCGACCGACGACGACGACCACGAGGGCCACGACCACATCGAGGGCTTCAACGAGCACGTCTGGTACAGCCTGCACGGCGTCGGGCACGTGGCCGAGGAGATCGCACAGCAGCTGAGCGAGCTCGACGCCGGCAACGCCGCGACCTACGAGGAGAACCTCGCCGCCTTCACCGCGCAGATCGAGGAGCTCGAGGCCACCGCCGAGGCGCTGCATCCGGCGACCGCGGGCCTCGGCGTCGCGATCACCGAGCCGGTGCCGCTGTACCTGCTGGAGGCCGCCGGTCTCAGCAACAAGACGCCCGCCGACTTCTCCGAGGCCATCGAGGAGGGAACGGATGTCGCTCCCGCGGTTCTCAAGGAGACCCTCGCCCTGTTCACGGGGACGTCGGTGTCGCTGCTGGCCTACAACGAGCAGACCGCCAGCTCCGAGACCGAGCAGGTGCGGAAGGCGGCCGAGGACAACGGCATCCCGGTGGTCCAATTCACGGAGACGCTCCCCGATGGCGCAGACTATGTCTCGTGGATGACCGAGAACCTGAGCGCGATCTCCGCCGCAGTGCAGTAGTGCGACCCGACTCCGTGCTCGAGTTCCGCGGCGGCGCCCTCGGCTTCGGCGGCCGCTCCCTCTGGACCGGCCTCGACCTCGACGTGCGGCCGGGCGAGTTCCTCGCCGTGCTCGGGCCGAACGGCTCCGGCAAGACGAGCCTGCTCAAGACGATCCTCGGCCAGCAGCGGCTCGACGAGGGAACGGTGCGCCTTGCCGGGCACCCCATCCGTCGCGGCGACCGCAGTGTCGGCTACATCCCGCAGCAGAAGCTCGTGCCGCCGGGGACCCCGCTGCGCGGGCGCGACCTCGTGACGCTCGGGGTGAACGGGCACCGCTTCGGCCTGCCCCTCCCCCGCCGCGGCGACCGTGAGCGCGTCGACGAGCTGCTCGATGACGTCGGCGCCACCGGGTACGCCGACCAGCCGGTGGGCACCCTCTCCGGCGGCGAGCAGCAGCGGCTGCGCGTCGGGCAGGCGCTGGCGGGCGACCCCGTGCTGCTGCTCTGCGACGAGCCGCTGCTCAGCCTCGACCTGCACCACCAGCGCGCGGTCTCCGAACTCATCGACCGGCGCCGGCGCAGCCATGACACCGCGGTGGTCTTCGTCACCCACGACGTGAACCCGGTTCTCGACGTCGTCGACCGCGTCCTCTACCTCGCCGGCGGACGGTTCCGCCAGGGCACGCCCGACGAGGTGCTGCGCTCCGACGTGCTCTCCGAGCTCTACGGCACCCCCGTGGACGTGATCCGCAGCCACGGCCGCGTCATCGTCGTCGGAGTGCCCGAGGGGCACGACCACCACGACCACCACGAGGAGGCCGGCGAGTGAACGACGTGTGGGGCGACATCTGGAGCCGTCTGTTCAGCTTCGAGAACTACGGAGAGCTGCTCGGCCTGGTGCACAACTCGATCATCGCCGCGGCGGTGCTCGGGATCCTCGGGGGCCTGATCGGGGTCTTCGTGATGCAGCGGGACATGGCCTTCGCCGTGCACGGCATCAGCGAGCTCTCCTTCGCCGGTGCGGCGGGCGCCCTGCTGCTCGGCGCGAACGTGGTGCTCGGATCCCTCGTCGGCTCGCTGCTCGCCGCGGTGCTCATCGGTCTGCTCGGCGCCAAGGCGCGCGACCGCAACTCCATCATCGGCGTGCTGATGCCCTTCGGCCTCGGTCTCGGCATCCTCTTCCTGGCCCTCTACCCGGGGCGGAGCGCCAACAAGTTCGGCCTGCTCACCGGGCAGATCATCTCGGTGGACATCCCCCAGCTCGGCCTGCTCATCGGCATCGCCGTGCTCGTGCTCGTCGTGCTGCTGCTCATCTGGCGCCCGCTGAGCTTCGACAGCCTCGACCCCGACGTGGCGGCCGCCCGCGGGGTGCCCTCCCGCGCCCTCTCGCTCGGGTTCATGGTGCTGCTCGGCCTCACCGTGGCCGTCTCGGTGCAGATCATCGGGTCGCTGCTGGTGCTGGCGCTGCTGGTCACGCCGGCCGCCGCGGCCCTGCGGGTCTCCTCCTCGCCGCTGCTCGTCCCGCTGCTCAGCATGCTGTTCGGATTCGTCTCCGCGGTCGGCGGGATCCTGCTCGCGCTCGGCGGATCACTGCCGATCAGCCCCTACATCACCACGATCTCCTTCCTGATCTACCTGGCCTGCCGCGTCGTCGGCGCGCGCACGTCCCCGAGAAGGCGGGCACCCGCATCCGCGCAGGTCTCAACGGTAGAATCGCCGGTATGAAGCGCAACACCTGGCAGCGCGAGGCTGTGCGAGAGGCTCTCGGCTCGTCCGAGGGCTTCGTCAGCGCGCAGTCGCTGCACTCCGGGTTGCGCGAGGCCGGCTCCCCCATCGGCCTGGCGACCGTCTACCGTGCGCTCGCCGACCTGGCCGTGGAGGGCGAGGCCGACTCGCTGCAGCAGGAGGGCGAGAGCCTCTACCGCGCGTGCACGCCGGGCAGCCATCACCACCACCTGATCTGCCGCAACTGCGGACTCACGGTGGAGATCGAAGCGGATGCGGTGGAGACCTGGGCGCAGAGGGTTGCGGCCGACAACGGCTTCACCCGCGCGAACCACATCGTCGACGTCTTCGGCTTCTGTGCGAAGTGCTCGCTGCTGCCGATCGCGCAGGAGTACCCGGCGCACTAGCCCGGGCTCGGGCCCGCAAACTTGCGTGTTTCCGCGGTTTCCCCGTAAGCTGGGCCGCTGGCCGGTACTTATGCCGGTCTACTTGCACGCCAACTCCCCCTACCGCCCGCGGTTTGACGGAGTTCTGCGCGTGCCGACAAGAAATCTTGGGTAGGACACCTCGTCCTACGGTATCTAAGGAGAAGACCATCATGGCAGCAACCTGCCAGGTGACCGGAGCCGTTCCCGGCTTCGGACACACCATCTCGCACTCGCACCGACGCACCAAGCGCCGCTTCGACCCGAACGTGCAGAAGAAGACGTACTACGTCCCCTCGCTGCGCCGCAACGTCACTCTGCAGCTCTCTGCAAAGGGCATCAAGACCATCGACGCACGTGGCATTGAGTCCGTCGTCAAGGACATTCTCGCTCGTGGGGTGAAGATCTAATGGCTAAGGCACAGGACGTACGTCCGATCATCAAGCTGCGTTCGACGGCAGGCACCGGTTACACCTACGTGACCAAGAAGAACCGTCGCAACGACCCCGACCGTCTCGTACTCAAGAAGTACGACCCCGTAGTGCGCAAGCACGTTGAATTCCGTGAGGAGCGCTAAACATGGCTAAGAAGAGCAAGATTGCAAAGAACGAGCAGCGCAAGGTCATCGTCGCGCGCTACGCCGCGAAGCGCCTTGAGCTGAAGAAGGCCCTCGTCGACCCCGCCGGAACCGACGAGTCGCGTGAAGAGGCCCGTGTCGGCCTCCAGAAGCTTCCTCGCAACGCCTCCCCGGTGCGCGTTCGCGGACGCGACGCCATCGACGGCCGCCCCCGCGGTTACCTCAGCCAGTTCGGTGTCAGCCGTGTTCGCTTCCGCGATATGGCTCACCGGGGCGAATTGCCCGGTATTACCAAGTCAAGCTGGTAGATTTCTTCCGGTTCACCGGCTTTTAGTCGGTTGGATCACCCAACTGCACAACGTCCGAGGAGGACATTCATGGCTGACAAGTCACTAAACCGTACCGAGCTCGTCGCGGCAGTCGCCGCAGCGTCTGGCCAGAGCCAGGCTGCCGTCAACGGCGTCGTCGACGCTCTTTTCTCCGTGCTGTCCACTTCGGTGGCCGACGGCGTGAAGGTATCCATCCCGGGATGGCTGGCAGTGGAGCGCACTCACCGTGCAGCTCGCGCCGGACGCAACCCGCAGACGGGTGAGGCCATCGAGATCAAGGCGAGCTTCGGCGTCAAGCTGAGCGCTGGCTCGAAGCTCAAGGCTGCTGCGAAGGACTCCAAGTAGTCGTTTGAACGTGGGAGGGGCGTCGACCGAGAGGTCGACGCCCTTTTTCTTTGAACCCCCCGTCGGACGCACAGCTTCACGCGCATAAACTGATCTGATGCCACGGATCGTTCGGATAGTGGGGCCTGCGCTCCTGCTCCTTGTGGCACTCGCTTCCGTGCTCGCCTCGCTCGCCTTCGGCGGAGGTGCCGACCCGGAGCTGATCGCCGACCCGGGCGCCGTCGTGCGCTACGGACTGCCGCTGGCCAAGCTGATGGTCAACATCGGGGCCGCCGGTTCGATCGGCGCGCTGCTGCTGGCCTCCTTCGCCATGAACCGCGACAAGCGCGAGTTCCACCTGGCGCTCGACATCGCCGCAGGGTCCGCGGCGGTCTGGGCCGTCGCATCCGCTTTCACCGGCTTCTTCAGCTTCCTCACGCTCTACCTGCAGCCGATCTCGCTCGACGACCGCTTCGGCTCGCTACTCGCGACCTTCCTCACCGAGACGGAGATCGGCCGCGCCTGGCTCATCACCACCCTCGTGGCGGCCACCCTCACCGTGCTCTGCTTCGCCGTGCGCAACCAGACGGCCGTGCTGTTCATGGCCGTCGGGTCGATCCTCGGGCTCATCCCGATGGCGCTGCTCGGGCACTCCGGCGGAACCGAGAGCCACGACGCCGCCACCAGCGCCATCTGGCTGCACATCGTGTTCGCCGCGATCTGGCTCGGCGGGCTGCTCACCCTGGTCGTCAGCGCGCGCGTGCTCGACAGCGGCCGGATCGTGCCGCTGCTCGGCCGCTACTCCACCCTGGCCATCATCAGCTTCGTCGTGGTCGCGGCCTCCGGCTACGTGAGCGCCGAGATCCGCGTGGGCACCCTCGACAACCTGCTCACGCCCTACGGGATCCTCGTGCTGGTGAAGGTCGCTGCGCTCGGCGCCCTCGGCGTGTTCGGCGTCATCCAGCGGCGGTATCTGATCGGGCGGATGACGGCGACCGGCAACCGCAGGTTCTTCTGGTGGCTGGTCACGGCCGAGCTCGCGTTCATGGGCCTCGCGTCGGGGGTGGCCGCGGCGCTGGCCCGCACCGCCACTCCGAAGCCGGAGGTGGTCGCCACGGCGACCAGCGGCGCCACTCCGGCCCAGATCCTCACCGGCTCCCCGCTGCCCGCGCCGGTGAGCTTCGCACGCCTGTTCACCTCCTGGAACTTCGACCTCATCTGGGTGCTGTTCTGCGCCTTCGCGATCTTCTTCTACCTGGCCGGCGTGTGGCGGCTCAAGAAGCGCGGCGACTCCTGGCCCGTGCTGCGCACCGTGCTCTGGGTGGCCGGCATCCTGCTGCTGTTCTACATCACCAACGGCGGCGTCAACCTCTACGAGAAGTACCTCTTCAGCATCCACATGCTCGCGCACATGACGCTCGGCATGATGGTTCCGGTGCTGCTGGTTCCCGCGGCGCCGATCACGCTCGCGCTGCGCGCGATCCGCAAGCGCGACGACGGCAGCCGCGGCGCCCGCGAGTGGATCATGATCGCCACCCACTCGCGCTACTTCGGCTTCCTGTCGCGACCGATCGTGTCGGCGGGACTGTTCGTCGTCTCGCTCTGGGTGTTCTACTACTCCCCGCTGTTCCGCTGGGCGACCACCGACCACATCGGCCACCAGTGGATGATCATCCACTTCCTGCTCACCGGCTACCTCTTCGTGAACTCGCTGATCGGGGTCGACCCCTCTCCGCACCGCGCGCCGTACCCGCTGCGCCTGCTCGTGCTGCTGGCGACCATGGCGTTCCACGCCTTCTTCGGGCTGTCGCTGATGACCGGCACCGGCCTGCTGCTCGCGGACTGGTACGGCTCGATGGGCTGGGGCATCAAGGCGATCGAGGATCAGCAGGCCGGCGGCGGAATCGCCTGGAGCGTCGGCGAGATCCCGACGGTGGCCCTCGCCATCGCGGTGGCGATCATGTGGTCGCGCAGCGACGAGCGCGACTCGAAGCGCTACGACCGCAAGGCGGAGCGCGACGGCGACGCCGAGCTCGAGGCGTACAACGCCATGCTCGCGGCGCGCGCGGGCCGCAAGGCGCGCTAGGCCCCTCGGGCACGCGCCGCCCGCGCGAGTGTGCGGCTGCTACTCGTAGACGGCGGTGATGAGCAGGCGGTCGTCCGCCTCGAAGGTGAGCGCGTACTGCACCTCGAAGGGCACGTCCTCGTCGAAGGTGGAGAGGGTGCCGTCGAAGAGCGACCGCACGTCGACCACCAGGTGGGCGGCGGCGGGGGTCTTCGGCACGGCCCAGGTGCCGGGCTCCACCCCGGGAACGATGGTGACGGCGGGCTCGGTGGCCATCGACCAAGCCGGGGCCGACTCCACGCGGTTGGCGAGCGCCTTGCCGAAGGGGCAGCCGGTGGGCATCAGCACCTCCTGCGTCGTGCACTCCTCGAGGTAGGCGCTGACGTGCTTCTGCACCTCGGCGACGAACTCCTCGTTGGCCTGCACATCGACGGTGGCGTCCGCGATCTCGCCGATCGCGCTGACCGCCAGCGGCACCGTCTCGGCGGTGAGGTAGGCGGACTCGTGGTCGAGGTCGTAGCGGCCGGGCGCGAAGACGAGGTAGGTGGCCGGGGTGCCCGCGTCGGCGGTGGAGGTGACCGAGTAGCCGTTCACGTCGAAGGTCGTGTCGTGCAGCACGGTGACCGAGACGGTGTTCAGCGGGCTCGTCACGAAGCGCCAGGTGGGGAAGAGGCCGAGGCGCGTGCCGTCGCGGGCGACGACGAACTCGCTGGTGGAGGTGCCCGGGGTCTCGCTCGAGCCCGGGGCGGCCATCGTGTACTCCACGACCACCGTGTGGGTCGCGTCCTTGTTGGCCGTGTCGCGCACGACGCGCACGTCACTCAGTTCGCCCATCGCGGCATCCGTCAGCAGGTCGGGCGCGGCGCTGTTGCTGGTCTGAACGCCGGGCACCTCGAGGGCGCTGGCGCTGTCCTGCCGTTCGAGGGCCGAGAGGTAGCCCTTCACGAAGCCGTGCGCGCTGTAGAGGTCGGCGTTGAGCGCGACGACCGACGCCGCGAATCCCGCGATCAGCAGGGCGAAGACGGCCGACCAGGTGATGACGGTACGGCGCATTGTCACATCCTAAACAACGCGGATGCCGGAACGGCTGTGCACAGCACCGGGGATCGCCGGGCCGCAGCGGGTAGATTGGGGGAGTGAACGCGCCCTCCTTGTCTCCCGAGCAGGCGGCGGTCTTCGCCGCCATCGAGACGACGCGCGAGAACATCTTCGTCACCGGCCGCGCCGGCACCGGGAAGTCGACGCTGCTCAACCACCTCTCCTGGAACACCTCGAAGCAGGTGGTGATCTGCGCCCCCACCGGCGTCGCCGCGCTCAACGTGGGCGGGCAGACCATCCATTCGCTGTTCCGGCTGCCGATCGGCGTGATCGCCGACCACGAGATCGAGCACACCGCCGAGGTGCGCAAGCTGCTGAACACCATCGACACCCTGGTGATCGACGAGGTCTCGATGGTGAACGCCGACCTGCTCGACGCCCTCGACCGCAGCCTGCGCCAGGCCAGGCAGCGCAAGCGGGAGGCCTTCGGCGGCGTGCAGGTGGTGCTGTTCGGCGACCCGTACCAGCTCGCCCCCGTGCCGGGCGACGCCGACGAGCGCGCCTACTTCGCCGACCAGTACAAGTCGATGTGGTTCTTCGACGCCAAGGTCTGGGACGAGACCGACCTCAAGATCTACGAACTCACCACCATCCACCGCCAGCACGAGGGCGAGTTCAAGTACATGCTCAACGCGGTGCGCCACGGGAGGGTGACGGCGGAGATCGCCGGTCGCCTCAACGGCATGGGCGCCCGCGAGGCGCCGACCGACGGCATCATCACCCTCGCCACCACCAACGCGGCGGTGAACCGCATCAACGCCACGGAGCTGGCGCGCCTCCCCGGCAAGCTGCTCACCGCGAACGCGGAGGTGAGCGGCGAGTTCGGCGGCCGCGCCTACCCGGCCGACGAGGCGCTGCAGCTGAAGATCGGCGCGCAGGTGATGTTCCTGCGCAACGACGCCGACCAGCGCTGGGTGAACGGCTCGGTCGGCACCGTGACGAAGGTCGACCAGTACGTGCACGTGGAGGTCGACGGCGAGGTGCACCAGGTGCAGCCGGCGGTCTGGGAGAAGTACAAGTACTCCTACTCCGCGCTCACCAAGGCGCTGAAGAAGGACATCGTGGCCGAGTTCACGCAGTTCCCGCTGCGGCTCGCCTGGGCGGTCACCATCCACAAGTCGCAGGGCAAGACCTACGACCGCGCGATCGTCGACCTCGGCCAGCGCTCGTTCGCGCCCGGCCAGACCTATGTTGCCCTCAGCCGCATCAGCGCGCTCGACGGCCTCTACCTCAGCCGTGACCTGCGCCCGAGCGACATCATCGTCGACGAGCACGTGCAGCGCTTTATGGACCGCGCCACCGCGGTCCCCGCGATCGAGGCGTAGCCCGGCCGGTGGCGGCTCAGGCCGCCGCGGTGGCCTTCGCGTTCGCCAGGTCGACGAAGAGCTCCGTGTTGAAGCGGTACGCCACCATGACCTCGTCGATGACGCGCTCGCGCTCCTCCTCGCTCCAGTCGACGGCGTCGAGCTGCGAGCGGTAGGTGTCCTTGAACTCCTTGGGCTTCGCGATCTCGTCGAAGAGGTAGAAGCCGACGCCGTTGGTCTCGAAACCGAACTGGCGCTGCATCAGCGTGCGGATGATCTGGCCGCCGGAGAGGTCGCCGAGGTAGCGGGTGTAGTGGTGGGCGATGAAGCCGCCGCTCCAGGTGGCCGCGACCGTGTCGATGCGCTCGACGTAGCGGGCCGTGGTGGGCAGGGGTGCGATGCGCTCGAGCCAGTCGTCGCCGATCAGGAACTGCAGATCGGACTCGAGCGCCGGGAGCCGCGTGAGCTGGGGGGTGATGAAGGCCGCGGCATCCGCGTCGTCTCTCATCTTCTCGGCCGCCGCCTCGAGCGCCGCGTAGATGAAGTAGTGCTGCGCCACAAGCGACACGTAGTCGTCGCGCGAGCCCTTGCCAGTCATCAGATCGCCCATGAAGCTGGCGCCCTCGCTGTCGCTGTGACCGCCGCGCGTACGCTCGCGCAGGGCTTGGGAGAAGGGTAGAACGACAGACACGGTGGCACTCCAAGGGTCGGTTAGGTAACCCTAATACTAGCGAGTCATTGTTGCCGGGCGGTATCGCCCAGGTAACCGGGAGCAACCCCGTTAGGGGGCCGGAGTCCTCTCGGCGCCCACCGAGACCGCCAGCAGCACCACTGCCAGACCGAAGTGCAGCACGTTGTCCGCGCCGTTGAAGGCGAAGAAGTTGCCGGGGGAGCCGGTGATGAACAGGCCGATGATCCCCAGCACGAACAGCGCGATCGCCACGACCGCGTTGCCGGTGCGTGCCGTTCTCAGGGAGCCGAGGCCGCAGACCAGCAGCACGGCGCCGAGCACCAGGTGCACGCAGTTCTGCAGGCTGTTGAGCAGCAGCAGCCAGAGCAGCAGCCCGCCCTCGGGGTCGGCGAAGTCCACCCGGAGGGTCGCGGTGAAGCCGAGGGCGCCCAGCGCCAGCAGCGCCACGCCCAGCACCCGGGCGACCAGGAGGTTCGGCGAGCGGGTCACTAGTGCGGGCGGGGGACGATGTCGAGCTTCTCGCAGGCGGCGTCGTACAGCGCCACGATCTCGCGGCGGATCTCGGCCCGCTCGCTGATCTCGGCGGTCCACGGCAGGGTCAGCTCGCCGCTCGAACCCTCGGACTCGAAGGTCCAGGTACCACCGAGGTGGTCGAGCGTCGTCATCACGACCGAGGAGGCGTCCGACGGTCCGAAGGCCTGCACGATGAGCAGGTTGTCCTCCGGGTGGTCGTTGTTCATGTGGCTGAGCACGGCGGTCACGATGGACTCTTCGAAGATTGGCACGAAATCTACGGTAGCGGGTATGCCGGCCGGGCGAGCATGGGTGGATGCCGATCACACCCGACACCACCTCTGGGATGACGGAGGGCGCTACTCGCTGAGGTGCCGGTCGAGGAACGACGCGGTGCGCGCGAAGGCGAGCGCTGCGGCGCGCGTGTTGACCGTCGCGGCGATGTTGGCGTTCGCGAAGGAGTGCTCGGTGCCCAGGTAGCTGAACTGGGTCACCGGGGTGCCGTGGTCCTCGAGGCGGGCGACGAAGGATTCCGGCTCCGCCCCGGGGTTCCAGCCGTCGCTCTCGGCGAGGTGCAGCAGCACGGGGCAGGGGATGATGCCGTGCTCCTCGAGGCCGAGCGTCGCGTAGTAGGCGACCACCGCGTCGGCGTCGCCTCCCTGCGCGTGCAGCAGGGAGATCCAGCCGCCCATCGAGAAGCCGATCAGCCCGATGCGCTCGGAGCCCTCGAGCCGCGCCTCGGCGACGAGGTCGTCGATGATCGCCAGGGCCTCTTCCGGGTCGAGCGCGTCGCGCAGGCCGGCGGCGCTCTCGGTGTCGATCGTCGCGACGCCGCGGTAGAAGTCGGGCACCACGACGCGGAAGCCCTGGGCGGCGAGGGCGTCGGCGTAGGCGTCGAGCCAGGGCAGTCGGCCGTACCAGTCGTGCGCGACGACGATCAGCGGGGATCCGGGCGCCCCGTAGTACAGGGGCACGCCCGGCGACGGGATGGGAACCAGCTCGGCCATGGGACGACACTACCGCTGCCGAGGTGAATAGGCTTCGGACCCGGTTGACTCCCCGGGAAAACCGCGAGCACAATGAGCGCTGCAACCACGGAACCCACCGGAGGACCTGCCATGCGCACCAAACGACCAGCGTTGTTCGTCTCCGCCCTCGTCACCGCGCTCGCCGCGGCGCTGCTGATGCCCGCGGACGCCGCCGCCGCGGGCTCCGGGGGACACCCGCACAGCCCGCCCGAGGCGGAGCTGCTCGTGTCGGGCCTGCAGGGCACGAGCGGCGCGACCGTCGGCCCGGACGGCGCGCTCTACGTCACCGAGGCCCTGCTCGGCCAGGTGACCCGCGTTGACCCGCGCACCGGCGAGACCTCGATGTTCGTCAGCGGGCTGCCGTCCCGGGTGATCGGCCTCGGTGGCGCGATCGACGTGGCCTTCCTCGGGCGCACCGCCTACGTCCTGGTGAGCGTGGTGGGGGCGGATGTCGGCGGAGACCAGGCGAGCGGCCTCTATCGCGTAGATGGCCCGGACTCCTTCCTCCTGCACGCCGATCTCGGGGCGTTCTCGGTTCTCAACCCGCCCGGCTTCCCGGTGGATCTCGCGCAGGGGCTGCAGTTCGCGCTCGAGCCCTACCGCGGCGGATTCCTGGTCACCGACGGCCACCACAACCGGGTCATCCGGATCGCGCGCGACAGCGGCATGACCACGCTGCTGCAGCTCGGCAACGTGGTGCCCACCGGGCTCGCGGTGTCGGGCCGCACCGTGTTCTACGCGGAGGCGGGACCGGTGCCGCACCTGCCCGCGACCGGCAGGGTGATGGCCTTCGAGCCGCGCGACCCGGTGGCACGCGAGGTGGCGTCGGGCTACAGCCTGCTCGTCGACGTGGAGTTCGGACGCTGCGGCGTGCTCTACGCGCTCTCCCAGGGCGACTCGCCCGGCGACGTTCCCGCCGGGTCTCCCGCGCTGCCCGACAGCGGGGAGCTGTTGCGCGTCAACTCCGACGGCACGCTCTCCGTGGTGGTCGACGGACTGAACCTGCCGACCTCGCTGGACTTCTCGCGCGACACGGCCTTCGTGACCACCGCCACGGGCGAGGTGTACCGGATCTCCGACGTGTCGGGCGGCCGGGGCGGCCACTACGGCACGGGCGGCGGGTGCCGGGGGCGGTAGCGTCCTCCCCGGGTGACGGAGTGTGACGCCGCGGGAATGCCACGCGCCGCGGTCGGCTTTACCGTTGAGGCGCAGAGTGCGCCGCACCCCACCGGTAAGGAACCCATGGATCTCTTCAGCCCCGTCGACTTCGGCTCACTGCACCTCGCGAACCGGTTGGTGATGGCCCCGCTGACGCGCGTGCGCGCGGGAGAGGACGGCGTTCCGACCGCGCTCATCGCGGAGTACTACGAGCAGCGCGCGAGCCTCGGGCTGATCGTGACCGAGGGCACCTTCACGAGCGAGGAGGCCAAGGGCTTCCCCGGCCAGCCCGGCATCGTCACCGACGAGCAGCAGGCGGGCTGGGCGCGCGTCGCGGACGCCGTGCACGCCGCCGGCGGACTGATCGCCATGCAGGTGATGCACGCCGGCCGTGTCACCCACACCGAGATCTCGGGTGCGCCCCGCAGTGTGGCGCCGAGCGCCATCGCGATCGAGGGCGAGACCCGCACCCCGAACGGCAAGACCCCGCACCAGGTTCCCGAGGCGATCGCCGCCGCGGAGCTGCCGGCGATCGTCGAGGAGTTCGTCACCGCCTCCCGCCGCGCGCTCGCCGCGGGCATCGACGCCGTCGAGCTGCACGCCGCCAACGGGTACCTGCTGCACGAGTTCCTCGCCCCCAGCTCGAACACCCGCACGGACGCCTACGGCGGATCTCCGGAGAACCGCATCCGCTTCGTCGTCGAGGTCGTCACGGCCGTGGTCGAGGCCGTCGGCGCCGACCGCGTGGGCCTGCGCATCTCGCCCGAGCGCAACATCCAGGGCGTGATCGAGAACGATGCAGCGGATGTGGCCGTCACCTACGGACTGCTCGCGGACGCGCTGGCGCCCCTCGGCCTCGCCTTCCTCGACTACATGCACCCCGAGCCCGCCGGAGCACTCGCCCAGGACATCCGCGCGCGCGTGGGCGCACCCTTCATCATCAACACCGGGTTCGCCGAGGCGACCACCCGCGACGACGCGCTCGCCATCGCGGAGGCCGACCTCGCCGACGCCGTGTCGATCGGTCGCGCGGCCATCGCGAACCCCGACGTCGTCGCGCGCTGGAAGGCCGCCGCGGAGGAGAACGCCGCCGACCCGGCGACCTTCTACGGCGCGGGTGCAGCCGGTTACACGGACTACCCGGCGCTCGCGCGCTAGGTGTACTGAGCCATCAGGTGGGTGACACTCGGTTGATGGGTGGTCCGCCGATGCCGGTGTGGATGCGTTCAGTGTTGTAGTAGTTCAGCCAGGGGGCAAGGGCGTCGGTGCGGGCTTTGTTGCT
>Ga0247729_10000435_pt1 | contig 17526 bp, 13 predicted proteins | sample UWRJL133311R2_FD_180958 | JGI IMG/M metagenome (GOLD analysis project Ga0247729, IMG submission 180958) | Plant litter microbial communities from Arlington Agricultural Research Station in Wisconsin, United States - UWRJ-L133-311R-2 | ecosystem: Environmental > Terrestrial > Plant litter >... | reverse complement strand
CTGGAGCGGCTGGATACGGCCCTGAAGGTGATCTTGCGCAACCTAGACGACAATGCGGCCGCTCTGGCCGCCACGGGCCACACGGCTACCGAAACGGCCACGCTGCGGACGCTGCACCAGACGCTGATGGCCGACAGCGCGGCCCAGGACGCGAGCCAGACCAGCAGCCAGCGCATGACGGCGGCCAGCATGGCGGTGCTCAACCAGCTCTACGCGGCCATGCGGCTGGTGCTGGCCGACGGCAAAAGCCTCTACCGCACGGTGGATTCGGTGAAGCTGAAGGGGTATACGCTGCGGGAGCTGCTGAAACGGGTGCGGCTACAGGGGCCGAAGAATAGGGGGGGATGATGATAAGGGGGAGGAGGGGTAGGCTGGCATGAAGAAGGGCACCCCGGTGGGGTGCCCTTTTTAATTTTGGGATGGTTTGATTTATACTGTGCTAAATCCGCGCGACGATCTACTCCTTGATTAACCGCTTAACAACGGTGTCTTGCCCGGTTTTGACGTGCAGCACGTACAGGCCAGGCGACAAACCGGATAGGTTGATGGGAATCGAACGACCAGTAGCTGCCTGGGGCAGGTGAACCGTTTTGACGATTTGCCCCAGCGTGCTGCTTATCGTCACCGTGGTGGCTTGCGTCAGCGCGGGCAGGGTTAAGGTGCAGTGCTGCTGAGCCGGGTTAGGGGAGAGGGCAATCTGGGTGGACAGCGAGGAAGCCGTGCCAAGAACGACTGGGGCGACTGGCTGGTTGAGGTAGGTGAGTACCGGGCAGGGGGGGATGGGTGGACTGGTGGGATAGAATGCCGCTACTATATCCAGGTCATGGTCGCCATCAATATCCCCTACGGCGAAGCGGTCCATCTGATTGCCGGACAGCTCGGAGTACGTTGGGAAGGCACCCTGCCCGTTATTGAAATATATGCGGACATTAACGTAATTCTGTGCTAGTATATCTAAGTCGCCATCGGCATCAACATCGGCCAGGGCGAGGCAGCTGCCGTTGCCAGGTAGTGGGCCTAGAATCCGGCCGAGCGTGAACGTGGCCGCGCCGTTGTTTAGATAGATCTGCACTCTAGTGCCGCCATTACCGTCGAGCAGGACTAGGTCCAAATCTCCATCGGTATCTATATCCTTGAGGTCAAGAGCTGCCACAATCGCAAATATTGAAGTTGAGGCGGTAAAATTACCTGCGCCATCATTCAGCATAGTCAGCAATTGCAAATTAGTGTTAGCACGAACCAAGTCCAGGTCGCCATCCCCATCCAGGTCAGCAGCCTTAAGGATGGTGGATTTGCTGTAGCTGTTCTCATTGTAAACAGCATCATATCCACCGCTGAACTGGCCTGCCCCGTTATTCAGGCGAAGGCTGAGTATTCGGGATACTTGCCCAGTGGAATACGCGTAGCTGAGCAGATCCAGGTCGCCATCCCCATCGAAATCGGCCAGGGCTATATCCGTGATACCCTCCGAGTTGATTTGAATATCTCCGCCAGCGGTATACAAGCCGGTGCCATTATTCAGGCGAATAGTGACTACGTTGACATTATTGGTGGTGGCTAAATCTATGTCGCCGTCGCCGTCGATATCTCCCAGTGCCAGCGCCGGGGCATCTGGTTTGCCCGTGACCAGCGGCACTTCAGAGCCGCCGGAAAACTGTCCCGCGCCGTTGTTGAGACGAATACTGATGGGCGTACCGCCGTACTGGGAGATGTTGGAGCTTACCATATCCAGGTCGGCATCGCCATCGACATCGGCCAAATGAATGTTGACCGGATAGGCTCCAGCAGTGAAGCTGGTGGTTGACGCAAAAGAGCCGAGGCCGCTGCCTCCGGCCGCCGTGGTAAACTCAAACGTGCGGGGAGTTGCCAAGGCCTGACCGCTGCTGCTTTGGGCATTGCGCGTCAGGGTGGCCCGGACTGTTTCGCCCGGCTGGAAGTCGTAATTAGGCGCAAAAGAAAGCTGGTTGCCATTTACGCTCGTGGTGCCGCTGTTGGCGGAGCGGAGCCCCCCGCGCTGGGTGCTGAAGACTTTAAGCGCCGTAACGCTACCTGCGCTCAGGGGCTGGCTGAAGGTAGCGGTAATGGTGCTCGTGCGTGGCGCATTCGGCCGGTTTGGAACCGGGGCAATGGCCGCGATGGTGGTTTGGGCTGTTGCCTGAGTCACGGCCGCCGCTGATAGAAGTAAGGCGAGCGAAATGCCGGGTTGGAAAAAGTGTTTCATACTACTAATTAGATAAAGGTGAGGAATTGATCAGAAAGACAAAAACGCTTAAATATATCTGAAAGCCTTTGCTTTACAGACTTCTGCCGGCCGCTTTACTAGCTGACCGTTCTTACCCTGCTGTTAGTTGTAGCAGGGCCACCAGTAAGAAAAGCAGGAGTGGAAAGGCTAGTAGCGCGGCCGATAGCCCCAACCAGATACGTTGCTGCCGGAATGAGTTGAAAGTGAGTTTAACTAGGCCTAGAGAGCTGAGTAAAAGCAGCGGGCCTAAAATATAGCCTAGCCAGCGGATGACGGCGGCCAGCATGGCGGTGCTCAACCAGCTCTACGCAGCCATGCGGCTGGTGCTAGCCGACGGCAAAAGCCTGTACCGCGGGGTGGATTCGGTGAAGGTCAAGGGGTATACGCTGCGGGAGCTGCTGAAACGGGTGCGGCTAGAGCAGGGGAAGGATGAGTAGGCTGGAAAGAGAAAGGGCACCCCGGTGGGGTGCCCTTTTTTTGTTTTGTTTTGGGTGGGGCCTTCTACTGGCGAGGCAAATATTAAGCACTCTGCAGGTGTTCAAGAATCTTTCTGGGAGACTGTTGGGTAATTTGCTCACATTTTATAACTGGTATGTCTTTCTTAGCGGCTTCTTTAACGCTTTCCTTTAATAGCTGTTTATCTACTTCATTAGTGAGCCATTTTGCGCCAGCCACCCCAACTAAAAAAGCACCTGCTAGTGCAGAGAAAGTCAAGCTTATATCTTGTCGCTCAGTAGCAGCAGATTTGGCCAAATCAACTGCAGCACCGGAACCGTAAAAGGCCCAAGAGCTAAAAGCCGATGTGGCTCCAATGAGAAGATTGGAAATAAAGCCAGGACATATTATTCCATTGCTGACCTTTGGAATAAAGAATTTGTTGTCTGATAATAAAGCGTTTACGATGCCGCCAATAGCGCCTGCGCTAGCGATTAAGAGGGCACAAATCCAGGGATGCATATTATGTGTTTTAAAATTGTTGTTTTACTCTGTTAAATATAGAATTTATTTTGAAAACAGTGTTGCTGTGGGAGTTTCTGGGGCAGTAGATAGGGCTTGGGTTGCTGATGTATCCAAAGTGAGCAGTGCATCAAGCTACCATCAGTAAGGGAATTAATTTGAAGATGCCGCTTGCCAGGAAAACAATGCCCATGCCCAGCAGGATGAAGGGCGTAATCTTATGCTCAGGGGTAGCGAGTACAAAGTCCTGTGGATTATACTGGTTGTAGTACACCCCAAGACGGGCTCCATCCCAATGCCTTCTTCTGGAAGGGCTGACGGCCGGCTTAACAACTATCGGCTCTCGTCCTTCCGGGTGAAACCGAACAATAGGGCCATCGTCGTGGCCTATAACGATGCCGGTAGTAAAGGCTCCTGTTCGTACCAGTCTTCGGTATTGCTGTACCAAATACAAGCCTCTCCAAGCTAGCAGGCCGCCAACAAGACATATGAGAAGAGATTCAGCTGTTGGAGTCATTGCAGAAGCCGGGGTTGGACTGGTCTACTTTTTACTGGCTCACCTCTACTATGGCTACCTATGGCTTTACCTTATTACCAGCTGGATTAGCGCCCCTATTAGGAAAAGCAGAAGTGGAAAGGCTAGCAGCGCGGCGGAGATTCCCAGCCATATGCGTTGCTGCCGGAATGAATCGAGGGTAAGTTTACACAAGCCTATAGAGCTGATTACAAGCAGCGGGCCTAAGATATAACCTAGCCAGCTATAGGCTGGGTCGCCGTAGATAAAGCAGAATAGAAGGCCGCCATGGAGCAGGCACCACGAACGGGGCCAAGCAGTAAGGGTGGGGAAGGCGGACCGGAAGTCTAGCATTCGTTAAGTCTATTCCAATAAAAAATCGAAGCCGGAAACCACGATAAACTGCTCCGGGAAGTTTGGGAAGAAACGAACCTTTACTTTCTGGCCTTTCCGGAAGCCGGGGCCCCGGGTGCTTTCCTGGCAGGTTAGGGTAAGCAACTGACCTTGGGGCGTGCGGAACTGCACAGTTGGAAACTCATCGAAAAAGCGCAGTCCATGGGTTTCTACGCCTACAATGGTGCCTTCCACCACGAGGCCATTCCTCAGCACGGAGAATCTATCGGGGAGCGGGCGGGTGGGCTCCTGCTTACGGATGTAAAGAAACACGACGAGCAGAATAAAGCACAGGCTGCCGAAGAGCAAGTCAAGCAAGGTAGCGGGGCTAGGGATTGGGGAGTAGCTAGGTGGTGCTTCGGGTTTTAGAGCGGGTTTGGTAATTGTTAAAGGCTCCGTTTACGTTATGCTTAATCTGGTGTCGGCTGTTCGAATTACTATGACAACGAAGCGGTAGAGATGCTTCGGCTGCGCTCAGCATGACGTTCTATTTACCCGCCTCAATAGCCGCTCTCACCGACCCGTGCTGTTTTAGCAAGGCGGCGGCTTCGGGCTGGGGGATGCCGAGCTCGGCCATGATCATCTTTTCGCCGCGGTCGACGAGCTTGAGGTTGGAGAGCTGCATGTCGACCATCTTGTTGCCTTTGACGCGGCCGAGGCGGATCATGGTGGCGGTGGTGAGCATGTTGAGCACGAGCTTCTGGGCGGTGCCGGCCTTGAGGCGGGTGCTGCCGGTGACGAACTCGGGGCCGGTGACGACCTCAACGGGGTAGTCGGCGACGGCGGCCACGGCGGAGTCGGGGTTGCAGACGATGCAGCCGGTGGCGATGCCGTGGCGGCGGGCCAGGGCCAGGCCGCCGATGACGTAGGGGGTGCGGCCGGAGGCGGCGATGCCGACGAGGATATCGTCGGGGGTGAGGTGGTGGGGGGCCAGGTCGCGCCAGGCCTGCTGGGGGTCGTCCTCGGCGTTTTCGACGGCTTTGCGGATGGCGGAGTCGCCGCCGGCGATGATGCCCACGACGAGGCCAGCGGGGACGCCGAAGGTGGGCGGGCACTCAGAGGCGTCGAGGATGCCGAGGCGGCCGCTGGTGCCGGCGCCGATGTAGAAGAGGCGGCCGCCGCGCTGGAGGCGGGCCACGGTGGCTTCGACGAGGGCCTCAATCTGGGGCAGGGCCCCGGCCACGACCTGGGGCACCGTCTGGTCCACGCTGTTGAGGCCGGCGAGCAGCGCGCGGGTGGAGAGGGTTTCGAGGTCGTTGAACTGGGAGGGGCTTTCGGTGGACACTGGCGGGGAGGTGGTGAAATGGTGAGATGGTGCGTTTTTGTTCTGCCCAAAGCGAGAGGCCTACCTCTTGCCGAAGCTGCAAACGTCTCAACGCTGGTTGCGGCGGGCTAAGCTTGAGGAGGTTGCTCGATTAAAGGAGTAAGGAGCTACAGGAGGGAGGCCCTTCGCTTTGCTCAGGATGACAGACGCTTTTTTGGGGTGTTCGGAGGCTTTTAATCGGTACTCCCATTCTACTTCAGGCGGCCGATGACAGGGAACTTGTCGAAGACGTGCTCGGTGTGGGGGGCGTCTTTGTGGAGTTCCTTGGTGAGGTCTTGGCCGGCCCAGTGCTCGTAGTGGTTGCCGCGGCGCCAGAGGCGGGACTTGGTGACGTCGTAGATCAGGCCCTGGTAGCCCACCCAGATTTCGTCGCGGTCCTGGCCGTTGCGCAGGGCGAGCTGGGCGCGGGAGTATTCGGGGAGGCTTTCAGTTGCCAGTTGCGAGTTGCCAGTTGCCAGGGCCATTCAGTTGCCAGTTATGAGTTGCGGGTTGCCAGTTTAAGGGCGATGAGCTATTGGGTTAGCGGAGTCGATTATCAATTTATTTATTGAGCCTGCCAGAACAAACTGGCAACTGGCAACCCGCAACTGATAACTCAACCCAGGAGGGCCTGGGTGAGGATCCAGCGGTTGGGCAGGTCGCCCTGGGCGGCTTTGAAGTAGTCTTCGTAGCTGCAGGGTACAATGCGCTTGACCTCACTGTTGGCGAGGCTTTCGACTTCGAGCCACCACTTTTCGGTGCGCTTGGCCTTGTAGAAGACCAGCTTGGCGGGGGAGCCGGGCAGGCCCACGGCGTAGCGGATGAAGCGGCGGCTCTGGAAATCGGTTTCGCCGCGGCGGTGGTAGTAGCCTTCGACGAAGTACCAGAGCATGGTGGCCAGGGTGGAGGCGGCCAGGCCGTGCTGGTCGTAGCAGGGGCGGTAGCCGTAGAGGCCGAAAGAGGTGAGTTGGTCGTTGTGGCCGGCGTACCAGGCCAGCTTGGCGGCTTCCTCGTTGGTGAGGCCGAAGGGGTTGGCGGGGTAGTAGGCGGGCGCGTCGTTCCAGCGCAGGGCGGCTACATCGAAGCTCACGAAGTCGGCCTGGCGGAGCAGGGGCTCGGCCTGGCGGATGTCGTCGCGCACCTGGCCCAGGCGCAGGGTTTCGAAGTGCAGCTTTTCGAGGGCGGCCAGTACGTCGGCGGCCACGAGGTACTGCTGGTGGGCGAGCTGGGCGAAGTTGAACAGGAAGCTGGGCTCGTGCATGAGGATGCGCCGCAGGTGGGCCGCCTCGGGCGCGGCCGTGTCGTGCTCGGCCATGTCGACCTGGGAGTCGATGGTGGCGAAGCTCACGGCGCGGTCAAGGTTTTCGTAGGCCAGAAACTGGCCGTAGTCGAGGTCGTGGCTGCCGCCGAGCAGGATGGGCACCGTGTTGTGCTCGAGCAGGGTGCCAATGATTTCGCGCAGGCGCAGGTAGGTGTCTTCGAGGGTGAGGCCGGGGCGCAGGTTGCCCAGATCGACGAGGCGGATGGAGCCGGAGCCTTTCTGGAGCTGATAGAAGCGGCGGCGCACCTCGTCGGCACCGTGCTGGGCGGGGGCGCCGGCGGCACTGCCGCGCCATTCGTCCAGCCCGATGAGGGCCAGATCAGCGGCGCGCCAATCCGGAAACGTGGTATCCTGGAAGCGCGTGGCGTAGTTCGCTAGCGTAGTGGACGCGGCCGAAGCGGCAGTCAGCTCCTCGTGGAGCGGGTCAAAGAAGATGGCCAGATTCATCGGGCGCGGAAAGGGCAGGCCAACAAAACTACGGAAAAGCGGCCACCCCCGCGCGGTTTCTACCGTTAGAGAAACCGGCAAGCTGCTCCGTAAATAGGGTTTGCGCCAAAAAATCCATTTATTTAAGCAGCCTTTACCCACGGGTTTGTTCTGCCGTAACCGCCAACCGAGCGTTTGACCGGGCTTTCTTTTGGCCCGGCTGGCCGCTTTTCCCACCCTTTGTACTGTACTCCCCATGGAAGTTCGTCGTTCATTTGACATCCTGACCCACCAGCTGGCCACCACGCCGAAAGCCGACTGTTTTGCGGCCAAAATCAACGGCAGCTGGCAAAAAATCAGCACTCAGCAAGCTCAGGACACCGCCAACCAGGTCAGCCTGGGGCTAAAGGCGCTGGGCATCCAGAAGAATGACAAGGTCGCCATCATCTCCATGAACCGGCCCGAGTGGATGTTTGCCGACTTCGGCATTGCCCAGATCGGAGCCACCAGCGTGCCGATGTACCCCAGCATCACGGTCGAGGACTACAAGTACATCTTCAAGGACGCCGGGGTGAAGGCCGTGTTCGTGGCCGACGAGAAGCTCTACGACAAGGTGAAGCAGGCCACCGCCGAGATGCCCGAGGTGCAGCACGTCTTCACCTTCGACGAGGTGGAAGGCGCCCGGCACTTCAGCGAGCTGCTCGACATGGGCAAAAAAGGCGACCCGGCCACCCTGGAGCCCCTGAAAGCCGCCGTGCAGCCCGACGACCTGCTCACGCTCATCTACACCAGCGGCACCACCGGCAACCCGAAGGGCGTGATGCTCAGCCACGACAACATCCTCAGCAACTGCCGCAACTCCCAGGCTTTCGTGCCCGTGAATGCCGACGATAAGGCGCTGAGCTTTTTGCCGCTCTGCCACATCTTCGAGCGGATGGTGACGTATTTGTACATGATCAACGGCGTGAGCATCTACTACGCCGAGAGCATGGAAGTCATTGCCGACAACCTGCGCGAGGTGAAGCCCCAGATTTTCACCACCGTGCCCCGCCTGCTGGAAAAGGTCTACGACCGGATTGTGGCCAAGGGCCACGAGCAGGAGGGCGTCAAGAAAAGCCTGTTCTTCTGGGCCCTGGATCTGGGCCTCAAGTACGACACCCAGAAAGACCAGGGCTTTTTCTACAATACCCAGCTGGCCCTGGCCAACAAGATCATCTTCAACAAGTGGCGCGAGGCGCTGGGCGGCAACCTGCGCTGCATCGTCAGCGGCGGCGGGGCCCTGCAGCCGCGGCTGGCGCGGGTGTTCTGGGCCGCCGGCATCCGGGTGATGGAAGGCTACGGCCTCACCGAAACCTCGCCGGTAATTGCCGTGGGCGGCTACGAGCCGGAGAATAACCTCATCGGCACCGTCGGCCCACTCATCGACAACATGGAGGTGCGCATTGCCGAGGATGGCGAGATTCTGACTAAGTCGGCCTCGGTGATGAAGGGCTACTACAACCAGCCCGAGCTGACGGCCAAGGAAATCGACGCCGACGGCTGGTTCCACACCGGCGACATCGGCGAGTTCGTCAACGGCCGCTTCCTCAAGATTACCGACCGCAAAAAGGAGATGTTCAAAACCTCCGGCGGTAAGTACATTGCCCCGCAGGTGATTGAGGGCAAGCTCAAGGAGTCGCCGCTGGTGGAGCAGTGCATGGTGGTGGGCGCCGACCAGAAATTCCCCGCCGCCCTCATCATCCCCTCGTTCGACGACCTCAAAGGCTGGTGCAAGCGCAACGGCGTGGACAGCAGCGGCCCGAAGGAAGACCTGGTGAAAAACGAGAAAGTGGTGCAGATGTACGACGACCTGGTCAAGAAGTACAACCAGAGCTTCGCTCAGTGGGAGCAGGTCAAGAAGTTCGTGCTCATGCCCAACCAGTGGACCGTGGAAACCGGCGAGATGACACCTACTATGAAGGTGAAGCGCAAAATCATCACCGAGAACAATAAGGAAATCATCGAGGGCCTCTACCACCACGACGACCGGCGGTAGCGGACGACTACCGTAAAATACAAGAAAAGCCCCGTTGCGTAAGCGGCGGGGCTTTTTTGTGCGGCTGGGTTGGGTAAGTATCTGGGAACTAAGATAGTTTTACGGCTGGACCTGATCCGGTTAATTCAGAAACACCGCTTGGCGGCTGAGAAACTGTTTCGTAGAGCCTACCAGAGGCCCGTGACGGCGGAAGTGCTGGCACAGGCTTTGTAAAACCGCCGCTCAAACTGCTCCAGTCAAGGACAACTACTCTCTTCCTTTTCCCTAACCCTTACGACATGCGGAACCTTAACAATCTTTTGCTGGCCTCGGTCTGCGCCCTGAGCCTGCTGGCGGGCTGCGGCAGAAAAGGCGACCCGGGCCCGTCGGGCCAGAACCTGACGGGTAACATCGTTGGCTTCGTCAGCGCTTTCGACGAGGCCGGCAACGTGCTGCCGAAGGCGGGCGTGAGCGTCACCGTCGACGGCGTGACTCCGGCCATTACCGCTACCTCCGACGCCAGTGGCCACTACGAGCTGCCGACCGTCCGCAACGGCACCTACAACCTTTCCTATACCCGGGCCGACCTGAGCACGTACCGGCAACTGAGCGTGGCCCACGTCGGCGGCGACCAGCCCACCTACCTGGGCGCCGCTACGCTCACCCAGGCCTCATCGACCCGCGCCAGCAACCTGACGGCTGTAGCCTCGCCCGCTACCGGCAGCGCGTTTCTGCAGTTCAACCTAACCAACAGCGTTTTGGGCGCGGGAGCCAATAAGCGCTACGTTATCTACATCGGTTCGTCGGCCAGCGTGACGTCTGCAACCGGCCTGCTGTACGACAATACTACGTATTACGCGTCGGCCAACACCCTGGCGGAGACGTTGACCAGGGCCAAGCTGAACGCGCTGGGCTTCGCGACCGGTACGCCCGTGTACGCCATCATCTACGGGCTGGCCTGGAACTACTCGACGTACACCGACCCGGCCACGGGCCGGATTATGTTTTCGGGTTTGAGCGCCACGCCGTCGAATGCGGCGGCTTTCATTGTACCCTAATAAGAGCCCGCTGAAAAAGTTTGGCCGGTCGTCCTGTTAGGGCGGCCGGCCAAACTTTTTTCCGGCGAACTAGTATGCAAGCATAACATATTATTTGTATGTTTACCGGACTTCTATTGCCGCCATGACCCCCGAAGAAACCGTCGATTACAACATCAAAGTTGCCTGGCATGCCATTTCGCGCATGTACAATACGCAAGCGGCCAAGCACGACATTACCACCAGCATCGGTTTCGTGCTGCTGAATATAGACCAGGAAAACGGTACGCCCGCTACCAAGATTGCGCCGCTGCTGGGCCTGGAAACCCGCTCCCTGACCCGCATCCTGCGCAGCATGGAGGAAAAAGGCCTCATCTACAAGCAGGCCGACACCCAGGACAAACGCTCGGTGCGCATCTTCCTGACCGAGGAAGGCCTGCAGAAAAAGGAAATTTCCCGGCAGACGGTACGCCACTTCAATCTGAAGGTGCGCGACAAAATCCCGCAGAGTGAGCTGACCGTGTTTTTCAAAGTCGTAAGCCAGATTGCGGGCATGATTGAGGGCAAAACCCTGTTCGACGACTTCAAGCTCAAGCCGTTGCGCTCCGAATCTCCGGCGGCCTAGCTGCGGCGGTTCGGGGCGTCTTGCTTTGTGCATCCCCAACTTTCGTGGTGCTTCCTGGTTCTAATAAGCTCGGCATGACGAGTAGTTTGATAAAAGAGCTGGCAGCGGATGGCTGACAGCCAATAGCTTAAATCCTTCCATTTCTCACCCACTCATTCCCCCCCGAATGAATCGTACCATCAAAAAAGTAGCCGTGCTGGGCTCCGGAGTCATGGGCTCGCGCATCGCGTGCCACTTCGCCAACATCGGCGTGCAGGTCCTGCTGCTCGATATTGCCCCTAAGGAGCTGCTGCCGGCCGAGGAAGCCAAAGGCCTGAAGCTCGACAATCCGGTGGTGAAAAACCGCATCGTGAACAGCTCGCTGCAGGCGGCCGTGGTAGCCAATCCTTCGCCGCTGTACCGCAAGGCCGACGCTGCGCGCATCAAGACCGGCAACTTCGACGACAACCTCAAGGACATTGCCGGCTGCGACTGGACGATTGAGGTGGTCGTGGAGCGCCTCGACATCAAAAAGAGCCTGTTTGAACGGGTAGAGCAGTTCCGCAAGCCCGGCACGCTGATTACCTCCAATACCAGCGGCATCCCGATTCATCTGATGACGGAAGGCCGCTCCGCCGACTTCAAGAAGTTTTTCTGCGGTACCCACTTCTTCAACCCACCGCGCTACCTGAAGCTGCTCGAAGTCATTCCGACGCCCGACACCGATCCGGCCATCGTGGATTTTCTGATGCACTACGGCGACCTGTACCTGGGTAAAACCACCGTTCTGGCCAAGGACACGCCCGGCTTCATTGCCAACCGCGTGGGTGTTTTCGCCATGCTCGACGTGATGCAGACCATGCAGAAGCTGGGCCTCACGGTGGAGGAAGTAGATAAGCTCACCGGCCCGGTTATCGGCCACGCCAAATCAGCCACGTTGCGCACCTCCGATGTGGTAGGGCTGGACACGACCATCAACGTGACTAACGGCCTGGCCCAGGGCCTACCCAACGACGAGGCCAAGGACGTATTCGTGCTGCCCGACTTCGTGAAGAAGATGGGCGAGAACAAGTGGCTCGGCGACAAAACCGGCCAGGGATTCTACAAGAAAGTGAAGGGCGAAGGTGGCAAGTCCGAAATCCACGCCCTCGACCTGAACACACTGGAGTACAAGCCGAGCCAGAAGGTGAAGTTTGCCACGCTGGAAGCCACGAAAGCCATTGAGAAAGTGGCCGACCGGTTTAAGGTGCTGGTGGCCGGCAAGGACAAAGCCGCGGATTTCTACCGCCAGAGCTTCGGCAGCCTGTTTGCCTACGTCTCGAACCGGATTCCGGAAATCACCGACCAGCTCTACAAGATTGACGACGCGCTACGCGCCGGCTTTGGCTGGGAACTGGGCCCATTTGAAACCTGGGACGCACTGGGCGTGCAGAAGGGTCTGGAGCTGGCGCAGGCCGGCGGCAAAACGGTAGCTCCGTGGATTGAAGAAATGCTGGCCGCCGGCAACGCCACGTTCTACAAGGTGAGCGAGCAGGGCGTGAAGCAGTTTTACGACCTGGCGTCGAAGTCGTACCAGGCCATTCCGGGCGTGGAAAACTTCGTCATCCTCGACAACCTGCGGGCTACGGGCAAGGTCATCTGGGAAAACCCGGGGGCCTCGGTACTCGACCTCGGCGACGGAATCCTGAACGTGGAGTTTCACTCCAAGATGAACGCGCTGGGTTCCGACGTTATTCAGGGCCTGCTCAAGGGCGTGGAGCTGGCCGAAAAGGACTTCCGCGGCATGGTCGTCGGCAACGACGCGCCCAACTTCTCGGCCGGCGCCAACCTGGGCCTAGTGTACATGTTTGCGCTGGACCAGGAGTACGACGAGCTGAACCTGATGATTGCCCAGTTTCAGCAGGCCATGATGCGGATGCGCTACAGCAGCATTCCGGTGGTCAGCGCCCCGCACGGCCTGGCGTTGGGTGGCGGCTGCGAGCTGAACCTGCACGCCGACCGCGTGGTAGCGGCGGCCGAAACCTATATGGGCCTCGTGGAATTCGGCGTGGGCCTGATTCCCGGCGGCGGCGGCACCAAGGAAATGACCCTGCGCACCGCGGCCAAGTACGAGGAAGGCGAACCAGAATTCAACCTGCTCCGCAACACGTTCGTGACCGTGAGCACCGCTAAGGTGTCGACCTCCGCGGCCGAAGCCTTCGACCTGGGCTTTCTGCGCCGCGGCGACGAAATCGTAGTGAACTCCAACCGGGTTATTGCCCAAGCCAAAGCCGCCGCCATTGAGCTGGCCGAGGACGGCTACACCCAGCCGATCCAGAAAACCAACATCAAGGTGCACGGCAAAGGTGCGCTGGGCATGTTCATGACCGGCGTTTCGGCCATGAAGGAAGGCCGCTACATCTCCGACCACGACGTGAAGATTGCCAACAAGCTGGCCTACATCATGTGCGGCGGCGACCTGAGCAGCCCCACCGAAGTATCGGAGCAGTACCTGCTGGACCTGGAGCGCGAAGCCTTCCTGAGCCTCTGCGGCGAGCGGAAAACGCTGGAACGGATTCAGTCAATTTTGACCACCGGCAAGCCGCTGCGGAATTAGCCGTTAAAAAGTCGCTGTCATGCTGAGCCTGTCGAAGCATCTCTACCGCTTCATTGGATTGCTAATCAACTGTCCGCCCACGAGATTCCTCGCCTTCACTCGGAATGACAACCGAATTTTAACCTCCCACCTTCTTAAAGACTCGAAATAATGAATGCATATATCGTAGCTGGTTACCGCACGGCCGTTGGTAAAGCCACCCGCGGCGGTTTTCGCTTCACCCGCCCCGATGACCTCGCCGCCGACGTCATCAAGCACCTCGTGGCCTCCGTGCCCGCCCTCGACCCTACCCGTATCGACGATGTCATTGTTGGCAATGCCGTACCGGAAGCGGAGCAGGGCCTGCAGATGGGCCGTCTGATTTCGCTGCTGGCTTTGCCCATGAACGTGTCGGGCCTGATCGTGAACCGCTACTGCGGCTCGGGCGTCGAAACCATTGCCATAGCCGCCGGTAAGATTGCCGCCGGCATGGCCGACTGCATCGTGGCTGGCGGAACCGAAAGCATGAGTTTGGTACCTACTGTGGGCTGGAAAACCGTGCCCAACTACAAACTGGCCAAGGAGCACCCGGATTACTACCTCGGCATGGGCCTCACTGCCGAAGCCGTAGCCCAGGACTACAAAATCAGCCGCGAAGACCAGGACCAGTTTGCCTACAACTCGCACCAGAAGGCCATCAAAGCCATTCAAGAAGGTAAGTTCAAGGACCAGATCGTGCCCGTGACGGTGGAGGAAACCTACCTCGACCAGGCCACCGGCAAAAAGAAAACCCGCTCGTTCGTGGTCGACACCGACGAAGGCCCGCGCGCCGATACTTCCCTGGAAGCTCTGGGCAAGCTGCGGCCGGTATTCGCCGCAGGCGGCTCCGTTACGGCGGGCAACTCCTCGCAGACGTCTGACGGCGCGGCTTTCGTTATCGTCATGTCGGAGCGCATGGTGAAGGAGCTCAACCTGGAACCCATTGCTCGCATGGTAACCTACGCTACCGAGGGCATCGACCCACGCATCATGGGCATGGGTCCGATCAAAGCCATTCCGAAGGCGCTGAAGCAGGCTGGCATGAAGCTCGAGGATATCGACCTGTTTGAGCTCAACGAAGCTTTTGCCTCCCAGTCCATTGCCGTGATGCGCGAGTTAGGCATGGACCAGAGCAAGGTAAACGTGAACGGTGGCGCCATTGCTTTGGGCCATCCGCTGGGCTGCTCGGGCGCCAAGCTTAGCATCCAGCTGTTTCACGAGCTGCGCGCGCAGGGCAAGAAATACGGCATGGTAACCGCCTGCGTGGGCGGCGGCCAGGGCGTAGCTGGCATCTACGAGCTGCTGAAGTAACCGACGTGGTGGGACTAGGTATCCAGGATTTCCGTCTCACCGCTATTCGTTCAAAACGTTAAATAACTGGCTATGAAAAAGCGCCTGCGTAAGAAAAAATACATCGGCGAGTTCCAGGAATTTGGCTGGTATGTCACTCTGGTTTTGAACGGCGACGATGCGCAGACCAGGGAAGCCCTGCGGGGGCCTTTGCTGGAGCAGATGGACGAGCTGGATCTGATGATGGGAGGCTCTATCGTTTCTTTTTTCGTGCAGCCCGTCGTGCGGATGACCAAGGAGCAAACTCAGGACCGGCAGCAGCAACTGCAGCAGTGGCTGACCCAGCGGCAAGAAGTGGCGCAGGCTACCAGCTCGGCGCTGACGGATGCCTGGTACGGACCTTTCCCGCAGTAGTTTGCGAAAAAAGAAGCTCTGACCCGTTCGGAGCTTCTTTTTTCGCAAACTACTCGGCAAGCATACTATATTTTCGTATCTTTCGGTACGACAAAACTACGGGCCGCCCGGGCCTATACTACTCGGCAAGCCGAACAGTTTGCCTCTTCTTTCGACTTAAACCTCAACTCCCTCATCTCACCCCAGTCATGGAAGTAACCAACAAGCTTGTAAAAGGCGGCGAGTTCCTCATCAAGGAAACGGAAGCCCAGGACGTATTTACGCCCGCCGATTTTTCGGAAGAGCAGAACATGATGCACCAGACCGCGCTGGATTTCGTGGAGAAAGAAGTGCAGCCCCTGCTGGAGCGCCTCGACAACCACGAGGAAGGCCTGATGCGCGGACTGATGGAAAAAGCCGGCCAGCTCGGCCTGTTCGGCGTGAGCATCCCCGAGCAGTTCGGCGGCCTCGACATGGACTTCACCACGTCGTTGCGCGTGACTGAAGGCGTGGGCGGCGGCCACTCGTTCCCGGTGGCCTTCGCGGCCCACACCGGCATTGCCATGCTACCTATTCTCTACTTCGGCAACGAGGAGCAGAAAGCCAAATACCTGCCCGGCCTCACCAACGGGGAGCTGATGGGCGCTTACTGCCTGACCGAGCCCGGCTCCGGCTCCGACGCCCTCGGCGCCAAGACCAAAGCCATGCCGACCGAAGATGGCGGCTACGTGCTGAACGGCCAGAAAATGTGGATTACCAACGCCGGCTTCGCCGACGTGTTCATCGTGTTTGCCCAGGTCGACGGCGACAAGTTCACCGGCTTCATCATTGAGCGCAACACGCCCGGCCTGAGCCTCGGCAACGAGGAGCACAAGATGGGTATTAAGGGCTCCTCGACCCGTCAGGTGTTCCTCTCCGACGTGAAAGTGGGCAAGGAGGCTGTGCTGGGCGAAATCGGCAAAGGCCACCTGATTGCCTTCAACATCCTCAACATTGGCCGTATCAAGCTGGCTGCGGCTTGCCTGGGGGCTACCAAGATGGCCGCTACGCTGAGCGTGAAGTACGCCAATGAGCGGGTGCAGTTCAAAATGCCGATTGCCAAGTTCGGTGCCATAAAAAACAAGCTGGCCCAGCAGAGCATCCGCATCTACGCCGTCGAGTCGGCCATCTACCGCGCCGGCATGGACATCGCCCGCATGGAACAGGAGCTGCTCAGCCAGGGCCAGAGCCACAACGAGGCCTTGCTGGGCGCCGCCCGCGAGTTTGCCGTGGAGTGCGCCATTCTCAAAGTGGAAGGCTCGGAAGTGCTGGACTTCGTGGTGGACGAAGGCGTGCAGATCTACGGCGGCTACGGCTTCTCGGCCGACTACCCCATGGACCGCGCCTACCGGGATTCGCGCATCAACCGCATCTTCGAGGGCACGAATGAAATCAACCGCATGTTGGCCGTCGATATGATCCTGAAGAAGGCGCTGAAAGGCGAGCTGGACCTGATGGGCCCGGCCCAGGCCGTGCAGCAGGAGCTGATGGCCATTCCCGACTTCAGCGTGGAAGAAGAGTCCGGCCTGTTTGCCGCCGAGAAAAAGACTATTGCCAAGCTGAAAAAGGCCATCCTCATGGTAGCCGGTACGGCCGTGCAGAAGTACATGAACTCGCTCGCCAAGGAGCAGGAAGTACTGATGAACATTGCCGACATGGCCATCAAGGTGTACACCGCCGAAAGCACTATCCTGCGCGTGGAGAAGGAAGCGGCCGCCCAGGGCGAAGAAGCCGTAGCCACGCAGATCGACATCGCCCGCGTGTACCTCTACGACACCGTGGACCTGGTGAACAAGTCCGGCAAAGACGCTATTGCCTCCATGACCGAAGGCGACGAGCAGAAGCTGCTGGCCATGGGCCTGAAGCGCTTCACCAAAGCCGACCTGTTCAATGCCAAGGAAGCTCGTCGCCGTATCGCCGACAAGCAGATTGCCGCTAACGAGTACGTGTATTAAGCTGAGCCTCGGATTCGTCCGGATCCTACGGACTTGGGGCTGACTGCTGGCAGGCAGTTTTCCACAAAGTCGAAATCCGGATTGTGAATAAGTAGCCGTACAAGAAAAGGCCGCTCCTGAAACCAGGAGCGGCCTTTTCTTGTACGGCTACTTATTTGCTTTTAATCCGCCAAGGCAATAATCCCGAAACTCTGGGCGGAAGCATTAAGCAGAATTAGCAGTAATTGCTGTTCCGGCGTGGCTGTTGGAGTAGCGGTTGGCCGAAGCTGTGGGAAACGCTGCAGCAGAAGTTGGAGCTTCACCTGCACGGCTGCGCTACTCCAGCGGAAGTCGGTGTAGTAGTTGAGGCGGCTCTCCAGTAGTCTGGCCTGCTGGAGTTGGGTGAAACTTTCCTCCGAAAGCTGGCCCGCCGGTAGCAGCTCCG
>Ga0247729_10000433_pt1 | contig 17584 bp, 11 predicted proteins | sample UWRJL133311R2_FD_180958 | JGI IMG/M metagenome (GOLD analysis project Ga0247729, IMG submission 180958) | Plant litter microbial communities from Arlington Agricultural Research Station in Wisconsin, United States - UWRJ-L133-311R-2 | ecosystem: Environmental > Terrestrial > Plant litter >... | reverse complement strand
ACGGCCGTCCTTGAGCGCGTCCGGCGTCTCGTCGGTCGAGCGGCTGCTGCCCGCCACCAGGTTCAGTTTCCAGCCTGCCAATTGCTGCTCGGTGCCCAGCACGACGGAGCGGATGTCCTGCGTGTACTTGCGCTGGCGCAGGCGACGCTCCACGCGCGCGCTGGCCGTCTCGCCGGCGCCGATGGTCTCGCTGGCGGTGCCGAAGGTGCCGACGGTCAGGCGGTCGCGCACTTCGTCGTCGCTGAACTGCGACAGGAAGCTGCGCAGGTAGTACCTGGCGCCGGACAGCGGGCGGTAATCGACATTGAGTGCGAAGGCCTTGCGTTCGCGGTTCGGCAAATAGTCGCGCAGTTCGAAGCCGCTCAGCTTGTCACCAATCCAGGCGCCGCCCGTCTCGTCGTTGTCCGAGCCGAACTTGCGCTTTTCGAGCGAGAGCCCTGCGGCCACGCCCAGGGTGCCATCGAGAAAACGGTCGGCCCACAGTACGCTGCCGTTCGGGCTGGTCTGGCTGGTGTTCTGGTCGTAACTGGCGCCCAGGCTGGTCGAGAGCAGCTTGCCTGGCAGGTCGAACGCCGACAGCGATTTCACCTCCACCGTGCCGCCCAGCGAGTTCGCGTCCATGTCGGGGGTCAGGGTCTTGGTCACTTCCAGCGAGCCGATCAGGCCGGCCGGCAGCACGTCCAGCGCGACGCCGCGGCGGCCCGCTTCCGGCGACGGCACCAGAGCGCCGTTGATGGTGGTGCTATTGAGGTCGGGACCGAGGCCGCGCACGGTAACGTAGCGCCCTTCTCCCTGGTCGCGCTGCACCGAGATGCCCGGCAGGCGCGCCAGTGCTTCGGCCGCGTTCTTGTCCGGCAGGCCGCCGATATCGTCACTGCTGACGACGCTGACGATGTTGTCGGCCTTTTCCTGCGCCGCGATGGCGTTGCGCATGCTGGCGCGCTGGCCGGTGACGACAACCGTACTGGCGGCGTCGACCAGGTCCACCGGCGCGGCCTGGGCCGGGGCGGACAGCAGCGCGAGCACGCCCAGCGACAGCTTGGACAAACGCAGGCAGGCAGGGGAGGGAGCGGAGATTTTCATGGTGGGTTGTCGATTCGCGGTAGGGGAAGTGGCCGCAGTGTGTCGTCGCAATGTGTCCGTTGCGTGACATGACATGGCCGTCTGGCGAGCGGACCGGCAAGATGAGCTGAAATGACCTGCCAGCCACCCCCGGCCAGCGGGCCGCACTGCCATTTCAAGGCGATTTGTGCGCCGTTTGCACCTGCCACGGCAAGGCGGCGATGTCATCGTCCGGTCATCCGGCGCGGCTAAGCTGGCGCCCATTTACCCGGTTCCCGCCCATGCTCAGACTCCACCGCCCCACGCTCCTCGCCTGCGCGCTCCTCGCGCTGCTGATCCTGGCCCTGTACGCCAGCGTGGGCGCGGCCAAGCCGTTTCACACGTGGGACTGGATGGACATCGTCAGCGAAGGCGGCACCACCGTGCTGGCCGCCTGCTGGCTCGTCATGCTGCTCAGCAGCCGTCCCGGCGGCATGGTCACGCGCTGGCTGTCCTGCGGCCTGGCCGCCATCCTGCTGGGCAACTGGGCCGACCTGATGGATGAATTCTTCAAGATGGGCAAAGCCTTCCAGTGGAATCACTGGCTCGAAGCCCTGGTGGGCCTCGGCATGCTGACGCTCACCGTCGGCCTGCACTACTGGCGCCACGAGCAGGCGCACCTGAGCGAGCACCTGGAAAAACGCGAGCGCCTGTTTCGCGACCACCGCGCCTTCGACCGCATCACCCAGCTGGCCGACGCCGATTACCTGCGCCGCCAGATCCGCCTCGAGCGCCAGCGCCGGCCCGATGCAAATTGCGCCGTGGCGCTGCTCGACATCGATGGCTTCCACCTGATCAACCGGCAATTCGGCCAGCCGGAAGGCGACCGCGCACTGCAGGCGGTCGGCCACATGCTGCTGCTGAACCTGCGCAGCGACGACCTGCTGTGCCGCTATGCCGGCGACCGGTTTGCGCTGCTGATGCCGGGCGCCAGCGAGGCCGAGGCTGCCGTCCTGGTGCGCCATTTGTGCGACATGGTGGGCCGCATGCGCCACCACGCCGGCGCCACCCTGGTGCCGCTGACGCTGCGCCATGCGTGCGCCCCCGCTGACAGTGCACCGGAGATCGTCTTGCGCCAGTTGAACCTGGCGGTGGCGTGATCCGATACAGCCAGGCCGGCGATCCGTTCATTCCGGCGCGCCACCAGCCGGCGCTGGTGCTCGACTATGCACGCAGCCGCGATGCGCACGCGGCCGGCGTGGTGCGTGGCACCGGCCTGCTGCCGGACGCCGTGCCGGCCGCCGGCGCCCTGCTGGCGCCGCGCGCCTATCTGCAATTGCTGGCGAACGTCAGCGCCGCGCTGGCCGGCCCGGACACCAGCTTCATGCTGGGCCAGCAAATGCTGCCGGGCCACTACGGCGCCGTCAGCCACGCCTTGCTGCACGCGCCGAACCTGCGCCAGGCGCTCGATACGCTGGTGGCATGGCAAAGCCGCCTCTGCCCGCTCCTGAGCCCGCGCTGGCGCGAGGAGGGCGGTCTGGCCGTCCTGTACTGGAGCGACGCATTCGGCGCGCCCGGCCAGTTGCCGTTCCTGGTCGAGATGCACATGACGGCGGTGGTGGCGATGTGCCGCTGGCTCTCCGGGCGGCGCCTGCCGTGGCGCTTCTGTTTCAACCGCTGCAGTCCGCGCCAGCGCGAACAGCACGAAATGCACCTGGGCATGGCGCTGCAATTCGACTGCCACCTGGACGCCATGCTGATCGACGCTGCCTGGCTGGACCATCCCTGGCCACGCGGCAATGCCACGGCCGCCGCGATGGCGCGCGAAGAAGGGGGGCACGCCGCCGACGCACCGGCGCTGCTGGTGGCGCTGTACGACTACCTGTTGCAGCAAATCCGCTGCGGCCCGACGCTGGAAGGGACGGCCGCCGCGTTTGGCGCCAGTGCGGCCACGCTGAAGCGCCACCTGGCGCGCCACGGCACCCATTTCCAGGCCGAACTGGACCAGGTGCGCACGCACGTGGCGCTGTACCTGTTCCAGGTGCGCCGTTACGACAACGAGCAGGCCGCGGCCTATCTGGGTTTTCATGACGCGACCAACTTCCGGCGCTCGTTCAAACGCTGGACCGGGCAGACGCCCAGCCTGCTGCGGGGCGGCTTAAACTGGTAGGCGGATCGCGAAGGTCGCGCCCATGCCGCGGCCGGCGCTACTGACGCTGAGCGTGCCGCCATGCAGCTCGACGATGCGGCGCGCGATGTACAGGCCCAGTCCCAGTCCCGTGCCATTGTTTTGCTGCTGCAGGTTGAACGCGCCGAACACGTGCGCCAGGTCTTCCGGTGCAATGCCCTGGCCCGAGTCGGCGATATCGATTTCCACCAGCTCGCCGTTGCGGCGAATGGCGATGCGGATCACGCCGCCCTCCGGCGTGAATTTGACGGCGTTGTACAGCAGGTTCCAGACCACCTGCTGAAGGCGCCGGCCATCGGCCTCCAGTTCGATGTGGTCGCCGTAGTCGACCGGCGTCACCTGCATCAAAATCTGCTTGGCATGGGCGTGGATTTCGACGGTCGAGATGGCGTCGCGCATTACCTGGCCCAGCGCGATGGGCGCACGGGCGATCGACATCTGCCCGGTAAGCGTGCGCGCCGCGTCGATCAGGTCGTCGACCATGCCCGCTTCCTGGCGCACGTGCACGCGCATCGCTTCGAGGCCAGCCACCGCCTGCGGCGCCAGGTCAGGCACGGTGCGCAGCAACAGTTCGATACGCATCGACAGGGCCGACAGGGGCGTGCGCATTTCGTGCGACACGGTGGCCAAAAACAGTTCGCGGGTGCGGTTCACGCGCGTCAGGTCGGCGATGGTTTCGCGCTGGCGATCGAGCGTTTTCGACAGCGTGCCGAGCAGGGCGGCGTAGGTGCCCATGCGCCGGGGCGACACCGGCGCATCGAGCCGCACTTCGTTCCACAGCAAATGCCCTGGCACGCCAATGTTGCGGGCGATGCGCTCGGAGGCCAGCGGCGAACTGAAGTCGGCGAAGCGCCAGCCGAACACCAGCACGCCATACACGGCGCCGCGCAGCAGCAGGGGCTGGGTCTGCACGCGCAGCCCATCCTCGAACTGGCTGGCGGTACTGGCGCCGGCGACGCACGTCGCCTGCACCAGGCCGCGCTCGAATTGCGTGCCGGGACCCTCGTCGGCCCACAGCGAGGAGCCGGCCAGCAGGGTCCCCAGGCGCGAGCCGACCAGCGGCCCGATGCGGCGCACCCCGGCCGCGTCCCAGGCGCTGGCAACGAGTCCGGTGGCATCCGAAAACTGCTGCAACGGGATGCGCCAGTCGTCCCAGTCGACCGGGGCGTGATCGGGAAGCGTGACGTTGATCACGCGGCCGGTTCGATCGGCAAATCGGCGTCCGGCGGCATGGGCGTGCCGCTGGCGACGGCTTCTTCGACGACCGGACTCTGGCGCGACGGCGAGCGTGACAGCAGCCCGTAGTACGAGGAGAACGGCAACTGCGGCACGGCCTGGACATCGCTGGCCGTTTCGTCGACCAGCACCAGGCCGCCCACGCCGATGGCGTACTCGCGCGTCACCTGCAGGTTGCGGCTGCCGCGCACCTTCGGCACGGCGATGGCGCGGCGCAGGACGGTGGAGATTTCCACGTAGTTCAGCAGCACGATATTGTCGACCAGGTGCGAGCCCTTGAGCTCTTCGCTGATCTGCGAGACGCCCAGCAATTCCGGGCTTTCGTAGTTGAACAGCGTCGTGGCCAGCCGGTGCTTGAAGAAGGTCGCCAGCGCGTACAGGTAGTCGGCCACCTCGGTGCGGCTGGTCATTTCGTAGACGGCGATCGAGTCGAACACGACGCAATCGATGTTTTCAAGCGCCACGAGCTTGATGATGTGATCGAAATGCACGTCCAGTTCGAGTTCCAGCGGCGACTCGTAATGGATGAACAGCCGGCCGGCTTCGACCTGCGCCTGCAGGTCGAAGCCGAGCGAGAGGGCGTTGCGCATCAGCTGGCGCGGATGCTCGTCGAGGCTCACCAGCAGCGCCTTGTGGCCGGTGGCGATGGCGTGGGTGAGGAACTGCACGCCGAACACGGTTTTGCCGGTGCCGGAAATGCCGCTCACCATCGTCACCGACCCTTTGTAGATGCCGCCGTCCATCATGGTGTCGATGGCGGGCGAACCGGTCGAGATGCGCTCTTGCGACGTCGGCTGGTCATCAAACAGGACCGGGCGCGACTGGGCGCGGCGGTAGACGTGCACGCCCACGTCCGGCTCGATGCGCAGCGTGTGGCTGCCGCCGATAAAATCCTGGCCGCGCGATTTCATCACCGTCAGGCGGCGGTGCACGCGGCGCCGGTTTTCTTCGCGGCTCAGGGTGATGATGGTGTCGAACACGAACCGCTCGTGGGCCAGCACGCCCGTCATCGACTCGTCCTTTTCGGCGGTGACGAGCGTGGTCACGCCCAGGCGCGTGAGGCCTTCGATAAGCAGGTGCACGTCTTCGCGGAACTGCATGTCGTGCGCTTCGGCGTACAGGCGCAGGGGCGTCAGGCCATCGATCAGCAGGCGCTTGGCGCCCATGCCGCGCAAGGTGGCGGCAAAGACGCCGTCGTCGCTGCGAAATTCGCTCAGCAGCACGGCCGGGCTGGTCTGGATGATCTTGAGCTTGCCCTGGTCGATCTGGCCTTGCAGGTCCCAGTTGAAGCCGGCGGCGTCGCGCAGCAGCTTGACCGGATCGAGTTCGAACGAGACGATGGCGCCGGGTTCGTCATGGTCTACTGCGCCGCGGTAAATGAACCCCAGGCCAAGCGTGGTCTTGCCGGAGCCTGGCGGGCCCTCGACGAGCAGGTTGTTATTGCGCGGAATGCCACCGTGCAAAATTTCATCGAGACCTGCCACACCCATCTTGACCAACTGACTCACTGACGATCTCCTGATTAAATAGAATGCAAGTTTATCATGCGCCGCGACCGGGTCGCGGGCCGCACTCGGTGAAATGGCGAACGTTGTGGCGCGCCGTGTTGCGCTAAAGTTGTTCATCATTTAACAGGAGACAAACATGGACTCGATCAACCGGAATCAACCCGAAGAAAACCACCGCGACCTCATCGGCGCCGACGCCGTCAAGCAGATCAAGGAAACCGTCGACAGTGCCGACACCTGCTTTTTTGTCACCGCCACCTACAGCGGCGCATCGGGCGGCGCCAGGCCGATGAACATCCGCCAGGTCGACCACCAGGGCACGCTGTGGTTTCTCAGTGCCGCCGACAGCCACAAGAACGCCGAAATTGCCGTCGACCCGGCGGTGAAACTGTACCTGCAAGGCGCGACCCACTCGGAATTTCTGCACCTGTCCGGGCACGCGACCATTTCGACGGACAGGGCCAAAATCAAGGAACTGTGGACGCCGATCCTGAAAACCTGGTTCACCGAGGGGGAGGATGATGCGCGCATCACCGTCATCAAGATCGTGCCGACGGACGCGTATTACTGGGATAACAAGCATGGCAAGGCGATCGCCGGCATCAAGATGCTGATCGGCGCAGCCATCGGCAAGACGCTGGACGATTCGATCGAAGGCTCGCTGCGCGTCTGAACCGGCTGTCGATAAATCTTACAGTCTGCGGCCAGTGCCGGCCCGGCATGACGGCAAGTGATTGATTGCATGGGGATTGTGTGTGGTGGAACAATTATTGCTTAATTTCACTTATACATTCTCAATGGAAATCAAATGAAAAATTTGTGCGCCGCCATATCTACCGCCGTACTGTTCGCGTTTGCTGGCAGCGCACAGGCCGGACCGCTTCTGTACACACCCGTCGGCACGGAAAACGCGACCGAATACCGCTTCACGGCAGCCGCCACCGGCGAGCTGCTGGCGTATTTCGTCGGCGCCACCGCTTCGTATGCGGACGAGCTCACCGTGCTGATCAACGGCGTTGCCAGCCCGATCCAGGGCTTGAACAACAAGACGTCGCGCAACAACGACACGCTCAACTTCGGCGCCGTGCAAGCGGGCGATACGCTGGTATTGAAGATGGTCACCATCAACCCGGGCGCCGGCGTGGGTCCGTGGTACTCGCAAAAAAGCCTGAACAGCGACGGCGTCAACCATATCTACGCATCCACCTACACGGGCGATCGCGCCCTGCCTGCCGGCGTGGTCGTGGCATTCGAAGATTTGCCGAAAGGCGGCGACTTCAATTACGCTGACGTGCGGTACTTGTTCACCAACGTCCTGATCAATGCCCCGGCCAGGGCTGCCGCCAACGTCCCCGAGCCGGGTTCACTCGCCTTGCTGGGCCTGGGCATCCTTGGTGTTGCCACCAGCCGCCGCAAGCGTGGGGGCATGCAGGCGAAATAAAAGTTGAAGAAATGAAATCTTTTACATAGATGCCTGTTATACAATCCTCTGCGAGCTGACATACAGCTCTTACAGGGGAAACGTTGTGCAGATTGCCATTATTAATTGTGTTGGGCGGGCCGTGCTTTGAACATTGCGTTGCGGCTGGACCTGCGCACCATGATGCTCACGATGGCCTGCATCAATTTGCTGTTTGCGGCGATGCTGGCACTGGTGTCCTTGCATTCGGGACGGGTCAAGGGTGCGCGCCAGTGGGCACTGGGCATGGTGCTGTTGGGTGCCGGTTATTCGGCAGCCGGACTCCTGGTCGAGACGCCCCCGCCTGCGGCCATGGTGATCATGGCAATGGGCATCGGGCTCGGCCTCGGCATGATGTTCAATGGAATCGAGGCGTTCAAGGACCAGTCCTGCAGTTATCGCCTGACCCTGCTGCTGGCGATCGGGATGGGCGTGCAGACGTACTGGTTCCTGGTTGTCAGAAACGATGTCCAGGGCCGCATCACCGCCAACTGGCTGGTGCATTCACTGGTCAACCTGGCGTGCGCGCGCGCGTTGTTTGTGCGCGTCGCGCAACCGCTGCGCACCGCGTACTGGCTTGCCGGCGCGGCCTTTCTGACCCTCGGCGGCGCCACGATGGCGCGCGTGGCCGCAGCGCTGTTCGCGCCGGCCCACACGGTCTACCTGTTCTCCCCTGGAGCAATCAGCCCCGGCATCTTCATGGTCGGAAGTCTGGCGCAGATGGCGCTCGCATTCGGCCTGATCCTGATGATTAACTACCGCCTGGCGTGCGATTTGCGCCAGCTGGCCTCGACCGACGCGCTGACCGGCGTGCTCAATCGCGGCAGCATCGAAAAAGAACTGTCCCGGCAGGTAGCGCTGGCCAATCGCAGCGGCGCACCGCTGGCGCTGATGATGCTCGACGTCGATCACTTCAAGCGCATCAACGACCGCCACGGTCACCCGGCCGGCGACGAGGTGTTGCGCCAGCTCGCAGCGTTGCTGCAATCGCTGGTGCGGGAGGGCGATGCCGTGGGCCGTTACGGCGGCGAGGAATTTTGCATTGTCATGCCCGGCACGGGCGCGCAGGACGCCGCCGTGCTCGCAGCACGCCTGCTGCAGCGCTATGCCGCGTTGCGCGTGGCATGGAACGGGGCTTGCCTCAACGGGACCGTCAGCATCGGCATCGCCGACGCGGCCAGCGCCGGGCATGCGGTGGCGTCGTTGTTCGCCGCTGCCGACCATGCGCTGTACCAGGCCAAGGACGCGGGACGCAACCGGATGGCGCAGCACGCAGCGGAGGAACTGGTGCCTGTCAAGGCGCAAGCGATACTGGCTTAGTGATAATTGCGCAGCGACGCTTGCGATACCTGCGTAGTGATACTTGTGTAGTGCTACTTGTGTAGTGATACAGCGGCAGCCTCCCAAGCCCCTGCCCAATTCCCGCGACTGCAATCACGCATTACCAATGGATGGTTCGGATGCTTGCCGTCATGCGATGCGCATTGCTTATTAATAGCGCAAAACAATTGCAATGCGTTACTGATTCCATGAATCAATTCATCTGTATCATGGGCACGCACGGATGCCGATTTTTTGCCGTTCCCGATTTCGACGCAAGACCATAAAAAATTTTCATTCACAAATAATGTTGGTATATCATTAGTAAATCTACGTAAAGACGGCCAGCTGGATGCGGGAGTGCGTCCAACGTCTGTCAACGCACGTCAACATCGGTGTATTTTCCCCTGGCACATTTTTTAGGAACACATGTTTAGTCAAAAAGTTTTATTGATAACGGGAGGGACGGGTTCGTTTGGAAATGCCGTCCTGCGGCGTTTTCTGGACACCGATATTGGCGAAATCCGCATCTTCAGTCGTGACGAAAAAAAGCAGGACGACATGCGGAAGCATTACAGCAATAGCAAGATCAAATTCTATATCGGCGACGTACGCGATGAGCGCAGCGTGACTGACGCAATGCGCGGCGTGGACTATGTGTTCCACGCTGCAGCGTTGAAACAAGTGCCCTCGTGTGAATTCCACCCGATGCAGGCAGTGCGCACGAACGTGTTGGGTACTGAAAACGTCCTGGCTGCCGCAATTGGCGCAGGCATCAAACGGGTGGTATGTCTCAGCACTGACAAGGCTGTTTATCCGATCAACGCCATGGGGATCAGCAAGGCAATGATGGAAAAGGTGATGGTCGCCGCCAGCCGCAATCTCGAAGGCACCGGGACGATCATCTGCGGTACGCGCTATGGCAACGTGATGGCGTCGCGCGGGTCGGTCATTCCGCTGTTCGTACAACAAGTCCAGGATGGGCAGCAGATCACGATTACCGACCCGGACATGACGCGCTTCATGATGACGCTTGAAGACGCCGTCGACCTGGTGCTGTACGCCTTCGAGCATGGACGCAATGGCGAGATTTTCGTCAGAAAAGCGCCCGCCGCGACCGTCGGCGTCCTGACGCAGGCGATCAAGGAATTGATGAGCAAGCCGGACCACAAGGTTTCGGTCATCGGGTCGCGCCACGGCGAGAAACTGTACGAATCGCTGCTCAGCAAAGAGGAGCGTGCCTGCGCAGAAGACATCGGCGACTATTTCCGTATTCCTCCCGACGGTCGTGATCTCAACTACGCCAAATTTGTCGAAGAGGGTGAGAAGCGTATTACCAAGGCGCTGCATGGCGACGAATACAATTCACACAATACCGAGCGGCTCGACGTCGAAGCGATGAAGGCACTGCTGCTGAAACTCGATTTCATGCAGAAGGTATCGGAAGGCGACCAGATTAGCCTCGGAGGGCGCAGCGCGTGAAGGTACTGCTGACTGGTTCTGAAGGCTTTATCGGTAAAAACCTGCAGCTGCACCTCGCGGAGCGGCAGGATGTGGAAACTGTCTGCTTCAATAGCCAGCACAGCGCTTCGCAACTGGCGGAGATGCTCGACGGAGTGGACTTCGTGTTTCACCTGGCCGGTGTGAATCGTCCCCAGGATCCTGCGGCGTTCGGCACGGGAAATCACGAACTGACCAGCAAGTTATGCGAAGCGGTATCCGCGCGCGTGGCACAGACCGGCATCCAGATCCCCATTTTGTTCACTTCGTCGATTCAGGCGGCCAGAGACAATCCCTACGGCAAGAGCAAGCACGCTGCGGAAGCGGCTGTCTTTGCCGCCGCCCGCAGCGCGGGCTTTCCTGCCTACGTTTACCGGCTCCCGAATGTATTCGGCAAGTGGTGCCGGCCGAATTACAACTCCGCAGTCGCCACGTTCTGCTACAACATCACGCGCGCTTTGCCGGTGGAGATCCATGATCCGGCGGCGCCTTTGACCCTGGTGTATATCGACGACGTCGTCGACCGGTTCATCAAGGTGATGGACGGGGGCGACGCCATGCTCGATAACGATGGCTTCGCGTCGATAACGCCCCATTACACGACAACGGTCGGCACCGTTGTTCAATTGCTGCGGCAGTTCGAGCAAGGTCCCGACACCCTGCTGACCGAGCGGGTGGGTACGGGCTTCGTCAGGGCCTTGTATGCCACTTATGTCAGTTATCTGCCAGTGGATAAATTTGCCTACAGCGTGCCGCGCCACGGCGACGCGCGCGGCGTATTTGTCGAGATGCTGAAAACCGAAGACAGCGGCCAGTTTTCGTATTTCACCGCGCACCCGGGCATCACGCGCGGCGGCCACTATCACCACACCAAGACGGAAAAGTTCCTGGTCATAAAAGGACAGGCGCGCTTCAAGTTTCGTCATATGCATACTGGTGAAACGCATGAACTGGTAACCGATGGTGCCGAGGCAAAAATCGTCGAGACCGTGCCCGGATGGACGCACGATATCACCAACATTGGTGTTGACGAGATGATTGTGATGCTGTGGGCGAATGAAGTTTTTGATCGCGCCCGTCCCGATACCTACGCTTGTCCGTTATAGAAATTACATGAAAAAATTAAAAGTGATGTCGGTGGTGGGCACGCGCCCGGAGATCATTCGACTGTCGCGCGTGCTTGCCGCGCTGGACTTGCACTGCGATCACGTACTCGTGCACACCGGCCAGAATTACGACTACGAGTTGAACGAAATCTTTTTCGAAGACCTGGGTATCCGCAAGCCCGATTATTTCCTCAATAGCGCGACCGGCAGCAATAGTGCCGCGCACACGATCGGTAACCTGATCATCGCAGTCGACAACGTACTGGCGGAAATCCAACCCGACGCCATGCTGGTTCTTGGCGATACGAACAGCTGTCTGTCCGTGTTGCCGGCCAAGCGCCGCAAAATCCCGATTTTCCACATGGAAGCCGGCAATCGCTGCTTCGATCAGCGCGTGCCGGAGGAAACGAATCGCCGTATCGTCGACCATACCGCAGACATTAATTTGACCTACAGTACGATCGCCCGCGACTACCTGCTGCGCGAAGGATTGCCGCCGGATCAAGTGATTAAAACGGGCAGTCCGATGTACGAGGTGTTGCATCATTACCTGCCGCGTATTACGTCGTCGGATGTACTGCAGCGCCTCGATCTCCAGGAGCAGGGCTATTTTGTCGTGAGCGCACACCGCGAAGAAAACATCGAATCGGAGCGCACCTTCGACAAGCTCGTCGCCTCGCTCAACGCGCTCGCGCAGGACCATGACTTGCCAGTGATCGTCTCCACGCATCCTCGCACGCAAAAGCGCGTCGACGCGGCTGGCGTGCAGTTCCATCCCCAGATTCGCCTGCTCAAGCCGCTCGGTTTTCACGATTACGTGAAGCTGCAGATGTCGGCCAGGGCGGTGCTGTCGGACAGCGGCACGATCAATGAAGAGTCCTCGATCCTGAATTTCCCGGCATTGAATTTGCGCGAGGCCCATGAGCGTCCTGAAGGCATGGAGGAAGCCGCCGTGATGATGGTGGGACTCGAGGTCGACCGGATTCGCCAGGGCCTTGCCATTCTCGCTTCGCAAAAACGTGGGGCAGAGCGCGACATGCGGCTGGTAGCCGATTACAGCATGCCCAATGTCTCCGACAAGGTCATTCGTATTATTCATAGCTATACGGATTATGTGAACCGGGTGGTCTGGAAAAAGTACGACTAGTGCATATGGCAAAGGTGGTCCGGCGTTTGACCCGCGCCACCTCATGCTCCGCCAACGGTCTGATTTCCGGCGGCCGGCCGGCGCCCGCGCGGGCGCGGCTTTACCCTCGCAGCCATTGCCTCTCGGATTGCAAAATTTATGAAGCTTGAAAAATTGATTTCGCCTTTCTCATTTGTGTTTGGTGCTACCAGCGTCCTGTGGGCCAAAGCCGACGTTGCTGCCGCGAATAATGATACAGCCGCCGCGGCGGCGATTTATCGACACTTATTGAAGCGCAAACCCAAGGACGCAGAGGGCTACCAGTACCATGCGTTGTCCCATTATCGGCTGAGCAAACCAGCCGATGCGCTCGGCATTCTCGAAGCCGGTTTGCGCAAGCACCCTGACGCAAGCAGTCATTACCTGCTGAAGCATTACGTCCGTATTTCCTCCGAAATGCAGAAGATTGACCAGGCGATTCGCTTCCTCCAGGCCGATGCCGCAGACGATGCCCACGTTTGCGCGATGCTGCTGGGCACGCCTTTCGAGGAAGCGCACGTCCGGTCGAATCTGCTTGAATTTTGCCTGCAACAGGGTTACATCGACCTGGCCATGCAGGAGTTGCCCTCGATCGAGGGCGGCTATGACGCGTTAATGATCCTGTGGAGACTTGGCGATTTACTGCTGCAGCAAGGCCGTCAGGACGATGCTGATGCGGTTTATCGGAAAATTTCCGGGCGCGAGCTGAAGACGCAGGAAGACTGCTATTACGCGGGTCTGGCTGCGTGCCGGCTGAAAGATCAGGCGGGTGCGCTTGCCATATTCGAGTCGGCGCTGCAGAACTTTCCGGCAGGCCGCTCGGGCTATTTGTTCGAACAATATATCCGACTTGCCGGCGAGGTTGGCGAGATAGAGCGGGCCGTGCGATTTACACAGTCGATCGATTTGTCGAGCGAAGCGACACTATGCGAAATGTTGTTCGCAATGGAATTCGGCGGATCGCATGTGCACGTGAACATGTTCGAATATTGCGTAACACATGGCCTTGATGCACTCGCCGAACGTTACCTGGAATCGATAAAAGCGCGCTTCGACGATGCCGAGACATTATGGCGCGTGAGCGATATCCTGAGTGCACATGGTCGGGGCAGCGACGCCAGGGAAATCTTCAAGGCGATTGCAGCGGGCGTCTCGACAAGCGCAATGGATTATCATTACGCGGCCATATCGGCATACCGGCTGAATAATCCGGATGCCGCTATCGTCAAATATGAAGAGGCGCTCAAACGTTTCCCAGAGGCAGCAGACGGGTTTCTCTTTGAAAATTATTTTGCCATCGCCGTAGAGATCGCACTGCTGGACAGGGTCATCGATTTCATGCAGACCTTGAATGGCCTCAGCCGGGATGAAGTTTATCAAACGCTGTTCCACCTGCGTACTGCCAATGGCCATATTCGTGTCGCCCTCATCAGTTATTGCCTGAAGCAGGGAATGGACGATCGGGCAGCCGCGGGGATCGAATTTATCTACGAACACCATGACGATCTCATATCGCACTGGATGCTGGCCGACCTGTTGCAAAAATACGGCCGATTGGCCGAGGCGGACGCGATTTACAAGAATATGGCCGAACGCATCCCGAACAGCGCCGATGATTATTATTACGCCAGCGCCGCCCAGTTAAGGCTGGGACGCATCGAGCACAGTCTCGACGTCGTCGAGCAAGGACAGCGAATCTATCCTGATGCCGAATTGCTTTCCACGCTGTACATGCAGATTTGCGCTACCACCCTGGACTTCGATCGTTACGCCCGCTTCAAGCAGGCGCACCCTGGCGAGGGGCAAGCGGCGGCCACTTCAAAAATCGGCTTCTACAAGTTGGCCATCAGGAATGGCGCGGCAGAAGCTTTCATCCTGAACTACAAGGAAATCGAGGCGAATTTCGACGCAGACGGGTTCAACGAATTGAAGGAAGATTTTTTATCGATGCTCGAAGAAAATCCACCGTCCTTCGAACGCGCCCGGATCATGGTTTTCTTCAGCCGATATCTGGATGCAGACAATGCGTTCGCAGTCCGTTTGTTCGAACTGCTGCAGCACGCGAAAGCGACCAGCGGCGACGTCGAAAGCGTGCGTCACACGCTGCAACTGCTGTACACCTTGACCCCGCCGATGATTCCGCATTTTCTGGCTGATCCCAGGACCGTTGCTGGCAGGTTCGTTCAGGACTGCATCGCGTTGTCCGAAAATGCGGTCGAGCTGCGTGAGCCGATGGAAGATATGACGAATAACTGGACGCCCTGGCAATATATTTTCTGCCTGGCAGTGCCCGATCTTTACCACAAGGCGCTCAGTGCATTCGAGAAGATCGTCTTCGCATCCTGGCCCAGGCTGGACTTCACGTCGCCGCATGTGAGCGAACGACTTGCATCGGCTGCCACGCCCGGCCGAAAAATCCGTATCGGATTTACCGTACACGATTCGATGCCCATGATGTCCGGCATGATGGCGCATCTCGATCGAAATCTCTTTGAAACGGTGTATCTGCGTCCCGGCGAGCAGGGCACGTCCGCTGCCGCCAAGGGCTGGATTGCCCGCGCCGGTGAGACGGTTGAGTATTCGGATATCGACAGTTACGCTGCGATCGAGAAGATAGCGGCTCAAAAACTCGATATCATCGTTTCCGGCCCAGCCATTGCCGCGATCTTCTTTCCCATGATGGCCCGCTTGGCGCCCTTGCAGATGGTGTTGCTTGAGCCGAACTGGACAGATGGCTTGACGAACGCGGATTACTACATCTCCTGGCAATTGGCAGAGCCGAAGCAGCCTGCGGATTTTTACCAGAGCACTGTAGGTTTCCTGGAGCACCCGCCGTACTGGATCGAACGGCCATCGCTGCAAAACGAGGCGACGCTGTCGACCGAAAAGCGAAACGAAATCCGTCAGCGCGTGCTGGGATGCGGACCTGAAATTCGTGTCTATGTATGCGCAAATACCTTGCCCAAGATCCACCCGTTGATGGATGAAATTTTTTATCAATTGCTGGAACGTGACCCAAGCGCCAATCTTGTACTGCTGCGTGGTGATTACCCACCTGGTAAAAGTCTCAAGGCCAGGCTCAAGGAACGCCTCGGGCAGTATTATGAACGGGTAAAATTCGTGAAGACGTTGAGTAAGGACGATGCGCACGCACTCTTGCAAGCCGTCGATTGCAGCCTCGATTCCTACCCGCTGTGCGGAATGTCGTCGAGCTTCGACGGTATGATGCTGGGCGTGCCCCTCGTGACCTTGCCATCTGATATTCCGTTTGGCAATTGGACTGCGGCTATTTACGACTATATCGGGGTCACCGGATTGACCGCGAAGGATGTTCAGGACTACGTCAGCATTGCCATCCGCCTGGCAAGCGACAAGCAATGGCGGCAGCAGAAATCGGACGAGATTCGCCTCGGATCGTCCCGCTACGTTGAAAGCAAGGAAAGCGCGGACGAGCTACAGGGGTTCCTTATCAATGCATGGGAAAGAAAGTGCCTCGGTTTGCCAAACGCGAACTGGCTGTCAGGCACCTGGCAATAATCTGCGGCCTTTTTCGACCTGGCATCGTCACCGAGGCGGCAAGCTATGCAATTTGCTGGCGCCGCGCCAGCCGTTGTTGAAATTTGTCAAACATGCTTGAACCCGCGTAGAATGCGGGGCACGCGGGTGTAGCTCAATGGTAGAGCAGAAGCTTCCCAAGCTTACGACGAGGGTTCGATTCCCTTCACCCGCTCCAGTTCGTTTCCTGATCTCCTCCCCCGCGCACGCTTGACCCGCTGTGCATCCGTACGCCCCGATTCTCCGTGCGTGAACGAACAGACGCTACCTCGTATCAAAAGCACATTGACTGCTTCTTCCTGGGGGCGGCATGCGCGACAAAATTGAAATCAAACAGAACGATGCGCCATCCGGCGGCTGGGGCTCGGTCAAGGAAGTGAGCACCATCCTGCTGCGCGAAAACGTGGTGGCGCAAGGCACGGCGTTGTTGCTGCATCAAAACAAGCCGGACGGGTTCGCGTGCGTCAGCTGTGCCTGGGCCAAGCCGGCCAATCCGCACCCTGCCGAATTTTGCGAAAGCGGCGCCAAGGCCACCGCATGGGAAATCACCGCCCACCAGCTGGACGCCGGGTTCTTTGCCAGCCACACTTTGACGTCGCTGGAAAGCTGGTCCGACCACGCACTCGAAGAAAAGGGCCGCCTGACCGAACCGCTGCGCTGGGATGCGGCCAGCGACACTTATTTGCCGGTCAGCTGGGACGCCGCCTTTGCCGAGATCGGCCGCGAACTGGCGCAGCTGGCGCCGCAGGACGTGGTGTTCTACAGCTCCGGGCGCGCAGCGCTGGAGACGTCGTATATGTACCAGCTGCTGGCGCGCCTGTATGGCAATAATAATCTGCCGGACAGTTCGAATATGTGCCACGAAAGTACCTCGGTGGGGCTGATGAAAACGATCGGTGTACCGGTCGGTACCGTCACGCTCGACGATTTCGAGCACACCGACTGCATTTTCTTTTTTGGCCAGAACGTTGGCGTCAACAGCCCGCGCATGCTGCACCAGTTGCAGGAAGCGAGGAAGCGCGGCGTGCCGATCATCACCTTCAATCCCTTGCGCGAACGGGGCCTGGTGAGTTTTACCAATCCGCAGTCGCCCGCCGAAATGCTGACCGGCAGCGAGACCGCCATCAGCACCCAGTACCTGCAAGTGAAAGCCGGCGGCGACACGGCCGCCATCATGGGCCTGTGCAAGGCGCTGATCGCGTTCGACGACGAAGCGCAGGCCGCGTCCATGGCGCGCGTGCTCGACGTCGACTTCCTGGCCGCGCACACGCACGACTTCGACACGTTCGCCGCCGCGGTCAAGGCGTGTGCGTGGGCCGACATCGAACGCGAATCGGGCCTGGCGCAGCGTGACCTGGAAACCGCGGCGCGCGTGTATGCGGGCGCCAAGGCGGTGATGGCGGTGTACGGCATGGGGCTGACGCAGCATACGAACGGCGTGCAGAATGTCGCCATGGTCACCAACCTGCTGCTCATGCGCGGCAATATCGGCAAACCTGGTGCGGG
>Ga0247729_10000432_pt1 | contig 17662 bp, 18 predicted proteins | sample UWRJL133311R2_FD_180958 | JGI IMG/M metagenome (GOLD analysis project Ga0247729, IMG submission 180958) | Plant litter microbial communities from Arlington Agricultural Research Station in Wisconsin, United States - UWRJ-L133-311R-2 | ecosystem: Environmental > Terrestrial > Plant litter >... | reverse complement strand
CCAGCACCGCTCCCGCGCTCGAGGACCAGATCTGCTTCGCCCTCTACAGCGCCTCGCGCTCGCTCACCGCGCGCTACCGCGAGCTGCTCGCCCCGCTCGGCGTCACCTATCCCCAGTACCTCGCGCTCGTTGTGCTCTGGGACGGGGGCACCACCTCCGTCAGCAGCCTGGGCGAGCGCCTGCACCTCGACTCCGGCACGCTCTCCCCGCTGCTGAAGCGCATGGAGGCGCTGGGTCTCGTCACCCGCTCGCGGGCGACCGCGGACGAGCGCGTCGTCGAGGTCTCGCTCACCGCCGCCGGCGACGCCCTCCGCACCGAGGCGCCGCGCATCGCCGACGCGATCTGCGCGTCGACCGGACTCCCCCTCGACGACCTGGTGGCGTTGCAGCGCCAGATCGCCACCCTCGCCGAGCACGTGCGCGCGCTCGACTGACCAGACCCAATCCCCGCAAGCCCGATCCCCACCAGAAAGAGGAACACAATGCCTACTCGCTCCGCACGCACCGCCTGGACCGGAAGCCTCGAGACCGGCGAAGGCCAGGTCGAGCTCACCAGCTCGAAGCTCGGCACCTACGACGTCTCCTTCCCCAAGCGCGCAGCCGACGACGCCAACGGCTCGACCAGCCCCGAGGAACTGCTCGGCGCCGCTCACTCCGCCTGCTACGCCATGCAGCTCTCCGCCGTTCTCGGCGCCAGCGGCGGCACCATCGAGGCGCTCGACGTCAACGCCGACGTGACCCTCGGCCCGGACCCCGACGGCGGCTTCCGTCTCACCGGCATCCACCTCACCGTGCGCGGCGAGGTCACCGGGATCGACAGCGAGACCTTCCTCGCCGCAGCCCAGCACGCCAAGGCGACCTGCCCGATCAGCAAGGCCCTCACCGGCGTGGAGATCACCCTCGACGCCGAGCTCGAGCAGTAACGAGCCCCCGCGAAAGGCCCGGCACTCCACGAGTGTCGGGCCTTTCGACCCTGTCCGGCCGCCACGGAGGCTGCTGTGCTTGACTCTCGACGAACACGATCGGCCGCGACGGCGAGGACGACGGCAAGGAAGGCGACACCATGGCACTCGGAACCGCAGCACCACGATTGGCACCCGCAGACCCGCGCGTGCGCCGCGCACCCGCGCTCGAACGCGGTCGCCGATTCACCGAGCTGGTGCGCATCGCCCGCCGCTACTCGCTGCTGCCGTTTCGACGACTGGACTTCTCGCACGAGCCGAGCGGGGCATCCGCTCGGGCAGTGCAGGCCGACAACCTGAGGCGCGCGCTCGAGGAGGCCGGCGGCGCCTTCGTGAAGATGGGGCAGCTGCTCTCCACGCGCACCGACGTGCTGCCGCCCGAGTTCGTCACCGCGCTCGCCCGCCTGCAGCAGGGCGTCGAGCCCGCGCCCTGGGACGAGGTGGAGGCCATGCTCGAAGAGGAGTTCGGCGCCCCGATCGCGAGCGTCTTCTCCGCCTTCTCCCCGGAGCCGGTGGCCGCCGCATCGATCGCGCAGGTGCACCGTGCCACCCTGATCGGCGGGGGCGTCGTCGCGGTGAAGGTGCAGCGTCCGGGCATAGCGGATGCCGTGCGCCGCGACGTCGAGATCGCCCTGCGGGTGACGAAACTGCTGGCCCGTGCATCGCGCGAGGCGAAGACGCTCGGCATCACGCAGGTGGCCGAGCAGTACGCCGCCGACCTGAACCGCCAGCTCGACTTCCGCCTCGAGGCGCGCAACCTCACGGCCATGCGCGCGATGCAGCTGCGCTCGCCCCGCGCCGACGAGCTGCGCCTGCCCGGGCTGGTCGACTCGCTCTCCTCCGACCGGGTGCTCGTGATGGAGTTCCTCGAGGGCGACACCCTCAGCTCGTGGAACGAGGGCCCGCGCGAGAACCAGCCACAAGCGAGCGCGGCCATGCTCGTGGTGTTGCGCGCCTTCATCCGCCAGATCGTCTTCGACGGCGTCTATCACGCCGATCTGCACCCCGGCAATATCATGCTCCTCGCCGGCGGCGACCCGGCGCTGGTCGACTTCGGCTCGGTGGGGCGGCTCGATCTGCAGCTGCGCGAGACGATCCAGGAGCTGCTGATCGCCTACCTGCAGTCGGACACGCAGCTGATCGCCGACGGCCTGCTCACGCTGGCGCCGCTGCGCGAGGGGGCGGACGAGACCGAGTTCCGTCGCGAGCTGAGCGACTTCATCAGCTACGAGCTCGGGCCGGGCTCGCGCGTCGACGTCAGCACGGTCGACGCGCTGGTGGCCGTGATCGCGAAGTACGGCATGACCGTGCCCGCCGAGCTCATCGCCGCCGGTCGTGCCTTCGCGATCCTCGAGGGCACCCTGCGCTCGTCCGTGCCCGAGTTCGACCTGCTGGAGGAGGCGCGCTCGCTCGCCACCGAGCAGATCGGCGACCAGATGGCGCCCGATAACGTGCGCGCGCTGCTCACCACCGAGCTGCTCTCGCTGCTGCCGAGTGTGCGCCGGCTCCCCCGGCGCATCGACCGGATCGGCCAGTCGGTGGAGACCGGCCGGCTGAACGTGAACATCCGGCTGCTCGCCGACCGCCGCGACCGGCGGCTGCTGAGCGGACTGATCCGGCAGCTGATCAGCGCAGGGGTCGGCGTTGTGGCCGGGGTGCTCTCGCTCGGCTACCTCACAGCGCCCGCCACGGAGGGCGTGATCAGCTCGGCGACCGCCGGTGTCGCACTCGGCGGCGGCTCGCTGCTGCTGCTGGCGGCCGCGGCGATCGACGCCCTAGTGACCCGTCGCCGGGAGTAGCTCGGCGAGCAGTGCCTCGACCCGCGCACGGATGTCGTCGCGGATCGGGCGCACCTCCTCGAGCGGCCTGCCCTTCGGGTCGGCCAGCTCCCAGTCCTCGTAGCGCTTGCCCGGGAAGATCGGGCACACGTCGCCGCAGCCCATGGTGATCACCACGTCGGACTCGCGCACGGCCTCGGTGGTCATCAGCTGCGGCACGCCTGCGCTGATGTCGATGCCCTCCTCGGCCATGGCCAGGATCGCGACCGGGTTGATCTCGCTGCCCGGCTCGGACCCGCCGGAGCGCACCGTGACAGCGCCGCCGGAGAGCGCCGACATGTACCCGGCGGCCATCTGCGAGCGGCCCGCGTTGTGGATGCAGACGAAGAGGACGGTGGTCACGGGGGCTGCTTTCGTCGGTCGGGAGGGGTGCCCGCTCAGTCTAGAGAGGGCGGATGCCGGCCGGCCGGTCGCGGCGGCGGTGGGCCCGGTCGGAGCGCGTGTCGAACCGGCGGTGTCGCACCGGGAGTCGGGCGCGCACCGCGACCGCCGAGGTCGGGTGCGCGCCCTGCCGGCGAGCTTAAGCCTGATTCGCGTGGTCGTTCTGTCGCGTGCTCAGGCCTGTCCTGTGCTCAGGCGCGCATCGAGCGACGGCGCAGCAGCACGACGGCGCCGGCCACGAGCAGCGCGAGCGCGGCCGCGAGCGAACCAGCGATGTTGCCGCCTGTCGCCGCCAGCTCGGCGGCGCTACCGGCGGGCGGAGCCGCTGCGGGACCGCCAGCGACCGGCGGTGCGGGCACTGCGGCGTCCGCGGCGAGCGAGACGCTGCCGTCGGCATTCACGATGACCTCGGCGGCCATCGCCGCGGCGAGGTTGAGACGCTGCCAGCTGCCCTCGGCACCCTTGTCCAGCGGGTAGCCGGAATCGATCGAGGTCAGCGAGAGCACCTGACGGCGCTGCGCGTCGGTGAGCTCCGGGTGGCTCGAGATCAGGAGCGCCTCTGCGCCAGCGGGAACGGTGACCGCCTGGCCGGCCGCGGAGATCTGCGGGAATCCGTACGACATCCGCTCTGTATATACGGCCAGGGCCGCCTCGTCCGAGAGGTACGGGGTGTCGGCGGCGATGCAGTTCTCGAGGGTGTCGCCGCAGCCGGCCTCGAGAACGGTGCGCAGTTCGAGCGCCGCGCCGTCGACAAGGGTGCGGAACTCGACGTCGGAGAGCCGGCGCTCGACGATGGCCTGGCCCATCATGCGGCCGCCCATCACGTCGAGCGGGTAGTGGGCCGCCATGATCACGCGGTTGTTGCCGGCCTCTGACGTGCGGGCGAGGATCTGCGGCGCGAGCTCGGGCAGCATCACGGCGAGGGTCGTGCCCTGCCAGTAGGCCTGCGAGGTGTGCCCGCTGGGGTAGGCGCCGCTGGTGGAGTTCCAGGCGTCGCCGGGAGGCGAGACGCGGTCGCGGTAGACGAGCGCCTCGGGGAAGCGGATGTACGGGCGGTCGTAGTCGAAGTGCTCCTTCGGAGGGTTCGACGAGGAGTAGTAGCCGACGAGTCCGCCGTCCTTCGAGGTGAGCGCCTTTGTCTTCGGCAGGTCGCCCGCGTTCCAGGCCGCGGTGTAGACCGCTCCGAGGTTGGCGCCGAGGCCGTCGGCCATCGAGAGGGCCATGTCGGCGTACTGGTCGACGATCGCCCGGTCGGACTGCAGCTTCGTCGCGTCCTGGTTGATCGTCACCGTCATGGCGTCGTTCAACGCGATGATGTCGGGGCGGTCGGCGCGCAACTCGGTGAACTGGTCGAGAAGCGGAATGTAGTCGTAGAACGCGTTCGACGGATAGCCGTACGAGAGCTCTTCGGGCGTGAACGGCTCGGCTGCGAACGCGGGTGCGGCGATTCCTACGGTGAGGATCGCCCCCAGGCCTGTCGCGACTGCAAGGAGGGATGCAGCTCGGCGGGGATGAGTCATGTGGTGGTCCTTCTGGGTGGTCCTCCTCGTGGGAGGGCGTGAGGAACACTAGAGCGGCTCAGCTACGGGGCGGTGAACGACAGGTGACGTGAAATGTTCTGGGTCGTTGTCCTCTCCTCCACAGGCGCTGTCGCGTGAGGTTGTCCACAGCACAATAGTGATTCTGGTCTGCACTTATTCGAATGTCGGTGGTCGGTATGACACTGTGGGCATGTCAGAGATCGAGCTCGTCATCGAGCGGATGCGGGCCCTCCAGCAGGACCTGTCCGCCGTCGCCGGGGTGCGTCTTGCAAGCGCCACCGACGAGGAGCTGTGCGCCTTCACGGTGGCCGCAGAAGAAGTCGGGCGGTTGGCCGACGCCGCGCGAATAGCGGCTGCCGGGGAGCTCGGCGACCGCTCTTCTCCCGGGCTCGGGCACGACGGTCTGGCGTTCCGTCTCGGGCACGGCAAAGCGGTACTGCTGCTCGCCGCACTGACGCGGGCGTCGAATGCGGAGGCGGCTCGGCGTCTCAAACTCGGTGCGGCCACCCGTGTGCGGCCAACCATCGACGGGTCTCTGCTGGAACCGTTCCACCCGCTGGTCACCGGGGCGCTGGAAGCCGGGGAGATCGGGGTGGAGGCCGCCGCCCGCATCGTGCGCGCCCTGGACGAGGCGGGCCGGGTGGCGACCGACGAAGAAATACGCTGCGCCGAGACCGAGCTGGTCGACGCCGCCCGCTCAGATACCGCCGACGAGATCGGAGTGCAGGCCATCGTCTGGCGGGAGTTCCTCGATCAGGACGATGCCGAACCCCGCGAAGCCCGCGCGCACCGCAAGCGCGCGTTCCGGTTCGGGGCGGAACGGGACGGACTGGTGCCGTTCTCCGGGCAGATGGAACTGCTCAACGCCGCCCTGCTGAAGGAGGCCTTCGAGGAAGCGTTTCGGGCGACGAAGCCGCGGTTCCTGGCCGCGGCCGACGGGGGTGAGTACGACCCGACCGGGGCGGGCGGCACGATGGATGCGGCCGGTGCTACTGATGTCACCGGTGCGGGCGATGCGACCGCTCCGGCGGTGGCGGGGCCGGTTCCGCTGATTGAGATTGTCGAAATCGCTGACCCCGGTGCAGACCCCGGTGCCGACTCCGGTACGGACTCCGGCCGCGGAGGCGCCGACCCCGGTGGTGCTGATCCCCTGGCCATCCACCCGCCCGGCGACCGCCTGGCTGCGTTGGAGGCCGAGATCGCGAAAGACCCCCGCACGACCGAGCAGCGCCAGCACGATGTACTCACCGGGCTGATCACCGCCGGCATCCGCTCCACCGGCAGCGAACCCGGCGGCATGCGCTCCACCGCAACCATCACGGCCGTCATCGGACTCGACGACCTGAAACAGGGCGCCGGTGTCGGCTGGGTGGAGGGCATCAAGGAACCCGTCTCCGCGACCGCCCTGCAGAAACTCGTCGAGGCTTCCGGCTACGCCACCCTGGTCGAGGGCGACAACGGGGAGATCCTCTACCTCACCCGGCACAAGCGCCTGTTCACCGCCCAACAGATCAAAGCGCTCCTGGTGCGCGACGGCGGCTGCGCCTGGCCCGGCTGCGGCGCGAAAGCCGGCCGCTGCGACGCGCACCACATCATCCCCTGGAGCGAGGGCGGGCTCACCGATATCGACAACGGCATCCTGCTGTGTCCGTACCATCACGGCATGCTCCACGACTCCGCCTTCAGCCTGAAAATGATCCGCGGCAAACCCCACTTACTGGCCCCGCCCTGGATCGACCCCGACCAGAGATGGATCCCGATCGGCAAATCCCGCATCGCGAGACTCAACGGACTCCGCAAACCCGGGTAGTGGGCCCGGGGCTACTCCACCAGATGCTGGCGGATGACGGCGCGATCTCCTCGCAGCACCACCTCGGCGAGCGCGCCGTTCACCAGCGGCATCTGTGGCGGCTGGTGGCCGGCGTCCACGTCGAGGATCACCGGGATCCCGAGGTCTCCGAGTGCCAGGCGCACGGCCTCGCGGTGGCCGAGGTCCGGGCCGGGGTCGGCGGCGGTGCGCCCGATGAGCACGGCGTTCGCGTGCTCGAACCAGCCCGCGAGCCGAAGGGAGACGAACAGGCGGGCGGCGGTCACGGCGTCCGACTGGGACACCTCGAGGTACACGATCAGTCCCTCGGGCGCGTGCCGCTCGGCAAAGCCGCGCACGTCACCCGCCGGCGATCCGGCGAGCAGGGAGACCGTCTCGAGGCAGCCGCCGATCAGACGTCCGTCCACGCGAAGCTCTGCGGCGTCAGCGTCGGAGTCGGCACCGGCACCGGCACCGGCACCGGTCCCGCCATCGAGCAGGCTCCACCGGGTCGGCTCCTCGTAGGCGTCGTCGCGGCCGAGCGGCTCGTCGGCCCAGGCGCCCCACTCCCGCGAGCGCCGCCGAGGTGCCGAGCGCTGCTCGATCGTCGAGCCGGGTGCGGCACACACCACGTCGGTCCAGCGCACGAACTCCTCCGGCAGTTCCCAGGGCTCGTCCATGAGGTTCGCGCCGTGCACGGTGGCCACCCCGGTGAGGATCGTCAGCGGCAGGAGCAGGGTGGAGATGTCGGACCAGCCGACGAACCAGGTCGGATCGGCGGCGAGAGCGGCCCAGTCGAGCCGGTCGACGAGGTCGATCGCGAGATCACCGCCCCAGGGCGGCAGTACGGCACGAGCCTCCGGCCGGGCGAAGGCGGCGGTCAGCTCGGCCGCGCGCTCGAGGGCCGGCGCCGGGGTCAGACCTCCGGTACGGGCGAGCACACCCGCATCCGCTCGGAAACCGCGGGACTCGAGTGCGGCGACCGCGGCCTCGAAGCGGGCACTGAGCTCGCCGGGCACACCGGACGAGGGCGCGGGAACGACGATCGTGTCGCCGGGCACGAGCGGACGGGGATAGACGATGCCGGTCATTCGATCCACCGTACGGTGTCGGAGGCCTCGATACGCCTGCTCCTTCGTCGCGGGCTACTCGACCCGCGGAGGAGACGCACCGCCCGACCCGCCCTAAAATAGACGCGGGGGGCGTGTCTGTGCGGTTTCCAGAACGGGCAGAAGTGAACTGGCGCAACATCCTCAAGGCGGCTCCGACCGTACTCGCGGTCATCAACACCATCATCCGCGTGGGGGCGATCCTCGTCGTCCCGCGCAACCGCCGCCCCACCTCGGCGATGGCCTGGCTCGTCACGGTGTTCGCCCTGCCGATTCCCGGCACCCTCGCCTTCATGCTGTTCGGCAGCAGCAAGCTGCCGCAGGACCGTCGCGACAAGCAGAGCGAGATCAACAGCTTCATCGTCGAGACCACCGAAGGACTCGACCTCGTGCGCAAGGACGAGACCTGGCCCAAGTGGTTCGAGTCGGTCGTCGAGCTCAACAAGACCCTGGGCTCCATGCCGCTGGTCGGTGGCAACAAGGCCAAACTGCTCCCCGACTACGCGCCCTCGATCACCGAGATGACGAGCGCGGTCGAGAAGGCGGAGCGCTACGTGCACGCCGAGTTCTACATCCTCACCCGGGACGAGACCACCCGCGCATTCTTCGACGCCCTGAAGGCGGCGCACGATCGCGGCGTGATCGTGCGCGTGCTCTACGACCACTGGGCGACCATCCTCAACCCGAAGGGCCGCCCGACCCGGAAGTGGCTGCGCGAGAACGGCATCCCGTTCAAGGAGATGCTTCCGTTCAAGCCCTTCCGCTCCGCGTGGCGCCGTCCCGACCTGCGCAACCACCGCAAGGTGCTCGTGATCGACGGGACCGTCGGCTTCATGGGCTCGCAGAACATGATCGACGCTAGCTACAACAAGTCGGGCAACATCAAGCGCGGCCTGCAGTGGAAGGACCTGATGGTGCGGCTCCAGGGCCCCGTCGTCGCCGGCGTGAACGCGATCTTCATCACCGACTGGTTCGCCGAGACCGGCGAGCTGCTCGCCCGCGAGACCGACCCCATCCACGAGGTCGACACCGACACGATGCTCGACTGCCAGGTGGTTCCGAGCGGCCCGGGCTTCGACAAGGAGAACAACCTGCGCATGTTCAACGCGCTGGTCTACAGCGCGCAGCGGCGTCTCGTGGTCGTGAGCCCCTACTTCGTACCCGACGACTCCATGCTCTACGCCATCACCACCGCTGCCGAACGCGGCGTGGAGGTGCAGCTGTTCGCCTCCGCCGTGGCCGACCAGGTGATGGTCTACCACGCACAGCGCTCCTACTACGAGACGCTGCTCGACGCCGGAGTGCGCATCTTCCTCTACGAGGAGCCGATCGTGCTGCACGCCAAGCACTTCACCATCGACGACGACGTGGCGGTCGTGGGTTCGAGCAACATGGACATGCGCTCGTTCAGCCTCAACTTCGAGGTGTCGCTGATGGTCCGCGGCCGCAGCTTCGTCGACGAGCTGCGCACCGTGGAGGACGACTACCGCGCACACTCCCGCGAGCTGAAGCTCGAGGAGTGGCGCGCCCGGCCGCTGCCCATGCACGTCGTCGACAACGTGGCGCGCCTGACAGCGACCGTCCAGTAGCGGTTACGCGGCGGGGATCTCGGCGGTAGGCACCAGAACGGCCCGCCCGATCACGTGCTCGACCAGGTTGAACGCGAGGAACGTGGGCGTGGAGTCCGCCGGCACCTCGACGGTCGGCACGTCGAGCGCGTGCACCACGATGAAGTAGCGGTGCGGTCCGTGCCCCGCGGGCGGGGCAGCGCCGATGAAGCCCGGGCTGCGGGCGTCGTTCGGCAGCTGGTACGCCGACTCGGGGAGCAGCGCGCCGTCCACCGCCCCGGCACCGGACGGCAGCGAGGTGACATCGGCGGGGATGCCCGCGACCGCCCAGTGCCAGAACCCGGCCTGGGTGGGGGCGTCGGGGTCGTAGACGGTGACCGCGTAACCCTTGGTGCCCTCCGGGGCGCCGCTCCAGGAGAGCTGGGGCGAGACGTCGCCGCCGCCCTCCACACCGAACGCGCCGGACATCTGCGCGAGCGGAACCTGTTGGCCCTCTGCGATGTCGGCGCTCGTCACGGTGAATGACGGAACCGCGGGGATACGGGCGAAGGGGTCGTTCTCGGTCATGCCGACTCATTTCTCGGGGAAGCGGGTGATGCTCTCGACGCTATCCGGTCATCCGCTTCGTCGCCTGAGCGTGCATCAGGCGCGCTCCGCACCCGGGTAGCTCTCGCGCAGCACTCGACCGAGCAGGCGGGCGATCTGACGCGGTCCGGATACAGGCGCGGCCGCTTCGACATCCGCGTTGTAATTCGTGTTCGTGTTCACGTCGTAGGTGACGACCCGGCCGTCGACCGTCTCGATGAACTCGATGCCGGCGACCTCGATGCCCTGCGCTCGCGTGAACGCGCGGTACTGGTCGATGATCGGGTGGTCGAAGCCCTCGCGCAGGGCGAACAGCTTCTGTCCCTCGACGGGAGCGATCGTCGCGCCGGGAGGGGTGATGAGCCTGCCGGTGGTGAGGTCCACCTCGCAGGCGTCGGCCGGGCAGAGCTGGTAACCGCCTCGGGCGGTGTCGGCCGTGATCGCGTAGACGAGCTCGCCGTCGACGAGCTCGACGCGCGTGATGCGGGGCTCGGCGGGCTGCAGGTACTCCTGCACCAGCGTGATGCCGTCTTGCGGTTCTTCGAAGTCGGCGGATGCGACCCAGTCGGCGAGGTCGGCGACGTTCTCGAAGCGGCGAACGCTGAGTCCCTTGCCGCCCTGGTTGTGCTTGGTGATGAACGGCGTCGGGAAGTCGCGGGCGGCCTCCACGAGGTTGTGGCTGCCGATGACGGCCTTGGTGCGCGGAACGTCGATCCCGAAGGCCTTCAGCGCGGTGAGCTGGTCGACCTTACTCACCTCCAGCTCGAGCACCCGGCGGCCGTTGACGGTCCTGCGGCCGTGCGCCTCGAGCCAGTTGAGCACCGAGCGCGTGTACTCCTTGGTGAGATCGTGGCCGCGGGTGTGCGACGACGCGCTGATCCGCGACCAGAACACGCCCTCCGGCGGAACCTCGTCGAGGTCGAGCACCCCGTCGACGAGCAGCCACTCCACGAAGGGGACCCCCTCGGCCTCGAAGGCGGCGCGGAAGGGGCCGAACCACTCCGGGTTCTCGTGGATGGCGTAGACGACGGGGGTGGTCGCGGTCATGGGGCTGCCTTTCGCCGTGAGCGCCGCGGTGGTGGCGGCGCCTCGAATGGGTGTTCCTCGAGGCTAGGTCGTCAGCCGCGCGCGGTGCGGCGACCGCGTAACGCTGGGCCATCTGGAACCGTGCGAGAGGTGCAGGAAAAGCGGGCGGAATTCACTCTCCCGGTGACTCCTTTTCAACACGCGCGGAGGCCGAATGTGCAAGGGGGCTGGTGTTTCGACGCGTCCGGGGGAAGCGGGCGCACAGTGGAAAGGACGACAGAGCGCCGTCACAATCCCTTGGAGGCATAGATGTACTTCCACGTTCAGAATCTGATCCACGACATCGCTCAGGACGAGCCGGATCCGGCCGCCGCGAACGCGCTGCAGGAGGGCCTCGGCGGTCAGTTCGGCGAGATGCGCACCATGATGCAGTACCTGTTCCAGAGCATGAACTTCCGCGGTCCCGCGGCGAAGCCGTACCGCGACCTCATCCAGGGCATCGGCACCGAGGAGATCAGCCACGTCGAGCTCATCGGCACCACGATCTCCCGCCTGCTCGACGGCTCCCCGCGCTACAACGGCAAGCTCACCGACCCGCTCGACACCCCGGGTGCCGGCGGCGCGACCCCGCTGAACATCGCGCTCGACACCGGCAACATCCACCACTACCTCGTCGGCGCGCAGGGCGCCCTGCCGGTCGACGCCGTCGGCAACCCCTGGCTCGGCAGCTACGTCTACAACTCGGGCAACCTCGTTCTCGACCTGCTGTACAACCTCATGCTCGAGTCCACCGGACGCCTGCAGAAGTGCCGCATCTACGAGATGACCGACAACAAAACGGCCCGCTCGACCCTGTCGTACCTGATCGTGCGCGACCAGGCGCACGAGAACGCCTACGCCAAGGCGCTCGAGTCGCTCGGTGTCGACTGGAACAAGCTGCTCCCGATCCCGAAGACCAACGCGGAGAAGTTCCCGGAGGTGAAGAAGCTCGTCGACCTCGGCCTGCAGAGCAAGCAGTACACCTTCGACCTCACCGGACTGTCGGAGGCCGGCAAGATCTTCCAGGGAATGTCGCCCTCGAAGGACGGCACAACCCTCGACGCCTCCGAGCAGGCGCCGGAGGGCGTGCCGATCGTGATCGCCGAGGAGCGCCTCGAGGAGTTCGCCCCCGGACTCGACCCCGAGCTGCTCACGCTGATCCAGGCCACCGCCGACATGGAGCTCGCCGACATCGACGCCATGTTCGGTCCGGTCGCCAAGAAGTAGCACGCCCGCGATTCGGCCGGAGCGCTCAGCGCGTTCCGGCCGCGTCCGCGGCCGCGACTAGCTGTCCCGGTCGTCGCCCTCGTCGAAGGGCTCGATCGCGTCGACGATGTCGTCGGCGGCGGCGCCGTCGGTAACGGCGCCCTCGGCAGCGGTGCCCTCATGGAGGGTGCCCGTGCCGTCCGGATACCCCGCCTCGTCGGGGAATTCGGACGACGCGGGGGTGGTCTTCTCGGTCATGGGCTGGTCCTCTCCGGAGTGGTCACGAGAATTCTGCGCGCCTCTCCCCTCGGCCGCCAGCGTCGAATGTCGAGACATCGCGGCCCGGCCTGCGCGCGACGATCGCGCCGTGCGACCGCGTTGCCGGGTCGTGCCGGGCGTGCATCTCGACGATCTCGAAGCCCGCCGACCGCAGTGCGTCTCCCAGCGCCTCGAACGACCAGCGATAGGCGGTCACCACTGCGTGCGCGAAGGGCTCGAGCACCGGCCCCTCGAAGAATCCGATCAGGACGCTCCCGCCCGGCTCGAGGCAGCGCGCGAACTCGTCGAGGATCGTCCCGAGCTCCCCGGGCGGGGTGTGGATGGTCGAGTACCAAGACAGGATGCCCGCGAGCGAGCCCCGCGGAACGTCGATCGCCTCGAGGGCTCCGACCCGGAACGGCACCTCCGGGAACCGTTCCCGCGCGCTGGCGACGAACGCCGGCACGAGGTCGATGCCCTCGATCGCGACCCCGCGTCCGTGCAGGAAGTGCGTCCATTGTCCCGGCCCGCACCCGGCGTCGAGCACCCGGCCGTCGAGTGTGCGCGACCATTCGGCCACGAGCACCCGGTCGTCCGGGTGCACCGACTCCATGGTCCCGAGCAGGTCCACGTACTCGGCCGCTCGCTCGGAATAGGCGTCGCGAGCGGATGTCATCGCGTCGACCCGGGGGTACCGAGACGCTCGATGTGCACGTCGAGCGCCCTGCGCGCCCAGGCGTCCCCCTCCTCGGGCGACTGCCGCACGAGGTGCAGGGCGAGCCCGTCGATGAGCGCGTGAGTGCCCGCGACATCGCCCGGATCGGCACCCAGCAGGTCGAGGGCGCGGGTGCAGGCCGAGCGGATGGCGCGGTGCGCGTGCTGGTGCGCCTTCCAGAGAGCGTGATCCGTCATCGCCATGGCCCCGAGAGCGAGCGAGACCTCCATCTCGACTCGGCGCTCCTCGTCGAGGGGAAGCAGCTCGAGCAGGATGGAGCGTGCCTCCCGCTCCCCCGCCTCGTCGTGATCGGCGTGCCTCGCGACCCGCGCCTCGAGCCGGTCGACCAGGAGCGCGACCGCGCGGTCGCGCACGCTGGCCTGCGTGGGGAAGGAGTAGCGCAGTGACGAGGGTGGCAGCCCGGCCTCCGCGGCGACCTTCCGCACCGAGAGCTCGGTGAGGCCGTCGCGCACCAGCACCCGCCAGGCGGCTTCGGAGACCAGGCGGTCGCGCTCGACGATGTCGACGGATTTGGGCATACCCCATATTCGCACAGTCGTACGAAATGTGCTAGAAAGATTTCAGCACAAGTGTGCGGAAACAGAACGGGAGTGGTGATCATGGCGTGGATCGTCCTGGTGGCGTCGGGGGTGCTGGAGTCCGTCTGGGCCTCGGCACTCGGATACTCGAAAGGCTTCACGAGGCGCGGACCGACGGTGCTGTTCGCCGTCGCGCTGGTGCTCAGCATGCTCGGCCTGTCGTTCGCGATGACCGAGCTCGCCGTCGGCACCGCCTACGCGGTGTGGGTGGGGATCGGCGCCGTGCTCACGGTGGTCATCGCGGTCGTGCGCAAGCAGGAGCTGCTGACCCTCGCCCGCGGCGGGATCCTCGTCGTCCTCATCGGCTGCGTCATCGGGCTCAAGGCGGTCAGCTGATGCCGTGGATCGTGCTCCTCGCCAGCGCCGTGCTCGAGGCGGTCTGGGCGACCGCGCTCGGAGCCAGCAACGGCTTCACCGCGCCGGCCCCGACCATCGTCTTCGCCGTCGCCCTGATCGCCAGCATGCTCGGCCTCGGCTACGCGGCCACACACATCCCGATCAGCACCGCCTACGCGATCTGGACGGGTACCGGCGCCGCACTCACCGTGGCCTGGGGCATGCTCACCGGGGCGGAGGAGGTCACCGTGCTGCGCGTGCTGTTCCTCGCCGGAATCGTCGGCTGCGTGGTCGGTCTCAAGCTGCTGAAACAGGGGGTCCCCGTCGACGCTCCGCGCAGCTGACTGGGTCTTGCGGGGCACGGCGGGAGGCGAATACATTCGACGCTGCCGGCCGTCCAGGATCCGGCAGACACCTCATCGAACAATGGAGTTCCCGTGTCCACTTCGCCCAGGTCGACCGCGGGAGGCTTCCTGCTCGCGGCGCTGATCACGTCCACGATGATCGTCGCACCGGCCGCCACCGCCGCCGCCGAGGCGCCGCTGCCCGACACCACCGCGCCCGGCCTCTCGGTGAGCATCACGCCCGTGGCCACCGGACTGAACGGGTGGTACCGGGAGCCCGTGACATTCACCGTCGTCGCCGTGGACGACACCGACCCGGCGCCCGTGGTGCTCGCTTCCGTCGACGACGACGAGCTCACGCCGTCCCCTGGGTCGTTCGTGGTCACCGGCGACGGAGTGCACACCGTGATGATCCGGGCGGTCGACGCCTCGGGCAACGGCGGCAAGATCATCGTGAGGACCATCCGCATCGACAACACCGCTCCGACGGTCGCGGCGGCCAGAACCGGAGACCACCGGCTCGCGCTCAGCGCCACCGACGCCACCTCGGGCGTCGCGTCGATCGAGTACCGCTACGTGCTCACGGTGCGCAACCGCTCCTACCCGACCGGGTGGCGGAGCTACACCGCGCCGATCCCCGCATTCGGCGGACGGCTGATCACGGTGGAGTACCGGGCGACGGACGTCGCGGGCACGACCTCACAGGTCGGGGTGTTCCGTTGAGGCGGCCGGGCACACGCCCGGCCGACGCCCGGACGATTCAGCGGGGGCTGTAGGCGACCGCCTTGACCTCCACCAGGAATGCGGGGCTGTTGAGTGCAGCCACCCCCACGGCCGTCCACGCCGGCATCGTCGCCGGGTCGCCGAAGTAACGGCGCTTGACGGCCTGGAAGGCGGGCATCTGCTCAGCCAGGTCGACGTGGTAGCTGACGAGTTCGACCACATCGGCCACGCTGCATCCGCTTGCTTCGAGCACTGCCACCAGATTGCGGAAGACCGCCTCGATGTGGTCGTCGAGACTCGACGTGACGGCTGTCATCGTCTCGTCGCGGCCCACCTGGCCGGACACGTAGACGAAGTCGCCCGCGCGTACGGCGGGAGCGTAGTTGCCGCTCTCGACGAGTGAGGCCATGAAGGAGGGCGCGATCACCTCGCGTGCGGCGGTCATGCCGACACCGCCGCGTCGAGCAGTCGGTCGGCCACGGTGAGGCCGGCGTCGAGGGCGACGACGATCTGCTCGAGCTCGCTGTCGCTCACGATGAGCGGTGGCGCGATGAAGAGCGATGTGGCCTCGTCGCTGGTGCTGATGGCGACGCCGTGCGCACGCGCCTCGGCGGCCACGTGGTCGGTGAGCTGCCTCTCCCCCGTGTTCGCGAGCCAGGAGCGCCAGTCGTCGCCGCGCAGCTCGACCGTCCAGTGCAGGCCCTTGCCCGCGACGCGGGTGACGGAGGGGTGGCGCTCGGCGAGCTCGACCAGCATTCGACCGAGGCGCTCCCCGAGCACGGCCGCGCGTTCGACGAGGCCCTCGTCGCGCACGACGCGCAGGTGGGCGCGCACGGCGTGGATCATGATGGGATGTGCGCGGAAAGTGCTGTAGTTCTGCCACTTCGCCTCGCGCAGGACCTCGAGAACGTCCTTCGAGAGCACGACCGCCCCGGCGGGCGAGGCCCCTCCGGCGAGCGGCTTGCCGAGGGTGACGAGGTCGGGACGGGACTCCGCGCCCTGGAACGCGAACCACGAGCCCGAGCGCCCGAAGCCGGTGACGACCTCGTCGGCGATCCACAGGCTGCCCGCCTCGCGGGCGGCCGCGGCGACGCGGTCCTGGTAGGAGGGGTCGTAGTAGCGGCCGCCCTGGGTGTAGTCGATGATGACGGCGGCGGACCCGGCGAGAGCCGCCGCGAGCGCGGGCTCGGTCAGTGTCTCGATGCGGTCGGCGCCCCGGGTGCTGTACACCGTCCCGTCCGGGCCGGCGATCGTGCGCACCTCGACGCCGCGCTGCGGGATCCGCACCGAGCCGTCGACGAACGACAGCCCGCCATGCCACTGCGGCTGCACCGTGACGTCGCGGGAGAGTCCGACGAGCCCGTGATAGGCACGCTCCCGGGCGACGACAGGCGAGCGACCGGTCACGGCCTGCGCGAGAGTGAGCGCGATGTCGTTGACCTCGCTGCCGCTGAGGCCGAAGCGCACGCCGCCGACCCAGTCGTCGTCGCCGGCGAACGCGATATCGACGAGCTCGTCCGCCGCCGCCTCCCGCTCGCGCCACGGCTGGCCCTCGTTGACGACCGGGAAGGAGGCCGCGGTCGTGATCGCCTCCACCATCGCCGGGTGGGCGTGGCCGAGCGGCCCGCCGGTGTTCGACGCGTCGAGGATCCGACTGCCGTCGGCGTACTCCAGGAAGACGCCGCTGCCGCCGACGAGGGCTGCGGGTGCTGCGGAGACGGGGTTGGTGCCCGCCCTGACGAGGTTCTTCATGTTCGTGCCTTTCGTGGGGTTCGGATTCAGACGAAGGCGCTGACGCCGGTGGCGCCCCGGCCGGTGACCAGCGCGGAGATCTCGTTGGTCCCCTCGTAGGTGTAGACCGCCTCGGCGTCGGCGAAGAAACGCATGACGCCGGTCTCGAGGAGGATGCCGTTGCCGCCGCACACCTCACGGGCGAGGGCCACGGTCTCGCGCATCCGGGCGCTCACCCAGTACTTCGCCATCGCGGAGTCCTCGTCGCGGTAGACGCCGTCCTCCTGCAGCTGGGCGAGACGCACGGCCATGCCGAGGCTCGCGGTGATGTTGCCGAGCATGTGCGCGATCTTCTCCTGCACCAGCTGGAAACCGGCGATGGGACGACCGAACTGCTCGCGGGTCGTCGCGTAGCGCAGGGCGTTCTCGTACGCGCCGATCTGCAGCCCGACCGCGAGCCAAACGGCGCTCGCGCGCATGTGCCGCAGCATCAGGCCCACATCGGCGAAGCGGTCGACACCCTGCAGTCGCAGCGACTCGGGCACGACGACGCCGGTCATGGTGATGTGCGCGTTGTTCACGATGCGCAGCGAGACCTTGCCGCGGATCTTCTCCATCCGGAACCCGGGGCTGTCGGTCGGCACGAGGAACGCCCGCATCGCGCCGGACTCCTCCTTGGCGATCACGCAGACGTGGCTGGCGTAGGCGGCGCTGCCGATCCACTTCTTCTCGCCGTCGAGGACCCAGTTCTTGCCCTCCCGGCGGGCTGTGGTCTCGAGCCCGCGGGCGACGTCGCTGCCGTGGTCGGGCTCGGTGATCGCGAAGACGCCCCGCAGGTCGTAGTCCCGGATGCGCGGCATGAGTTCGGCGACCTGCGCCGGCGAGCCTCCGTGC
>Ga0247729_10000431_pt1 | contig 17667 bp, 22 predicted proteins | sample UWRJL133311R2_FD_180958 | JGI IMG/M metagenome (GOLD analysis project Ga0247729, IMG submission 180958) | Plant litter microbial communities from Arlington Agricultural Research Station in Wisconsin, United States - UWRJ-L133-311R-2 | ecosystem: Environmental > Terrestrial > Plant litter >... | reverse complement strand
GTTGCCATCGTCGCCTTGGGTGTCACCGCCCCGCTGGTCGCGAACGCGGCGTTACCCAGCGCCCGCCCGGCCGTCTCAGCAGCCGCCGCCCCAACCAAGGCGGCCTCCACTGCCAAGCCGACCATCGTGCTCGTACACGGCGCCTGGGCAGACGCCTCCAGCTTTTCTAAGGTGACCGCCGTGCTGCAGAAGGACGGTTACGTTGTCCGCAATGCTCCAAACCCACTGCGCAATCTGGAAAGCGACGCGGCGAATGTGTCCGCATTCATCAACCAGAACACCAAAGGACCGGTCGTCCTCGTCGGGCACTCCTACGGTGGAACGGTCATGACCAATGCGGCTACCTCGACGCCGACCGTCAAGGCGCTGGTTTACATCGACGCGTATGCGCCTGCCGAGGGTGAGAGCTCGCTTGATCTCACCGGCGCCAAGCCGGGATCCCTGCTTGCTGTGCCGGACCCGTCCACCGTGTTCGACTTCGTTCAGTACCCGGGTGCGCCGACCGGCGATGTCGACACCTACATCAAGCCGGGGCTGTTCCGGAAGATCTTTGCCGCCAAGCTGCCCCTGTCGCAGGCTCGCGAGCTCGCGGTTAGCCAGAGCCCTGCCGCGTTGAGTGCGCTGTCCGGCAAGTCGGCCGCTCCGGCGTGGAAGACGATCAAGAGCTTCTTCTTCGTTGGTACCGACGACAAGGTAATCCCGGCTGCCGAGCAGCTCGCGATGGCCAAGCGCGCCGGTGCGAGCTCCGCGGCGGGCACCGTCGCGAAGTACAAGGCTGACCATCTGTCGATGCTGGAGGCGCCGAAGACCATCGCCGCCCTCATCGAGAAGGCAGCAAAAACGAAGTAGTAACCGCTCCATCGCTGGTGGGTCCGACCTCCATTCGTAGTCGGGCCCACTTTTGCGCGTGCAGCAGCTTGCACGATCCGAGCGCGAACCTGCCCGCCATGAACGCTACGACGGTGCCGCGGCCATGGTCGACGGCTAGTTGGCCGCGGCCCACCAGGACTGGCTATGCCGCCGGCAGCGCCCGACCGATTGCGTCCAACGGGACCTCCCGGAGGAAGATTTCTGCTGTCTTCGGCCCGACACCGCGGAACAATTCCAGCCGAGCTTCCAGCTCGACCTTGTTTTTCGCAGTGGCCACAAGTTTTCGCACGGACCCATACTCCTCGATCAGGGCGCTCATTACCCGTGGGAGCTCTTCGGCCATCACTCCCACCAGGCGCCGATAGTTGCCTTGCCACAGCTCGTGGTCAATCACGCTGGAACCGGCGGCCACAAACGATTCGGGAGTTGTGAAGCCATCGGCTATGAGAACCCGCCACGCATGGGCTGCGACTTGCTCCTGGATCGGCCGCGCAAAGAGCAGACTTGCCAAGAACCAGCCAAAAAGGCCGTCGTCGGTTTTGGTGTCAAGATCCAAATCTGATGCTCGCAAGTGGTTCGTCACAGCGTCCTCCAGCTCATGGGTGTTCGGGTGCCCCTTCCTCACCGGAAGAGGGCTGCATACATTCGGCAACAAGACCCGTCTAACGCGCCAAATTCGACATTGCTCGATGGTAGCCTAACTATTGCTTCGCAAGCTAGAAGTTGGGCGCAATCGGCGGCCCGTTACCTCGCCGCCATCATCCCGTGGGGACCGACCACGCCGCGCTATTCTGCGCCACGCTGGCGTCGGCGTCTGAGGCGGGACGGTCGAGGTGGGATTCCAAGGTGATCTCACAGATCATGATCTGTGAGACTGTGCAACCGTTTGCGGCGCGCGGGGTGCGATCGGTGATAGTGGCGGCGTCAATTTCGGAACTCGGGCGTGGAAGGCGACATCCGACACAAAGATGGCAGAAAGCCCCTCGTCGCTCATGTCATAGTCCACAGTGACGACCGCGGCGATGTCCTCTGCCTCGACACCTACCAGGTCGCAGTTTTTGGCCAGAGCCTGGTTGAGGCAGGACGCGTGGGCAGCAGCAAACAGCTCCTCCGGGCTCGCCCCTGTTCCTCACGAACCGCGTTCCAAAGCTGTATTCCAGATCGCGGGCCGCAGGCGTTGCGGTCGAAATGTTCCCAGCTTCGGACTTCTACGCTCCCTGCCAAGAGGACGCTCTATACAGCGTCAATGGCGTGGCGACACCGCCACCTCTTCTGGGGCGAGCTTGCGGTCCGTGGAGCCCAGCACGTCGACGTGCACGCGGGTTCCGTTGAAGCCTTCGGACAATCGCACCCGGCCATTGTCTTGCTGTATCTGCGCCCCGCCCCAATGGATGAGGGCGACGAGAACGGGGAAGAAGCTGCGACCGCGTTCCGTGAGGAGGTACTCCAGGCGTCCGCGCCGGCCGGGCTCCACATACAGCTGGCGTTCCAAGACTCCGGCGGCCAGCAGCGCCAGGAGGCGTTTGGCGACGACAGCGTCGGACATCCCGGTTCTTAGCGCGAAGTCGGAGAAACGTGATGTGCCGTAGAAGCACTCACGGAGGATTAGTAGGGCTCCTTTGGAGGCAACTATTTCTGCAGCGGCGGACACAGGACACAACTCGAATCGCCAATCACCGAGCGGGTCCAGATCTGGGGAAATCGTCATGGACATACATCGACGGTACGCCTAGCTTGTATCGCACAAGTCATGTGACGCGCCGACAAATTCTCATTACCGTTTCTGGTGTCGCTGCGAGCCTGTCGGTGGGCTGTTTGCGAAACTCGTGTGGCTGCGTCAACGCGGGCAGTTTCCATATTTGGTCGCGGTTTTCAGGGACCAAAGCAAACTGACGCCAAGGAGGGCTCGAGCAAGTCCCACGTCCAAATTGAAAGCGCAGCGTTGGGAAAGCTCTTCAGACGACACTCATCTGACTCCGGATACGCGACTGCAGGCTGACGATGTCGCGCAGGCGGAAACGTAGTTACATGCTCAACGGCTAACTCTGTTGATCGCGTCGCCCAGGGTTTCGTCTACAAATTTGTCTTCACGTACGTCGGCACGAATGGCTGCACGCTCTTCGGCGCCTATGCTCAATTCCTCGAGGATTTGGTCTAATTTTTCGAACTGGAAGTATTGCGCCGTCCTTATTAGGAGTTTTCGCTCCCGACTCGCATGTCACTGCGCCGCTGCCAGTTGGATCATCGCCGGCTTGCGCTCGCGATTCTCCATCGCACGGATAGCCCAGTAGTCGCGGTCCTCGGTCGCTTGTAGGAATATTGCGCGGACCGCTTCGTCAGCGTCGTGCGCGAGGACGAGTTGAACTTCCCGCGGAAGAGTTTCCCGTTCCGCTAGAGCCCATCTTTCGCCAGGGTTACCCAATATCGCGATGCGGAGCAACTCCGTGCTTTCGTCGTCGTTCATCTGAACCATCCGTCCGGTCAAGGCAGACACGAAAAAACGGCTGCATTCCCGTTTCCGGAAATCCAGCCGTTTACGATTTCCTGAGAAATCTTCATCGGTGGGTCGATTGCGAAACTCCCCCGCGCAAAGCCAAGGCCCTATCTGCCTACCCAATTTAGTGTGCGTTTTTCTTCCAAAGAACCCGATCCTCCGCGCTTCTCGCCAAAATCCTCCGTTCTTACGGGCTCTTCGCATCCCGACAACAGGAGCAAAGGCCCGCAGGAGGGCGGTGTTGACCACGGGCCGAGCTCCCCCGGTCATTTGCAGACATCCGCTCATTCAGCACCACAACAACACCCAGACTGACAAAGGACCAGCATGAACTTCACATCAAATCGCCCCGCACGCCTCCGCGACGCACGAACACTCAAGGCGAGCGCGGCGCCTTGGCCACGTAACGTTCCAACTCCGCCGGACTGGGTGGAACGGATCTCTGAGTCGCCTACAACTGCGGGCGTTGACGATATCGGCCCGGCGCTGCGTCAATCCGAACGCCTCCTACGGGAAGCACACTTCGCGGCCGGTGCCGTGCTCAACAATGCCGTGGAGATTCTCAAGCGTGCGGGTATGGGTACACGCGAGATCAGCCAAATTCTTGGCCTGTCTCGAAGGCAAGTGCGGGCAGAACTGATCATGCAGCCGAATTGGTCGCAGGAACCCGATCGCCCGGACTTTGTCGGTGTTTTCATCGAAGCGGCGTGGTCGTTACCGCCGGAGCAGGTCCAGCCGATGAACTAGCGGTCAACCGGCCAGGTGTGCCGAGCGTTGCGCTGGCAGATCGCTCTCCCGTTCCAGCGCTGTCGTCCGCCCCTCAGCTTTCGGGGAGCGGCCGACACGTTCACGAATATGATGCGTCCGTCGCATTTGGAACACTGGCCCCTGCTGGATTCAAGGTATATACGGCCGTTCTTCCCTGAGATTGGTGGTGGCCAAGAATGCTCGCGAAGTCCCCTCAGCGATCGTCGGGCTTTATCGCTCAATTGCAAGAAGCCCCGCGTGACGAAATAGGTCAGGCTGGCCGCCACGATCCACAGAACAACTCCCAGCCCTGCACTGTCTGAACCCTTGTCAACGACAATCGCCCTGACGAGCAGTAAAACCTGTAGCACCGAGACGATCACTGCAATCGCTGATATCCCTCCGAGCGCAAGCAAGGTATTCGTAGTCAGTCCAGGGAGCCTGTGGGACCACAGCGGTGTCAGATGCGAAGGCTGATTCATGCAGCACCGCCGCCCGCGGCTCCTGGAGCCGTTTTCGCGGTGAAATCTTGCCAATCAGATGTCGATTCAATGCCGTCCGCTCCGTCGCGGTTGATACGTAGCCACTCGTTGGACGGTCCGTCTTCCACCCGCCAACCAAACGCGCGTTCCACGTCTTTTTGACTGGGATCGTCCCCGTATGTGACTACGAGCACTTTCGGCTTGTCCGACCGTTCAGCAAATTCGTGCCTGAGCATTGCGTTGACTGGTTCGTCCTTGAACGAGTAGCCGATGATCAGCCAGTGCTGAGCATCATCGAGTCCAATATCGAACAGCTCGTAAGCCAACGAGAATGGAAACTCCGTCACGTGCGCCGTTTTGTCTTTCTGATTCGCGAGCACGATGACGGGTCGCAGATCAGTCGAGTTCTCTCGAATCGCCTCCCACTGGTTGTTGGACCGAAGATATTCGACGTCCAACTTCGCATACACGGAGTGGCCGGCGTCCGTCCAGTAAGTCAAGGAGCCGTGCAGATGCAGAAGTCGCACTCGCCGATCGTCCGGCCAATCGGTGCTATTGGTCCGAAGCGAGGGAAAGCGTTTTTTCCCGTTCCCCTGCGAGATCGAAACAGATTTCCAGCCGTGGCCGAGGTCCGCAAGCTCGTCTTTGCATGAGTACAGCAGTGCGGCGAGCAAAAGCGTGTCGTAGTTCAGATTGCCGAAGACTACGCGGCCACCGAAGCTACCAGTTATCGCGTCTACGAGGTCGTGCATTGCTGACGCGCTGTCCCACTCCCCAACGCTCTGGTCGAAGATCACCTCAAGTACGTGGCTGAGTCCGGAATCCCGAACCTGCTGGGCAAACTCACTCACACGTCGAATAGAATCCCTCAGATCATCATCCTGAGGCGAAACAAGAGCTGCCAATTGGTGAAGGTATCCCATAGTCCTGCTCTCAGCGCCGAAGGCACCTACCAGGAGCTCGAAGTCACTATCGCTGGTTACCCCGGACGGGGCTCTTCGCGAAACTCACTTGGCAGCCACAGTGCTGGCTGCTTTTGTGGACGCTTCAGAAATTTCCTCTCTCGAACCGAGAAAAATCCTCTTCGCGCCTGCTCACGCGGCCCCAGAACATCACTCGCGTCACTGTGTACGGCAAGGTTTCATCCTCAGCCGATCTGAACGGGTCCCATCCATTCTGAGTGGCTAAGCGGACTGACGAGGACGTAGATCTCGAGACCAAGAAGTAGGCCGGCGATTACGAACAAGGCTGTCAACAGAGCCCGATGGTGACGCAGCTGTGTGAACAGTGCGGTTAGTGCGATCAACATTCCGCCAGGTATGTAGAAAGTGGCGATGAATGTCAGAACGAGGAACAGAACGAACAAAACAACCGGTGATTTCACAGAATCAAGTCCTTCGTGACTTAGTAGTACCAGGGCACTCGAGGTCGCTGGATGCCATTCTTGGCAAACATCTCTCCACCGGACTGAGTCCAGCTGACAGGGAAGCCGCGGACGAACAAATACACCTTGTAGGTTTGGACCGCATAGGAGCTTGTCCCATCCTTCCCAACGAAACAGTCAGTGTTCTCGACGGTGAGCCCGAAGGACCAACTTCCAGCAATCGAGCACTTGTGCGTGCCGTTTTGCCAAGCCTTCTTTCCGTTGTACCAGACGCGACCTCCGTGTACCTCGGCGTAGCCGGGTTCAGTCATGCTCTGAGACCATTCGCGCTTTTTGGTCTTTGTTGTCTTGGAAGCGGCGAGGATCTCGACCTTGTCCGCGGCGCTCAGGCCGGGGTCGTTTTCGATTTCGTCCTCCGTGGCAACTTCTGACTCGCCCAGCGACATCGTGACTGTTGTTCGGCACTGCGCAAGCTCGGCGGTCGTCGGAGTGTCTCCCGCTGCGTTGACCACTTGGGTGATCTTCGCGACACAGTCGGGGTTGACGTCGGTCGAATCCGTCACTGTCGCCGCCGGGTCACCCTCGACTGCGAACCTCCAAGTTGCGGAAGTTTGAGTGCCGTCAACACCGAACGTTCCGCTATCCGCGTCACGCACCTGCGCTTTCCATGTGTAGTCCTCTCCGGCGGCGAGGAAACCCTTAGGCACGGTGACCGGGGCGAGCGGCATCCATCCGGTGTCTAGAGCCGACTCGTTCGTCGCTACAGAGTTCACCAGATAACGAACCTGTGTGCCTGCGGTGGCCCCTCCCTCGATAGTGACGTTCAGGACAGGCGTAGATGACGACAGCGAATCGTCTTCAATCGCGTCGGAGGAGAGCCCGCTGATCACGGGGAAGTCCTTCCAAATCAATTGAAGCGTGGGTGTGATCGTCTTGTACGTATAGACGCCAGCTGTCTCAGCGCCGCGGAAGACGATGGCGTGACCCGGTACCTCGGTGTTGACCCAGTCTGCAAACGCGGCGGGGAGGTCCTGACTCGTCGTTTCACCGGCCGTGTCAATGTCAAGATATCCGACACGCGTGCCGACGCAGTCATAGCCACGGCAGGCAGCCGTGTTCACGGAACCACGACGGAGAACCGTGTCTCCCGAGGTCGCGGTGACCTTAATTTTGCCGCCGATGATCTGTTTGCCGAACAACGCGTCGTAGTCGAACTTCACCAGGTTCCGCCAATAGGTGTTTGCTCCGTTGTCGCGTGAATTCCCGACACGGAAGGACTGGCTGCTTGTGTACCCGTCCGAACGGTACGACTTGTAGTCGGTGTCTCCGTAAATGGCGGTCGGGTCGACGTAGACCGGGTAAACGCGCTCCGAGGAACCCAGCCAACCGCTGCTGGCCGAGAGCGTGAGCCCCCAGTGACCATCATTCTTTTTGATGATTGTCGTGTCGACCATCTGCTCGGCCGGCTCCTGGACCCCTTCCACGCCCGACGAGTCCCACATCGTCGGGGCTGGGACAGTAAATCGTACGGTTCCATGAGCATCGATGAAGCGGAGATCGCCAACTTCATCCTTGACGAGATCCAATCCCGCGGCGTCGATGTCCCATGTCCATGACGAATCATGGGCACCGGGCGCGGCGTCGAGGACCAGCGTCTCTTTTACAGAACCGGGGTTAATGTCGTACGCCAGATCGACGCCGTCAAAAACATCCGGGTAAACGACGTCCGACTTGGGCGAGGCCGCAGTTGGCTTGATACTGCGTGAGAACGTGCTCGACGCTGCGCCATCCAACGAGAACGATAAGAAGTACTTCTCGTTCGATAGTGAGAGCACTTCGTTGTCGTTGGCGTTCTGCGCGAACTTCGGCGACAGCGGGTTGTTCTTCACGACGCCTCCTCCGGACTGCGACGGAGAAACAGCTGTGGCAACGTCCACCCATGCGCCGGAGGCGTTCTTTATGTGGAGCGGCTCAGCCGAAACTTCGGTGACGTGGTTTCCGTCGCCGAGGTCGTAGGTGTTTGAGAACTCATCTTTGGCGGAAGGAGAAAGCTCGCCCACGTCTAGGGCGTCAAGCTCGACCGCAGGTGACGCTGTAGCCGGGGTGGCTCCCGCAGTGACTTCTTCCGCATTTGCGGCAGAAACGCTAGAAACGGATATGAGGGCGGCTAGTGCAACGAATGCAACAGCGCTCCGGACATGATGGCGCGGTAGAAGGCGCACGGAACTCCTGTGATTGTGATTCTGCCGCGCTCACAGGTGATTAGTAGATCACTGTGCAGTCGCTGCTTGAATAACAAAATTTAGTCCACATAACATCCAGCCCAACGCCATAACGGATGAATATTCGCTTTTCTCCACCCCCAGTTCGGGGAGAGCACCCGCTCGAACTTTGTGGTCACGCTTGTCTCAGGAGGGCTGTGGTCCGGTTTCCGCCGCCCCAACGTTGGGCGCTTTTTTCCTACGTTTCTCACGGTGCAGCCGCTGTTGTAGCTCTGACGGCATCCGTTGTGGGCGCTGCTATTGCAATCATCCCGTCGTCGTTGAGCTTGTTCTATCTCGGCATTGCGGGTGGTACCGATCAACGTCTTCTCGGTTCTTTTCGGGCTGGCGTTCCCCGGCATGATGATCGCGCACAGCTATAGCCAGTCCCCCGCATACTCCCGCGTCCTGCGATTAGGGGCCGCCCTCATGCCACTCTTCTTGGCGTCAAATGCCCTAATAACCGCCCTAGGTCTGCCTCAGTTCGGCGCCCTTAACGCGAGCGTCATCGTCACAAGTGCACTCGTTGTCTGCGCCGCCGAAGTGTCGTTGTTTGCGAAAACGACTGCCTTGCCGCACCGCGCGTTCATGTGGAGCCTTCGTGGTGCTATCGAATCGTCGCCACGAACGAGAAACGCAAGCAGTTGGGGCGTGTCGCCAAGCGACTGCGCGCACTCCGCCCGCGATAGTGGACTGCGCCTGCTCGGCTCTGCTAGATGATGATTCCGCAGCCGATACGTCCGGCCCGCATCAACGGACGTTATTACCCAGGAGCGGGAAAGACCAACGTGACCGCCGACAGCAGCCGGCTGGGGATTCCTGCCGCAGAGCTAGAAGACCTTCTCGAATGTTTCACACCAACTGATGCCCGTCTCTTTGGGAACGCTCTTCAAACCGCAATTCAATTCGCTCGGCGCAGTTTGTCCTCGCCAAACGCCACAGGAACACGCCGTGCAGGGCAGACGGTTAGTGTTTTCGGATCTACACGGACCGGCAGGCCAGCGATGAACACGAGAAACCAGCTGAAGGTCGGACGAGCAACAGCCAGGAGCCGCTCGTTCGAGCATCCTTTCTCCAACGGAGAGCATGCATCCACCCCGAGTGCGGTCCGCCGGTTCGGCTCGTGGCTTCCGTCGCGCACAAGCTGCCGAATCGGTGCTGAGGCGTTCCGGTGGGTTCGCGGCCGAATTTGGTCAATGAAGGAGGCTGCCGCGCATGGTGTCAGACGGCGGGAGGAGGGGTGCAACCCGAAATCCCCCCGAAGGCACTAAAGCGAGGCAAAAGGGGTTCCGACCGCGCATGTCGACCGCGCCCCAGCTTTTGGGGTGCGACTCCGAGGTCATCCCCTTGGGGACACATAACCCTCAGGCCAAATCACCCGCCACTGCTCGAGAAATGTCTGAAAACTCCTGTTATCGCGGACGCCGCACACATACTCTTCGAGTAGAGCGAGAACTGCATTAGAAGGAAAGAAGGTGAGAAATAGTGCAAGATGAACAAATGACACCAATGCAACTCGTTCTTCGTGGCGTAAGCCGCGACGTTGCAAGAGTCGATCTGATCGAAAATTCTGGCGGCCGCGCCCCACTCAGCTTTGAAGACGTCAGCCATGGCGTTCGCGTTCCTCGGTTGGGCACCCCGGAGCTTGTCGCGATAGCTCAGCAGGTGCTCGACGAAACGGATCGCGGCGGCGCCTACATGATGGGAACGTTCGAAATCGCCGGTCCAGATATGAAATTGCTCCGCGACCACAAGCAAGAGGCGGCCGTCTCCAAGGCGTTGCTCAAGGCCCTGAAGAAGCAGGGCACTCCTGCTGTCTTCGGACTGCTGAACCACGAGTACCGCGGGTACACGGTGGCCGGGATTCGCTTTTACAAGCCCGGAGCCCAGGTCACCACGGTTCGACGAAATGGCGTGGTGCTTTCGGGCGGCAACGAGGGCGTTGTCGATCTAATCCGCCGTGCCTGGAACAAGGTCAACCTTTGGTAGCCCAATGGGCGCGAGACAACATTTATGACGTTGTCCGGCTCGCTGTCGCGGTCTTGTTCTACAGCAAATTTTCACCGGACCTAGCAAAAGCACTCGTCGATTGGCCTCCTTTGGCTGCCGATTCGTTGAGCGGCATAGCGGCGGCAATCTGTACGCTCGTTCTCTTCTGGATTCTCCATCCGGTGAGCACGGTTGAGAAGCACGTGAGCGCATGACTCTGCACTCTTACAGCTAGAGGTGAGACCCGCGACGAAGCGCGAGGGGCTGACGCACAGCAGGCAGACCGAGGCGGAACGATCCCGCCTAATTCGGCGGGTCGGACCTTTCGATGAGTTTAGACGAACTGGTTCGACTGCAGATCAGACCTGGGGCTGCCCTGATGCCGATCCAGTCCGTTCGGCGAGCGGGAGAAACGATTCTCCTCGTGTAGGCCAGATGTGGTCCAGCATGGCAGTTCGGTCATAGAAGTAGCGGTAGACGGTGCCAATCGAGTAGCCGGCTAGTTCGGCCACCTGCGCCGTAGTGAACCTGTCTCGACCGATGGCTGGATCCTGGAGAACTTGTCTGATCGCATCCTCAAGCTTGTCGAGGGTGGCGCGAGATCTGCCCTGTTTGGGCACGACGCGAATGATCGCGTCCGTTAGGCCGTCGGTCTCAGGTGAACCGGTCATCGACTACCGCCTCGGGCTGTGTTCGCGGGTGCGCCAACTGGCTCCACCGCGGTTGATGCGGGGGTTCCGGCCGCGTGACTCTGCCGAAATTAGCCCTCAGTTTATTCGTGCGCGTTCTGGTTGCGAACACCTCTACTCAAAATGCGGGACGGCTGGGCCCCAGTCGGGATGCGCTTTGCTGCCCAACTCGCTCTAGCGGGCCGAGGTTACGGTCATGCTCAATGAAACACGTGAGGCGCGCGCCGATGGCGAGCCGAATCCGTCGGCCGAGCCGCTTACTCGGGTGGGGAACTGCGGCTGGTTCACGCTTGAGTTCGGTACGGCGCCGTCCGAGTCCGTATCGAGGCGCGTGATCGCGTAGGTGCAGACCGCCTGATCGATCTCGTTGGCCGCCATATCGCCCCTTCGCACCCCACCCCGGTTCTCGACCCAGACCTTATCGACAAGAGACGTGCCAAGCTGGCGAGAGGTACCCGTCAGCTGAGGCCGGACCTTGTTATTCGGTTAGCCAAATAACAGATTTGTCGCACGCTTTTCGACGGCAGCGAGCTCGTTAGCTTGGGTAAGCGATGTTGCTCTCTGTGTACCCCAGCATCGCGAGAGACCGCCAGATGCGTCCCCACTGCGTGGAGTTGAGCCCGCTAACTTCAGGGAACTCTCCAGCATCCCGGAGCGTGCTGTAGACCTCCGAACTCGGCAGTGTAGTCCAGTGCCCGTTACCAACCGCGTAGTACGAGACGGTGCCGGCGAGGTTCGTTACCTTGAAAAGTCGCATTTCTTCTCCTTGATCGTCTGATGCTGGGTCGGGGCTGATGCTGCCCTCTGTGAAGTAATCCCAAGGAATCCGGCGGATTCCCGATGGGTCGAGCCGGTGCCAATGCAAGTGAGCACCTGCCGCGCCAGTGGAGCCGGACGTTGCAACTCGGCCACCAAACTGAACGAGCGTGCCATCTGGGACGTCGACACTCGTCAAGTGGTCAAAGATCTCACTCCAACCGGAGCCGTCGGCTGCACGCAATTCGACTGCAGTGCCCGCCCCGTCGTACCACCGGTAGACGTAACAGTTGATCGGCGCGTAGAGAAGCGTTCCTGCGGAGGCCGTCATGTCAACACCGCCACGTCCAGTGCGGTCGAGGTGGTATTGCCAACTCACATAAGGATCGTGCGTAAGCGGCTGCCGACCCTCATCGTTGTCCCACACGACCGTCGGGTTGCCGGGCGGTATCTGATATTTGAGCACCAGAGCCGCGTAAGCAGCCGAGGCCGCGTTTAGGCCAACCGCCGCCAGCAGGCCTGCAGCGGTGAGCCCACCGAGAAGAGACCGACGCGACATACCTGGAGCCTGATCATTATTCAGATCTGTCATACCCATAGTCAACCCGTTCTACCCGGGAAAGACCATGCCCCCAACGGGGGGCGCGGTCGACCTGGGCCCCCTGCCAATGTCGTAGCCTGCACGAACTAGCTGTCACGTGTGTGCGCGTTTGTGGACCGAACGAAGGGTTCGATGGGTATCTGTCCTAATCGTGCGGCAGCTCGGGCAGGAATTGTAGACTGAATATCCATTCATCAGACGAAAGACCGATGGTGCCCCACTCACAGTTCATGTTTTACTGGGGAACGCCTGGGGCATATACCCGCCCTACCAGGTGGTTAACATCGGTGATGACGAGGTAGAAACGGTGGAAGGCAAGAACGATGGCACTCACAACTCCGACGCCGGTATTCCCGAGACAACCGCGGACGAAGACGAGCATCGCGATGTTCTGGGGGAACCCGGAAAGCTTGTTGAACAGTCTGATAGAGCAAACGGAGCGAAACCCGATTCCGGCGACACCTCTAACGAGGGCAGGCACGCGTCTCCTATCGGAGACGACGACGGAGTCGCAGAGCGAGAAGTAATTCGTGAGGTGACCAAGGAGGTCACCCAACAAACCCTCGAAATGCTGGTTTCTTCTGGACCGGTACCTAGTCCAGGGGAGCTGTACCAGTACTCCGGTGAGCATCAAGAACGCATCATCCGGATGGCCGAGGCGCCTCGCACTGACGAGTCCCTTCGCCGGACCACGCTCGTTGACGCTCAAACGCAAGTGATAAAGCGCGCTCAATGGATTCAGGCAGTAGTTTTTATCAGCTGCATCGGCGCGACCGCAGTTTCACTGTGGGTCTTCCACGAGCCGCTCGGCGCGATCTTCCTCGGACCTCCCGTCATCCAGGGAGTCAATTCGATCGTGCAGTCCGTCACGGGCAAGGATTGATAGACCGAACTCAGATTTGACTTCACGCAGGCACAACTCGTTGAACCGACTACCTCGACTGCGGCCGACGCTCAGCCTAAGAGCGACCCAAAACCCGCTGTGATCGTCGATTGGTTCATCAAGCAAAAATTGTCAGCCGGCGTGCGGCCAGCAACCACGACTTACGTGAGTCGACGTGCCATCGAGTACACAATCTAGAAGCTCTCGACATTGTCGAGAGCTTCTAGACCGTCTGATCACCAAAGGCCCCAATTCACTACCGGCTAGCAGGGTCTGGGCGCGAATCCTGCCTACTTATCGCGCCGATTTCTTCCGAAGAAGCGCCTCATCGCAAACGGAGCGATGATGACGATCCCAACAGCCGCGATGATGAATCCGATAGTTCCCTCGTCCATTGCTGCCTCCTACTTCACAAACGCCATGGCGATAATGACCAAGCCGATTACGGTCCAGGCGCCGAAGACGATTTTCAGCGTTCCGGGCTTGTACTTCGGTACACGCCCTGCGCTGGTTTTCGATTCCAGCGAGCCAAATGCGCGGCCGACGCGCTCCACGTTCACGAACGCGAGAACTCCCGCGAGGGTAACCAATGGGCCCACGATCAATGCGGGAATAAATAGATGCATGACAATTCCTTATTCTTGTGCAATTACCAAGTGTAGCTAGCGCCGACTGTGCACCCACCGCCAACACCGGCGCCGAGTCCGCCCTCGCCGGACAGGCTCGCGCCCTCGCCTATGCTGCCCGACAAGTAGCCCCCGCCGCCGCCAAAGCCGCCGCACGAAGCTGTGACGGCCCCACCGCCTTGAGAGCCTGTACCGCCACCGACAGCAGCGTCCGCGCCGACGTCAGCGCCTACCGCGAATCCGAGGGTGAAGTGCGGGTCGCCATCGAACGAGAACCCAGCCACGACGCAGACAAACGCACAAGCTCGTCCATTGACGGTTGCGTAGGCGCGACCGGAGGGATCCGACCCGTTGATTGGATCTCCCCCCGCGAACTGGTAGCGATTACCATTTTCACGGTATTTCCCGAACTAATAAGGAAGCCAAGGGATGGTGGTTCACGCCAGGCGACCGACTCGCCTTCCGTGTCCGCCTTGGATAAAGGATCTCGGCGCCTCTTCGCGATCGTCAAACCGTCTCAAGAAATCCTATGCGGCGCGTTTAACAAACTAGAGGCGAATATTCACGGGAATCCCATAATTGCCCGCAGTGTATCGGGCCCACTCTGCCAACTGAGCTGTCGCCGCATCGATGCCGCCGACTTCCAGGAGGTGCTCTATTTTTGCGCCGCGTACACCCATCTCAACCACCCAGTCTTGAGTGCTGTCGAGATACGAGCGTAGAGCCCTCAGCATCGTTCCAGCGCCGTCGAGGTCGCCCAGCAGGATTCGTGCATACGCTGCTAACTCGGGCTGGTCCTCGCCACCTGCTGGATTGTATGAACTGACATAGGCCCAGAAATTGAGAGCGTCGTCCTGGCTTTGAGGAAGAGTCGCTTCGCGAATGGCTGCGGAGATGCCTTGGACATCTTCACGGTCGAAGCGTATTCCACCCGCCATCCGTGTTGACCATGTCAGATCTAGCGCGTCGAACGGCACGAAGAGCGGCACCCGCAGCTTCAGGACGTACACTCCTTGATCCCAGGCAGAACTGTCGCTATCTGTACCGAACAGGACCCACGAGACCGGCTCTTGAAAAAAGATTCCCTTCGAAACGCTCCACCCGTCTGCCGATGACAGCACCGAGCGCCCCAGCTTCGTCCACTCAGCCCTTTTCACGGTCGCACCTCTTCGATGGGCAAGGGCGCTCCTCAAAATGCAGACTCTTGTTGGCATAGCAGTACTGCGGATCAGTTTTAAGCGGGGCTCTTCGCGAAACTCGTCCTGCCCCCAACGCTGGGCGCTTTCGGACCCGCCACAGAATTTTCCTCTCTCGGATCGAGAAAAATCCTCCCCATCTATTGAAAGCGGAGCCCCCGCAAGTGATGGCGACGTTCACCAAGTCGAGTCGTTGACGCTACCTCACGGCGACGTCGAGACCCGATGGAAGACATACTCGGACAGCTTGGTGCCGCCGTAGATCAGGACGAGTTGTCGCCCCGTGAGTATGTTGCCTCGCGAAAATACCTTTCCCGCGGTCCCATCCGCGAGGTAACCCGATGAGACTCCGCCCAAGAACCAGTAATTGGTAAACGGGGTCCACGTCCCAGAGACAGTGACTGGTTGGCTGTTCCCGTCGTCATTCGTGCCTTCCGAATCGATGACTGCCTTTGGAATGTTCGCAAATGTTATTTTTCCTGACGGGTAGATGACGATCCGCATGTCTGAATCATCTCGCTGCCAGACCCCAACCGCTTGCGCCGCATTCGGAGTCTCCGTAACGATGGCCGTCACACCGACCACAGCGGCGAGTACGACGCAAAGTACGATCAACCACCTCAGACGAAACCGCTTGCGCGGGGGTGCCTCCGCCCTGCTCATGACGTAGAGACGCCGCAGGCGCCCAAAGGAAAGAACGAGCCCGGGCCAGCCACGACGACGAGAGCGCTCGGACGGACACACTCGTGGTAAATCGGCCATGCACTCCGGGACCGTTGGGAATTATTACTGATGTCTACTCCAAATGATGTGATCCACCGATTCGTGAAAGACCGGGGTTTAGCCGTGTTCTGTATAAGGCGGTATTGATCCAACACCGCCACTCCTGAATTGTCACTGCCTGCTCGAACCGGGCCATTCTCTCGCACCCGTCGCCAATGACTATCAGGAAAGCGCATGAATGAATACGATCAGCCGGTTGACCGTCGCAGGCAGACGGTACGAGTTATGGATATATAAAGCGTTGGGTCTCCCGACGGAGGATTGGCAGTAGGCGTCCCCGGGCAGGCAATACGAGCGTATTTTACGCACTGTCCTGTGAATGGTGTGGTCAGATCCGAAATAGCCGTCCAATGTGTACTTATTGCGGTAGTTGGTTGCCCATACTCCGCTGCGGTTCCCATTTCCGCCGGCGTCAATTTTCTCGCCGCTGCGGTAGGTCGGATCGCCCGTGAGGACCGCACCACTGAAATTCGCAAGGGCGCGAGCGCTAATTCCCCACAGCTTTGGGCGGCTCAGGGCCGCGCTGATAACAGCGGCGCCTTGAGAGTGTCCCGACAAGAAAACTTTCGTATGTGGGCATGCCTTGGCGAGACTGTTCATTTCGCCGATCAATGCCCACCTCCCCTTTGGAACACTCGAGTTAAACCACGCGCTGGCCGGATACTTGATGCCCTCCGTGTAAATATGATCTTTGTTGTTGGCCCGTATGGCCAGCACGAGGCGGTACTCAGGATCAGCGGGGTTTCCGTAGCCATCGCCCTTGCCCGGTGCGCCTGTTTGAGATGCATTCTTGTACGTGAAGCCATTAGCGGAGGTGTGGGACGAACTACCGTCTGCCGGGGAAAACGTTCCACGCACCAGGAGAAGAACTGCTGGGCCACAGCGCGTAGGAGTGCTAGAGGCAGCCTTTGCGCTCGACTCAATTGCGGGCGTCGGTGCGTCATCTTCATCTTCATCGTTGTCGGTTGCAACGAACGAAAACCAGGGTGATGTCAGGCTCGCGTTTGAATCGTCGTAATTGGTGGGACCGTGAACTGAGGCCTTCCAGTAGTACGTTGTTCCGGCGGTGAGCAGGTCTGCAGGAACGTCGAAGGCATTAGCAGAGTCGGAAGAAGCAGAGATCACCCCGGTTCCGTCGGGGTTGCTCGCAAGGGTATATGTCATAGTGACCCCCGTGGCAAAGGGGGCCCCGTCGGTCGTGACCCACAAGCTCGTGCCAACGACAGGCGACTCGGAGCCGCTCGAAATACTTGGCACCAAGTTCGCATTTGACCAGAGGCCTGACCCGAAGCTGAAGCTTGTGGACTGTGTGGATGGTCCGTCGGTGACCTCGGTCACGGAAGTTTGGATGTCGTGTCCTGCGGGGCCTGCTGGAATTGTGACGGTTGTCGTTGTCGACGCATCTACTTGGAGGGCGACAGTGGGAAGGCCCTCGCCGTCGAGGGTGACATCAAGTGTTCCACTTCCCGAAGATGCTGCTGGGGCGACAATCTGACAGGTGAACGACGACGTTGGTGGCGTCAAGTCCCACTGGCCGTTGCTGATTGACGGACAAGTTACAACCGCTGGATCAAGGACCTCCGTGTTGACGATCGCGGATACCGGCAGGATGAACCAATCGCTCCATTTGCTCGTGTAAAGAGCGTCCGCAGCTTGAGCCCGTACGTAGTAGGTGCCGGGAGTGAGCGGCTGAACACGGCAACTGGCTGTGCCGCCCGATGGCACGGCGGACGAGGTGCAAGTCTGGATGAGCGACCCGCTCGCCGCATCCTGTGAGGTGCGCACTTCGAATGTTGTGCTCTGGGTCACGGCGTCGTTGCTGGTAGCAAAAAGGGTAGGCGTGAAGTTCGTCGCGGCCGGGTCATCCGGGTTTCCGGGGTCGGGCACATTGACCCATGGGTCAGCA
>Ga0247729_10000430_pt1 | contig 17668 bp, 22 predicted proteins | sample UWRJL133311R2_FD_180958 | JGI IMG/M metagenome (GOLD analysis project Ga0247729, IMG submission 180958) | Plant litter microbial communities from Arlington Agricultural Research Station in Wisconsin, United States - UWRJ-L133-311R-2 | ecosystem: Environmental > Terrestrial > Plant litter >... | reverse complement strand
ACAACCAGGGTGTGACCACCTACATCGTGCCGTCGCTGGTGGTCATCCTCGGAGTGATCTTCTTCCACGAAACACCGGTGCCGCTGGCTATCGCGGGCGGTGTGGTTTGCCTCGTGGGCGTTGGCCTCAGCCGCCGCCGGTCAACGCCGCGCGTGACCGGGGCGTCGCGTGAATGACCCCAATTGTGCCGATGGTCCCCACGAAGGCCAATGTTCTGGCAGAATAGCGAGTTGAGTCCGCCGCGTCCGACCCTCTAATCAGACCCGGCGGAACCCCTTAGAGCTTTTGTGCCGAGTGTGCCCCCACGCTCACGGCAGCAGTTCGCCACCTAAAATACGTAATTCAGGAGAATTGTGGCTGTCAAGATCCGTTTGAAGCGCATGGGCAAGATCCGTGCACCGTACTACCGCATCGTTGTCGCCGACTCGCGCACCAAGCGCGATGGTCGCGTCATCGAGGAGATCGGTCTGTACCACCCGACCGAAGAGCCTTCCTACATCAAGGTTGAGTCTGAGCGTGCCCTCTACTGGCTCGGCGTCGGCGCACAGCCGTCCCCGCAGGTCGAGGCCATCCTCAAGCTGACCGGCGACTGGGGCAAGTTCAAGGGTGACAAGGACGCCGTCTCGACCGTCAAGGTCAAGGAGGCGAAGGTTGCTTTCGTCGCAGACGAGAAGAAGAAGCCTGTCCTTCGTCCCAAGGCTGAGAAGCCGGCTCCCGTCGTTGAGGCTCCGGCCGAGGACGAGGCCGTCGAGTCCGCTGACGCCGACAAGGCGTAGGCAGTGCTCGCAGCCGCTCTCGAGCACCTCGTCAAGGGGATCGTCGATCACCCCACCGAGGTGCAGGTAGTAGCAAAGAACTCACCGCGTGGCGAGGTTCTCGAGGTGCGTGTGCACCCCGAGGACCTCGGCCGCGTGATTGGTCGCGCTGGGCGCACCGCGAAGGCTCTCCGCACACTTATCACGGCGCTGGCCGATGGTAAGCGCGTGCGCGTCGACGTGGTCGACACCGACTTCTAACGGTGGCATCCGAAAAGTCGGTTCCCGACAAAACGGTAGCCCCGAATCGTACGCAGCTTCGTATCGGGCGCCTCACCAAGGCTCACGGCCTCAAGGGCGCCCTCAAGATCGAGCTCTACACGGATGACCCGGAACGACGTTTCGTTCCGGGCGCCGTGTTTTCGCTCCAGGTGCCCACCGGGCACGCGTGGCATGGAAAGACCCTCGAGCTCGTTGAGCTTCGGTGGTACAACAGCCACGCGGTTGGATTCTTCAAGGGCGTTCTCGACCGCACCGCTGCCGAGGGCCTCGTCAAGGCGATCCTCTGGGTGGAGCAGGACATCGCTGAGCTCCCGGCCGAAGAAGACGCCTGGTACGACCACCAGCTCGTTGGCCTGACCGTCATTCGTGACGGAGCCAAGGTCGGAACTCTGACCCAGGTCGATCACTTCCCGGCCCAGGATCTCCTCACGGTGAAAACCGATGACGGGGATGTGCTGGTGCCGTTCGTCAAGGAGTTCGTCTCCGCGGTGGATATCACCGCCGGAACGATGACCGTGACGCCTCCGCCCGGGTTGTTTGAACCCCTGCCGGATGACGCCCCGGAAAACGCTCCGGAGGCCGGCGTTCCCGCCGACCTGGACGAAGAAGTAGAAGAAAACTAAGCACTATCGCTTCGCATCCGTGCGAGCGCCACGGGGAATGGTCGTCTGGAGTTACTCCAGGCGGCCATTTCTGTTCCGGCGCACGGGATGCCCGCCAACAAACTAGGGTCAAACCGTGCGTATAGACATCGTGACGATCTTCCCCGAGTTCTTTTCCGTGCTCGACGTTTCCCTCGTCGGCAAGGCACGGCAGTCGGGACTTATCGAACTGAGCGTGCACGACCTGCGCGACTCCACCCACGACCGGCACCGAACAGTGGATGACACGCCGTACGGCGGGGGCGCGGGCATGGTGATGAAACCCGAGCCGTGGGGTGAGGCATTCGACGCTCTGCTGGGCGACGATGCATCCGCCACCACCGTCATTTTTCCGTCGCCCGCCGGTGAGCGCTTCACGCAGGCGACAGCGCGCGAGCTTGCGCTCGCACCGCACCTGGTGTTTGGCTGCGGCCGCTACGAGGGGATCGACCAGCGGGTGATCGACCACACCCGTACCCGCGCCACCGTGCGCGAGATCAGCCTGGGTGACTACGTGTTGAACGGGGGAGAGGTCGCCGCCATGGCGATGATCGAGGCCATTGGCCGCCTCGTGCCCGGTATGGTCGGCAACCCGGAAAGCCTCACCGAGGAGAGCCACGAGGACGGGCTTCTCGAGTATCCGAGCTACACCAAGCCCTCGTCGTGGCGCGAGCTCGATGTGCCGCCCGTTCTGCTCAGCGGCAACCACGGCGCCATCGCGCGCTGGCGCCACGAGCAGCAGGTTGAGCGCACCAAGCGCGTGCGCCCCGACCTGCTGGCCGACTGACCCGGCCGGCCGGCGCTGAGGCCAGCGGGAGTGGTCTCTAGCTGCGAGCGGTGAGGACGAGTGGGCCGTCGTCGGTGATTGCGACCGTGTGCTCTACGTGAGCGGCTCGCGAGCCGTCCGCGCTGCGGAGCGTCCAGCCGTCCTTGTCCGTGTAGATCTTGTTGGTGCCGAGCATAAACCAGGGCTCGATAGCGAAGACCAGGCCGGCCCGGAGCGGCAGGCCGCGGCCCGCCCTGCCGTCATTGGGCACGTGTGGATCCCCGTGCATGGTGCGGCCAACGCCGTGGCCGCCAAAGTCGGTGTTCACGCTGAGGCCCGCCCCGTGCGCGACGGAACCTATGGCAGCGGATACGTCACCCATCCGGCCGCCAGCCACCGCGGCAGCGATCCCCGCCTCCAGGGCGAACTCGGTGACCTCGATCAGGCGCAGGTCCTCCTCGCGCGGGGTGCCGACGATCATTGTGAGAGCGGAATCGGCGACCCAGCCGTTCACCGACGCCGCAAAGTCGAGGCTGATGATGTCGCCATCGCGCAGGCGATAGTCGTGCGGGAGGCCGTGCAGGGCGGCATCGTTCACCGACGTGCAGATGGTCTTGCCGAAGGGCGATGCCCCGAACGACGGGTGGTAGTCGATGTAGCAGCTTTCGGCGCCGCGCGAGCGGATCATGTCGTGCGCGATCTTGTCCAGGGACAGCAGGTTCACTCCGACAGCTGCCGCGGCTGAGGTGGCTTCCAGCACGCTGGCGACGAAGGAACCAGCCGCCCGCATCTCCTCGATCTCGGCCGGGGTGCGCAGCTCGATCATGCGTTGGCCGGAAGCTGGGTGTTGTCGCGCAGATAGTCCCGCGCGACGTCCCGGGCCTTCTGGATAAAACGCTCGTCGCCGTTTTTCTCAATCAGGAATGCGCGCTTGAGCATCGCGTCCTCGATCTCGACGACCACCTCGAGGTTGAACACCAGTTCCTCGTCGGGGACAACGTTGTATTTCTCGCCCAGGATGCCGGCGAATGAGCGCGCGAGCACACCGTTGTTACTAAAGTCGGGGTCGAGGAACCGCTCGTTGATGATGTCGCCGAAGCGCAGCGCGCGGAACCCCGGCAGGGTGCGGAAGAGGTGAACGTAGGCGTCGACGCCGGCGTCGAGCACCGACTGCCACTTGTCTGACTCATCGTTCAAAGCCGTGAAGATGGCGTCGGTGAACAGTTCCATGTTGCGGGCGGCCAGCGCGCGCAGCAGCGACTGGATGTTGGGGAAGTACCGGTAAACAACACCAACAGACGAACCGGACCGGGTCGCGACATCGCTGGTGGTGAGACCATCGATGCCGTTTTCGTCAATCAGGGCGGCCGCGGCGTCGAGCAGCAGCGCGATGCGCGCTGTGCTGCGCTGCTGCACCGGCTCAGTCCGGACGAGCGCCTGGATGGAGGGAAGTTCCGTCTGGTCGTTCATGTGTGAAATGTGTCTTCCGTTTGCTCAGTGTTGCTTCAGCGAAGATACCCTTAAGCAATGTTCTATCGCCGGATCCTCTACCTTGGCCAGTTCGTCGCCGCAATCGTGCTGCCCACGTGGGTGTTGATCGGACGAGGCTTGCTCGACAACGATATCGGGTGGGAATTTCTCGTCTTCCTGGTGGCGGCGCCATTTCTTTCGATCGGGATGCTCGCTGTGGCAGCCCTTACGTTTGCGCGTCGTTCTGTTCGATCAACCCGCACCGTTTCGTGGCTCGACGCTGGCCTGCTCACTGCGTGGTACCTCGCCATAATCGCGTACGGACTGTGGGCGTCCACCACGCTGGCCATCGTCGTCTTGGTCCTGGCAGTTGGAGCGTTCTGGCTCGCCATCTGGCAGTTCGTCCGGGAGACCCGGGCGCGGTGGCGTGGCCTCGTTGCGGGCTTCGAAGAAGCCGCCCAGGCCCAGAACGACGGCGCGAAGAACGGCCCTCCGCCACGGGTGATCGTTGTGACATCCGACGAGGACCCACCGCGGGGCTGAATTCGCCGCGTGCTCACCGGGGTGCGGTCGCGCTCGGCGCGGGATTGTGGCAGAATTACCCCTCGCGCCATGTTTGAGTTCTGCCACAGGGGAACCAGCAACAATTTCGGCGCACTCCAACATTCTTATCACCCAAACCGTGATCGACCTGTGGCGGTTACAGGAAGCGAATCATCATGAGCCACCTCCTCGACGGCGTCGACGCAGCATCGCTGCGTACCGACGTCCCCGAATTCCGTGCAGGCGACACCGTCAAGGTGCACGTAAACATCATTGAAGGTACGCGTTCGCGTATCCAGGTCTTCCAGGGTGTTGTCATTGGCCGCCAGGGCGACAGCGTCCGCGAAACCTTCACGGTTCGTAAGGTCAGCTTCCAGGTCGGCGTAGAGCGTACCTTCCCGGTGCACTCCCCGGTCATCGACCACATCGAGGTTGTCACCCGCGGTGACGTTCGTCGCGCCAAGCTTTACTACCTCCGCAACCTTCGCGGCAAGAAGGCGAAGATCAAGGAAAAGCGCTAACTTTTCGCCCGTTGAATTTCACCTGAGCTCCCTGCATTTACACTTGCAGGGAGCTCAGGGGTTTAATGACAAGCAATACTGACGAGGCGCCAGCAGCCCTCGAGGACGACGGCGGCAAGCGCTCGCGGGGAGTAAAACTCTTCCTCCGCGACATCCTGCTGATCCTTCTTGCGGCGCTTCTCATCTCTTTCCTCATCAAGACGTTCCTGATCCGCTCGTTCTTCATCCCGTCGGAATCGATGGAAGACACGCTGATGGTGAACGACCGCATCATCGTGAACCAGCTCACTCCGGAGCTGATGCCCCTCGAGCACGGCGATGTTGTCGTGTTCAAGGATCCGGGCGGATGGCTGGAGAACCAGCCCGACGCTCCCGAGGTCTCGCCCTTCCAGCACACGGTCGATACCGTGCTGACCTTCATCGGTCTCAGTGCGGCCGACAGCAACGACCACCTCGTAAAGCGGGTCATCGGTATGCCCGGCGACCACGTTGTGTGCTGCAACGCGCTCGGTCAGCTGACCGTGAACGGTATCCCTCTCAACGAGCCGTATATCGTTAAGGACGCGGGCGAGACAAACGCGACGCCCGAGGTGTTCGACGTGACGGTGCCCAAGGACTCCCTCTGGGTGATGGGTGACAACCGCTATCACTCCGCCGACTCGGCCTACAACCACGTGGAGAAGCCCGGTCACGAATTCGTGCCGTATTCTGACGTGGTCGGTCGCGCGATCGTCATCAGCTGGCCCATCAGTAGATGGAGCTGGCTGGACAACTACCCCACCGTGTTTAGCGGTGTGGAGGACGAGAAGAAGTAACCGTGCCTGAGCTGCAATCCCCTTCCGCCGGACGCAGCAAAAGCTCGACGTTTCGATTCTTTCGCGACCTGCTGCTGATTCTGCTCGCGGCAATCCTCATTTCGTTCCTGGTCAAAACGTTCCTGTTTCGTTCGTTCTACATCCCGTCCGGCTCGATGATGAACACACTCCAGGTCAACGACCGCATCATCGTCAATGAACTGGTGCCCAACGTGGTTGGTCTCCAGCGCGGGGACGTTGTGGTCTTCCAGGATCCAGGCGGGTGGCTGCCCGCCTCACCGCAGGCTCCCAGCAACCCCATCGCGGAGGGGCTCAAATCGGTTCTTATCTTCGTGGGACTGCGCGAACAAGACGGCAATGAACATCTCATCAAGCGGGTGATCGGGATGCCGGGGGACCATGTTGTGTGCTGTGACGACTTCGGGCATCTGTCCGTCAACGGTGTGACGATCGATGAGCCGTACGTCAACCTGCCAGAGGGCATCACCCGGGTCTCGGGGGATGACTTCGACATCTACGTGCCGGCGGATTCGCTGTGGGTGATGGGGGATAACCGCTACAACTCCAAGGACTCGCGCTACAACCGCGACACCCCCAGCGACGGATTTGTGCCCTACAAGGATGTGGTGGGCCGCGCCATCGTTGTCAGCTGGCCCTTCGACCGCTGGACCTGGCTCGACGACTATTCTGTTGCGTTCAAGGACGTCAAGAACGAGGCAGTACGAGAATGATGATGGCGGTGACCGATCCCACGCTGGAGGTCGAGACGGAACTGCACGCCGCCGGCGCCCGCTACGTCATCGGGTGCGACGAGGTGGGCCGCGGCGCAATTGCCGGGCCGGTCGCGGTCGGCCTGGCCGTCGTTGACAGGGGCGTGGGCAGTCAGCCGGAAGGGCTTCGCGACTCGAAGATGCTGAGCGAGAAGCGACGCGAAGCACTGGCACCACTGGCCGCCGGCTGGGCGCTCTACAGCGCGGTTGGGCTCGCGAGCGCCGACGAAGTCGACCGTATTGGCATCATCGCGTCGCTCGCCCTCGCCGGCAAGCGCGCGCTGGTGCAGCTGCACACGGCCGGTGTCGCGGTCATGGACAGTGTCATCCTGCTCGACGGCTCGCACGACTGGTTGTCACCGTCCCTGACCACGCCGTTGCGGGTTCAGACCCGGGTCAAGGCTGACCGCGATTGCGCGTCTGTGGCCGCGGCATCCGTCATCTCAAAAGTCCACCGTGACCGTCTGATGATCGATGCAGATGATGTTCACCCGGGCTACGGGTGGGTGGGCAACAAGGGCTACGGCTCTGCGGCGCACTTCGAAGCAATCGGCCGGCTGGGACCGTCTGCGATGCATCGCCACACCTGGTTGCACGCTCCCGCCGCTGAACTGACCAGCGCCGAGTAAAACGCTTAGACTGGGCGGAGCATGGAAGAAGACGAGTTCGAAGACTACGACCGCGAGGTCGAGCTGGCCCTGTACCGGGAGTACCGCGATGTTGTGTCGCAGTTCCGCTATGTCGTCGAGACCGAACGACGGTTCTACCTCGCCAACGAGGTCACCCTCGTTCGGCAGGACACGGAGCACGACTTCTACTTCGAGCTGACAATGAACGATGTGTGGGTTTGGGACGTCTATCGCTCCGACCGCTTTGTGAAGTCCGTTCGAGTACTGACGTTCAAGGACGTCAATGTCGAAGAGCTCAGCGCTAAGGAACTAGAGCTGCCCAAGGAACTCGCGCTCGACGAGTAGCGTTGCCCTCCGGCCCGGTCATTTCGGGTCTGGCCGTGTGTGCGCACGGCAAATGCGCGGAGTTTGCTGTGAACGCGCGCAAGCCGTCCTGATGGGTTTCTGAAATACGCCCACACAGGCGTTAGATGTGTTTATGTCGCAAACCGTCGCAGACCAGCTCATTGAACAACTCGTTGGTGCCGGTGTGCGCCACATCTACGGGATCGTCGGCGACAGTCTGAACCCCATCGTCGACGCGGTTCGCCGGACGGGTGGCTCGGCCAAGGGCGGTATCGACTGGATCCACGTTCGCAACGAGGAAGCGGCGGCCTTTGCTGCGGGCGCTGAGGCGCAGCTGACCGGTCAGCTGGCCGTGTGCGCGGGAAGTTGCGGACCCGGGAACCTGCACCTCATCAACGGTCTGTTCGACGCGCATCGCTCGGGCGCTCCGGTGCTGGCAATCGCCAGTCACCTCACCACCGAGCAAATCGGCAGCGGGTTCTTTCAGGAGACCCACCCCGACCGCCTGTTCGTCGAGTGCTCGAACTACTGCGAGATGATCTCGTCGCCCGCCCAGGCACCGCACGTGGTGAACTCCGCGCTTCGCCACGCCGTGGGGCTGAGCGGCGTCGCCGTTGTGACAATCCCGGGCGACCTTGCCGAGAAAGAGGCGGAGGGTCATGCGCCGCTGTTTGTGGTGCCGGCTCGCCCCACGGTGGTCCCGGCGCCCGGCGATGTGCAGGCGCTGGCGTCCGCGATCAACAAGGCAAAGACGGTGGCCATTTTCGCGGGTGCGGGTGTGGAGGGTGCGCACGATGAGGTCATCGCGTTCGCTGACCTCATCGGGGCACCCGTCGGTCACTCCATGCGCGGCAAACAGTGGATCCAGTACGACAACCCCTTCGATGTGGGGATGACGGGACTGCTGGGTTATGGGGCGGCCCACGCCGGCATCCACGATGCGGACCTGCTGATCCTGCTTGGCACCGACTTCCCGTACTCGCAGTTCCTGCCCGACGCGGGCAAGGTGCTTATCGCCCAGGTCGACTCGGACCCGTCCCACCTGGGACGCCGGGCGGACGTGGCGCTGCCCGTTCACGGTGGTGTGATTCCGACGCTGGCAGCCCTGACGGCGCTGGTGGAGCGGAAGTCCGACCGCAGGTTCCTCGACAAGACCTTGGAGAAGCACCACAAACTTCTGGGATCGGTCGTCGGCAAGTACACCAACGTCGACACCATCAAGCCGATACACCCGGAGTTCGCGGCATCCGCCCTCGATGATGCCCTGTCAGACAACGCCATCATTACCGCGGACACCGGCATGGGCAACGTGTGGCAGGCGCGGTACGTCACGCCCAACGGGCGCCGCCGCTTGCTGGGGTCGTACCTGCACGGTTCGATGGCAAACGCCCTTCCGCAGGCGATTGGTGCACAGACCGCGTACCCCGATCGCCAGGTGGTGTCGCTTTCCGGCGATGGCGGGCTGTCGATGCTGATGGGAGAGATGATCACGGTGGTGGCCCAGAAGCTGCCGGTGAAAATCGTGGTGTTCAACAACTCGACGCTCGGCCTGGTCAAACTGGAAATGTTTGTTGATGGCTACCCGGATTTCGGGGTGGACGTGCCCGCGGTCGACTATGCGGCTGTCGCTACCGCGCTCGGCTTCTTCGCGATCCGGGTGGAGGACCCGAAGGAACTCGCCGGCGCCCTGGCGAGCGCGTTCGAGCACAATGGGCCCGCTCTGGTCGACATTGTGACCGACCCGCTCGCGCTGTCGCTTCCGCCCACCATCACCGGCGCGCAGGTCAAGGGCTTCGCGCTGGCGCTGTCGAAGGTCGTGCTCAACGGCGGTGTAGGCGAGGCGGTGCAGATGGCGCGGTCCAATATCCGCCACGTACCCGGCCTCTAGCCCTCTCCACAACTGGCGGTCGGGTCGGCGTTATCCACCGGTCTGCGTGCAGACGCCTGTCTGCGCAGCGGGCGGACCAATCTCGTCTGCATGGCAAAGAAGGACGAGCTGGGCCGGCGCGGGGAGGACCTCGCAGCGGTTTACCTGGAAGCTCAGGGACTTACCGTGGTCGAACGGAACTGGCGGTGCGCACAGGGCGAGATCGATCTTGTTGTTTTCGATGAGATCGAGGACGAGTGGGTATTTGTTGAGGTCAAGACGCGCTCCGGTGTTCGATACGGCCACCCGCTGGAGGCGGTGACGCGGGAGAAGCTCGCGCGGCTGCGCCGCCTCGCCCTCGCGTGGTGTGCGGAGCACCCGGGGAGTCACAACCGGGTGCGGATCGACGTGGTCGCGATTATCGCGCCGCGGACAGGGGTCGTGGAAATCGAGCACCTGGAGCGGGTGTTCTGATGGCCGTCGCACGCACTCATTCGGTGTCCATGCTCGGACTGCGGGGCGCGATCGTCGAGATCGAAGCGGATATCTCGAGCAACCTGCCGTTTTTTGTGCTGATTGGACTGCCCGACACCGCACTGAACGAGGCGAAAGACCGGGTGCGGTCGGCAGCGACCAATTCGGGGTGCGACCTCCCGCACCGCAAGATCACGGTAAACATGTCGCCCGCGGCGCTCCCCAAGCACGGGTCGGGGTTTGACCTCGGGATAGCGGTCGCGGCGCTCGCCGCTGCCGGGACAATTAGCGCGTCGTCGGTGGATGAGGTCGTCCATCTGGGCGAACTGGGCCTGGACGGGCGACTGCGCCCCATTCCCGGGGTCCTGCCCGCCGTGTTAGCGGCCTCTCGCGCCGGGTTCCGGACGGTGATGGTGCCGACGGGTAACGCGGAGGAGGCCGCGCTGGTTCCGGGAATCCGGGTGGTCGCGATGGCATCGCTTCGGGATGCCGCCATCTGGCACGGTGCCGGATTCGCACCCGTTGCCGTCGAGGCGATCCCCGCGGCCCAGCCACCGTCGAACCCCGACCCCGGTGGCGATCTAGCCGACGTGATCGGCAACGAAGACGCCGTCGATGCGATGACGGTTGCTGCGGCGGGTGGGCACCACGTGTTTCTGCTCGGTCCGCCTGGGGCGGGTAAAACGATGCTCGCTGAGCGATTGCCCGGGCTGCTGCCGGACCTGGACGACCGCGCGGCTCTGGAGGTGAGTTCCATCCGCTCCCTGGCCGGGCTGCCGGTGGGTCGGTCGCTCGCCTCCCGTCCGCCACTCGAAAGCCCACACCACACGGCGAGTGCGGCAGCGATGGTGGGTGGCGGAAGCAGCGTCATCCGACCGGGGGCCGCCGCCCGGGCATCACACGGTGTGTTGTTCCTCGACGAGGCACCGGAGTTCTCTGCCGCCGTGCTCGACGCCTTGCGCCAGCCGTTGGAGGCGGGCTTCATCAGCATCCACCGCGCAAATGCGATTGCGCAGTTCCCCGCGTCGTTCCAGCTGGTACTCGCGGCGAACCCGTGCCCGTGCGGCCAGTTTGGTGCCCGTGACTCGGATTGCACCTGCGCGCCCTTTGCCCGCAGGCGGTACCTCGCCCGCCTGTCCGGTCCATTGCTCGACCGCATTGACATCCAGCTCCGGGTCCAGCGGATCACCTCCGCGCAATTGAGACTGTCGGATGGGATGCCGCGGGTGACATCGCGGTCGGCGCGCGACCGAGTCGTGGCTGCGCGGGCCGCTGCGCGCGAGCGGCTGGAGGACACCCCGTGGACGCTCAACTCGCAGGTCCCAGGGCCGTGGTTGCGCGGACAGCGGGCCCGGCTACCGCTGCACACCACCGCGTCGATCGACCGTGCCCTCGAGCGCGGCGGTATCACCATGCGCGGGTACGACCGCATCCTGCGGGTCGGCTGGACCCTGGCTGATCTGGAGGGCGCACCCGTGCCCACGCCCGACCACATTGGTCGAGCACTCTTCCTGAGGAAGGCGATTTCGTCATGACGATGTTTGGTTTACCCGAGTCGGATGTGGCCACTCTCACCCGCGCTGTTGCCGGTGCAGAACTCGACCGGAATGGCATCAGGGAACGATTCGCGCGCGCTGCCTGGACGGGAATCGCGGAGCCGGGCGACGGTGTCGCTGGCACCCTCGTTGGGGCGCTGGGCGCGGATGCTGCACTGGACGGGTTTGTGTCCGGCTGGAATGCTCCGCGATTCGCTGGCGAACTGGCTGACGCGGGGGAGGACGGCGCAGATGCTGCCGCCGAGCTCTCGGAGCTGGATGCCCCCGGCCCAGAGCGGGTGGCACTGGAGCGGTCCATCGCGCGGGCCCTGGAGCGCTGGCGACCGCGCTTGTCAGGATCTCAGTCACTGACGGCGCTGCGCCAGGCGTCGCGGTATGGCGCCCGACTGCTGACGCCCGATGATGAAGGCTGGCCACAGGGGGTCAACGATCTGCAACACCACGCCCCGATCGCGCTGTGGTGCAGGGGGATCAGTGATGCGCTGGCCGCGCTGGACTCCTCCATTGCCCTCGTGGGTGCTCGGGCGGTCACTGGTTACGGGGAGCATGTCACCATGGAGGCCTCCGCCGGTCTGGTGGACCGCGGGTACACGATCGTGTCGGGCGCCGCGTATGGCGTCGACGGAATGGCGCACCGGGCCGCGCTCGCCAGCAACGGGCTGACAGTGGCCTTTCTTGCGGGCGGTGTCGATCGCTTTTATCCCGCGGGTCATGATGCGTTGCTCGGCCAGATCGTGGAGCGAGGGGCGGTGCTGTCGGAACTGCCCTGCGGGGAACCGCCCACAAAGTGGAGGTTTTTACAGAGAAACCGCCTAATTTCGGCAGCGAGCCTCGCAACGGTGGTGCTCGAGGCCGGCTGGCGGTCGGGCTCGCTCAACACCGCCGGACACGCCGGAGCTCTGGGACGTCCGCTCGGCGCGGTGCCGGGCCCGGTGACGTCTCCGGCTTCAGCGGGATGCCACCGGTTGATCAGGGAGTTCGACGCCGTTCTGGTCACCAACGCCGACGAGATGGCCGAGCTCGCTCCGTTGGTCCCGGCCAGCACCCCTGCCGAGCACACACCCGACCGGGCCCGACAGGCGTCAGCGGAGGTGCGTGTGCTCGACGCGGTGAGCTCGCGCTCGCCGCGGGATACCGCCAATATTGCGGCGCGAGCCGGGGTGTCCGTCGCGGTGGCGCAGTCCATACTCGGGCCGCTCGAGTTGGACGGTGTGGTAACGGAGCGCGACCGCGGGTGGGTCAAGCGTGCCCGCTGAACCCGTCGCCGGTCCGCTTACGAGGTGCGACGGAGCGTTATGCGAATGTCACAAGCAAAGTGGGACGCGGATGACACACTGAAACACATGCGCTCTGTACTGCTTCCCGCCCTTGTCCTCATTGTCGCCCTGTCCGGTTGTGCAACCGCAGCCTCCACGCCGACATCGGCAGAGAGCCCCGCAGCGACGGTGCCAACGGTGACGCCGGTGGAAACAACTCCCACTCCGACCGCGGTCCCAACGCCCACCGAGACGCCGACGGAAACCCCTACCGCTGCGCCCGCGACGCTCAAGTCGCTCATCGCCGCGGTCAAGAAGGCGGGCTTCACGTGTAAGAAGTTCGATCAGGACGACGCTGTGCAGGGCACGGAGGCATCCGGCTTCTGTTCCGGCTCGCAGGTCGGTATCTCGCTGTTCGCCGACAAGGCCAGAGTGGATGCGGTGTTGAAGCTCAACGAGGACTCGATCGAACCAGGGGCCTTCGTAGTCGGGCCCAACTTCTTGATCAGTGCACCGGAGACCGACACGGCGGACACCCTGAAGGCGATCAGGAAGGTCACCGGCGGCGAGCTCTGGCCCACCAACTCGCCTATCTTCGACTAGCGTGATCCGCCGATCCGCCGACGAGTGGGTTGACTAAGCGCCGAGCTGATCGCGATATACGGCCGCTACCCGCCGCAGATACTCGGTAATGGCCGCCTGCTCCGCCGGGATGAAGTCGTCCAGCGCGCTGTCGACACCGCGGATCAGCGGCAGGATGCGGTCCATGGCCTGGACGATGGACGCGGGCTCGGGAACAACCACCACCGCTCGCCGGTCGGTCGGGTGGGGCTCTCGTCTCACGTGTCCCGCGGACGTCAGCCGGTCAACGATCACAGTTGCAGCGGCCGTGGTTACCCCCAACCGGCGAGCGATCTCCGTGGGGCTCAGCGATCCGCTCATCACGAGGTGCTGCATTGCCTCAAAGTCGCGACGGTTTACCGACAGGGCGGCGCTGACATCAACCTCAAATTCGGCGGTGAGCTGAAGGATCTCGCGGAAAAGCGCGCTCGCCTCGTGCACGTCGACGCGCGGCGTGGGCTCGGGTTTGTCAGGCGTTGTCACAACACAATCTTACGAAGAATTACCTTCATATTCTGATTGTCAAAACGATTAGCGTCAGGCGAAAACAACGCTGGCCGCCGGTCGCACCCTCGCCGTAGTCTGGCGTGGTGATTCAACTCGGGCAGTACCCACCGGCGACGCACGTAATTGCGCATATCAGTGACACTCACTTCCTGAGCGGTGGTGAACCGCTGTACGGCGCGATCACCACAGAGATAAATCTCACGCGCGCTCTCGCGCAGCTCGAACAGTCCGGAGTCAAGCCGGAGGCGATCGTCTTTACTGGCGACCTCGCGGACCTGGGAGAGCCCGACGCATACGTACGCCTTCGGTCGATCGTCGAACCGGTCGCCGAGCGGCTGGGCGCCGAAGTGATCTGGGTCATGGGAAACCATGATGAACGACTGCAGTATTCGAGCCTGCTCTTCGATGTTCCCGGCAGCGAAGCACCCCAGGACCGCGTGTATGACCTGAACGGGCTGAGAATCATCTCGCTCGACACCACCGTTCCCGGGTACCACCATGGCGAGCTGACCGACGCGCAGTTGGGGTGGCTGGCTGACGTCCTCGCGACTGCAGCACCGCACGGCACATTGATCGCCGTGCATCACCCGCCCGTTCCCACGCCTCTTTTGTGGGCGATGGAGATGCTTGAACTGCACGGGCAGGATCGACTTGCTGACGTCGTTCGCGACACCGACGTCCGCGGCATCCTGGGCGGGCATTTGCACTATTCCACCCACGCGACATTCGCGGGTATCCCCGTGTCTGTTGCCGCGGCGACCTGTTACACCCTCGACCTCACAGCGAAGGACCGCCTGTTGTCAGGCGTAGACGGTGGGCAGGCTTTCAACCTCGTCCATCTCTACGAGGACACGGTGGTGCACTCCGTCGTCCCAATCCAGGACTCACTCGAGATCACCGGGGTGCCCGCAGAGCATCGGGCCCGCATCGAAGCGATGACCTTTGATGAGCGGCTGGAAATGTTTTCCAACAAGCGGTCATCGTTCAACCTTGGCGAGACGCCGGACTAACCACTCAGCGGGGTTGGTGCGCTCGCTCGCCCTGCGCCGCCAGATCCGCCGTCTCGATGATTCGCCGTTGCCGGGTGGGAGCTGTCTTCGCGACCGCGATCCACTCGAGGATGCTGCGTCGAACCGACCGGGGAAACGATTCGAAGTTCGTTTGCGCACCCGGTCGGTTGTCAAACGCGTCCAGCAGGTCGGGCGGTGATATGAGATCTTCGACCTGGTCAAGCAGGGTCCAGCTTCCGTCCTCAATCGCGGCGTCGATAATGGCCTGTCCAGCCGGGTGCATTTGGCCCGCGGCTGTCAGGCGTTCGATCCGCAGCTTGTTTGGCCGTGCCCAGCCCGACCGGGCGCGGCGCGGTGTGAACCAGAGCATCGTACGTTCATCATCCAGTCGGGCGCCGCGCGAATCCACCCAGCCGAAGCACAGGGCCTGCTCCACCATTGCTTCGTAGGTCATCGCCGGCCTGCCAGTGTCACGCCTCCACGACACAACAAAAATCCCCGGTGAGTCAGAGTGGTGAGCTTCGAGCCAGGACCGCCACTCACCCGTCGTTTCGAAATGCTCACGTGGAGCGTCATCCGGGAACGCCATGTCGAAACTTTAGTCGAGTGAGGCGCGACCTTCGAGGGTCAATCCGCTCGCACGCAAACCGCGGTGTGTTGCTTCCAGCGACTCAAGCAGGCGCTGGCGTGTCCCGCGCAAGTGTTCGAGAACCGCGAGTTCCGCAGCGTCGGCGTCACGCGCGCCGAGCGCGTCGGCGATCGCGGCGTGCTCCAGCCGCGCGGCCTCCCGGGACTGCGGCGACCGAATCTCCATCCACCGCGTCCGGTAGAGCAGCGTGAGAACCCCCTCGAGCGCGGTCGCAAGAAATGTGTTGCCGGCAAGGGCGGCCAGCTCACGGTGAAAACTCGTGCCGGTGCCGGGATCAATCTCGGCTTCCGTGTCGGTAGCCAGCGCGTCCACCAGGTGAGGGATCGCCGCGAGATCGTCGTCCGAGGCGCGCTCGGTGACGAGTCTCACGATTGCCGTCTCCAGGATTTCGCGATATTCGGCCAGGGTGGTCAGTTCGTCGAGGTCAATGGGAGCGACCGTCCACCCCTTGGCATCGCGCCGCACCAACCCTTCCGCCTCAAGGCGCATGAGCGCTGCACGGATCGGAGTTCGTGAGGCGCCAAACAGCGGTTCCAGGCCACGCTCACTCAGCCGTTGTCCGGGCGCGAGCTCCAGCGACAGCACCGCCTCGCGGAGACGAACGTGAAGAGAAAGATCGTTCATGGACGCCTCCCGTGTCTGGTATACCAGTATGGTATCCCGCAGCGCGGGCAGAGGAAAGAGCTGATCGTGAACCAGTCCACCGCCCGCGAGTCCGTGCCCGGCGCAGCGTGGCTGATGCTCGCCCTCGGAGTTCTGGCGCAGGCGGCCGGAACGGTGCTCGTGAGCACGCCTGCTTTCCTCATCCCGCTGTTACACACTGAGCGAGGTCTTCCGCTGGCCGCCGCCGGGCTCATTGCTGCTGCGCCCACGTTCGGTATGGTTCTGACCCTGGTGGCATGGGGAGCGCTGGCCGACCGGATTGGCGAGCGCTGGGTCATCACTTCGGGTACCGCGATCGCCGCAGTCGCCGCATTGGCAGCATCGCAGGTTGCGGGCAGCTACATCGCGCTTGGATTGTGGCTGGTAGTTGCCGGAATGGCGACGGCCAGCGCCAACGCGGCCAGCGGTCGGCTCGTCGTTGGCTGGTTTCCCAAGCACCGCCGTGGCCTGGCAATGGGAATTCGGCAGATGTCGCAACCCCTCGGGGTGGCGGTGGCGGCCGTCACCATCCCGGGTCTGGCTTCCGCCGGGGGGATCGGTGCCGCACTGATGGCCTCGGTGCTGGCCTGCGGACTGCTCGCGGTGGCCTGCGCCATCTTCCTCCGCGACCCGAAACGCCCAGCGAGGTCGACGAGCGCGGTGACCGGTCACAACCCGTACGTCGGCTCGAGTTTGCTGTGGCGTATCCACGCGGTTTCGGTGCTGCTTGTTGTACCGCAGTTCACCCTGTCAACCTTTGGGCTGGTCTGGCTCATTACAGATCACGGACTGCCTGCCACGCTGGCGGGCCTGGTGATCGGCGTCTCCCAGTTCGTGGGAGCTCTGGGTCGAATCGGGGTGGGCATCCTCAGCGATCGGGTGGGTAGCCGATTGCGACCGTTGCGCTGGGTCTCGCTCGCAGCGGTCGGGGCCATGGGTGTGCTTGCACTGTTCGACTGGCTCGATTCCCCGGTTGCGGTGGTGGTGCTGGTGATCGCTACAACAATCTCCGTGGCCGACAACGGGTTGGCATTCACGGCCGTCGCCGAGATCGCGGGCCCGCGGTGGTCGGGACGGGCGATGGGAGCGCAGAACACGGGCCAGTTCATCGGCGCGGCCGCCGTGGGGCCGGTGGCCGGTGCGTTGATCGGAATCGCGGGCTACCCGGTCACGTTCCTTGTCGCGGCACTCAGCGCGCTGGTGGCGGTTCCGCTCGTTCCGCACCCCTCTGCGCAAACAGCAGCCGAATCGCGTCACGAGAGTGGCGCGCACGATGCTGCCGGTCCCGTTGCCGGGGGGATGTTGCCGGGGGTTATGCCGACCGGCAAGCCTGCGGACGAACCGCGGTCACCTGAACGACGATAGGAACGTGGACCTGCAATCGGCGATAGACGACTTTGTGGTCTACCTGTCTGCCGAGCGAGGCTTCAGCGAACACACCATTCGCTCGTACCGCTCCGATCTGGTTGCGCTGACCGAATTCGCCGGACAGCGCGGCACAACCTCCGCGGGCACCGTCGACCTCGAGTTGCTGCGCGATTGGCTGTGG
>Ga0247729_10000429_pt1 | contig 17687 bp, 12 predicted proteins | sample UWRJL133311R2_FD_180958 | JGI IMG/M metagenome (GOLD analysis project Ga0247729, IMG submission 180958) | Plant litter microbial communities from Arlington Agricultural Research Station in Wisconsin, United States - UWRJ-L133-311R-2 | ecosystem: Environmental > Terrestrial > Plant litter >... | reverse complement strand
TAGTGCCGCCGGTGGGATAAACGACCTGTTGCAAGGCTCCACGACTGGCGTGTTCAAAGCTGGTGCCCCGGTGAGCGGCCAGGTCCAGGGGCGGGGCGGCTGGATCGGCTCCTAGCGTATTGATGCGCTCATCCCACAGTAAGGCGGAAACGATATCGGCTGTAACAATTATATCGTCACTTGTCAATGAAGACGCCCCATTATAATAGCCCCAGTAGTCCAGGGCCAGACTATTGCGGGCGGGCATATCGCCTTCTCGGTAGCGGAAACGATAAGGGGGAAGAAGGGTCGCGCCGTTATGCTCCTGCACTTGGTCGAGGCGCAGCCGGGGGCCGCTGGGATCAGCAGCGCCCGGGAAGAAGGAATGCCCGAGTGTGAAGGAGCGTATGCTCCGCCGGCCAGCCGTAGAAAGCGAAAATAGCCGTACCCGTTCCAACACGTGGCTGGTGGCCTGCCGCGTAAAGACTACCCGCGCGCCCCGCGTACTGATAGAATCAAGATACTGAACATAGAGTATTGGCGGGACAGGGGTAATATTATGCCAGCTGTAGGGCTGCGAAGCACAATAGGTATTGAGGGTTCCCAGTTCCCACTCGGGAAAGAGCTTTCCGGTGGTGAGCACGCAGTGACGCGGCTCGTGGTAAGCAAACCGGGAGTAGTGCAGGCGGATGGTATCGGTGTTGCCCGCGGAAATAACGCGCGTCAGGTGCCAGGCAGAAGTGTGTTCACTAATACTGCCGTAGTTAACCGCCCTGGGCTTGGTCGTTTCCATTACCCCAAACTGATACCGGACCCCGGTTTCCGCCGTAATCTGGAATAAAGAGTCGCCCATGCGCTCCACCCGCAGGGGTTGGGCGGGTAGCAGCTTGACCGTATTATTCTGAATAGTGAAGCGGCCGCTGTAACCCGCTACGGAAAAAGAGTAGATATCGGGAGCCGTGTCGACGTCCTGATTCACTGCGGCCTTTAAAAAAGCTTGCTCTTGCAGGTGGGGCAATACGCTGGTAGCCGTATAGGGCCCGTAAGCGGTATGCTGGTCATCTGGCAGACCATTGACCTGCCGGCTGATGCTGCCCCCAGCCTGCAAAGACCAGCCCAGCCCAACCAGATCTAGTGGCTGAAATACCTGCAGCCCAGTGTAGGAATAGCCGAGCGCTACTGGCATCGCCAGCGCGCCGCTGGTCAGCTCGACCAGGGGCACGGACATTTGGGCGGCTCCAGTAATCAGGTCCACGTTGCGCTGCTCGTCGAATCGGGCAAAGGGCGCCAGCGTAGGGGACTTGGGCAGGAAAGTAGCCGGCAGCAGGTTGGGGTTGGCCGCGGGCGAACTCTGCTGCGCTATGCTGGGTATATGGCTTAGAAGAAGCCAGCAGAAGCAGAGCAGGAATAGCCCGAAAGACGGGGTGTTGCTGCTTGGTAGGCCCAGCTTAGACAGCCCGGGATAAGGGTATGGGCGAAGACGAGAAAGGAGTGCTGACATAGGAATATATGGAATAGGGGCACCTGCCGCTCACAGCAGGTGTGCTGCCGTAAGCGTATTGTCAGGTTACCAAGTGGCAGGATTTGTGGCGGGTAGCTCCGGGATTTTGATCAGGCGTGCAGGTATGCTATGACAGGAGGACTGTCATGGCTGCGCGCTGTAAAAATTCTTAGGTAGGAGGCTACCGCCTGACCACCCGGCTGAAACCGAGTGGCCAAGTGATATGAGCTGCAACAGGCGGTAATGGGGAGGGGCAGGGTAGATGGTCTCAGCGAGCCAGGGCTGAGTGATTATAGAAGTAAAGAGATGCGTTAAGAATAAGTATGCGTATTATCTAAATAGTGCTATGCTAACTAAATAAGCGGAACTGCTATAGCAGGCAGACACCGCCAATAGATATTGGGTACATTAGGATAGTGGCTAAGCATAAGGCAACAAAAGCTAGAGATAAGGTAAGCTAACCATAGAGTAGCTAGGTTTCCGGGTCAGTAGGAGGTGGTTTCATATTTCGGTTGGTAAATGCTGATGGTTGTAGTGAAGAATAGGTATTTGCATCTTTGCCTAAACCCTATGCAAGTATATTCAAATAAAGAATAATTGTCAAGGCGTGTAAATACTTTTTTTGAATAAATAATTTAATGCACTGGATTCCGGCCAAGCTGCGGCAAATTCGTCAGGACCTCGGGCTCACGCAGCTTAAAGCTGCCGAGGCCAGCGGCTTGTCGCAACGCGACGTGAGTCAGCTGGAAAACGGCCGCAAGGAAGGCATCCCCAAGGAGTACATTCGTTTTTTGCATAGCCGGGGCATCGACCTGAACTGGCTCTTCACCGATCCGGCGGCCGGCCCGTCCGAATCTGGAACTGCGGCGGACTCGCGGAAAGCGTACGCCCTGGCCGAGGACCAGCCCGCGGCGCTGGTGCGCGAAGATTCGGCCGTGGGCTACCATCCCCCCGCCCAGCGGCCGCTGGTCAGCGAGGCTGCCATTCGGATGGTGGACGCCGCGGCCGGCGCGCAGTACCCGCGCCGCCGCCGGGAACCGGCCTTTTTGCAGGACCTGCCCGTGCTGGCGCTGCCGCTGGCCGAGGTGCGGGAGGGCACGTTTCGCTGCTTCCAGGTGGCCGGCGCAGCCATGCGGCCGACGCTGCAGCCCCAGGACTGGGTTATCGGCTGCCTAGTGGCCGCGCCGGAGTCGGGGGAATTATACGTAGTAGTAACTGCCGACTCCCTGGTGGTGACGCGGGTGTTCCCTGACCCAGTCCGGCCCGCCGTACTCCGGCTGCGGCCCGACGCAGCGGAGCAGCCGGAAACGGAGCTACCGCTGGCGGGCGTCAGGGAGCTGTGGCAGGTGCGGGGGCGGCTAAGCTTCCAGCTGGCGGCCCCTGCCGCCGAGCAGAAGCTGGATTCGCTGGCAGCCGGCTACCAAGATCTGCTGGACCGGGTGCAGCGGTTGGAGCGGGGACAATGAGCGCGGCGGCAAAGTGCGGCTTGTCAGCCTCCGCTGACCTCCGCAACCCGCGTCCTGGCCGGAAACAAGTTTCAGTGGACCGCGGAGTGAGCTTATCAACCGGCCGGCACCGGGGCTGGGCAGGCTAGCTGAAATGTTCCTGCAATACCTGCTGCACCTTGGCGGGGTTCAGGGGCTTGGTCAGGAAGCCGGCCACGGGCAGAGTTTGCAGCCGCTGCAGGTCGTGGGGGGCACGGAGGTGGTGAGCATCACGACGACGATAACCTGGCGCTGGGCCAGCGGCAGCTGCTGGTAGGCGTCGAGAAAGTCAAAGCCATTCATCTGCGGCATGTTGATGTCGAGGAAAATCAGGGCCGCTCCGGCATGCGCATCATGCACTGGGCTACGGGATTGAGGTAGACGAAGGTGAGGTCGACAATCTAGCCACTTGAGCCATAGATGGGCTCATACTGAATAATGCCGGTGAGCGAAACGGCGAGCAGGTCGCGAAACAGCTCGTCGGGCGGGGCCAGGGCGCAAGGGCGGCCGTCCGGGAAAAGGAAGAGGGGCCGGCCACCAGCGAAGGTGCTGCTAATAACTGTAATGAGTGGGGTAGCGAGCTGAACGCCCGTCCGCCGCAAAAGAGGCCGGCTCTGCTACTGCTGCCCCCGGGCGGTGGTTTTTCCGGAGCCGGTCAGCGGGTGGGCGTAGTGCCGCGCCGTTGGCTCGGTGGCGGCGTAGCGGGCGGGGAAAAGCCGGCCGGGCCCGCCGTTGCCGGGGCTTTTGGGCGGGAGGCTGCGGCCCCGCCGCATTATTCTTTATCTTTTGGCCCTGATTCTCTCGCTCCCTCTCACAACCCGAATGAGTTCTTTCCACAGTCTGTTTCGCCGCAAAGACATCGGCGCCATCCTCCAGAACCCACCCGCCGACGCGGAGCTGCACGCCCACGGCGGCCTGGAGCGCAACCTTTCCGTGCGCGACCTGACCGCGCTGGGCATTGCCGCCGTCATCGGAGCCGGTATTTTCAGCACCATCGGCAACGCCAGCCACGACGGCGGCCCAGCCGTGTCGCTGCTGTTCGTCTTCACCGCCATTGCCTGCGCGTTTTCGGCCTTGTGCTATGCCCAGTTCGCAGCTACCATTCCCATCAGCGGCTCGGCCTACACCTATGCCTACGCCTCCTTCGGCGAGCTGACGGCCTGGATTATCGGCTGGGCGCTGATTATGGAATACGCCGTGGGCAACATCGTGGTGGCTATTTCCTGGTCCGACTACTTCACCGGCCTGCTCGACGGCATCGGGCTGCACATCCCGATCTGGCTGACGATGGGCACCCAGAGCGCCTATAAGGGCTACAACGAGGTGTTCAGCCTGATGCAGGCGCGCCAGCCCCTGGCCGACGTGAGTCCGGCCACGCTGGAAGCCTACAAGGCCTGGAACGCGGCTCCCACGCTGTTCGGCGACGTGCGCCTGGTCTGCGACCTGCCCGCGTTTCTGATTACGGTGCTCATCACGGCCGTGGTGTACGTGGGCATCAAGGAATCCAAGACGGCCTCCAACCTGCTGGTGCTGCTCAAGCTGATTGTGGTGGGCGTGGTGATTGTGGTGGGCGCGTTCTACGTGAAAACCGGCAACTGGAGCCCCTTTGCCCCCAACGGCGTGGCCGGGGTGCTCAAGGGCGTGTCGGCGGTGTTCTTCGCCTACATCGGCTTCGACGCCATCAGCACCACCGCCGAGGAGTGCAAAAACCCCCAGCGCGACCTGCCCCGGGCCATGATCTACGCCCTCATCATCTGCACCGTGCTCTACGTCATCATCACGCTGGTGCTCACCGGCATGGTGTCGTATAAGGAGCTGGGCGTCGGCGACCCGCTCTCGTTCGTGTTTGAGAAAGTGGGCCTGCCCCAGCTGGCGGGCGTAGTGGCCGTGTCGGCCGTGTTTGCCATGACCTCGGTACTGCTCGTGTTTCAGATCGGGCAGCCCCGCATCTGGATGAGCATGAGCCGCGACGGGCTGCTGCCCCCCATCTTCGGCAAGGTGCACCCCAAGTTCCACACGCCCTCATTCAGCACCATTGTCACGGGCTTTTTCGTGGGCGTGCCGGCGCTGTTTCTGAACATGGACCTGGTTATCGACCTGACCAGCATCGGCACTCTGTTCGCCTTCGCGCTGGTGTGCGGCGGCATCCTGATCCTGGACCCGCACGGTACTTCCGAGGCCCGCTTCAAGGTGCCCTACATCAACGGCAAGTTCCTCGTGCCGTTGATTATGCTGCTGGGCATCGGGCTGCTGTTCGCCTACAACCGGGAGGCGGTAAACGAGATGGGCCGCATTGTAAGCGGCGCGGGCGGCTACGAGGCCTTCCGCCACTACATCCCGATGCTGGTGTTTTTCGGCTTCTGCATCTACCTCACCGTGGCCTCGTTCCGCCGCAACCTGTCGTTGTTGCCCACGCTGGGCTTGCTCACCAACCTCTACCTGATGACCCAGCTGGGCATCAACAACTGGCTGCTGTTTTTCGGCTGGCTGATTATCGGGCTTGCCTTGTACTTCAACTACGGCTACAAGCACAGCAAGCTCAACGCCGGCCTGACGGCCAACAACCGCCCACCGGTGATTCGGTAACGCCGGATTGCCGCGGAAGCAGGCGCCAAAACCCGCCAGCCCCGGCGGGGCGACACCATCGCGCAACGATTGGTGCCGCCCCGCCGGGGCTTTTGCTGTTTCAGGTAGGCCGGGTTTCTACCGCTAGGCTGCCCCGCTGGGGCTGGTACGCGCGTGCAGCGGGCTTCACAGCATCAAAATGACCGTTGCACGTACATGCAGTGGCCTTCTCGGGACCAAAACGGCCGTGGTACGCGCGTGCAATGACCTCAAAGCTAGCGTGGAGCTTCCGGTACGCCCGGGCAACGCCCCCGCAAACCTTATCGTAGGCGCTTAACCAGAACGCAACTAACCACCCCAATCATGGAAGAAGAAAATAAACTCAGCCGCCGCCAAATCATCGGTGGTCTAGGCGCCAGCCTGGCTGTGGCCGCCGTGTCGCCAGTGTTGGCGGCGGAGGCCGCGCCCGCCTGGGCCAGTGCCCCGGCCGACAAGCTGGAGAATCCGGCCAATAAATACCCCCGGCCACCCTTCAAGAGCCAGTCGCAGCCCTGGCCGGGACTGGCGGGCCAGATGGACCCCAAGCCCGACCACGGCGAGAAAAGCTACAAGGGCTCGGGCCGCCTGAAGGGCCGCAAAGCCCTGATAACGGGCGGCGACTCGGGCATGGGCCGCGCCGCCGCCATTGCCTACGCCCGCGAGGGCGCCGACGTAGCCATCAACTACCTGCCCGCCGAGGAGGCCGACGCCAAGGAGGTTATTGCCCTCATCAAAGCCGCCGGGCAGAAGGCCGTGGCCATTCCGGGCGACCTGCGCGACGAGGCCTTCTGCAAGCGCCTCGTGGATGAGGCCGTGAAGCAGCTCGGCGGGCTGGATATCGTGGTTAGCAACGCCGCCCGGCAGCAGCAGCGCCAGTCCATCCTGGACCTGACCACCGAGGATTTCGACGCCACGATGAAAACCAACATCTACGCGCCCTTCTGGATCATCAAGGCGGCGCTGCCGCACCTGCCGCCCGGCGCGTCCATCATCGGCACCACCTCGGAGCAGGCCAACGACCCTTCGCCCAATCTCTACGACTACGCCCAGACTAAGGCCGCTACCACCAGCTTCGTCCGCTCCCTGGCCAAGCAGCTCGCGCCCAAGGGTATCCGCGTCAACGGCGTGGCCCCGGGCCCCATCTGGACGCCGCTCCAGGTCAGCGGCGGCTCGACCCAGGAAAACCTGGTGAAGTTTGGCGAAAAGACGCCGATGGGCCGCCCCGGGCAACCCGTCGAGCTGGCCTCTATCTACGTGCAGCTGGCCGCCAACGACGCCAGCTACGCCACCGGGCAGGTGTACGGCGCCATGGGCGGCGGCGGGCAGCCGTAAGCAGCAGCTCTTTGCCTTATCACCTGGCAGAAAAGCAGGGCGGCGGAAGCGGCCCTGCTTTTTTTGTGTGCTGTCCCCGCGCCCGGCCACGCTAGCACAGCACCGGCACGCCGCTTTCCCGGTACCGGGCCAGCACTTCGGGCGGCGCCTGCGGGTCGGTTATCAGGGTGCCGATGGCGGTGAGCGGGGCAAACTGCAGGTACTTGTCCTGTTCCAGCTTGCTGGAGTCGCAGAGCAGGAATACGTGCCGGGCGGCGGCCATGGCGGCCCGGGTGATGGTAGCTTCCTGCTCACTGTTGGCGCTCAGTCCGCGCTGCACCGACAGGCCATACGTGCCCACGAAGGCTTTATCCACCGCGTAGCGGGCCAGGTAATCGACGGCCGTGGCGCCGTGCATGGCCTGCCGCTCCCGGTCTACTTCGCCGCCCACCACGACCAGCTGCACCGCCGAGCCCGCCAGTTCGCTCAGCACCGGCAGCGAGTTGGTGAGCACCCGGATTTTGAGGTGGCGAATCAGGGCGCACAGCCCGAACGTGGTGCTGCCGCAGTCGAGGTAGATGAAGTCGCCCTCGGTGACGTGGGCGGCGGCCAGCCGGCAGATGTGCTCTTTCTGGGCGAGGTGCAGATCGGCTTTGCGGGCGAAGGCCACCGGGTGCTTGGTCAGGCCCGGCAGCACGGCCCCGCCGTGGGTGCGCACCACCAAGCCCTGGCTAGCCAGCAGGGCCAAATCGCGCCGGATGGTAATCTGGGTGGTGTTCAGGTGCTCGGCTGCGTCGGCCACCGACAGGCTGCGGTGCTGCTCCAGGGCGGCCAGGAGGTAGTGCTTGCGGAGTTGGAAATTCATGGGCGAATGGTAGCTTACCGTATTCAATCACAAACAAACACATTCGAACGCAAACGAACATCAGCCCTAGCATGAACGAACGTATTCGCCTCCGCAACCAAACCGTTTTGTCCGACAACTGGTACACGCTGCGCAAAATCACCTTCGACTACCAAAGAAAAAATGGCACCTGGGAAACCCACTCCCGCGAGGCCTATGACCGGGGCAACGGGGCCACCATCCTGCTGCACAACCCGGCCGCCGATACCGTCATCCTGACCCGGCAGTTTCGCCTGCCCACCTTCGTCAACGGCAACCCGACGGGCCTGCTCATCGAAGCCTGCGCGGGCCTGCTCGACGACGAGCACCCCGACGCGGCCATCGTGCGCGAAACGGAGGAGGAAACCGGCTTCCGCCTCACGGCCGTGCAGAAGGTGATGGAAGCCTACATGAGCCCCGGCTCGGTCACGGAGCGCCTGTTTTTCTACCTGGCCGAGTACTCGGCGGCCACCGAGCGGCGGGCGGGCGGTGGCATTGAGGAGGAAGAAATCGAAGTGCTGGAGCTGCCCCTGGGCGAGGCGCTGGGCATGGTGGCGGCCGGCCAGATTCAGGACGGCAAAACCATCATGCTGCTCCAGCACCTGCGCCTGCAGCAGCTCACGGCCTGATTCAGTACCTGCTTTATTCCCAGTCTTATGCTGATTCTGATTGCCGGCCCCTACCGCAGCGGCACCAACGACGACCCGGCCCGCATGGCGGCCAACCTGCACCGTCTCGAAGAAGCCGCGCTGCCCCTGTTTCGGGCGGGCCACCTGCCCGTCATCGGGGAGTGGCTGGCGCTGCCCCTGCTCCGCCTGGCCGGCTCGGCCCGGCCGGGTGATGCCGCCTACGAGGAAATTCTTTACCCCGCCGCCCACCGCCTGCTGGCCCGCTGCGAGGCGGTACTCCGTCTGCCCGGCGCCTCCGCCGGCGCCGACGAGGACGTCCGGCTCGCCCAGACCCGGGGCTTGCCCGTGTACTATCATCTGGAAGAGGTGCCGGGCTGCCGCTCCGAATCCAGAGGGTAGAGGCCGCCGGGAAAACCGGGCAAATGGCCGCGGCCGAATGGTGGACGTTGCAGTGCGGGGCCTATCTTAGCCGCCGTGTCGAATCCTGGTCCCGCAAACCCGCCCGCTGCCGCGGATGCTACGCTGCTCACCCGCCTGCTGGCCTCCCGCGAGGAGCTACTCGACCTGGGCCTGCGCAACCCGCTGCTGAACTTCCGCCTCTCGCCGGCCCGCGGGGTGTCGGTGGTAGGGGAGGAGTCGGCGGCGGTGTACGAGCTGCTGGTGCGCCAGGGCAAAACCATGTACTTCCGGGGCGTGCCCGAGGCCCGGCCCGCGAAGCCAACCGCCGCCGGCTCAACCCCAGCGGACAACTCTGAGCCGGAAGCCGCCCCAGGTCGGGCGGCTAATCAGGCTGATTCACTGCTGCTTCCCCCGCTGGCGCCGACCGAAGCCGAGCGGCAAGGCCTGCTGCTCGACAACAAGCTGCAAACCGCCGAGCCGGCGGCGAAGCTGGAGGCGCGGCTGCTCAATACCTACTACGCCGCCCGCACCAGCCTGGAAGAACAGGGCGTCAACATCCTCTTCCTCGCCCTGGGCCAGCTCACCTGGTTTGAGGCCGACAGCAGCGAGGAGCCGCGCCAGGCTCCGCTGCTGCTGCTGCCCGTGCTGCTGGAGCGTGGCACCGCCGCCGAGCGGTTTAAGATCCGCCACACCGGGGCCGAAGTGGAAGGCAACCTCTCGTTGCAGGCCAAGCTGCGGGCCGGCTTCGGCATCTCCTTGCTCCTGCCCGAAGCCGACGACGACCTGCGCTCGGCCGAGTACTTCGGGGCCGTGGCGGCCACCGTGGCGGGGCTGCCGCGCTGGCGGGTGCAGCCCGATGCCATTGCCCTGGGCTTCTTCTCCTTCGGTAAGTTCCTGCTCTACCGTGACCTGGACCCGGCCCTCTGGCCCGCCGACGCGCCCCTGCTCGACCACCCCGCCATTGCCGCCCTGCTCGGTCCCGGAACCGGCTTCCGCGACGCCCCGCCCACCGTCGGCGACGACGCCTTTCTCGACACCGACACCCCCGCCCACGAGCTGCACCAGGTGCTGGATGCCGACTCCTCGCAGCTGCTGGCATTGCTGGCCGTGCACGAGGGCCGCAACCTCGTCATTCAGGGCCCGCCCGGCACCGGCAAGTCGCAGACCATTGCCAACCTGCTGGCCGAGGCCATTGGGGCGGGCAAGACGGTGCTGTTCGTGGCCGAGAAGATGGCCGCCCTGGAAGTGGTGAAGCGCCGCCTCGACAACCTCGGGCTGGGCGCGGCCTGCCTGGAGCTGCACAGCCACAAAACCAACAAAAAGGCCCTGCACGACGAACTGAAGCAAACTCTGGCCCTGGGCCGGCCGGCTCCGGTAACCGGGGTAGACGACCAGATAACCCAGCTGCCCCGCTACCGCGCCGCCCTCAACGACTACGCCCAGGCCGTAAATGCGCCGCTGGGCTACAGCCGCCGCACCGCCCAGCAGGTAGTGGGCGAGCTGGCCCGGCTCAACGAGGAGCGGGGCGAAACCGAGCTGCCGCGCCTGAGCTTCCCGACCCTCGCCGCCTGGACCGATGCCGACGCCGCCCACGCCGAAGCCCTGGCCGCCCGGGTGCAGGCCACGCTGCAGAAAATTGGGGTGCCGCGGCAGTTGCGGTTCTGGGGCAGTGAGCTGACCGTGCTGCTGCCCGCCGCCCAGGACGCGCTGGCCGCCCGGCTGCGCGAAGCCACGGAAGCCGTGGCCGCGCTGCAAGCCGCTGCTGCCGCCCTGGCGCATTCCCTCGGCCTGCCCGCACCCGCCGCCCGCGCCGCCGCCGAAGCCCTGCTGCCCGCCGCCCGCCACGCCCAGTTGGCCCCAGCCCTAGGCGGCGCAGCCGTAGCCGACGGTGCCTGGCTCACCCAGGCCGCCCGCCTCACCGAAATTCTGGGAGCCGGGGCGGCCCACGCCGAGCTGCGACGTCAGCACGAAGCCCCGCTGCTGCCCGAGGCCTGGACTCAGTCGTTGTTGCCCGAGCGGGCGGCCTGGGTGGCGTACGGCAACAAGTGGTGGAAATTCCTGAGCGGGGACTTTCGCCAGGCCAAAAAGCGTCTGCAAAGCCTCTGGCGCGCCACCTTACCCGATGACCCCGGCCAGGTTATCAGCACCATCGACGCCATTCACGAAGCCGCCCGCCACGAGCAAACCCTCGCCGAGGCCGCCCCGCTGCTGGGCCGCTTGCTGGGGGCCGCCTGGCAGGGGCCGCGCTCCGACTGGCCCGCGCTGACCAAAACCCAGCAGTACCTGACCCTCACTCACCAGCGCGTAGCCCAGGGCCAGCTGCCGGCGGCGCTGCTGGAGTACCTGGCGCAAAATTCCCGGCCGGAAACCGTGGCGGCCCCGCTGGCGGCGCTGGAGCAGGCCCTGGCCCGGCACCGCGCCGCCGACCAGGCCGTGGTAGAGGCCCTGCAGCTCAACGAGGCCCGCCGCTTCGGCCCCGACGGCCGCCTGCAGTTCCAGCCCTTCACCGACCAGTTGGCTACGCTGCAAAGTTGGGCCGCCGACCTACCCGCGCTACGCCTGACCACCGAGTGGAACAACGTGGCGGCCGGCGTGGAGCAGGAAGGCCTGGCCGCGCTGCTGCCGCTGGCCGAGAAGTGGGCGCCGGCCGCGCAGCTGCTGGTAGCTGCCGTGCGCCAGACCTGGCTGGAATACTTGCAGCAGCTGGCCTACGAGCAGCACCCGGCCCTGCGCCAGTTTGAGCGCGCCAGCCACGAGCAGACCGCCGCCCGCTTCCGCCAGGCCGACGAAGACTCGCTCTACCACAACCGGGTGCGGGCCCTGCGGCAGCACTTCGATCAGCTGCCCAACCAGCAGGTGGCCAGCGGGCAGATGCTGCTGCTCAAAAACGAGTTTGCCAAGAAAACCCGCCACCTGCCCCTGCGTCGGCTCATGCAGCAGGCCGGCCGCGCCATTCAGGCCATCAAGCCAGTGTTTATGATGTCGCCGCTGTCGGTGGCCGGGTACCTGCCGCCGGGCGCCGTCGAATTCGACCTCGTGGTGTTCGATGAGGCCAGCCAGGTCAAGCCCGTCGATGCGCTGGGCGCCATTGCCCGCGGCCGCCAGCTGGTGGTCGTCGGCGACTCGAAGCAGCTGCCGCCCACCTCGTTTTTCGACTCGCTCACCGGGGCCGGCGAGGAGGCCGCCGCCGACAACGTGACGGCCGACATGCAAAGCATCCTGGAGCTGTGCAAGGCCCGCCAGATGCCCGAGCGGATGCTGCGCTGGCACTACCGCAGCCTGCACCAGTCCCTGATTGCGGCCTCCAACCACCTGTTCTACGACGATAAGCTGGTGATTTTCCCCAGCCCCGGCGGGCAGGGACAGCTGGGGCTGGTCTACCACCATCTGCCCGATACGCACTACGAGCGGGGCACCACCCGCACCAACCCGCTCGAGGCCGCCGCCGTGGCCGAGGCCGTGCTGCACCACGCCCGCACCAGCCCCCGGCTCACGCTCGGCGTGGTGGCCTTCAGCACCGCCCAGCGCCAGGCCATCCAGGATTCGCTGGAAAAGCTGCGCCGCCAGCACCCCGATACGGAAGCCTTCTTCAACCGCCACCCGCACGAGCCATTCTTCGTGAAAAACCTGGAAAACGTGCAGGGCGACGAGCGGGACGTGATTCTGATCAGCGTGGGCTACGGGCGCACCAAGGACGGCTCCCTGGCCATGGGCTTCGGTCCACTGGGCCGTGAGGGCGGGGCCCGCCGCCTCAACGTGCTCATCACCCGCGCCAAGCAGCGGTGCGAGGTCTTTACCAACCTCACCGCCGACGACCTCGACCTGAGCCGGGTGCGCGACCAGAACCCGCAGACCGGCGGCATCGCGGCCTTCCAGACCTTTCTGCGCTTTGCCCAGCACGGCGTGCTGAACCACCCCGCGGAAACCGGCCGGGCGCTGGAGGCGCCGTTTGAGGAAGCCGTGCACCGCGCCCTCACGGCCCGCGGCTACCTCGTGCGCCCCCAGATCGGTTCCCAGGGCTTCTTTATCGATTTGGCCGTGGTGGACCCCGCCCAGCCCGGCCGCTACGTGCTCGGCATCGAATGCGACGGGGCCATGTACCACTCGGCCCGCTCGGCCCGCGACCGGGACCGACTGCGCCAGCAGGTGCTCGAAAACGTGGGCTGGCGCCTGCACCGCATCTGGAGCACCGACTGGCTGCGCGACCCGGCCCGGGAAACTGAGCGCGCCGTGCAGGCCATCGAGGAAGCCCGCCGCCTCGCCGCCCTGGACGAAGCCGACGAGCCCGAAGAAGCGCCGCTGCCCGCTGCCGACGCCCCGACGGGTATCGAGCGGGAAGACGCGGCGGCCGGCCAGGCGGCCCTGGCGGAAGCCTACCAGGTTGCCCAATTGCCGGCCGCCATCAGCCAGCTGGAGCTGCACCAGCACCCCATGGGCCGGTTGGCTACCTGGGTGGCGCAGGTGGTGGCCGTGGAAAGCCCGGTGCACCTCGACGAGGTGACGCGGCGGCTGGCCCTGGCCAGCGGGGCTACGCAGGTGGGCTCCCGCATCCGGGCCAGCGTGGCGGCGGCGGCCCGGCTGGCCGGCAACCTGCGCCACGTCCGCCCCGCCGGCGACTTTCTATGGAGCCCGATAATGGCCCCGGCGGCCGTGCCCCTGCGCGACCGGAGCGCCCTGCCCGCCGCCTCGCGCAAGCTGCCTTTCGTGGCCCCCGAGGAGCTGGCCCGCGCCATCCTGACGGTGGTGCGCCACAGCTTCGCCCTGGAGCGGCCGACGGTGATTCTGCCCGTGGCCCGCCTCCTCGGCTTTGCCCGGCCGAGCGAGGAAATGCGCCGCCAGCTCGACGCGGCCGTGCAGCAGCTGGTCGATGCCGGGGAGCTGCTGGAAACCAACGGCGTGCTCCAGCCCGCTGAGTAAGCAGGCTCGGGGGTTATTGAGGAACGCATCATAAAAGGCCTTCCTGCGGAATCATGGCGAAATAGGGTGTTCCTATTGAGAGAAAATAGTGCGTCAGGTTTCCGATACCCGGCTAAATAATTTGGGAGTAAAGAATTTCAAATTGCTTAGCTCCGTCAGCTGCTTGGTGGTAGTGCCGAAGCCGAGTCGCAGCCTGAACGTGCGTAGTTAGGCAGCGGCCGTCTACGCCGAGCAGCGCTGGCCTTTTGAGCTCCCGGATTCGCCCCCTGAATGGGCCCCGCTAACTGCTTCCCTTTCCAGTCGAAACTAAGCCACCCTATTCCAGCCGATGCCTACCGCTAACCAGCCGCTCCACCCGTTGCTGCCGCCCGGCGAAACCATCTTCACCACCTGCCGCTTGTCCGGATCGGTGCCGGCGCAGGCTTTGCGTCACCTGCACCAGCAGCGTCAGCTAACCCAGGCCGCCGCCCGCCTCGCCGCCGACCCCGCCGAAGCCTGGCAAATGCACCGCCGGGCCGAGAAAGTGTTCTTCGCCGGCTTCGACGCCCTGCTCGATGCGGGCCCAGTGGGCCCGGCTTTTCTGGAAAAGTAGAAAATAGCCGACATAGTGGCCGGGGAGCTGCTGCTGCTGGAAGAGCAGGGCTTTCGGGTGCTGGCCTTCGCGCTGCTGCCCAACCACGTTCACGCTGTGCTGCACCTGCCGGCGGGTAGCGGCGTGTCGTTCTACAAAGCCCTGCAGCTGCTGCACCAGCGCACTGCCGCCCAGGGCCGCCGGGTGGTGCGCGCCCAGCTCCCGCCTGGGGCCGACTTCTGGCAAACCGGCAGCTACGACTACGCCGTACATGACCCCGCCGAGCTGCTCCGCCTTATTGACTATGTGCGCCGTAATGCGGAGCAGGCCGGCAAAAGCGGGCGTTGGCTGGAGTGGCCCTACTGCTACGCCGGCCCGAAATTCGGGTGAATGACGGGCCACTCGGAAGAAGGCCAGGCCGCGCTTGCTGGAGCCTCTTACAGAGTGCCGCGGACTACTCATGCTGACGTCATGCTCAACAACCGGGAAGCCATGGGCGGGCCCCAGAGCGGGGGTGGCGGCATGGTGCCCCCGCTCTGGGGCCCGCCCATGGCTTCCCTTTCCCCAATCTCTCCAGCGCGGTATAACGCTCGGATTTATTTCCGAAATTGACGGGTTCCTCCAGATTAAGAGAGGCCGTTTTCAGATCATTTGGGCCTTTATCCGCATGAAGCAATTCCTCTACGCCACTATTTTTCTCCTTCCCCTTGCCAGTGCTGCTCAGCAGGCGGCGCCATCCACTGCCGCTGCCCCGGCTGACACGGCTGTTTATCATTCCATGGGCGGTGTAGACTTCCTGCCCGGTTCTCTGCGAATGCTGGACGGGCGCACCATTCAGGGCTATGTGCCCATCCCAATGCAGTACCCTGGTCTTGGCGCCAACCTGTTCTACTACCTGGCTAACCCCCGGAGCAAGCCCCGGCCGAAAAAGCTGAAGCTGGAAATTACCAAGGTGCACAGCATAACGGCCGGGACGCACTATTTGGAGACAATGCTGCTGCCGGATGGCGCGGACTCCGAACTATATGATCCTGAAATATTGGCGGAGCGGTTTGTGAATGGGCCGGTGGAGGTGTTTCTGCAGGCCGAAGCCCAGCACATACCAGTGCCCATACCCGTGGCCGGCTCTATTATGAGTGCGGGCATACCGTATACCAATAGCCACTTTTTTGTCCGGCGCAATGGCCTGCTGATGCAAGTAGACCGGGGCTCTTTCAAAGATGTGATGAGTCAGTATCTGCAGGACTACCCTGAGCTAGCGGCGAAGGTGCGGGAAGGCGAAAAAAACTACCACTACCGCAACCTGATATCCATTATCACGGAGTTCAACGCCCATACCGGCAGCACTCCGGGTGCTCGCCCGTAAGGGCTGCTGACATCAGGCCGCGGGATGCTTCACAAGGCGCCACAGACGGCCCGCGTTTTTTCTCCTCCTCATAAAGTAAGCCATGCGCTTTTTCCCCGGGCTGCTTTTGCTGCTGATCCTAACGGCCCCCGCCGCCCGGGCGCAGGCACCCGACAGCCTCACCAGTCCCGACCGGCTCATCCAGTACACCTTCGCCAACGACGCTTTTTTCCGCACCGACTACTACTTCACCCAGGGCATGACCCTGAACGTGGTACTGCCGGTATTCGCGAAGTCGCCGGTGAATAAGATTCTGCTGGCCGGCCCGGCTGGCGCCCGGCAGCACTACGGCATCAAGCTGTTCTACGACGGCTTTACGCCCCTGCGCATCCAGGACGACACCATCCGCCGCGGCGACCGGCCCTACGCCTCCTACGTCTACGCCGCCTTCTACCGCATTGCCACCGACCCGGCCCGCCGGCAGCGCCTGACTTCTGGGCTCGACGTCGGCTTTATAGGGCCGGCGGCCGGGGCCAAGGGCTTCCAGACCGAGGTCCACGCCCTGATTGACGCGCCCACGCCCCGGGGCTGGGACTTCCAGATCCGCAACGACCTGGTGCTGGGCTACACCGTGGGCTACGAAAAGCAGCTGCTGGCCGCCGGCCGCGCCGCCGAGCTGATTGGCAGCGCGCAAGGCTCGGTGGGCACACTCAACACTTTTGGGGCTGCCGGGCTGCTGCTGCGGGTGGGCAAGATGAACCCGTATTTTAGCAACTTGGGCCTGGCCACGGGGCCCGCCCGCCGCGTGGGGCAGAAAATCCAGCTCTACGCCACCGGCCAGGTAGAAGGGCGGCTGGTGGGCTACAACGCTACCCTGCAAGGTGGGCTGTTCAACCGCAGCAGCCCCTACGTGCTGCCGGCCCGCCAGATTTCGCGCGCCGTGGGGCAGGCCACTACCAGCCTCGTGGCTGCCTACGGCGGCGTGAGCCTGCGCACGGCCGCCACCTGGATTTCACCGGAGTTTGAGGGCAGCCGGAATCACGCCTGGGTGCAGTTCGGACTGGGCGTGGCGTTTTAGATTGGAGCTTAGAGTCGTTCGGACATTCCTACGCTCTGAAAACTCATTTCGCCCGGTGAATGATGGCCACACTGATCAGGATAATGACCATGCCCAGCAGGTGCCAGCCGTTGAAGGCCTCGCCGTCGAGCACGCCCCAGGCCAGGGCCATGATGGGTACCAGGTAGGTGTTGGAAGCCGCAAATAGCGCCGTGGACTGGTGAATGAGCTTGTTGAAGAGTACCATGGCTACGGCCGTGCTCATCGTGGCCAGCAGGGCAATGTAGCCGAAGGCCCGCCACGCGCCGGGCACGGTCGCCAGCTTGTGCAGAAACTGCGTGCCCACAATTAGGTAGACCAGCGCCGGCCCGCCGATGAACAGCAGTAGCAGCCCCGTCACGGCCAGGGGCGGAATGCCGTGCAGGCGGTTCTTGATGACGTTGACACTGATGCCATAGCCCACCGTGGCCAGCACGATGTAGAGGCCGTACCAAGCGTTGCCCTCGCCGCTGGGCGTGGCCGCGCCGCCACTGCCGCCGAGTAGCATCAGCACCACCGTGCCCGCCAAGCCCAGCCCGATGCCCAGCACCCGCAGCGGCGTGAGCTTCTGCCCGAAAAAGAGCGCGCCCACCACCAGCGTAAATACGGCCGTCAAAGCATTGAGCACGCCGGCCAGGCCCGAGGCCAGCTTGGTTTCGGCGTAGGCGAAGAGGAAGGCCGGAATCAGGGTGCCCACGACGCCAGCCAGCAGCAGCCACTGCACGCGGCCCCGCTCCAGCCGCGGCAGGTGGCGCACGGCGAAGGGCAGCAGAATCAGGGCCGCCACCGTGACGCGGGCCGCGCCTAGTTCCATAGCCGAGAATACTACCAAGCCCTTCTTCATCAGAATAAACGACGTGCCCCAGATAGTGGCCAGCGTGAGCAGCAGCACCCAGGCCGAAGCCGGCGTGCGGTGGGGTGGGGGTGCGGCTACCGGCGTAGCAACGGGGGCCGTAGTAATGGGGGCA
>Ga0247729_10000428_pt1 | contig 17697 bp, 20 predicted proteins | sample UWRJL133311R2_FD_180958 | JGI IMG/M metagenome (GOLD analysis project Ga0247729, IMG submission 180958) | Plant litter microbial communities from Arlington Agricultural Research Station in Wisconsin, United States - UWRJ-L133-311R-2 | ecosystem: Environmental > Terrestrial > Plant litter >... | reverse complement strand
ATCATCGACCCGCTCGTGCTCGACCGCGCCGTCGACAAGTACCGCAAGGGCAAGCGAACGCTCGAGGCTGCGGCGCTGGTGTACGGGGTGTCCTTGACGGATGCCCACGATGCCGGGGCGGACGCAGTGGCCGCGGGACGCATCGCCCAGGCGCTCGCCGGCCGGTACGGCGCCCAGCTCGCCATCGAGGGGAAAGACCTGCACGCGCTGCAGGTCGACTGGTGCGCCGAGCAGTCCGCGAGCTTCCAGGACTACATGCGCCGCACGAAGGACCCGTCGTTCACGAGCTCCGGCTCCTGGCCGCTGCGCACGTAGGAGCGCCGGGCTCCGAGAGGGCCCGGGCATGCGAAAGGGCGGGGAGCCTTGGCTCCCCGCCCTCTCGCCGTAGTCGGAAGGACTACTTGTTGAAACCCTTGTAGCGCGAGTTGAACTTCTCCACGCGTCCGGCGGAGTCCATGATGCGCTGCTTGCCCGTGTAGAACGGGTGCGAGGCGGAGGAGATCTCCACGTCGATGACCGGGTAGGTCTCGCCGTCGAGCTCGATCGTCTTGTCGCTGGTCACCGTCGAGCGGGTCAGGAACGTCTCACCAGAGGCGAGGTCGCGGAACACTACCGCTGCGTACGCGGGGTGGATGTCGGTCTTCATGGATTTTCCCTGTTTCAATTCGTGAGTGTGGTACCGGTAATAAAGTTCGTGAGGCAGGCCGATGAAAAGCCCGAGCCAAACAGCGAGCTTACCAGACCGGGCGGATTTAGACGGCGCGGGCCGTGAATCTTCCGTCGTGTCGTTCGACGGTGATGCCCATGTCGAAGGTGGCGCTGAGATTGTCGTCCGTGATCACGTCGTCGAGAGGGCCAGACGCCTGGATGCGGCCGTTCTTCAGCAGCAGCGCGTGGGTGAAGGCGCGCGGGATCTCCTCGACGTGGTGGGTGACCATCACGATGCCCGGGGCGAAGGCCGAGCTGGCGTAGCCGCCGAGCAGCTGCAGCAGTTCCTCGCGCGCTCCGAGGTCGAGGCTGGCGGCCGGCTCGTCGAGCAGCAGCAGCTCCGGATCGGTCATCACGGCACGCGCGATCTGGACGCGCTTCTGCTCGCCGTCGCTCAGGCTGCCGAAGCGGCGCTGCTCGAGGTGGTCGAGCTTCCACTCGCCGAGCACGCGGCGCGCCCGGCGGGTGTCGATGTCCTCGTACTCCTCGTTCCAGCGCCCGGTCACCGAGTACGCAGCCGTGAGCACCACATCGAGAACCGTCTCGCCGGCTGGCACCTTGCGGGCCAGCGCGGTCGACGCGAAGCCGATGCGCGGGCGCAGCTCGAACACGTCAACCCTGCCGAGGGTGTCCTCGAGCACACGTGCCGTGCCCGTCGTCGGGTACGCCGAGGCCGAGGCGATCGAGAGCAGTGTGGTCTTGCCCGCCCCGTTCGGGCCGAGCACGACCCACCGCTCTTCGCTGTCCACCGCCCAGGAGACCGAATCGAGGATGGTATTGCCGTCGCGAACGACGGAGACGTCAGTGAGCTCTAGAACACTTGCCATGATGGCTCCAGCTTAGACGCGACCGTGTGCGGATCAGACGAGCGCCGCGTAGATTTCTCGGGTTCTGGCGGCAATCCGGTCCCAGCCGAAATCGGTCTCGGCGCGACGACGGCCCGCCTCCCCCATCCGCTTCGCCGCCTCGGGGTCGGAGACGACCTCGATCAGCGTCGCGGCGAGGTCCTGCACGAACTTCTCCGGGTCGATCGGCGTTCCGGTGCCGTCCTCCAGCTGCTCGATCGGCACGAGACGGCCGGTGACGCCGTCGTCGATCACCTCGGGGATGCCACCGGTCGCGGTTCCCACCACGGGGGCACCGCACGCCATCGCCTCGAGGTTGACGATGCCGAGCGGCTCGTACACCGAGGGGCAGACGAAGGTGGTCGCCTGGGTCAGCACCGCCGAGAGCTCGTGCTGGCTGAGCATGCGGTCGATCCAGACCACACCGGTGCGCTCCTGCTGCAGCGCGGCGACGCCGGCCTGAACCTCGGCGAGGATTTCCGGGGTGTCGGGCGCACCCGCGCACAGGATCAGCTGCACGTCCTTCGGCAGCAGCGCGGCGGCGCGCAACAGGTAGGGGAGGCCCTTCTGCCGGGTGATGCGTCCGACGAAGACGACCGACGGCCGGCTCGGGTCGATGCCGAGTCCGCGCACGAGCTCCGCGTCGTCGACGGGCTTCCAGCGGTCGAGGTCGATGCCGTTGTGCACGACGGTCACCTTGTCCTCGTCGAGGAAGGGGTAGGAGCGCAGGATGTCGCGGCGCATGCCGTGGCTCACGGCGATCACCTTCGAGGCGCCCGCGAAGGCGGTGCTCTCGATCCAGCTCGAGACGCGGTAGCCGCCCCCGAGCTGCTCGGCCTTCCAAGGGCGCAGGGGCTCGAGGCTGTGCGCGGTCACCACGTGGGGGATGCCGTGCAGCATGCCCGCGAGGTGGCCGGCCGCGTTCGCGTACCAGGTGTGGGAGTGCACGAGATCGGCTCCGGCCACGTCCTGCGCGATGCGCAGGTCGACACCGAGGGTGGCGAGTGCCGGGTTGGCGTCCTTCAGCTCGGCGGGCACCCCGTAGGAGAAGACGTTCTCCTCGTCGCGCTGTGCTCCGAAGGCCCTCACCCGCACGTCGATGTCGCCGCGGAGGGCTCGGACGAGCTCCGCGACATGGACGCCGGCACCCCCGTATACCTCAGGTGGATACTCTCGTGAAATTAGATCGACTCGCATACCCAGACGCTAGTACAGCCTCGCCCGCTCGCATACTCTGTAGCCATGGCGTCGAAGAAGATCTTTGGAATTGTTCTTGCGGGTGGAGAGGGTAAGCGGCTGATGCCGCTCACCGCGGACCGGGCGAAGCCCGCCGTACCCTTCGGTGGCGGCTACCGCCTCATCGACTTCGCGCTGAGCAACCTCATCAACTCCGGGCTCACCAAGATCGTTGTGCTCACGCAGTACAAGTCGCACAGCCTCGACCGGCACATCTCGCAGACCTGGCGCCTGTCCGGCCTGCTCGACGCCTATGTGGCGTCGGTGCCCGCCCAGCAGCGTCTGGGAAAGCGCTGGTTCAGCGGCTCGGCCGACGCCATCCTGCAGAGCCTCAACCTGCTGCGCGACGAGAAGCCCGACATCGTCGTGGTGGTCGGAGCCGACCACGTGTACCGCATGGACTTCAGCCAGATGATCGACGCGCACATCGCGTCGGGCCGCGGGCTCACGGTGGCCGCGATCCGCCAGCCGCTCAGCCTGGCCGACCAGTTCGGCGTGATCCAGCTCGACAAGGACGACCCGACCAAGATCGACGCCTTCCTCGAGAAGCCGAAAGACGCCGAGGGGCTTGCGGACTCCCCCAACGAGGTGCTCGCCTCGATGGGCAACTACGTCTTCGACGCCGACATCCTCATCGACGCCGTCCTGCGCGACGGGGAGCGCAGCGACTCCAACCACGACATGGGCGGCGACATCGTGCCCGACTTCGTCAGCCGCGGCGCCGCCAGCGTCTATGACCTCAACCAGAACGAGGTTCCCGGGTCCACCGACCGCGACCGCTACTACTGGCGCGACGTCGGCAGCATCGACTCCTTCTTCGAGGCCCACCAGGACCTCATCTCGGCCCTTCCGATCTTCAACCTCTACAACCGCGAGTGGCCCATCTTCAGCCAGCAGCTCAACTCGCCGCCCGCGAAGTTCGTGCGCGACGCCCGCGGCTACCTCGGCACCACCATCGACTCGATCGTCTCGCTGGGCTCGCTGCTCTCCGGCGCGCACATCGAGCGGAGCGTGCTCGGCCCCTGGACGACCGTCGAGTCGGGCGCCATGGTCGTCGACTCGATCGTCTTCGAGCGTGCCAGGATCGAGCCGAACTCCGTTGTCCGTCGCGCTATTCTGGACAAGGATGTGGTCATCGAGGCCGGCGCGCACGTGGGCGTCGACCCTGATTCCGACCGCGCCCGGGGACTGACCGTCACCGAGTCCGGCATCACCATCGTCGGCAAGGGTGTGCACGTCTCCCCCTAGTCCGCCCGCTCAGCACCGCGCTGATCACCCAACCCGACCGGCCAACCCGGTCAGTAAGGCCCAGCGTTCATGCCCCGCTTCCTCGTTGTGCTCGATGTCGACTCCACCCTCATCGAGAACGAGGTGATCGAGCTCCTCGCCGAGGTGGCCGGCACGCTCCCGCTCGTCGCGCAGATCACCCTCAGCGCCATGAACGGCGAGCTCGACTTCGAGCAGAGCCTGCGTGCCCGCGTCGCGACACTCGCCGGGCTGCCCGAGACGGTGTTCGCGGATGTCGCGCCCCGCATCGTCGTGACCGCCGGAGTCCCCGAGATGGTCGCCGCCGTGCAGGGCGCCGGCGGCCAGGTCGCCGTCGTGTCCGGCGGCTTCCACGAGGTGCTCGACCCGGTCGCGGAGCGGCTCGGGCTCGACCACTGGCGCGCGAACCGATTGGAGGTCGTCGACGGTGTGCTCACCGGTGGCCTCGTCGGACCGGTCATCGACGCCACGGCGAAGGCGGACACCCTCCGCGAGTGGGCGGACGCCTTCGGCATCCCGCTCAGTCAGACCGTCGCGGTCGGCGACGGCGCCAACGACCTCGAGATGATGGCCATCACCGGCCTCGCCGTCGGCTTCGACGCGAAGGCGCCGGTGCGCGACGAGGCGCACGTGCTGATCGACGACAGGGACCTCAGCCAGCTGCTCCCCCTGCTGGGGCTGCGCGGCTAGCAGCACTCCGGTCGCGGGAGTCGCGTCACGGGAGCCGTGCCGACCCGCTCCCGCGGGTGTCAATGTGGCTCGCCCGCACCTCGATGTCCGGCGGCGGCGCGGCGGGATCGCGCGTCTCGAGGACACCGCGCACCGCCGCGCCCACCGCACGGAGCACATCGGGGACCGGGTGGCCCGCCTCGACGCCGATCGTCGCCGCGACCGAGAGCGCACCGCCCGCGGCGCGGGTGACGGCCACCCTCGCCTCATCGGCTCGCTCGTCGAGCGTGCCGCCGACCAGTCCACGGGCGACCGACTGCACGAGCGACCCGATCGGATAGACGCCCGTCACGCCCGGCACGTCGGAGACGATGTCGGTGAGCAGCCGCGACAGCTCGAGATCGTCGGTCATCGAGGTCCCCCCGTTGTGTCGGTCGTGTGCATGTTCTCGATCGCCACGTTCACGGCGACCACGTTCAACTCCGTGTGCGTTCGCAGCGCGGCCAGGATCTGCTCCCGGATGAGCTGGGCGAGCACGGTGAGGTTCGGTCCGAAGGCTGCCGACGCCGTCACGGTCACCGTGATGGGCGCCCCCGGCTCGGTCACGTCGCCGTCGAGCCCCACCCTGCCGATCAGCGATCCCCCGGTCCCGTCGCCGGCCGCGCGCACGAGACCGCGGACCGCCCCCTCGGTGATGTGGAGGCGCGTGCCCGGGTGCGGGTTCCCGACGGGGATGTTGCGGCCCGGCCGGGCCTCACGCGAGATGTTGGCGATCACAGCCCGTATCCAGGACTGGTCGCGATCCCGGTCGGCGAGGGCCTCGCCCTCGAGCATCGCCCACGACTCCGCGCGCAGCCGCGCGAGTGCGTCCAGTGCGATCAGGCAGCCGGGAGACTCCTCGATGCTCGCGTTGCGCGGGAGGCGCCCGTCGTCGAGGTAGTCGCCGAGTTCCTCGATGGTGTGGCCGTCGAGATCCTCGGGGTCGAGGCCGTCGAGCAGACGCTCCGGTTCGGGACCGAGCGCGCCGGGAGGTTCCGCTGTCATCGCCACGCCTCCATTCCCTGGATAATCCTGCGCCTGGCGCGGGCCAGCTGGCCGCGCACCGTCGAGTTCGGAATGTCGAGCTGCTCGGCGATGTCCGCGTAGGAGATCCCGCCGAGTTCCCTCAGTACCCAGCATTGCCGCTGCCCGTCGGGGAGTCCAGCGACCACCTGGGCGAGCTCACCCATCTGGAGGCGGATCTCGACGATCCGCTCGGGGGTCTCGTTCGACGCGAGCGGGGCATCCCAGTCGTCGATGTTCGCGACATCCCTGCGGCGTCGGATGCGCTCGATCGACCGGTTGCCGACCATCCGCATCAGCCACGAACGCACCGCGGACGGATCCGCGAGCCGGTCGAGCTGCCGCCAGGCCTGGATGAACACGTCCTGCACCACGTCGTCGGCCTCCGCGGACGAACCGAGGATCTTCGCCGCGTACACGCGCATCAGCGATCCGTGGCGGTGCATCAGCACCTCGAACGCACGGGTGTCCCCGTCGGCGGCACGGGCGGCGAGAATGCCGTCCGGAGCGTCGTTAACAGGGTCCGCGGCCCGCATCGCTGCTGTCTCGCATCCGTTCTCGAACAAATTCCGCGAGTCCGCGTGACATTCCGCACGCTCGGCTCGCCCTACCTGTACGACTATTCCACAGTCGCCCAGATCGGGCATCGTCGATGCCCGCCCGTACAGAAGGAGCCCCTCATGGCCAGTGTGCCCGCCTCGTCGGCATCCCCCGGAACGGACGGTGCGCGCTCCGGCGCCACCGTGATCGCCGACGGGGTGATCGCCACCATCGCCGGGATCGCCACCCAGGGCGTCCCGGGCGTCTACGCCGTCGGCGGTGGTGTCGCGCGCGCCATCGGCGCGATCCGCGAGGCGGTCAGCAGCACCGACCGCGGTCAGGGCGTCAGGGTGGAGGTCGACGGGCAGCGGGTCGCCGTCGACATCGCCCTGGTCGCGGTGTACCCGACGCCGCTGCAGCAGGTCGCAGACGGCGTGCGCGCCGCCGTCTACACCGCGATCGAGACCATCGCAGGCATGGAGGTCGCTGGGGTCTCCGTGACCGTCGCCCAGGTCCATGTCCCCGGCGACGAGGACGACGAAGCGGATGCCGTCGCGGCCTGAGCCCTGCGGGCCACGACCGCACCGTGCCGCGGCCCGCCCGCGGCCGCACCGCTCCCGTGGAGCCTCAGTGGCCCATTCCGAGGCCGCCGTCGACCGGGATCACCGCGCCGGAGATGTACGCGGCGTCGTCGCTGGCCAGCCAGGCGATGACCTTCGCGACCTCGGAGGTGGTCGCGAAGCGGCCGGCCGGGATCGACTTCTTGTAGTCGGCCTGGGTCGCCTCGGGCAGCACAGCGGTCATCTCGGTCTCGATGAAGCCGGGCGCGACCACGTTGGCGGTGATGCCGCGCGATCCGAGCTCGCGGGTGACGGAGCGGGCGAGGCCGATCAGGCCGCTCTTCGACGCGGAGTAGTTGATCTGGCCGGCGGAGCCGAGCAGACCCACGACGCTGGAGACGAGGATGATGCGGCCGAAGCGCGCCTTCATCATCCCCTTCGACGCCCGCTTGACGACCCGGAAGGCGCCGGTGAGGTTCGTGTCGATGACGTCGGTGAAATCGTCCTCCGACATCCGCATCAGAAGCAGGTCGCGCGTGATCCCGGCGTTGGCGACGACGACCTCGACGGGCCCGTACTGCTCCTCCACCTCGGTGAAGGCGGCGTCGAGGCTGGCGGCGTCCGTCACATCGGCGCGCACGGTGAGCGAGCCCGCCGGGCCCTCGCCCGAGCGTGCGGTCACGGCTACACGGTGGCCGAGCGCGACGAACTCCTCGGCGATGGCGAGACCGATTCCGCGGTTCCCCCCGGTGATCAGAACGGTACGGGGAACTGGGGTCGCAAAAGTCATGCACACCAGCCTACTGTCAGCCCATAAGGACTTAAGCTTGACGGGTACCGGGCCAGACAGGCCCCGTTGAGAGCTCAGGCAATGAAGACCCAGCAGTCCATCACCTCGCTACCGGCCTCCCCCGATGAGGACCGGCGCAAGCGGATGATCAAGTACACGGTGGCGATGACCATCCGTGTCATCTGTGTCTTCCTGCTCTTCGTCGTGCACGGCTGGTGGCTGCTGGTGGTGGCCATCGGCGCCCTCGTGCTTCCGTACGTGGCCGTGGTGCTCGCCAACAACGTCGCCGGGGGAACGGGAGCCGATGTGCTCCGTCCCGGCGCGATCGTGCCGGTGCGGCGCACGGAGCAGCGCCCGGACGAGACCGCCCCCACCGACACCACGACGGGCGAGTGGCACGAGTGATCGGCGACATCGGACCGGGCGACGTTCAGTGCTCCCGGGCGGGCTGCCGTGAGCCGGCGGTCTGGAACGTGAACTGGCGCAACCCCCGCATCCACACCGTCGACCGCGTCAAGGTCTGGGTGGCCTGCGAGGAGCACAGGGACTTCCTGCGCGACTACCTCGACACCCGGGGCTTCCCGGTGGCGCTCAGCCCCGTGGGAGTGTCCGTCGACCGCGTGGAGGACGCCTCGTGAGCAACTGGAGATTCGCCCTCACCCGCCGCTGGGCCGGGTACCTCGGCCTCGCCGTGGTGTTCGCGATCGTCTGCGTGTGCCTCTGCCTCTGGCAGTTGGACCGCCGGGACACCGCGCTCGAGGAGCTCGCCCGCATCGACAACAACTACTCGGCCGAGCCGCTCCCCCTCGAGGAGGTCCTCCCCGAACTCGACTCCTTCTCGATCGCGCAGAAGTGGACGCCGGTCACGATGACGGGCACCTACCTGTCCGACGACGAACTGCTCGTGCGCAACCGGCCGTACAACAGCGGCCCCGGGTTCGAGGTGCTGACCCCGCTGCTGCTCGCGGACGGCAGTGTCTTCATCGTCGACCGCGGTGGGCTCCCCACCGGACGGGCCCAGGATGCGCCCGATGTCGTCCCCGCCGCACCGACCGGCGAGGTGACCGTCACGGCCCGCCTGAAGGCCGGCGAGCCGACCCTTCCCGGCCGCTCCGCGCCCGCCGGCCAGATCGCGACCGTGCAGCTGGACGACATCGCAGCGATGCTCGACGAGCCCACCTACACCGGGGCGTACGGGCTCATGGCCACCGAGGACCCGGCCCCAGCCGACCGCCCGCTCGCCGCGGCGAAGCCGGCGCGCGACGAGGGACCGCACCTCTCCTACGCCTTCCAGTGGCTGGTGTTCGCCCTGTTCGGATTCTTCGGCCTCGGCTACGCCCTGCGCCAGGAGTACCGGCGGGTCAACGAGGACGACCCCGACGAGATCGTGCGTGCCGAGTCGCGACGCGTCAAAGACGAGAAGCGCACCCGCACCGACGCCGAGGTCGAGGACGCACTGCTGGACGACGCCCGGCGATAGGGTCTCGACGAGCTCGACGAGCTCGACCCGCCGGAGCGGCCCGACCCGCCGCGGCTACGCCAGCGTGATCAGGTCGAGGTAGTCCTGGTTCCAGTGGTCTTCGACGCCGTCCGGGAGGATCAGCACGCGCTCGGGGTTCAGCGCCTCGACGGCGCCCTCGTCGTGGCTCACGAGAACGACGGCACCCGAGTAGTTCGCCAGGGCGTCGAGGATCTCGAAGCGGCTCGCGGGGTCGAGGTTGTTCGTCGGTTCGTCGAGGAGCAGCACGTTCGCGCCGGACACCACGATCATCGCCAGTGCGAGTCGGGTCTTCTCTCCACCGGAGAGCACGCCGGCGAGCTTGTGGCCGTCGTCGCCGGTGAACAGGAACGAGCCGAGCACGCGGCGCGCCTCCATCTCGGTGATGCTCGGCGACGACGAGACCATGTTCTGCAGCACGGTGCGCTTCACGTCGATCGTCTCGTGCTCCTGGGCGTAGTAGCCCACGCGCAGTCCGTGGCCGGGTTCGATCTGACCGGTGTCCGGCTTGTCGACGCCGGCGAGCATACGCAGCAGCGTCGTCTTGCCCGCACCGTTCAGTCCGAGGATGACCACCTTGGAGCCGCGGTCGATGGCGAGGTCCACCGAGGCGAAGATCTCGAGCGAGCCGTAGCTCTTGCTCAGGTTCGAGGCCATCAGCGGGGTCTTGCCGCAGGGCGCGGGCTCGGGGAAGCGCAGCTTGGCGACGCGCTCCACGGTGCGCACCTCGTCGAGGCCGGCGAGCAGCTTCTCCGCGCGCGCGACCATCTGGTGGGCCGAGGCGGCCTTCGACGCCTTGGCGCCGAACTTGGCGGCCTGCGTCTGCAGCACGGACGCCTTCTTCTCGGCGTTGGCGCGCTCCTTCTTGCGACGCTCCTCGTCCGAGGCGCGCTGCTTGAGGTAGTTCTTCCAGCCCATGTTGTACACGTCGATGACCTGGCGGTTGCCGTCGAGGTAGAACACCTTGTTGACGGTCTCCTCCACGAGCGCAATATCGTGGGTGATCACGATCAGACCGCCCTGGAAGCTCTTGAGGTAGTCGCGCAGCCAGACGACGGAGTCGGCGTCGAGGTGGTTGGTCGGTTCGTCGAGCAGCATGGTGTCCGCACCGGAGAAGAGGATGCGGGCGAGCTCGATGCGGCGGCGCTGTCCACCCGACAGGGTGGAGAGCGGCTGGTCGAGGATGCGGTCGGGAAGGCTGAGGTTGCTCGCGATCGACGCGGCCTCGGCCTCGGCGGCGTATCCCCCGAGAGCGGTGAAGCGCTCCTCGAGGTTGCCGTACTTCTTCATGGCGGTCGCGCTCACCGCGGCGTCCGGGCTCGCCATGTCCATCATGGTCTTGTTCATGCCGATGAGCAGTGTTCCGAGGCCGCGGGCGTCGAGGATGCGCGTGCGTGCGAGATCCTCGGGGTTGCCGGAGCGCGGGTCCTGCGGAAGGTAGCCGATCTCGCCGGAACGCTCGATGCGCCCGCCCGAGGGCTGCAGCTCGCCGGCGAGGGTCTTGGTCAGCGTCGTCTTGCCCGCACCGTTCCGCCCGACCAGACCGATCTTGTCGCCCTTGTCAACGCGGAAGTTGACCTCATCCATGAGCACTCGTGCGCCCACCCGTAGTTCGAGATCGTGAACGGAAAGCACAGGCAAAGTCCAATTGTTTAGGCGCGCTTCAACAACGCAGAAGTAGGGGGTGAGACAGATAGTCTACTTGGGTGGGGCGCAATACGTTCTGCCCGTGCACTCCGCACGATTCCGTACCGCCTTGGAGCGCTCATGACGACACTGACAGTTGCCACGGGTCGGCCCACTCTCGCCGACCACGTGTTCTCGCGCAGCCTCGCCACCGACGCCGTCCTGATCGCGGCCGGTGCCGGCCTCACGGCGATCGCCGCGCAGGTCGTCGTCCCGCTCTACCCCGTGCCGATCACCGGCCAGACCGCCGCCGTGCTGATCGTCGGAGCGACCCTCGGCGCCACCCGCGGCGCCCTGTCGATGGTGCTCTACGCCGCGCTCGGTCTGTTCCTCCCCGTCTACAGCGAGGGCACGCACGGAATCGCCGTGCTCCTCGGCCAGACCGGCGGGTACATCGTCGGCTTCGTCTTCGCGGCCGCTCTCACCGGCTACCTCGCGCAGCGCCGGTGGGAGCACAAGCTGCTCGGCGGCCTCGCGTCCTTCCTCGCGGGCACCGTCGTGACCTTCGCGTTCGGACTCCCGTGGCTCGCCCTCTCCCTCGGGCTGGACCTCCAGCAGACCCTGCAGAGCGGGCTCTACCCGTTCCTGGTCGGCGGACTCGTCAAGGCCGTCTTCGCGGCCGCGGTGATGCGCCTCGCCTGGCTCGGCGTCACCCGGTCCGACGCAGACCGCCCCGTTGTCGACCGCAGCGACGCAGACCCCACCTCAGACGCTGTCTGACATTCACGAAATCGGACAACGATCATGGCACGAAGAGACCCATCGACCAGCCCGTGGCGGGCGAATCGCAACGGCAAGATCGCGATCGCGGTCTCCGCGGGACTGGTCGTCGTCGCCGCCGGCTCCTGGTTCGTCACAACGGCGCTCCCCGGCCTCATGACGAGCAACCCGATCTCCGGCAGGGCGCTGTACGTCGATCCCGATTCGACGGCGGCCACGATGGCCGCGCTGCAGACCCCCGAGTCCACGGCGGCGGCCGCCTTCGAGAAACTCGCCTCCACCCCCTCCGCCATCTGGCTGGTTCCCGAGGAGCACCCGACGGCGGAGATCTCCGACTACCTCGCCGGTGTCGTCGGCGCTGCTGATGCGGGCGACACCCTCCCGGTCTTCGTCGTATACGGCATTCCCGGTCGCGACTGCGGCAACGCCTCCGCAGGGGGACTGAGCGAGGCGGAGTACCCGGACTGGGTGGGCGCGATCGCCACCGGTCTCGGCGACGGCGAGAGCATCGTGATCCTCGAGCCCGACTCCCTCGCCCTGGCGGAGGAGTGCGGCAACACCGACGAGCGCGTCGATCAACTGCAGACCGCGATCACCCGCCTCGACGTGTCCGGCGCCCAGGTCTACCTCGACGGCGGCCACTCCAACTGGCACCCGGCGGCCGAGATGGCGCCGCTGCTCAAGAGCGCCGGGATCGACCGGGTGCGCGGCTTCGCCACCAACGTCTCGAACTTCAACACCACCGCCGACGAGCGCAGTTACGCGAACCGGCTCAGCTCCCTCACCGGGGGCGCCCACTTCGTGATCGACACCTCCCGCAACGGCAACGGCTCGAACGGCGAGTGGTGCAACCCCTCGGGGCGCGCCATCGGCGACTATCCGAATCTCGACGACTCCGACTCGGCATTCGACGCCAACCTGTGGATCAAGACGCCGGGCGAGAGCGACGGACCGTGCAACGGCGGGCCTGAAGCCGGCGAGTGGTGGGACGCCGGAGCGCTCGCGCTCGTCGCCAACTAGGAAGTGTCGCGAATCGCCCTTTCGTGGCAAAAAATGCGAAAATCATTTCCCTCAAATTGATACGATCGCAGCATGGACAGCTCTCAGACACCCCGCTACGCCGTCGTCATCGATGACGACTCCGACATCCGTCAGCTGCTCGTCGACGTCCTGACCCAGGCCGGGTTCCAGGCCATCCCGACCAGCAACGGACTCGACGGCCTGGCCGCGGTGCGCAGGTTCGATCCGATCGTGACGACGCTCGACGTGAACATGCCGGGTATGGACGGCTTCGAGACCGCGAAACGCATCCGCGAGTTCAGCTCCACGTACATCGTGATGCTCACCGCGCTCGAGGAGGAGATCGACACCCTTCAGGGCCTCGACTCGGGTGCGGACGACTACCTGGTGAAGCCCTTCCGTCCGCGGGTACTGCGGGCGCGCATCGAGGCGATGCTGCGCCGCCCGCGCTCGGTCCCGACCGATTCCGCCGAGACCACGCAGTCCACTCCCCCGTCGCCCGCCTATGCGGCGCCGGCGCAGCCGACGTACCCGCCGGCGCAACCGAACTACGCGGCGGCGCCCCAGTCGGCCTACGCCGTTCAGCCGCCGCTGCCGATCGGCGCGATCGACGCCGTCCCGGTCGCGGAGGCGCCGCCCGCGCAGTCCCCGGTCCCTCCGGTCACCGCGCCGATCGTCGAGACGGTGGTCGCCCCCGCAGCCCCGCAGGCGCCGCCCGCCGCCCCGCCGGTCTCCTACAACGAGGGAGGGTGGATCTCCCACAACGGCCTGTGGCTGAACGTGGAGACCCGCGTGGTGCGACGAGACAACACCGAGGTCGACCTGACCCGCAGCGAGTTCGACCTGCTCGCCGCGATCCTGCAGTCCAACCGCCGGGTGCGCACGAAGCCCGATCTCGCGCTGCTCTTGCGCGGCGAGAGCTACGTGACCAGCCACCTCATCAGCGAGTCCGACAAGCGGGCCATCGAGGTGCACATGGCCAACCTGCGCAAGAAGCTCGCCGACAACGTCAACCAGCCGCGCTGGATCGAGACGGTGCGCGGCGTCGGCTACCGGCTGACCGCGCCCGAGAACGCCTGACGCGGAGCCCGCAGCCGGACGCCGCCGGTAGCGCCTAGACCTTGTAGCCGCGCTGGCGCTGGACGACCTTGAGCAGCATGGTGAAGGTCTGCAGACCGGTGATGACGCCGAGGATCGGCCAGCCGATCCAGAGGATGGTCGACTGGACCATGGTGTCCAGCTGGAACCAGGTGAACACGAGCGCCGCCGCGGAGAGAGCGAGCACCACGATCGGTACGAGGAATCCGTTGCCCGATCCGCGCTCCGCCTTCGCCTGGGCTGCCCAGTTGTCCACCTGCTTGCGGCTGAGGAACTTGGTCCAGGCACGGAAGAAGTGGCCGAGGCGCACCCACATGTAGATCTCCGCGGGGAAGATCAGGATCGCGAAGAGCACATCGCGGAAGTTGACGTTCTTCATCGAGAGCGCGGTGCGCACATTCAGTGCGGTGGCGATCACGGGCGGGATGAGCCAGATCGGGCTGAAGACGAAGGCGCTGATCGAGATCGACGCGATCAGCAGCACGATGAACATCAGCCGGCTGAAGGCGTTGACCGCCATCGAGAGGTTCTCGAGCCAGCGCAGGCGCAGGTTGGGGTGGAAGGGCTGCCCCTTCGTGTCGCCGCGCTGTCCGGGCCACATGAGCTCGATCGCACCGAAGTTCCACTTCACCTGCTGCGCGTCGAGACCGCGCAGGGTGGTCATGCCACCGACGTCCGCGCGGGCCATCGCGCTGATCTTCGTGAGGAAGCCGGCGCTCTTGATCTGGAGGGAGAGGAGGGAGTCCTCCACCTCGCTGTCCTTCACCCAGGGGGTGGACTGGTGGTTGTCCTCCATTGCCTTGCGCAGAGCCAGGGTCGAGAAGATGGAGAACTGGCCGCCGAGCACCGCCATGTTGCGGCCGCGCAGCATGTTCTGCATGTTGAACGCGGCGAACTGGGCGCGCTGCCCGGCGATGAGGAACGGAGCCACGGCGCCGGAGAAGGGCGAGTCGTCGATGCTGAAGATCGCGGAGATGCCGCCGATGCGGGTGTCCGAGGCAATCTCGGCCTCGAGGTTCTTCACCGCGTCGACCTCCGCGGTGGTGTCGCCGTCGACACCGAGGAGGTAGTCGCAGGCCTCGACCAGCGTGTAGCCGTAGTTGAGCGCGCCGACCTTCTTGTCCTTGTTGGTGCCGATGTCGTGCACGTAGACCTCGGTGAACTGCTCCTCGCCGTCGATGACGCGGGTGTGCGGGCCGGCGTAGGCGCTCGCGATCTCGATCGTGCGGTCCGAGGTGTTGTTCGCGATCACGTGGATGACGTCGGGGAGGCGGGACTGCGCCAGGAGCGACTCGAGCACCGCGGCGATCGACTCCTCCTCGTTGTACGCGGGGATGACGCAGCCGATCGTGGTGCGGTAGGCGGACATCGACTCGACCGAGGAGGCGAACTCGCTCCCGTCGTGCTCGTAGTCGACGGTGTCGAAGTCGGCCGCGCCGTTGATGTAGCTCGTCATGGGATCCCCCGAAGTAAGTGGTCTGGCGGTGTGATGGCCGGAACCGGCCGCTGTATCGAGTCTGCGGGAGCAGCCTCAGGATGAGCTTCTGCGAACCGTCAGCATCGCCCAAAGATTCGCTCAGGACACCCCGAACCCGTCCCGGCGTCCCTCAGACTGGAGCCATGAACATTCCGTCCCTCACCACGCGCCGTGCGCGTACCGCCGTGCTCGGCGGCATTCTCGCTGTCTCCTCCGTCTTCCTCGCCGGCTGCGGCGCGGCCCCCTTCGCCGACAGCCAGTCCGCGACTCCCACACCGACCGCACCCGCGGAGATCGTGAGCATCACGAACGACCTGGCCACCGGATCCGCTCAACGACAGCTCACCGCCGGCGACATCGCACTGACCGTGAACTACTGGTCGGATCTGAGCATGGACCGCTGGAACCCGGGCGCGAGCAAGCCCCTCAGCCTGTCGCTCACCGCCGCCCTCGGCACCGACCAGGGCCAGAGCGTCTACCTGTCGAAGGTCACCGTCGTCGCCTCGGTGACCGGTCCCACCGGCACACTGGCCGCCCCGGCTCCGATCGAGGACGCCTCCACCATCCCGCTCGGCTACCTCGTCAAGGCGCCGTACAGCTACAGCCAGAGCTACGTGCTGCCCGCCGTCGACGAGGCCGCCACCGAGATCGTGCTCAACATCAAGTACGAACTCCTGCTCCAGACCACTCCGACTTCCGCGGAGTACGCGAAGCAGACCGCGTCGGACACCCTCACGATCGCGCTGACCCCGGCATCCTAGGCGCCGCTCGGGCGCCGCTGCCGGATCAGGCGGGGTCGAGCACCTCGGCGATCCTGGCGACCTCGATGGTGCCGGGACCGGCGAGCTCGGCCTGCTTGAGCCCCACCACTGCGGCGGCCATGAGCGCGGCGAAGGAGTAGCCCGAGGTCTTGGTCGATGCCACCCCGAAGGTGGCGATGGCGCGGAGCCCCTCCGCCGCATCGACCGGCGCCTCGGCGAGTGCCGTGTGGATCCGCTCGGCGATGGCGCGTTCCTGGCCGATCGCGGGCGGAGCGGTGAGAACCGCGAAACGTGTGGACGACTGCGACGAGACCAGGCTCGCCGTCGGGACACTCTCCGAGGTGACCCTCTCCACCGAGCGGATGACCTTGTCGCCGAAGTCGTTGCCGAGTGCGATGTTGATGTGCTCGAGGTTGTCGACCTCCAGCAGCACCAGCACGAGCGGATCGGCGTTGCACTCCGCGCGTCGCAGCCAGTCCGTCGCGATACCGGCGAACTTGGTGCGCCCGATCACGGCACCGCCGTCGTCGGCACGGGAGCGGCCCGGCCCCGGCCCGGCGGACTCCCACTGCAGCACCGAGAGGGAGATCGCAGCGAGCGTGAGATAGACGATGTTGATGAGGGTCGTCGTGGCGGTGCCGAAGCCCTGGAGGAACTCCTCACTGGTCTCCCCATAGACGAGGAAGACCACGGTGCGCACGACGTAGTAGAGCGCCACGGCGCCGAAGACCACGGTGAGAATACGGGCGTTGATGCTGCGGCGCAGGATCCCGCGCAGCGTCTCGACGCTCGCGAGGGCCGCGAAGGTGGCGATCGCCAGGAACATGGCGGCCCCGCCCGCCCACGACCCGCCGTCCGGACCCTCGATCAGCACCGCGAGTCCCACCACGAGGGCGCCGAGGCCGGCGACCCAGAGCAGGCTCGCACGGCTGTTGTAGGTGCGGAAACCGCTCCACATCGCGGCGACAGCGAAGCTCAACGCCCCGTTTCCGATGCTCACGATCCACCACAGGTCGGGGGCGTAGCCCCACACCGCGTAGGCGATGGTGGCGAGCATCCCGGAGATGAACCCGAGGCTCCACAGTCGCGAGGAGATCGAGTCGCGGCGCAGGATGGTGTTGAGCACGAAGGCGATGCCCGCCGTGGCCACCACGAGGCCGCTGGCGTAGAGGAGAGTCTGGGTGTCGAGCATGGTCAATCCCCCGGGGTGATCGGTAGAACGAGCGAGAAGGTGCTGCCGATGCCGACCTGGCTGACGGCGGTCAGGCTCCCACCGTGGCGCACGGCGATGTCGCGGCTGATCCCCAGCCCGAGGCCGGAGCCGACGGCGGTCGAGTTGCGGGAGGCGTCTGTGCGGAAGTAGCGCTCGAAGAGCTGCTCGAGGTCCTCCTCCGAGACGCCGTCGCCGGTGTCCGTCACGCTCACCGTGATGGCCTCCGGGTCGATCAGGGTCGTCACCGCGATGGTTCCGCCCTCGCGGTTGTACTTCACGGCGTTGGTCAAGAGGTTGTCGAGCACCTGGCGCACGCGCAGCGGATCGGCGGAGGTGGCCGCGGGACGGTCGATATCGGAGATGATCGTGATCCTGCGCTGGCTCGCGGTGACCTCCGCGGCCTCGATGGCCTCCTGGGCGATGCGCCCGACATCGCACGGCACCTTGCTGATCGACACCGCGGTGTCGCCGTCGGTGTTCAACAGGTCGGTCACGAGCGCGAGCATCCGCTCGGAGTTGCGCACCGCCACCTCGAGCATCTCCCGAGT
>Ga0247729_10000427_pt1 | contig 17703 bp, 14 predicted proteins | sample UWRJL133311R2_FD_180958 | JGI IMG/M metagenome (GOLD analysis project Ga0247729, IMG submission 180958) | Plant litter microbial communities from Arlington Agricultural Research Station in Wisconsin, United States - UWRJ-L133-311R-2 | ecosystem: Environmental > Terrestrial > Plant litter >... | reverse complement strand
CCGCGCTGTCGGACCGGCTGCCGCCGGAGCAGGTGGCGGAAATCCTCAACCTGTACTTCGACTGCCAGGTCGCTGCGATCCTGAAGCATGGCGGCGAGGTGCTGAAATTCATGGGCGACGGGCTGCTCGCGGTGTTTCCCATCGGCGATGACGGCGAGGCGCAGGCGGTGTGCAGCCATGTGCTGGAAGCGGCGTCCGAGGCGCGCGCGGCCGTCGAGGCGATGCAGTTTGTGATCGGCGATACCACCGAGCGTTTCCGCTTCGGTGTGGCGCTGCATGTCGGCCGCATCCTGTACGGCAATATCGGCGGCGGCAATCGGCTGGATTTCACCTGCATAGGCCCTGCCGTCAACCTCGCCGCGCGGCTGGAGAAGATCGCCGGCAAGCTCGGCCGCACCATCGTGGCGTCATCGGCTTTCGCCGGAATCTGCACAGGCGGCTGGCAGGAGCTCGGCGAATTTCCGATCGCGGGATTTGCCCGGGCGGAGCATGTGTATGGGAGAGTGGACGAGACCGAAGCGCGCTAGTCGCCGCGGATGTAGGACTGCTTCAGCCCGAAGGTCAGCACCAGCAGCGTCATCCACAGCCGCAGCATGGCGAAGCTGAAGATGAAGACGAAATAGATCAGGTTCTTGAGCAACTGGTTCATGGGCGAATGTCGCCAGAACTCCATCAGCACTTCCCGGACGGCGTCCTGCACGAAGCCGAGCGCCAGATTTCCGATCGTCAGCACCGCGATGGCCGCGGCGAGCCAGGCCAGGCGCTGCCAGAATTCGCGGCCGGCGGCGATGATGTCCGGCTGGCCGGCATGGCGCTCGGCATGGATGATCATCAGCAGCACCAGCGCGGCGACGACCGCGCTCCACAGCATGGCCAGCATGTTGATATGGGCGAAGGCCATGCCGTCGAGGCCGCTCATCATCGCGGGGGCGAGGGACTGGCCGCCGATGGAGCCGACCGCCACCGCGGCGACTGCCATCAACAGCCCGATCCGCTTGAGGATCGCCAGCGACAGTTTCAAGGCCGCGCGCGGACCCTGCTCGCCGAGGCTGGTCTGTCCGCCGGCCAGTTCGATGGACCGCTGCGCCACCACGATAAAGGCGTTCAATACCGCAATGCTGGCGAACACCAGCGCCAGGATGGCGAGCGGCCCGACGCTGAACGCAAGCACGCGCATCGCCGCGGCCATCACCAGCCACGGCAAGGCCTCCAGGAAACGGAACGGCCCGAACGTCACGTTCGGCCGGGATATGGATCGGCGGCTGAGGGCGTAGTCCATCGCCGCACCGTAGCCGCGGGTCATAAACCTTTGGTTGTCGGGAACGGTAAAAACCACGTGAATCGTTCCCCGGACGCGGCGATACGTAGTATCGCTTCGCAGAGCCGGGGTCCCGGTCTCTTCTGATAGAAAAACACCGGGATCCCGGATCTGCGCAGCAGCGTTGCACGCTGCATCGCGTCCGGGAAACGCGACGCGGCATCCGGGAAACAGAACTACTCTTCCGGCTCCGTGGTGAACAGCAGCGGATAGCCCTTGGCGCGGCCGGCGTCGGTGGCGCGCGTCGCCTTGGTCTCGGCGACGTCGCGGGTGAACACCGCAACCACGCAGGCGCCGAGCTTGTGCGCGGTGATCATCACCTTGTGGGCCTGGTCCTCGGTCATGCGGAATTCGCCCTGCAGAACCCTCGTGACGAATTCGCGCGGCGTGAAGTCGTCATTGACGAGAATCACCTTGTAGAGCTTCGGCCGCTCGACCTTGGGAACGACCTTGGTGCGCGGCGTGGTAGTGGTGGCGGGCATCCAGCAGCAACTCCAGGGCGCTGAGCGACGAAAGCGCCATCATAATGGCACCGGCAGAAGCTGTCGATCAGCGCCGGCGCGTGGCCGCGATACTGACCTGAATGTGAACGTCGCCGCAGGTTCCCGCTTTGCGCTTCGTCATTTGCGTGTCACGATCCCTATCTCGACGGGAGGGCCGCTATGCGCTGGTGTGTCTCGATTGGAGCGGTGCTGGTGGCAGGCGCCATCGCCGGTGGCGATGTGGCGAGCCTTGCCGCCCCCAGTGCCAAGCCGCAGCCGGCGCAGGCCCGGCAGGACCCCACCGTCGATGTCGAACTGGTGCTGGCGGTCGACGTGTCCTACTCGATGGACATGGAGGAGCTGGCGATCCAGCGCGAGGGCTATGCCCAGGCGATCACCTCCAGGGAATTCCTTTCGGCGCTGAAGACCGGGCCGACCGGCAAGATCGCCGTCACCTATTTCGAATGGGCGGCCTCCACCGACCAGAAGCTGATCATTCCCTGGCGGGTGATCGACGGCCCGGAATCCGCCGATGCGGTGGCCGCGGAAATCATGAAGACACCGATCCGCCGGGCGTCGCGCACCTCGATCTCCGGCGCGATCTATTTCGCCATGCCGCTGTTCGAGGAGAACGCGCTGCACGGCCTGCGCCGGGTCATCGACATTTCCGGCGACGGCCCCAACAACAACGGCTCGCCGGTGACCATCGCGCGCGACGAGGCGGTCGCCAAGGGCATCGTGATCAACGGCCTGCCGATCATGGCCAAGGAGCCGTCCTATTCCACGATGGATATCGAGAACCTCGATCTGTACTACGAGGACTGCGTGGTCGGCGGCCCCGGCTCCTTTGTGGTGACCATCAAGGAGCGTGAAAAGTTCAAGGAAGCGATCCGCACCAAGCTGGTGATGGAAGTCGCCGGGCTTGTGCCGCAGGGACACGTGGTACCGGTCGCCGGCCGCGAGCCGCGGGTGAATTGCATGGTCGGCGAGAAGATCTGGCAGGACAGGTGGGGAAGGTGAGCCTGGCCTTGCTGCATTGAAGCGGTGGCGCTTTCCTTCCCTCGCCCCGCTTGCGGGGAGAGGGTGGCTCGAAGGGCCGAAGGCCATTCGAGCCGGGTGAGGGGCTTCTTCGGATCCGCTAATACTGAAGATGTTTTGAACTGCGTGCCTTGCCCCTCACCCGGAATACGCGCTGCGCGCGCATTCCGACCTCTCCCCGCAAGCGGGGAGAGGTTAAGAGAGCGTCGCTGCTACACTTGCGCAATCGCGTGGAAGAAGGTGCCGGTGACGTGGCCGCGGCGGCCGCCGCGTTCGGCGACGGGGCGGCCCCGGGCGTCGGTGAGATCGGCCAGGGGATCGTCGCTGCCGGCGTCTGTCAGCGACGCATAGTGAAACTCATGGCCGCGCACCGACGTGCCCGCAGCGCCGATCGGGCTGTCGGCGAGCAGCCGCGCCTCGCGGTAGCCGAGATGCATGCGGCGCTTGTGGAAACTGGTGACGTGGCCAAGCAGGCCGGTCATGGCGTGCGTCACGCCGTCGGCGTCTTCAAGGCCGGCGCCGAGCACCATGTAGCCGCCGCACTCGCCATGCACGGGGCGCGTATCGGCAAAGCGGACCAGTCCGTCGCGAAAATTTTGCGCGGCCGCCAGCCTTGCTGCCTGCAGTTCGGGATAGCCGCCGGGCAGCCAGCACACGTCGCAGGACGAATCCGGCGCTTCGTCCGCCAGCGGCGAAAAGCGAAAGATCTCGGCGCCGGCGCGGCGCCAGCCATCGAGCAGATGCGGATAGATGAAACTGAACGCAGCGTCCGACGCCAGGGCGATGCGCTGGCCGGGCGGGGGGATGGCCAATGCGGGGTTGCCGGAGTGCGGCGCCAGCGGCGCGGCCAAAGCGACAATGGCGTCGAGGTCGAGATGCGCTTCCGCCATGTCCGCGAGGCGGGCCAGGTGCGCAGCGAGGTCGCCGTGTTCGCCGGCCTGCACCAGGCCGAGATGGCGCTCCGGCAGGCCCAGCGTGGCGTCGCGCGGGATGGTGCCGAGCAGCGGGATGCCGAGCGCGGCGATCGCGCCGGCCACCAGCGTGCGGTGGCGCTCGCTGCCGACCCGGTTCAGCACCACGCCGGCAACGCGTACCGCGGGATCGTGGCTGGCGAAGCCGCGCAGCACGGCGGCAGCGGATTGCGACTGGCCGGAGACGTCGAGCACCAGCAGCACCGGCAGGCGCAGCCGCGCCGCCAGATCGGCCGCCGCACCCGTGCGGCCGGGCTCCGCCGGCACGCCGTCGAACAGGCCCATGGCGCCCTCGATCACCAGCATGTCGGCGTCGCGCCCGGCGTCGGCGGCAAGTACGTCGATCAGGGACGGCGGCATCGACCACGAGTCGAGATTGAGGCTGGGCGCGCCGGTGGCGGCGGCATGGAAGGCGGGATCGATATAGTCCGGGCCGGACTTGGCGGCGCGCACGTGCACGCCGCGGCGGCGCAGCGCCGCGAGAATGCCCAGCGTCACCGTGGTCTTGCCGGCGCCGGATCGCGCCGCGGAGATCAGCAGGCCGGTGGTCATGGTGTCGGGACGCGGAATGTCATGGCGGCGGATTACAGCGCGGGGCGTCAAGCTGCAAGGTGGCCTCGTTCCCCGGACGCTACGCAGCGCGAAGCGGTGCGCTGCAGAGCCGGGGTCCCGGTATCTCGAAGGCACCGGGATCCCGGATCTGCGGAGCGGCATAAGGATGCCGCACCGCGTCCGGGAAACGTTACGCGCTCTCCTTCTTCGGCCAGTACTTGTCGCGCAGATGGCGTTTCACCAGCTTGCCGGTCGGCGTGCGCGGCAGTTCGGCTTCGAAGTCGATGCTCTTCGGGCATTTGATCGGCGACAGATGCTTGCGGCAGAACGCGATCAGCTCGGCTTCCAGAGCCTTGCCGGCGCGGGCCATGTCGTGGGGCTGCACCACCGCCTTGACCTCCTCGCCCATCTCCTCGTTGGGCACGCCGAACACCGCGACGTCCGCAATGTCCGGATGTGTGATCAGCACGTCCTCGGTCTCCTGCGGGTAGATGTTCACGCCGCCGGAAATGATCATGTAGGACTTGCGGTCGGTGAGATACAGGAAGCCCTCGTCGTCGAGATAGCCGACATCGCCGAGCGTCGACCAGCCGCGATCGTTATAGGCGCGCTTCGTCTTCTCGGGATCGTTGTGATAGGAGAACACCGGCGCGTCTGCGAAATACACGGTGCCGATTTCGCCGACCGGGGCCTCCTGATCGTTTTCATCGACGATCTTGACCACGCCCGTCACAGCCTTGCCGACGGTGCCGCGATGCGACAGCCATTGCTGCGAGTTCGACACCGTGACGCCGTTGCCCTCGGAGCCGGCGTAATACTCGATCAGGATCGGGCCCCACCAGTCGATCATCTTCGCCTTGACGTCGACCGGGCAGGGCGCGGCGGCGTGGATCGCGCCCTGCAGCGACGTCACGTCGTAGCGCAGCCTGATCTCGTCGGGCAGTTTCAGCATGCGCACGAACATGGTCGGCACCAGTTGCGACTGGGTGACCTTGTGCTGCTCGACCAGTTTCAGGAACTGCTCGGCGTCAAAAATCTCCATGATCACCGAGGTGCCGCCGAGCGTGATGGCCATCATGTTGAAGCGCAGCGGAGCGGCGTGATACAGCGGCGCCGGCGACAGATAGATGCTGTCGCCGTTCATGCCGCACATGTCGGCGCAGAGTTTTTTCAGGAACGGGTTGGGCACGGTGATCGGGTTGTTTTCCGACGCGCGCTTGATGCCTTTCGGGCGCCCGGTGGTGCCCGACGAATACAGCATGTCGTAGCCGGCGACTTCGTCGGAGATCGGTGTGGCCGGCTGCGCGGCGAGGGCCGCATCCCAGTCGCGAAACTTTTCGCGGGCGTCGAGCATGTAGAACAGCGTCTCGGGCGCGGCCGCGATCAGCGGCGCGATGACGTCGGCGCCTTTCGGCGAAGTGATGACGACGCGGGCGCCGCAGTCCTTCACGATATAGGCAATCTCGTCGGCGGTGAGATAGCGGCTGATGGCGGTGTAATACAGCCCGCTGCGCTGCGCCGCCCAGCAGATCTCCATGAACTCCAGCCGGTTCTCCATCAGGAACGCGATGTGGTCGCCGGGCTTCAGGCCCAGCGACCGGAAAAGCTGGGCGCCCTGGTTCGAGCGTTCGTCGAGCTGGCGATAGCTGAGCGTCTTGCCCGAGCCGGCCATCCGGTAGGCGATCTTGTCGGGCTGGGTGCCGGCGTGGACGGAGGGATGGGACATCGGGCGTTCCTCGGAGGCGGCGGATTTTCCGCTCGTGATGTGTTTGGCGAGAAGGTTGTTCTGGGTCGTCCCCGCGAAGGCGGGGACCCATAACCGCTGTAGATAAAAACATGGCAGGGGGTGGGCCCAGTGCCAAATTCTGACGCCAGTGGTTATGGGTCCCCGCCTTCGCGGGGACGACAGCCATTAGCTTCTGCGCGCTACAACCTCTCGATGATCGTCACATTCGCCATGCCGCCGCCTTCGCACATGGTCTGCAAGCCGTAGCGCTTGTTGTTCTGCTTCAGCGCATGGACCAGCGTCGTCATCAGCTTGGTGCCGGAGCCGCCGAGCGGATGGCCGAGCGCGATGGCGCCGCCATTGACGTTGAGTTTGGCGGGGTCGGCACGCAGCGTCTTCAGCCAGGCGGTCGGCACCGATGCGAAGGCCTCGTTGACCTCGTAGAGATCGATGTCGTCGATCTTCATACCGGCCTTCTTCAGCGCGCGCTCGGTGGCGGGCAGCGGCGCTTCCAGCATTATGACGGGGTCGCCGCCCATCATGGTCATGTGATGCACCCGGGCCAGCGGCTGCACGCCGAGCCGCTTCAACCCGGCCTCGTTGACCACCATGACGCCGGATGCGCCATCGCAGATCTGGCTGGCGGAGGCGGCGGTGAGCCGGCCGTTCTCGGCGATCAGTTTTACGCCGCGGATGCCGTCCAGCGTCGCGTCGAAGCGGATGCCTTCGTCGATGCTGTGGGTGTCGGCCGTGCCGTCGGCGCGGGTGATCGGCAGCGGGATGATCTCGTCCTTGAACCGGCCTCCCTGCGTCGCCGCGATGGCACGCTGGTGGCTGTCATAGGCGTACTGGTCGAGCTCGTCCTTCGACAGCCCGTACTTCTCCGCCATCATCTCGGCGCCGGTGAACTGGCTGAACTGGATGTTGGGGTAGCGCGCTTCCATCCCCGGGCTCTTGTAATGGCCCATGCCGGCCTTGGCGGCCAGAATGCTCGGCGAGCCCATCGGCACCCGGGTCATGCTCTCGACGCCGGCGGCGATCACGATGTCCATGGCGCCGGACATCACCGCTTGTGCTGCGAAATGCAGCGCCTGCTGCGAGGAGCCGCACTGCCGGTCGATCGAGGTGCCGGGCACGCTCTCCGGCAATTTTGACGCGAGCACGGCGTTGCGCGCAACGTTGACGGCCTGCTCGCCGCCCTGGCCGACGCAGCCCATCAGCACGTCTTCCACATCGGCGGGATCGACGCCGGAACGCTCCACCAGCGAATCGAGCACGGAGGCGGCGAGATCGGCCGGGTGCCAGCCGGACAACCGGCCGCCCTTGCGGCCGCCGGCGGTGCGCGCAGCGGCGACGATATAGGCCTCGGCCATGGCGAATCTCCCTGTTTTTCATTGTTTTTGTGGCGCTGGTGGGCCGGATTAAAATGTCCCGCCATGGCTTAGTCAATCGCTCAATTAACTCTTGAGCAAAGCATGGAGATCGGGTTATGTGCGCCCCACATGATTACGCATCCCCACATCAGCGCCGCGGGCAGAACCCCAGCCGGCAAGAACGCCACCGCCGACAAATTGTTGGTGGCGGCGAGCGAACTGATGATCGCCAGCAACTCCATCGAAGTGTCGCTGAGCGAGATCGCGCAGCGCTCCGGGGTCAATGCGGCGCTGGTGAAATATCATTTCGGCAACAAGGACGGGCTGCTGCTGGCACTGCTGGCGCGCGACGCCGCCACCGAAATGACCAACCTGGATTACCTGATGGCGCAGCCGATTTCGGCAAGCGCCAAGCTCAAGCTGCACATTGCCGGGATCATCAAGGCCTATCACCAGTTCCCGTATATGAACCGGCTGATCCATTATCTGCTGCACGAGAGCGGCAACGAGGCCGCCGACGAAGTCTCAAAATTCTTCATCGGCCCGCTGCTGGATTTCCATCGCCGCCTGCTGGCCGAAGGCCATGAGGCCGGCGAATTCCGCAAGATTGATCCGGTGCTGTTCTACACCAGCCTGATCGGTGCCTGCGATAACCTGTTCTTCAGCCGTCATGCGATGTCGCGCGCCATTGGCGTCGGCCCGGTGACGGATGAAGTCTGCCGCGACTACGTCGCCCACATGGAAGCGATGTTGCTCGGCGGGATGCTGACCAAGAACAAGGCTGGCTAACAGCCTGATGGTCACGAGCTAAGAAGAAACGGCCCCAAGGAAACGACAGGCGACACGACCAAAAAAAGCGATCGGGAAACGCCCAAGGAACTACCCAAGGAAAACTACCAAGACCAACAAGAAACTTCGAGGAAACGCTTTCAAGGAACGGTCAACGTATCGTTCGAACAACAAAACAAGAAACGCCCCTACCAAGATCGAAGAAACGTCCAAGGACCTTTTTCTAAAAAAACGCGACAAAAAACGACCAGGAAACGCCCAAGGAAAGGCAACTCGATGCAGCTCAAAGACGTAGCCGTATTCATCACCGGCGGTGGTTCGGGGCTGGGTGCCGCGACCGCCCGCGCGATGGCCGCCAAGGGCGCCAAGGTCACGGTGTTCGACCGCAGTGCGGAGAACGCCGAGGCGGTCGCCGCCGAGATCAAGGGCCTCGCCGCGGTTGGCGACGTCACCAGCGAGAGCGACGTGCAGGCCGGCCTCGCCAAGGCGGAAGTCGCCCACGGCACCGCGCGGATTCTGGTGAACTGCGCCGGCATCGGCGGCTCGCAACGCATCGTTGGCAAGCAGGGCGTCTACCCGCTCGACAAGTTCACCAACGTCATCATGATCAACCTGGTCGGCACCTTCAACTGCCTGCGGCTGTTCGCCGAGCAACTGGTGAAGATCGAACCGGTCGGCGAAGAGCGCGGCGTGATCATCAACACCGCGTCTGTCGCCGCCTATGAAGGCCAGATCGGCCAGATCGCCTATGCGGCGTCGAAGGGCGGCGTCGTCGGCCTGACCCTGCCGGCCGCGCGCGATCTCTCCTCGCAAAAGATTCGCGTCAACACCATCGCGCCGGGCCTGTTCCTGACGCCGCTGCTGATGGGCCTGAACGAGGAAGCCCGCGCCAGCCTCGGCGCCCAGGTGCCGCATCCGGCGCGCCTCGGCGATGCCTCGGAATACGGCAACCTCGCGGTACACATCGTCGAGAACCCGATGCTGAACGGCGAAACCATCCGCCTCGATGGCGCGATCCGCATGGCGCCGAGGTAGTTCTTATTTTCCCTCTCCCCCAGCGCGGCGAAGCCGCGCGCCGCGGGAGAGGGTGCCTGAGCGTAGCGAAGGCGGGAGAGGGCTCTTGAGCCAAGCCGCTCCCCCTCTCCCGTCAGAGTATTTGGTGGCTCCTGAGCTGCCCTCTCCCACGAGGGGAGAGGGCACAATTATTGGCTCCGAGCTGCATGACGACCCGTTATAGCGACACAGGTCCATTCAAGAGACCATCGTTTGGGGAGATCGAGATGAACGCGCAGGCCGCGGCGGTGCTCCAGCAACCCGCCTTCCGCAAGATCAACTGGCTCGAACGCGACATTGCGGTGGAGCGGCGGCCGGATGGCGTGATCGTTCTCAAGTCGCGCGTGCCGCTGATGCCCTACGAAACCCATCTGCCGGCCTCGCTGGCGAAATGGGCGAACGAGCGGCCGGACCATCCCTGGCTGGCGCAGCGCACAGGCGCCGAGCGGCAGTGGCGCACCATCACTTATGCCGAGGCCAAGCGCGACGTGGACGCGCTGACCCAGGCGCTGCTCGACATGCAGCTCGAAGCGGATCGTCCGATCGCCATCCTGTCCGGCAATTCCATCGAGCACGCGCTGATGACCCAGGCGGCGATGCAGGCGCGGCATCCGGCGGCGCCGGTGTCGCCGGCCTATTCGCTGATGAGCCAGGACAACGCCAAGCTGAAATATCTGTTCGACCTGATCCGGCCCGCGGTGGTGATGGTGCAGGACGGCCCGACGTTCCAGAAGGCGCTGGATGCGCTCGACCTCACCGGCATCCGTATCGTGCATGTGGCGCGTCCTCCGGAAGGTATCGCCAGCATCGCCTATGCCGACATGGCGGCAACGAAGGTGACAGCGGCGGTCGAGCAATCGATCGCCAACATCACGCCGGACACGGTGGGAAAACTGCTGTTCACCTCCGGCTCCACCGGGATGCCGAAAGCCGTCATCAACACCCAGCGCATGATGTGCGCCAATGCCGCGATGATGATGCAAACCCGGCCGCGTGATCCCGCCGCTGCGCCGCCGGTCTATCTCGACTGGATGCCGTGGAATCACACAATGGGCGGCAATGCGCTGTTTCATCCGCTGCTGGTCGACGGCGGCACGCTGTATATCGACGAGGGTCGGCCGATGCCCGGCCTGATCGACGAGACCCTGCGCAACCTGCGCGAGATTTCGCCGACCTATTACGCCAACGTGCCGGCGGGCTACGCTGCGCTGGCCGCCGCGATGGAGAAGGACGACGCGCTGTGCCGCTCGTTCTTCAAGAATCTCGGCATCATGGGCTATGGCGGCGCGCGGTTGCCCGACGATCTCTACGACCGCATGCAGGCGCTGGCGATCCGCGCCACCGGCGAACGCATCGTGTTCTACACCGGCTGGGGCTCAACCGAGACCGCGCCGACCTCCACCGGCACCTATTGGGACACCGAGCGCGTCGGCCTGATCGGCCTGCCGTTTCCCGGCGTCGAGCTGAAGATGGTCCCGGTGGACGACAAGTACGAATTGCGGCTGCGCGGCGTCAACGTGATGCCGGGCTACTACAAGCAGCCGGAACTGACGGCGGCGGCGTTCGACGAGGAAGGTTTCTACAGAATCGGCGACGCCGGCGTGTTCGTCGACGACAACGATCCGGTGCAGGGCCTGATCTTCTCCGGCCGCGTGGTGGAGGATTTCAAGCTCACCACCGGTACCTTCGTCCATGTGGGCAGCCTGCGCACCGACGCCATCGCCGCGGCGACGCCGGTGGTGCAGGACGCGCTGATCGCCGGGCAGGACAGACCGTATATCGGCGTGCTGGCGTGGCCGAACCTCGCCGCCTGCCGCATCCTGACCGGCGAGCCGGAAGCCGGCTTTGCCGACGTGATCAAGCATCCTTTGGTGCTGGCCTGCCTGAAGAACGGCCTCGAGGCGCACAACGCCTCCTGCGAAGGCGCCAGCAGCCGGCGCATCGCGCGCGCCATGTTCATGGTCGAGCCCGCGTCGATCGACGGCAACGAACTCACCGACAAGGGCTACATCAACCAGCGCGCGGGTCTGACCCGCCGCGCCGACCTGGTGGCGCGGCTGTATGCCGAGCATCCCGGCGAGGATGTGATGGTGCTGAATTGAATTCGCTCGCGACAAACGCCGTGTCGTCCCCGCGAAAGCGGGGACCTATACACGCTGGAGACGTTGTGAAGACTCCGCGGCGACATCCCCGCCGCCTGAACCGCACCGACTGAGGTTATGGGTCCCCGCTTTCGCGGGGACGACATTGGAATTCGTAGGGTGGGTAGAGCGTAGCGAAACCCACCAACCACACACTGCCGCGGTGGGTTTCGCGAAGGCGCTCTACCCACCCTACAAATAGCGCGAGTACCCGCCATGAACTTCGATTTCTCCGACGACCAGAAGCAGCTCCGCGACGAGGCCCGGCGCTTCCTCAGCGAAAAATGCCCGCCGAAGGCGGTGCGCGAGGTGATCGACGGCAAGGCGCCGTTCGATCGCGAATTGTGGAAAGGCCTCGCCGACATGGGCTTTCTCGGCGTCGCGATCCCTGAAGCGTTTGGCGGCTCCGGTGCCGGGCATCTTGAGCTCTGCGTGATCGCCGAAGAAATCGGTCGCGCGCTGGCGCCGGTGCCGTTTTCGTCAACGGTGTATCTGGCGGCGGAAGCGCTGATGCTGGCCGGCTCCGACGCGCAGAAGCAGAAGTGGCTGCCGGCGATTGCCTCGGGCGCCGCGGTCGGCACGCTGGCGCTGTTCGAAGGCTCCGGCAATCCGTCGCCGGCCGCGATCAAGCTCACCGCATCGAACAATGTGCTGAACGGCGTCAAGAGACCGGTGCCCGACGGCGCCGTCGCCGACTTCGCCATCGTCGCCGCGCGCAGTGGCTCGACCGGGCGCGAGACCGATATCTCGCTGTATCTGGTCGATCTCACCAGCGAAGGCGTCGAAGCCAAGGCGTTGACCAATATCGATCCGTCGCGCGGCCAGGCGGAGATTTCGTTCAGGAACGTCAAGGCCGAATTGCTCGGGCCCGCCGACGAAGGCTGGAGCCTTCTGACCCGCGTGCTGGATCGCGCCGCGGTGCTGATCGGCTTCGAGCAGGTCGGCGGGGCCGACCGCGCGCTGGAGATGGGCCGCGACTATGCGCTCGACCGTATCGCCTTCGGCCGCCAGATCGGTTCGTTCCAGGCGGTCAAGCACATGCTCGCGGACATGTACGTCTCGGCGACCCTGGCGCGCTCGAATTGCTACTACGGCGCCTGGGCGCTCTCCACCAATGCCTCGGAACTGCCGGAAGCCGCCGCCGCGGCGCGGATCAGCGCCACGCAGGCGTTCCAGCACTGCGCCAAGAACAACATCCAGGTCCATGGCGGCATGGGTTTTACCTGGGAGTTTGATTGCCATCTGTACTACCGCCGCGCCAATGCGCTGGCGCTGGGGCTGGGCAGCCTGTCGTATTGGGAAGACGCGCTGATCGACCGCATGCGGCAGAGGAATGCGGCGTAGTTCTTTTCTTCCCCTCCCCCTTGTGGGGAGGGTGCCTTCGCGAAGCGAAGGCGGGAGAGGGGGAGCCACACGTTCCGAAGAGCCCCCTCTCCCGTCTCAATCTCGCTGAGCTCGATTGAGCCACCCTCCCCCACAAGGGGGGTGGGGAAGTAAGAATCGAATTGGAGACGACCATGGATTTCGACGACACCCCGCAGGAAGCCGCCTTCCGCGCCGAGGCGCGCGCCTGGATCGCCGCGCATGCGCCGAAGCAGTACGAGGACGAGCTGAAGCGCGCCTCGCTCGGCCGCATCCAGCTCAAGAGCAACAACATTCTGGAAGTCGCAAAAGCCTGGCAGAAGCAGAAGGCCGAGGCCGGCTGGGCGGTGCCGCATTGGCCGAAAGACTATGGCGGCCGGGGTGCCACGCCGATCGAGCGGGTGATCTGGCAGCAGGAGGAGGGCGTATTCGGCAAGCTCGGCGCGCTGTTCATCATCGGCCACGGCATGTGCGGCCCGACCATGATGGCCTATGCCGCCGAAGACCAGAAGCGCCACTACCTGCCGCCGCTGGCGTCCGGCGAAAACATCTGGTGCCAGCTGTTCTCCGAACCCGCCGGGGGATCCGATGTCGCCGGCCTGCGCACCCGCGCGGAAAAAGACGGCGACGACTGGGTCATCAACGGGCAAAAAATCTGGACATCCGGCGCGCATTATTCCGACTACGGCATCCTGATCACCCGCACCGATCCCAATGTGCCCAAGCACAAGGGCCTCACCATATTCTTCCTCGACATGAAGAGTCCCGGCGTCGAGGTGAAGCCGATCAAGCAGGCCAACGGCCAGTCGGAATTCAACGAGGTGTATTTTACCGACGTGCGGATTCCCGACGCGCAGCGGCTGGGCGCCGTCGGCGACGGCTGGAACGTGTCGCTGACCACGCTGATGAACGAGCGCATGGCGATCGGCGCGGGCATGGCCACCGGCGTGCCCGAACTGTTCGAATTCGCCAGCCATCTGATGCTGGAGGACGGGCTGGCCATTGACGACCGCGCGGTGCGCTCGAAACTGGCCAGTTGGGCGGTGCGCGCCAGCGGGTTGAAGTACACCAGCTTCCGCGCCATCTCGGCGCTGTCGCGCGGCGAGCGGCCGGGGCCGGAGAATTCCATCGGCAAGCTGGTGGCCGGCTCGATGCTGCAGGATGTCGCGACCTACGCGCTCGATTTGCAGGGCGCCGCGGGCGTGCTGAGCGGCCCGGACGATGCGGAAGCCGCCGGAAAATTCCAGGCGATGTTGCTGCGCTCGCCCGCCACCCGCGTCGAAGGCGGCACCGACGAGATTTTGCGCAACATCATCGCCGAGCGGGTGCTGGGCCTGCCGGGCGACATCCGCGTCGACAAGGACGTGCCGTTCAACAAGATCCCCACAAGGGGACGCTGAATTCTTCCCCTCTCCCCCGGCGCCGCGAAGCGGCGCTTGTGGGAGAGGGTGGATCGAAGCCGCGAAGCGGATTCGAGACGGGAGAGGGGGCTCTTCGGAACGTGTGGCTCCCCCTCTCCCGCCTTCGCTTCGCTCAGGCACCCTCCCCCACAAGGGGGGAGGGGAAGCAAGAAACCGGAGCTACCGATGAACTTCGACGACACGCCCGAAGAAGCCGTCTTTCGCGCCGAGGCGCGCGCCTGGATCGATGCGCATGCGCCGAAGCATCTGGAAGCCGAACTGACAAAGCCTTCCGCGCAGCGCGCCTCCGAGGAGCGCGGCGGCATGGTCGAGGTGGCAAAGGCCTGGCAGAAGAAGAAGGCCGATGCCGGCTGGGCCTGCCTGCACTGGCCGAAGGAATATGGCGGCCGCGGCGCCACGCCCATCGAGCGGGTGATCTGGCAGCAGGAGGAGGGCGTCTACGACAAGTTGGCACGCCCCTTCGCCATCGGCCAGGGCATGTGCGGCCCGACCGTGATGGCCTATGCCGACGAGGCGCAGAAGCGAAAATATCTGCCGCCGCTGGCGTCCGGCGAGACCATCTGGTGCCAGTTGTTTTCCGAACCCGCGGGCGGATCCGACGTCGCCGGCCTGCGCACCCGCGCGGAAAAGGACGGCGACGACTGGATCGTCAACGGCCAGAAGATCTGGACGTCGGGTGCGCACTATTCCGACTACGGCATCCTCATCACCCGCACCGATGCCAACGTGCCCAAGCACAAGGGTCTCACCATGTTCTTCCTGGACATGAAGAGCCCGGGCGTCGAGGTGAAGCCGATCAGGCAGGCCAACGGCATGCAGGAATTCAACGAGGTGTTCTTCACCGATGTACGGATTCCCGATTCGCAGCGGCTCGGCGCCGTGGGCGATGGCTGGAACGTGTCGCTGACCACGCTGATGAACGAACGCATGTCGATCGGCGCGCGGCTCTCCACCGGCTTCCCGGAACTGTTCGAGTTCTGCAGCAACCTGATGCTGGAGGACGGGCTGGCGATCGACGACCGTTCGGTGCGCTCGAAACTGGCAAGCTGGGCGGTGAAGAATTCCGGGCTGAAATACACCAGCTACCGCTCGATCTCGGCGCTGTCGAAGGGCGAGCGGCCGGGGCCGGAGAATTCCATCGGCAAGCTGGTGTCGGGCAGCATGCTGCAGGACATCGCGACCTTCGCCGCCGACCTGCAGGGCGCCTCCGGCGCGCTGACCGAAGCCGATGCGGACGCCGCGGGCGTGTTCCAGGCGATGATCCTGCAGTCGCCCTCGATGCGCATTGCGGGGGGCACCGACGAGATCCTGCGCAACATCATCGCCGAGCGCGTGCTGGGCCTGCCGGGCGACATCCGCGTCGACAAGGATGTGGCGTTCAACAAGATCCCGACGAGGGGCCGCTGATCTTTCTTCCCCTCTCCCCCAGCGCGGCGCAGCCGCGCGCGGTGGGAGAGGGTGCCTGAGCGCAGCGAAGGCGGGAGAGGGTGTTGCCGCGAACGCTGTCGCGTGGGCGCCCCCTCTCCCGTCTCGAATGCGCTTTGCGCATTCGATCCACCCTCTCCCGCCAGACGCAGCTACGCTGCGCCCGTGGGAGAGGGGAAAAAAGAAACGCATTGTTACTCTTGAGGACTTCATGACCGATACCCCCATCGACACCATCGAAACCCTGCTCGCGGCGCGCTATTCGTGCCGCGCCTACAAGCCGGAGCAAGTGCCGCGCGAGACTATCGACCGCGTCCTCGCGGCCGCGCAGAAAACCGCGTCGTGGTGCAACAGCCAGCCGTGGCAGGTGACCATCACCTCGGGCGAGGCGACGAAAAAATTTCGCGATGTGCTGTACCCCATCGCCGCCGCCGGCACCGCGAGTTCGGGCGACTTTCCGTTCCCGCGCGAATATCGCGGCGTCTATCTCGATCGTCGCCGCGAGAGCGGCTTCCAGCTCTACAACACGCTGGGCATCGCGCGCGGCGACAAGGCGGCCTATGCGAAACAGGCGCTGGAGAATTTCAACTTCTTCGGCGCGCCGCATGTGGCCATCATCACCACCGACGAAGCGCTCGGCGTCTATGGCGCGGTGGATTGCGGGGGGTATGTCAGCAATTTCATGCTGGCCGCGCAGGCGCTGGGTCTCGCCACGGTGCCGCAGGCGGCGCTGGCATTTCATTCCGCGGTGGTGCGCAAGCACTTTGGCATGGGCGACGATCGCCGCGTGGTGTGCGGAATTTCGTTCGGATTCGCGGATGGCGACAACAAGGTGAACGGCTATCGGACGACGCGGGCGGCGCTGCCGGATGTCGCGAGGTTTGTGGAGTAGCGCGCTTTCTTCCCCTCTCCCACGGCGCCGCGCAGCGGCGTTGGCGGGAGAGGGTGGCTCGAAGCCGCGAAGCGGGTTCGAGTCGGGAGAGGGGGCTTCTCCGGAGCCCGTGGCTCCCCCTCTCCCGTCCGCGCTGCGCGCGGCCACCCTCCCCCACGAGGGGGGAGGGGACTACAGCGCTTTGTGCTCGCTCCTAGAACCTCGGCGCTCGTTTCTCCTTGAACGCCAGAATGCCTTCCTTGATCTCGGCGCCGCGCATGCTGTCGTGGGCGCGCTGGTCGGCGGCTTCCTCGTCCAGTTCGCCGCGGGCGAATTCGTTGATGGCGCGCTTCATGCCGCGCATCGCGGACGGCGCGTTGCCGGCGAGGATATTCGCCAGCCGGTCGACTTCCTCGTCGAGCGCTTCCTCCGGCGCCGTGGCAGTGAGATAGCCGATCCGCAGCATCTCGCTGGCTTCCAGTTTCTGCGCGGTCAAAAACAGCCGCTTGGCATTGTCGACCCCGAGCCTCGTCACGTAGCGTTTGATGCCGCCTTTGTAGTAGTGCAGCCCCAGCCTGGCCGCCGGCATGAACATCTCACAGGTGTCGACGCCGATGCGGAAGTCACAGGCCAGCGCCAGGTCGGTGGAGCCGCCATAGACGCCGCCATTGAGCCGACAGATGGTCGGGACGCCCAAATCCTCGAGCCGGTTGGCGACGATCTCGAAGGAGGCGCCGGCGCTCGGCTGCGCGGTCTCGCTGGTGGCGCGATCGGCCACGGCGCCGAGATCGAAGCCGGCGCTGAAGGCGCGGCCGGTGCCGGTCAGCACCAGCACGCGGACCGAAGGATCGGCCTCGATCCGGTCGAAGTGTGACAGCAGCATGTCGAGATCGGAGGTCTGCAGCCGGTTCATGTGCCTGGGCCGGTTCAGCCGGATGGTGGCGCGGGGGCCGTCGATGGTCAGAATCGGGGCCGAGGCGACATCGGCGGGGGCAATATCCGTCGTTTCCGACATGTTGTTCTCCTTGAGGGACGCCGGACCGTGCCCGCGCCGCCCCCGCGCGTCAACGCCGCAACGTGCAATGCGGCAATCCCCGGAGACTTCGGGTATACTGATCTCGCGATACACTCCCCTGCAAACGGTGTCTCCGATGGATCTTTCCTACCTGCAACACGCCGGC
>Ga0247729_10000426_pt1 | contig 17715 bp, 13 predicted proteins | sample UWRJL133311R2_FD_180958 | JGI IMG/M metagenome (GOLD analysis project Ga0247729, IMG submission 180958) | Plant litter microbial communities from Arlington Agricultural Research Station in Wisconsin, United States - UWRJ-L133-311R-2 | ecosystem: Environmental > Terrestrial > Plant litter >... | reverse complement strand
GTTCGACCGGGTCACCCTGACGAGCCTCGGCTCCGACCGGGTCTACGAGATCAACGCCCCGGGCGTCTCCGACGGCAAGCGCTACACCACGGGCCTCTCGGTCGACGGGGTCGCGCAGACCGCGTCCTGGGTCGGCGAGGACTTCGGCCGCGAGGGCGGAACCCTCGACTTCACCATGTCGGCCACGCCCGGCACCTGGGGAACGGGCGCCGCCGACGTGCCGCCGTCGTACGGCGACGGCATCGACGCGCGCAACAACATCGGCACGACGTCGAACGGCGCGGTCAACACCGGCTCGCTCGACCTGAGCAACTGGTCGTTCTCCCGCGAGACGCTCGCGGCGGCCGGCGCCGCACCCGGGGCGACGATCCCGCAGCCCGGAACCGGCATCGAGTTCACCTGGCCCGACACCGCGGCCGGCGAGCCCGACAACTGGATCCCGAACGGGCAGCGCATCGACCTGCCCGACCAGAAGGCAGGCAGCATCTCCTTCCTCGGTCTCGCGACCAACGGCCCCTCCACCGGCACGGCGGTCGTCGAGTACACCGACGGCAGCACCCAGCAGGTGTCGGTCACGCTCAACGACTGGACCGGCAGCGGCAACGGCAACACCGAGCTGGTGCTCGTGGGCGGGCGCAACAACTCCAACGGCAGCACGGGCACCGGCACCTTCAAGGTGTTCGGCACACGCCCCGCCGTGCTCGACTCCACCAAGACCGTCGAGGCCGTGACCCTCCCGAAGGCCGACTACACCGGCGTTATGCACATCTTCGACGTCGCCGTCTCCGAGCAGGAGTCCGTCGACCCGAACGCGCCGACCGGAGTGCCGGAACGGATCATCCTGAGCTCCACCCAGGACCCGTCGACGTCGCAGTACGTCACCTGGCGCTCGCGCAGCCCGCTCACCCTCAGCGGCTCGGTCGAGCTGCGCGAGGCGGGCGGCACCATCCGCACGATCGCGGCGGTGCAGATGCCCGAGCGCACGGTCGACGGCTACCCGGCGCGCAGCCACTCGGCGAAGCTCGAGTCCCTGAAGCCCGACACCGCCTACGAGTACCGGGTGTCGTCGGGATCCGCCGCGAGCGAGTGGCTCGGTTTCAGAACGGCGAAAGCGGATGCCGAGCCGTTCGAGTTCCTCTACTTCGGGGACGCGCAGGAGGGCATCGACACGGTCTGGCCCGCGACGCTCGAGGCGGCGCACACGGCGGTGCCCGACGCCAAGCTGAGCCTGTTCGCCGGCGACCTGATCAACACCGCCACGAACGAGACCGAGTGGAGCAACTGGTTCGACGCCGTCGACACCTACGGCAAGAGCAGCAGCACCCAGATGCTCGCCGCGATGGGCAACCACGAGATCGGCGGGGACGCCTTCGCCCCGGTCTTCCGCGACAGCTTCGAGTACGACCCCGACGGCCCGCGGCCCTCGGACGCCGGCGCGTTCGAGAGCCGCTACGGCGCGCACATGGCGTCGGTGATGAAGGACTCGGTCTACTTCACCGACTACCAGGGTGTGCGCTTCGTCACCATGAACGCCAACCGCGACGACATCTGCCCGCTCATCACCCCTCCGGGAATGTCGGACTTCAACTGCGACGAGGGACGCCGCGTCTGGATGCAGATGCAGGCGACCTGGCTCGACCGCGTGCTCAAGGAGAACCCGAACAAGTGGTCGGTGATGCTCACCCACCAGCCGATCTTCTCCGTCTCCGAGGGACGCGACGAGGACAACTGGCGCCGCTACGTCGGCCCGGTGCTCGAGCGCAACAGCATCGACCTGGTGCTCCAGGGCCACGACCACACCTACGGGCGCGGCTTCCACACGCAGAACGCGACCGGGCGCGAGGGCGTCAGCACCGGTCCGGTCTACGTCGTCGCGAACTCCGGGGAGAAGCAGTACGCGCTGCAGGACGACCCGAACGTGTGGACCAGGAACGGCGCGCAGCTGATGGCGTCGTACGCCGACACCTCGACGTACCAGTCGATCTCGGTCGACGGCGACGTGCTGAAGTACAAGTCGGTGGCCACCTGGGCCCGCGCGGGCGGCAACTCGCCGTTCACCCCCGGCGACACCGTCGACGAATTCGCCATCACCAAGTACGACTCCGGGGCGAAGTGGGTCACCGAGGCCGGCGTCGCCGCGCCCCCGGAGTCCGTGCCGGGCGAGGGTCGCGACCTGCCGAGCGGCGAGACCTTCGACCCGGCGACCTTCGGCACCGCCGTCTTCGACGACGACTTCTCGACGGACCGGCTCGACGAGTACAGCGTCACCGCAGGGAACGGCGAACCGCTCCCGACCCTCGCCGTCGACACCGCGGCGGGAGTGCTCACCGCGACCGCCGACCGGCGGTCCTGGGGCAACCTCGGGCTGCCCGTCGCGGGCCTGGACACCTGGGCGATGATCATCGAACCCGAGTCCATGGCGGAGAACGGCTCCTCGGAGGACAGCCTGTTCGCCGGGACGCGAGCGGACAACCAGAACTCGCTGATGGCCTGGTACAACCACACGAAGGGTCTCACCGGCTTCGACTTCACCAGGGGCGGGGCGGGCAAGACGCTGCACCCGGCCGACGCCGCCGTGAAGCTGCAGGCCGGGGGCCGCATCGCCGTGGTTGTGGAGGGCGGCGAGGTCAGCACCTGGATCGAGCGCGCCGGAGCGTGGACCCGCGTCAACGATCTGATGAGCGGATACGGGATCGACGGCGCAACCCTCGCCACCTGGACCCCGACCATGGGCGTACGCCTCGACCCGGGCACCATCGCCATCGACAGGGTCACCCTGCTCGACGGGCGCCTGGAGCCGCTGGTCCCCGCCGCGGTGACCTTCGACGACCGCGCGGGCACCGAGAACGACACCTTCACGGTGCCCGCGGTCGAGGGCGTCGAGTACTCGGTGGAGGGCGCGGTCGTCGCCGCCGGTGTGTACCCGGGAGTCGGGACCGTGACCGTGAACGCCCGCGCCGCCGGCGCCGTGCCGATCGCGCCGGGGGCGACGACCGAGTGGTCGCACGTCTTCGCGACGACGGGCGGCGAGACGCCGGTGGACCCGACCCCGCTCGTCCCGAGCGCGGTGGTCTTCGACGATCGCGCCGGCACGACCGACGACACCCTCACCGTGCCGACGACCGTGGGCGTGGAGTACGTGCTCGGCGGAGCAGTCGTCGCCGCCGGCACGTATCCCGGCTCCGGATCGGTGACCGTCAGCGCGCGCGCCGCCGGGCCGGTGCCGATCGCCGAGGGGGCGACGACCCAGTGGTCGCACGTCTTCGCGGCGACCGGCGGTGCTGCGTCCGACGCCTCGCCTCCCGCCCAGAACGGCGGGCTGGCGTGGACGGGACTCGACACGTCGCTCCCCCTGGGCATCGCCGCGGCGCTCCTGCTGCTCGGAGCCGCGCTGGCACTCGCGCGGAGCCGGCGCCGGGCCTGAGCGCCACCGCGCCAGGCGCCGCCCCGGAGTCTCGACGCGACCGGGGCGGCGCCGGGCGGCCGGCACGCGGCGGGCTATCCGCTATTCGAGTCCCAGGCCGTCCGCGATGGCGAGCACCCCGACGAGGAACTGCTGCGTGCTCGGCAGTCCGGGCAGCAGGTCGGCGAGCTCGTTGAGGCGGGGGAAGCGCTCGGCGTCCAGCGACCGGTAGAACGTCGACCGGGTCACGCGGGTCTCCTCGGCGGGGAGGTCGCCCCAGGGGCGGGGGAGCTGGTAGAGCACGTTGCCGAGCGAGTACTGCATCATCGCGCCGTAGGCACGCACGGCGGTTGGTCCGTCCATGCCGGAGGCGATGAACCTGTCGAGGATCTTCTCCATCGAGCCGTCGAGGGCGAGCGGGCTGTCGGTGACCCGCATGGTGAGCAGGCGAGCCACGCTCGGGTGGGTGCGGAGCAGCTCGGCGAACGCGGTCGTGACGCTCACGAACACGGCCCGCGGAGTGGCGTCCTCGGCGTCGATGGGCGCGTCGAAACCGCCCATGATCGAGTCCGCCATGGCGTCGAGGATCTGCTCCTTGTTGTCGAAGTAGCCGTAGACCGTCATGGTCGCCACGTCGAGGTCCTGGGCCAGGCGGCGCATGGTGAGCGCGGCGAGGTCCTCCTGGTCGGCGATCGCGATGGCCGCCTTCACGATGAGCTCGGTGTCGAGTACACGGCGGACGCGGGCGGGTGCTCGGGACTCGGACATTCGATCAGCGTATCGGAGGTTGGTTTCGGCGCCGTATCGCGATGACGACCGTCACGACGAGCGCCGCGGCCACGTACGCCGCGCACGCCGCCCAGCCGAGGCGGAGGTCGCCGGTGCCGCTCGCGATGAGGGCGAAGACGAGCGGTCCGACGGCGCTGCCCCCGAACACCCCTACCTGCGTCCAGCCGGTCGACCGGGTCGCGTCGTCGGTCGAGGCGCCGATCACGAAGTTGAGCACTCCGGGGAACGCCCAGCCGAAGCCGTAGCCGACGACCAGCCCCGGTCCGAACAGCGCCGGATCGCCCGTGGCGAGTGCCGCGTATCCCGACCCGCCGACCACGAAGAGCACGATCATCACGAGCATCCCCCGGCCGGCATCGCGGCCGGAGCCGGAGCCGGCGATCCGTCCAGACACCACGCGCATCACGGCGCAGACCAGGCCGGACGCCGCCACCCACGCCGCGACGGGGGCGGTGTCGCGCCCGAGGTCGTGGCCGGTGGTCGAGGCGTAGGTGGAGAGCGCCGAGGCAGCCGTGGCGGCGAGCAGGGCCGTGACGAGGAACGGCAGCACCACGCCCGACGGACGGGACACCCCCTGGCGGAGGGTGCGCTCCGGAGAAGCGGATGCGCGGCGCCGCGGAATGAGGACGAAGGCGGCGACCGAGACTGCCGCGGCCACGACGAACGCCAGCCGCCAGTTCGACGCGTAGAGCACGAGCGGGATGGTGGCCGCCGAGGCCACGATGGTCATCGGCACGGACGCCTGCACGATGCCGAGGCTGACGCCGTGCGAACGGAGGGGTGCGCCGGCCCTGATGAGCGCGCCCGTCGCCGGCTGGACGAGCGCGTTGACCGCGCCGGCGAGCACCAGCAGCACGAGCACGTGCGCCGGCGAGGCGGCCACGACGAGCAGCCCGCACACCACCGCGGAGACCCCGGTGACGATCCGGAGCGCGGGTTCGGGCCCCCAGCGGCGCACGAGCTCCCCGCCGAGCGGCGAGAGCGCCGCTGCCGTGGCGAAGAAGAGCGCGACGCCCACACCGAGCGTGACCACCGTGAGTCCGATCCCGCGCAGCTGCAGCGCCAGCACGGCGACCAGGAACGGCGGCCAGGCCGCGACGAGCATGGCGGCCGTCGCGGCGCCGACCACCCGCGCCGTCGACGGTGCGGGTGCTGCGGCGCGGTCAGGCACCGGGGGTCGAACCGGCCCGAGCGGCGATGAACGGCGCGATGACGGCGGCGAACTGTGCGGGATCGTGGTCGACCGAGGGCACGCCGACGCCGAGGAGCTGCTCGAAGCGGCTGCCCGCGGGAAGGTGCTCGATCAGGGCGGGCACGTCGGGCAGCGAGAAGGTGTCGAGCTCGCCGCAGACGACGAGCGTCTGGCACTCGACCAGTCCGATCCGCTCCTCCATGACGTAGGCGTTCACGGCGAGGTGTCCCTCCTCCACACGCGGCAGCACCCGCAGGGCGTCGGCGACGAGGCGGTCGAGCAGATCGGGCCGGTCGGCAGGGTAGAACGCCGCACGCTTCTGCCAGAGGGCCAGCAGGTGGCTGCCGTCGGTCGACCGCTCCACCCAGTCGATCGGTACACGGTTCTGCACCTCCGCGCGTCGCGGGGCGTCGACCCACGGCACCCCGGAGAGCACGAGGGACTCGACGAGCTCGGGATACGCGGCCGCGAGCTCGATGCCGACGACGCCGCCGGTGTGGTGGCCGACGACGTGGGCACGCTGCCCGGGTTGCTGCACGGCCAGCAGCACCTCGCGGGCGGCCGCGGCGAAGCGCTCGACGGTGGCGAACTCCTCCGGCTGGGCGGACCAGCCGAAGCCCAGGGTGTCCATGGCGACCACGTGGAAGCGCTCGGCGAGCAGCGGGATGACGTCGCGGTACTCGTCCCAGGAGCGCGGCGACTGGTGCAGCAGGAGCACGAGGGGCGCGGACGCCTCCCCGCTCTCGACGTAGTGGAGCTGTCCCCAGGGGGAATCGGTGAAGTGGTGGCGAAGGGTCACGGTGATCAATTCTGCTCGGTGGGCGGGGTGCAGGTCAGCACGATGGAGTGGATCAGGGTCTCGGCGAGACGGCGCACCTCGGCCAGTTCGACGACGTTCATGCCGCGGGGGAAGTCGGGCTCGAGGGGTGCGCCCTCGCCGGCGCGCTGCATGCCGATGCGCGCCGTCGGGATGCCGTGGGCGCGCAGGATGTTCGCGTCGGTGGCCCCGCTGTTCGCGACGATCGGCTCGTGCGGCCGGCCCTCGCGGTCCTCCCACGAGGCGATGGCCGAGCGCACGATCCACTCGTCGGGGTCGGTGTAGGAGCCCGGTATCGACAGCACCATGTCCCACTCGATCTCGAGCCCGTGGCGTGCCGCGATGTCGGCGACGACGGCGGCGACCTCGCGGCGGGCCTCCATCATCGACATGCGCGGGTTGGTGCGCAGGTCGAAGCGGATACGGCAGACGCCGGGGCTCACCGACAGCAGGTGCGGCCAGCCCGCGTCGATCGAGCCGATGTTGCCCTGCGGTGCGACGAGACCGTCGGTCCAGCGCGCGGCGTAGTCGAGGAACCACGCGTCGAGGTCGCGCACGACGTCGGCGGAGGCCACGATCGGGTTGCTGTAGGGAATCCGGTGCCGGCTTCCCACGTAGTTGTAGGTGCCGGAGACGCGCAGTTCGAACCAGGCGAGACCCACCTCCTCCCAGTGCGCGGCCCAGCCGGGCTTGCAGATGATCGCGTGGTCGGCCCAGCCGCCGCGGTCGAGGAAGAAGGCGGCGCCGGAGCCCTGCCCGGAGTTGCGGCGGTCGAGGCCGGAGAGCGGCCGGTTCTCGGTGGGCATGCCGCCCGCGCAGAGCGCGATCACGACGTCGCCGGCCAGGGGGATGCCCGCCCGCCTCACCGCGTCGACGGCGGCCACGATGGCCGCGCCGTGGCCCTTCGGGTTGCTGGCGCCGAGGCCGACGACGAACCCGTCCTCCTCGCTGGCCGTCGCGAGCATGTCCCTCCGGAGAGTCGGCCCGCCGACGAGCGGGAGGTCCTCCGCGGGGTCGCCGGTGGTGAGGGTGTCGATGGGGGCGTAGAGCAGCAGGTCGTCCCCGGTGCCGATGCCGCGCAGCCGCCCGGTGGCATTGCCCTGCGTGGCGTCGATCGGCTGGTAGCGCCCCTCGAGCCCGAGGCTCTCCAGCCGTGCCGCGAGCACTCCGGCCAGTTCGGCCTCCTGGCCGGTGGGGCTCGCGACCGAGACGGCTTCAACGACCAGGTCGCGCACGAGCGCGTCGTCGAGCAGGGCGCGGGCGGAGTCGATCCACTCCTGCTGCCGGGAGCTCGCGCGGGGGATGTCGAGGCCCGGTCCGGCCGGGGGCACGAGGTGCGTTCTCGGTCCGAGCATCACGGGTTGCGCACGACCTTGATCGTCGTGGCGCTCAGGGCGTGGATCCGGCGGGCGCCGCGGCGGGCGAAGGGCGCGGCGGCCACAACGGCGGCGCCGGCGAGAAAGGCGAGGAGGACGGAGCGGGTCATGCGGGTACCGGTTTCTGGTCGGGAGCGGGAAGTGTGTCGAGCAGGAAGGAGAGGGCGGCCCGCGTGTACTCGCGGGGGCGCTCCGACTGCACGTGATGGCGGGAACGGGGGATGACGTGCACGGTCGCGTCGGGCAGCAGCGCGGCGATCCCGAGGGCGTAGGCGGGGCGCGCGAACGGGTCGGACGCACCCCAGAGCAGCAGCACGGGAGCGCCGACCGCGGGGAGCCGGTCGGTCATGTCCTTCCACGTGCCGCGCGCCGCCGCATCCGCTCCTGGGATCCGCTCGTGGTGCAGCAGCGTCGCCCGCAGCCGTCGAGCGGTGAGGGCCGGGGGTATGGCGTCGGCGTCCCACCACTCGCTCGTGGCCTGCAGAGAGCGGATGCGCGCCTCGTCGATCGTGCCCGCGGCGTACACGCGTCTGCGCATCTCGGGGCCGAGCTCCCAGTCGCACGTCGACGGATCGCCCGGTATCGGCTGCGAGCCCGTGACGACCAGGCGGCGCACCAGGTCGGGGCGGGTCGCGGCGAGTTCGAGGGCCACGAGTCCGCCGAGGGACTGGCAGACGAAGTCGGCCCCGGCGACACCGAGCTCGTCGAGGGTCGCTGCGAGCCGACCGGCGTGGTGCTCGGCCGAGTACCCCGCGATCGTGACGCTCGGGGACTGGCCGTACTGGTCGAGATCGACGGCGTACACGGAGCGGTGCAGGGCGAGGTCCGGGATGACGTGGGCGAAGTCGGCGGCCGCCGAGCATCCCGGCCCTCCGCCGTGCAGCACGACGAGGGGCGGCCCCTCGCCGTGGCGCTCGACGTGGAGCGGCTCACTCACCGTCTGCGACCCTGCCTCCGCGCCGGATGCGGCGCAGCTGGGGCTCCTCGGGCGCCGAGGTCGCGGCCGGTGCAGCGGTAGCGCGCTTGCCGGTCGCGCGGAAGCCCGGCGGGATCGGGGTGCCGTCGGACTTGCGCACCTCCGGCAGGTTGGTCGCGGCCATGCTCCCGGGATTGCCGTCGGGCCGGGCGGCGAGCTTCTGCACAACGAGGCCGGCGCGTTCGCAGACCCGGCGCCACCCCGTGATCGAGATGTCGGGCCGGTAGAGGCGCTCGGGCGGGGCGTCCATCACGTCGACCATCCAGGCGTCCTGGCCGGTGAACTGGCCGTGGAAGAGCCAGCGGATGGCGCCGAGGTAGAGCGCGCCGAAGCGCGCCGCCTTCCAGCCCTTCTCGAAGCGCACCATGATCTGCACGTAGCGCACGGTGTCAGCGTCGACCGGCACGTACCACTCGTAGTGGATGTAGTGCGGGTAGGCGACACGCAGCAGACCCGGGAGGCGGATCGAGACGAATCCGGGCAGGTCGAGACCCTTGATCACCGGGTTCACGTCCGCGGCCTTGCCCGGGGCGTCGGGGAGGGGCATGGTGCGCCACCAGCGCTTGTTCGTCCAGGTGCCGAGGCCGGGGATCTTCGTCTCCCAGTTGACCTCGTCCTGCACGCGGATGAGCCACTCGTCGCGCTCGACCAGGCGGGTGCGGTTCCACGCCGGCATCACTTTGAACATGCGCCAGAGCGCGGTGTTGTGCAGGTACTTGGCGTGGCCCTCGTCGAAGCCGTTCTCGGCGGCGAAGCGCCAGTTGCCCTCGCGCACGTCGCTGCGCCCGCCCATGACGAAGTCGTTCTCCAGCAGCTCGCGGGGGATGTCGTCCTCCACCGGGTGCATCTCGGCCGGGTCGCCAATGAACACCCAGACGAGGCCGAGGCGGCGCTCGAGGGCGTAGGTGCGCACGCCGAGGCGTCCGCAGATGGGGGAGTCGGGACCGTCGGTGACGACGCCGACGAGCTTGCCGTCCTCGAGGTCGTAGGTCCAGCCGTGGTACGGGCAGCTGATCGTGCCGGGGAACTCGCGGCGGCCCAGCGAGAGCGGCACACCCCGGTGGGGGCACCGGTCGTGCAGCGCCCGGATCTCGTCGCCGTCGCGGATGAGCACGACCTGCTCGCCGCACACGGTCAGCGGCATGGGCTTCGAGGTCACCTGGTGCTCCCACGCGATGGGGTACCAGAAGTTGCGGAAGCCGAGCGTGGCCGCCTCGTAGGTGGGCCAGGATCCCCAGTCCTGGCCGACGAAGTCGTCGCTGGCCGCGGAGAGCGGCCCTCCGGGGAGCTCGTCGGGATTGATGGGGGCGGATGTGGTGTCGGTCATGATTCCTCGTCGGGGGTGCAGCGGTTCGTGGGGGAGTGGGGATGGGTCAGAGGTCGAGCACGAGCTGGCCGCGACCTCGGGAGACGCACGCCATCATGGTCGTGCCGGAGGCGCGCTCGGCCGCGCTCAGCACGGCGTCGCGGTGGATGATCTCGCCGGAGACGACGCCCACCTGGCAGGTGCCGCAGATTCCCTCCCGGCAGGCGCTCTCGACGTCGATACCCGATCGCTCGAGCACGTCGACGAGGGAGGCCTCGGCCGGGACCGAGGCCGAGGTTCCCGACGCCGCGAGCAGAACGGTGAAGTCGTCCTCGTCGGCGGGATCGAGGTCGACGGGCACGAAGCGCTCGGAGCGCACGGCCGCCTCGGGCCAGCCGGACGCGGCCGCCGCCGTTGCGGCCGCCTCGACGAGGGCGGGCGGGCCGCACACGTAGAGGAGCTCGCCCTCGGCCGGGGCGGAGAGGTAGTCGGAGAGGTCGGGGCGGGGCGCCTCGTCGCGGGCGACGACGGAGACGTCGTGCGGAGTTCCCTCGAGCTCGTCGACGAGGGCCATCGTGTAGCGGCTGCCGCCGACGTAGAGCATGCGGGAGGGGCTCGAGGCGGCGGCGGTCGCGTGCAGCATCGGCACGAGCGGGGTGATGCCGATGCCGCCGGCGAGGAACCGGTACCCCGACGCCGCGTCGAGCGGGAAGTGGTTGAACGGCTCGCTGATCTGCAGCACATCGCCGGGGCGGAGCCGCTCGTGCACGAAGGTGGATCCGCCACGGCTGGCCGGCTCGCGCAGCACGAGGATCCGGTAGCGGCTGCGGTCGTCGACGCGTCCGCACAGCGAGTAGTGGCGCGTGCCGCCGGGGAGCTCCACGCCGATGTGGGCGCCGGGCTGCCACTCGGGGAGCGGCGCGCCCGACGCGTCCTCCAGGAGCACGCCGAGCACGTCGTCGGACTCCCAGGTGAGTTGGTGCACGAACACTTCGATCACGGCGAACCTCCTGTACTAAGTACGAGAAGTGTGCACGACGGATGTGTCGATCGAGTAATCCGGGTGTTTCCGGCGCGTTTCGCGTGTGCGGGCCGTACCTCTCTTCTCTCGCGGACGCGAGAAAGCGAAAACGCGTCGCAAGTCGCCCGCGACTGTCACGCCTCCGAAATATGCGCGAAACGCAAGCTCGCAATACTTGCCGTACAAAGTACAACCTAGGGAGATCGACCTCGATGGCAATTCAGACCATTACGCCGAAGAGCCCCGCGGGCACGTCGCGCGCGGCGGTGCCACGGCGCGTGCCACCCCTCGTGACCTTCATCGCGATCCGGCTGCTGCGCGGATTCGGCGTGCTCGTGGTTCTGTCCGTGCTCGCCTTCGCCATGGTGCGGTCGCTGCCGGGCGATCCGGTCGCCAACCTGATCGGGCCGTACGGCACCGAGGACCAGCGCGCGGCTCTCGCCGAGTCGCTGGGCCTGAACGGGTCGATCCTGACCCAGTACTTCAGCTGGCTCGGCCGCGTGCTGCAGGGCGACTGGGGCACCTCGGTCTTCTCCGGGCTGCCCACCCTGCAGCTCGTCGCCGACCGGATGCCGAACACCATCGAGCTCGCGGTCCTCGCCACGATCATCTCGATCGCGTGGGGGATTCCCGCCGGCGCGCTCGCCGCCCTGCACCGCGGCCGCGCGCTCGACACCATCGTGCGGGGGCTCACCTTCCTCGGGATGGCGGTCCCGGTCTTCGCCTTCGGCGTGATCATCGTGCTCGTCTTCACGAAGTACCTGCCGCAGTGGCCCACCCTCTCGTTCGTGCCGTTCACGACGAACCCGCTGCAGAACCTGGCGAGCGTGATCCTGCCGGCGGTGACGCTCGGACTGCCGCTCGGCTCCACGCTGTGCAGGTTCACCCGCTCGTCGATGCTCGAGGTGTACGAACAGGACTACATCCGCACGGCGCTCGCCGGCGGTGCGACCACGCTGCAGGCGACCATCCGCCACGGACTGCGCAACGCCTCGGCTCCGGTCGCGACGATCGTCGGGCTCCAGCTCGCCGGCCTCATCGGCGGCACGATCCTCGTCGAGAACGTCTTCGCGATCCCCGGTCTCGGCCAGCTCGCGGTCTCCGCGATCACCCAGCGGGACTACTCGGTCGCCCAGGCGACGATCCTGCTGCTCGGCGCGATCTACGTGGGGATGAACCTCGTGATCGACCTGCTCTACCCCATTCTCGACCCGCGCATCGGAGGACGACGATGACCACCACCACGAAGACCCAGACCGCGCCGCGAGAACACGCGGCGCCGGCGGGAACCCCCTCCGGCGGTCGGCCGCGTCGTGCGCCGCGCGCCCCGGGTGCGCTGCGCCGGTGGGCGGGAGGCGCACCGGGCCTCTCGGTGGGCATCGGACTGCTCGTGCTGCTGCTGGCCTTCACGCTGCTCGGTCCGCTGCTGCGTCCCTTCGGGCCCTACGACTCGGACTCCATCCCGCTGCTCGCGCCCAACGCGACGAACTGGCTGGGCACCGACGATCTGGGACGCGACACCTTCGTGCGCCTCGCGGTCGCCGCGCGCACCTCGCTCGCCGTCTCGTTCTTCACGGCCCTCATCGCCGCCCTCATCGGCACGGCGATCGGGCTGATCGCGGGCCTCTGGGGCCGCTGGGTCGACGCGACGCTCATGGTGATCGTGGAACTGGTGCTCGCGATCCCCGCGATCCTGCTCGCGCTGTGCGCCGTCACCGTGTTCACCGGCTCCGTGCCCACCGTGATCGCGGTGCTCGCCCTCGCCGCGATCCCCGAGTTCGCCCGCCTGGTGCGGGCGCGCTGCCTCGAACTCCGCGAACTCGACTTCGTGCACTCCGCCCGCGTCTCCGGTGTCGCCTCGTGGCGGATCGCCCTGCGCCACCTGGTGCCGAACACCCTTCCGGTGATCGCCGTGCAGTTCGCGAACACGGCCGCCATCAGCATCCTGCTCGAGGCGTCCCTCAGCTACCTCGGCCTCAGCGTGCAGCCGCCCACGCCGAGCTGGGGGCTCATGATCTTCGAGGCCCAGAACTACATGTCCGAGTCGCCCTGGCTCGCCATCTCCCCGCTCATCACCATCCTCGCGCTGTCGATCGGCTGGGGGCTGATCGGCGAGTCCCTCGCCGCCCGCCGCCGCTCCATCGTCTGATCCGCCTCCGTATCCCCTTCCCCCACCACACTCACAGCATCACGAAAGGTCACCATGAATCTCTCCAGAAAACTGGTCGCGGGCGGTCTCGCCGCCGCCCTCGCGGTCTCGCTCGCCGCCTGCAGCTCGAGCGAACCGTCCGACTCGTCTGCACCGGACGCGGGCACCCCCGTGGCCGGCGGAACCCTGACCGTCGGCGACACCGCGCAGCCGCTGAGCGGATTCGACCCGGTGCTCGCCCAGGCGTTCAACGCCAAGCGCTTCGCCTCGCAGTTCTACGAAGGACTCCTCAGCCTGAGCGCCGACGGCACCGAGCTGCTGCCCGGGCTGGCGACGGAGTGGGAACAGGTCTCCGAGACCGAGTACACCTTCACCCTCCGCGAGGGCGTGACCTTCCACGACGGCTCCCCGATGACCGCCGACGACGTGGTGTTCAGCCTTCAGCGCGTGATCGACCCGGCCACGAGCTCCCCGTACGCCAACCTGTACAGCATCGACACCGTGTCGACGAACGACGCGGGACAGGTCGTCGTGACACTCACGCAGCCGCAGGCGTCCCTGCTGCGCCTGCTCGCCCAGCCCTGGAGCAGCGGCATCGTGAGCCAGGCCTGGTTCACCTCGAAGACCCCCGCCGAGATCAAGACCCAGGAGAACGGCACCGGGGCGTTCGCCCTCGACTCCTACCAGGAGGGCGCGCTGATCTCGACCGTGCGCTACGACGGCTACTGGGACGAGGGCCTGCCCTACCTCGACCAGGTCGACTACCGGCTCATCCCCGACGAGTCCACTCTCGTGCAGGCGATCACCTCCGGTTCGGTCGACATGGCCCAGGTGCAGCTGCCGAACAACCTCAAGACGCTGGAGAACGCCGGCATCGAGGTGGGCACCTCGACCGCCACCGGAACCCAGTGGATGGGTGTCAACACGCTCTCCGGACCGATGAGCGACATCAACGTGCGCCGCGCATTCAGCCTGGCCCTCGACCGCGAGAAGATCATCAACGTCGTCACCCTCGGAACCGGCGGCTACGGCGGACTCATCCCCTCGGGTGACCCGCTCGGCTGCGTCATGGACGCCGACTCGCCCTACTACGAGCACTCGGTGAAGAAGGCGAAGGCACTGCTCGACGACGCCGGCCTCTCCGACGTCACCGTCAGCTTCAAGGTCGGCTCCAACGCCGCTACGGCCATCAAGGCCGCGCAGCTCATGAAGGAGCAGGTCGCGGAGGCGGGAATCACGCTCGACATCCAGGTCGTGCCCTTCGAGACGCTGGTGCCGACGCTGCTCTCCGAGGACTGGGGCGCCGACATGATCGGACTCACCTCGGCACTCAACGCCGACCCGAGCCAGTACGCCGCCCTCTGGTTCGCCGAGGGCTCGCCGACCACCAAGGTCGACGACCAGGAGCTGTGGGACCTCATGGACACCGCGCAGTCGGAGAACGGCACCGCCGAGGAGCGCAAGGCCGACTACCAGGAGATCTGCGACTACGTCGCCGACAACGCCTACATGTTCAACGGCTATGCGGCACCGACCACCTACGACGTCTGGGGCTCGAAGCTCAAGGGCTTCACCGCCGACGTCACCAACACCCGTCTCTTCCTCAAGGAGGCTTGGCTCGGATGACCCGCCATGGTGAAACCGTCCTCGACATCCGTGATCTCACGATCTCCTACGGCTCCGCATCCCCCGTCGTGCGCGGCATCGACCTCACCGTGCGCGGTGGGGAGATCGTCGGACTGATCGGCGAGAGCGGCAGCGGCAAGAGCTCGATAGCGATGAGCTGCCTCGGCCTGCTTGGGCACACCGCGAAGGTGAGCGCGACGCGTCTCGAGGTGTGCGGTCAGGAGGTCACCGGGCTGTCGAAGCGCGGTTTCGCCACCATCCGCGGCACGCGCGTGGCCATGGTGTTCCAGGACGCCATGGGGGCCCTCGACCCGACGATGAAGGTCGGCGACCAGGTCGCCGAGGTGGTGCGCAGGCACCGCGGCGTCGGTCGGGTCGAGGCCTCGCGGCTCGCCGTGGAACTGCTCGACCGTGTGGGCATCCCCGAGGCGGGCCAGCGGGCCCGGCAGTACCCGCACGCCTTCTCCGGCGGACTCCGCCAGCGCGCCGCGATCGCGATCGCGCTGGCGGGGGACCCCGACCTGCTGTTCGCCGACGAGCCCACCACGGCGCTCGACGTGACCGTGCAGGCGGGCATCCTCGACCTGTTCCGGTCGATCCGCGACGAGTTCGGTGTGGGGATCGTGCTCATCTCCCACGACATCGGCGTGATCGCCCAGACTGCGGACCGCGTGGCCGTGATGCTCGACGGCCGGATCGTCGAGCAGGGAACGGCGCACCAGGTGCTCACCTCGCCCGCGTCCGACTACACGAGCCGCCTCCTCGACGCGGCGCCCACCCTGCACGGCGCCACCTCCGACCGGCAGCCCGGCGGCCGAGTGCTGCTCTCCGCGACGTCCGTGACGAAGACCTACCGCGTCGGCGGGCAGTCGTTCCAGGCGCTGCGCGGAATCGACGTCGACGTGCACGAGGGCGAGGTCCTCGGCATCGTGGGCGAGTCCGGTTCGGGCAAGAGCACGCTGGCGAAGCTGTTCGTGCGCCTCGAGCAGCCCACCTCGGGCACGCTCCGCTACGACGGAGACGACCTCTCCCGCCTCAGCGGATCCGGCGACCGCGCGTTCCGCCGCAGGGTGCAGATGGTCTTCCAGCACCCCTCCGGATCGCTGGATCCGCGGATGCGGGTGCGCAGTTCGGTGCGCGAACCCCTCGACGCCGACGGCGCGCTGGCCGGACCGTCGCCGGTGCAGCGCGTTCTGGCGGCGCTCGAGGAGGTCGGCCTGTCCGCCACGCAGGCGGACCGGCTGCCGCACGAGCTCTCCGGCGGCCAGAAGCAGCGGGTGGGCATCGCGCGGTCGATCGTGGGCTCCGCCGAGTTCATCGTGCTCGACGAACCCACGTCGGCCCTCGACGTCTCGGTGCAGGCCCAGGTTCTCGACCTGCTGTCCCAGCTGCGCGCCCAGCACGGGCTCACGCTCGTGCTGATCTCGCACAACCTCGCCGTGGTGCGGGAGATGAGCGACCGCGTCGCGGTCATGCGCTCCGGCGAGATCGTCGAGATCGGCACCGCCACCCAGATCTTCACCGATCCGCAGCACGAGTACACCCGGCAGCTGCTCGCCGCCGTCCCCTCTCCCGTGCCCGCGGAGGTGGTCCGATGATCGCCGCCGACGAGATCCAGTGGCTCGACGCGACGGCCCAGGCGGCCCTCGTCCGCGACGGCGAGCTCTCCGCGCGCGAACTGGTCGATTCGGCCATCGAGCGCATCGAGCGCTTCGATCCCGCGATCCGATCGGTGATCTACGAGCGCTACGACCGGGCGCGCGCGGAGGCCGGTACTGTCGACCGTTCCGCGCCCTTCGCGGGCGTGCCGACGCTCGTCAAGGAGACGACGGCGATCGCGGGCGAGCCCCACGACCTCGGCGTCCCCCTGCTCGCCGAGCTCGGGCGTCGTGCCACGGCGGACGCCCCCATCGTCACCGCGATGCGCGCCGCCGGCCTCGTGCCCGTCGCACAGTCCACCGCGCCGCAGTTCGCACTGCTGTCCACGAGCGAGACCGAGCTGCACGGCTCCACCCACAATCCGTGGCGCACCGACCTGACCTCGGGAGGCTCCTCGGGCGGCGCGTCCGCCGCGGTCGCCGCCGGCCTGGTGCCTCTCGCCCAGGGCGGGGACGGCGGGGGATCCCTGCGCATGCCCGCGTCCTTCACGCACCTCGTCGGTCTCAAGCCGAGCCGCGGCCTCATCGGCAACGCCAAGCCGGGCGGCGACCGCTGGGGCCACAGCGTGCCCGGCTTCGTGACCCGGTCGATCCGCGACACCGCCCTCATGATGGACCTCTTCCGCACCGGACTGCCCGGTGCAGTCGGCGAGCGGTTCGAACCGGGCGACCTGGTGCGCGCGATCGACCGCGATCCCGGGTCCCTCCGCATCGGTGTGCTCAGCAACCGCACCACCACCGGCGCGCCCGTCGACGACGAGGTGGATGCGGCGACCCTTCGCGCGGCCGCGGTCTTCACCGACCTCGGCCATCACGTCGAGGAGGCCCATCCCGCGCGTCTTATGGACCCCGACAACCTGCGCTTCTTCTTCGACGCGCTCAGCGTCGGCGCGGCCGCCGACGTGGACGCCCTCACGCCGTTCGTCGGCAGGCAGCTCGACGAGAACGACCTCGACCCGGTGACGATGATGTGGGACAGGCGCGGCCGCGCCATCTCGGGCATGGATCTCGCTGTGGCGCTCAACGGGATCGCGACCCTGACCCGCGAGCTCGCGGGGTGGTGGGAGTCCGGTTACGACGTGCTGCTGAGCCCCGTCTTCGCCACGCCGCCGCTCGAGCTCGGCTGGCCGTGGCGCGACGCCGACGGCCTCCAGAAGAGCGTGGACGTGCTGCGGTTCACCGCCCCGTTCAACTCGTCCGGACAGCCCGCGCTCGCCCTTCCCGTGGACTTCTCAGCGGATGGGGCGCCGCTCGGCGTCCAGATCGTCGGGGCCCTCGGAAGCGACGACCTCCTCCTGTCGCTCGGCGCGCAGTTCGAGCGGGCCCGCCCCTGGGCCCACCTCCATCCCGCGCTCGTCGGGACGGGGGAGTGAGCGGCTCCGACGCGGCCCGTCTCTCGGCG
>Ga0247729_10000423_pt1 | contig 17806 bp, 16 predicted proteins | sample UWRJL133311R2_FD_180958 | JGI IMG/M metagenome (GOLD analysis project Ga0247729, IMG submission 180958) | Plant litter microbial communities from Arlington Agricultural Research Station in Wisconsin, United States - UWRJ-L133-311R-2 | ecosystem: Environmental > Terrestrial > Plant litter >... | reverse complement strand
TTGCAGAAGAAATACCGTTACCCAATGATGTTGCTGCCGCCTGATAGTCGCTATTTGTAGCTTATTGCTTGAGGTGTTGGAGCGTTCAATTGATTTCTTTAGGGCATTGTCTTGAGTAGGTATGCTTTTACTATTCAGCATTAAATAACTGTCTACTACTGCTCTGTGAGGTGTTCCAGAATTTTTATCTAATCCGAATGAGGATTTAAAACCAAGAATTGCCATGATGTTTGACACTTTGGGTGGAAGGCCTCCTCCACACCAAGCTCCTCCAAAAAGATATGCTTGTGATGATTTATTCAAATCGTTTCGTAATGGTCGTTTTTGTTATGCTTTCTCAACTAGTGCCTTTAAAGATTTACCAGCGGGATCTATTCGTCCATCTGCAACTGGAAATCGTAATTCTTGAAGCTGGAAACGTTTGATTTTTAAAATTAAATCTTGATTACAGATACCTGTCTCAGGAAATAAATTGGGGGCTGTAGCGATAAAGTTGAATAGATATTGAATTATTTTTACATCTTTTAGATTGTTGGAGGCTTTTGCTCCCGCTCCGACTGGGCCATTAATTAGATTTGAAATATTATTTCTTGCCATACTTATCATCCCTTGAAATATTTATTAATAACTACTCGCGATTGCGTGACAATATTGTCAGCCATAATGTTTCGCTCCCCGAAACATTCTCAAATAATTAGCAAAATTATAAGGGGTCGTACAGGCTAAATTAATTATTCCAGCCCAGCCAGTGATAACGCTTTCTCCCTAGATGATCGGCTTTTTGTCTCACCAAATTGAATTGTGGTTCCTCTGGCGTTAGTAAGCTTGCCAAAGCTATTTCAAAGTAATAACCTCTCTCAGCATTAAAAACGCTGTTACTTGCTTTTTGACCAATCTCTAGCCAGCGCCCAGTTGATCACTTGCATTAGCCCCGTCTACGGCAGTGGTTATAGACCTCTTCCTTCTAATACCCATCCGTTTTAACGCTAAATAATCCCAAACTTAATGTATCACTTTAAGTTTGCCTTCTATTGTGTTGTTTTTGCTTGATAATCCAGTCTAAACAGCTTCGCTTTTCCCGCATGTTCTCTGCAGTTGCCGGCTAGATCACGTTTTTTAGTGTGATTTTATGCGTCTTTTCCCGTTTGCTTGCTTGACTTTGAGTCCTCGCGATTTATAGTGTGCATTGTGGAAAAAAGTGGGTTTTAGTGGTGTTTTGTGGAAAATATCTACTAATAACGACAGCAAGAACGAAAAAGTGGTGATACGTGTTCACAGGTAGTAATTCAATCAGCATGGACCCGAAGGGTCGCATGGCGATACCGACTCGCATCCGCGAGGAGTTGGTAGCGTTGTGTGGCGGGCGTCTGGTGATTACTGCACACACGCAAGATCGCTGTTTATTAGTGTATCCCGAGCCGGAATGGATTGAGTTATTACCGCAGATAGAGGCGCTTCCCAGCTTCAACAAAGTTTCTCAGCGCACCAAGCGCATTTTGATCGGTTATGCCACCACCTTGGACATCGATTCCAATGGTCGTGTGGTAGTGCCGCCAACATTGCGTGAATACGCCAACATTGATAAGAAAATGATGTTGGTCGGCCAAGGTAAAAAGCTGGAGTTGTGGAGTGAAGAGAGTTGGCTGTCGCTACTGGATGAACCTGTTGATGACGAAATTCCCAGCGAAATGCAATCGCTTTCGCTTTAGGAGCTGTTCGTGACTCAACTTCAACATATCACCGTTCTTTTACACGAGGCGGTGGACGCATTGGTAAGTAATCCTGATGGATTTTACGTGGATGGAACTTTCGGGCGTGGCGGACACAGCGCGTTGGTGTTGGAGCATTTATCGTCCAAGGGACAGTTGCTTGGCATTGATAAGGATTTGGCCGCTATCGCAACTGCAAATACGCGGTTTGCTCAAGATTCTCGATTTGAAATTGCACACGGTTCTTTTGCAGAGTTAGCTGAATTAGTTGCTGCTCGCGATATGGTCGGAAATGTCAGTGGCGTGCTTTTAGATTTGGGTGTGTCATCGCCGCAGTTGGATGAAGCGGAGCGCGGGTTTAGTTTTCAAAACGATGGCCCCTTGGATATGCGCATGGACCAAACGCGCGGCCAAAGCGCCGCCGATTGGGTAAACACCTCCGCCGAAGATGATATCGCCTATGTGCTCAAAGAGTTTGGAGAAGAGCGTTTTGCCAAACGTATGGCTCGCGCCATTGTTGCTGAGCGGCAAGTCAGACCTTTTTCCCGCACAAAACATTTGGCGGAAGTCATCAAAGAGGCGAACCCTGCGTGGGAAAAAGGAAAGCATCCAGCCACTAGAGCTTTCCAGGCGATTCGAATTTATGTGAATAACGAGCTTACCGATTTGGATGCGGTATTGGAGCAAGCGCTTCACGTGTTAGCAATCGGCGGGCGTCTAGTCGTAATTAGTTTCCACTCGTTAGAAGATCGTATTGTGAAGCGATTTATTCGTCGCCAGGAACTGGGTGACCCCGTGCCGCGCGGTTTACCTATTCGTGATGAGCAACTTAATAAACGCATGCGCTCTTGCGGCAAAGCAATTAAAGCGGGAGATAACGAAGTTGATGCAAATGTTCGTTCACGCAGTGCAATTATGAGAGTTGCCGAAAAAATTTCTTGAGCCGGAGCTATTAAAACTTATCTCCAGAAAGATAAAAAAGTGAACCGAAAAGCATTAAAAAACTAATCCAAAATTAACTCAGGAAGATCATGAATTTATTTAAATCCAGAGCACCACAACGCATAGCGCCCTGGGCGTTATTGCTGGTGGCATGTCTCTGGATTTCGGTTGTGGCATCTTCATTAGCAGTCGTTGCTTCAACGCAACAAGTTCGTCGCGATGTAAACCAACTTGAGACACTGCGACGCGAAGCGTCGCATTTACAAGTCGAGTGGGGACAATATCTTTTAGAGGAAAGTACGTGGGCGGCCTACAGTCGCGTTGAAGGAATCGCCAATAAAGAACTCAATATGATCGCACCAACAACAGAGCATGTCGTGATGGTGCCGAGCGATGATTAAAATTCCAGCCATACTCTCGCCCACCGCTGGTTCACAGCGAAACAAACCGCAATCATCGCAATCGCGCAGCCCCTTAAAGGTTGCGCGTTGGCGTTTTTATTGTGTCGTTGTTGTTATGGGTATCTTGTTATTGGTATTGATCGGTCATGTAGCAAGCCTACAAGTTTTACCAAATACTGATAAAGGCTTTGAATTTTTGCAGGATCAAGGTGAAGCGCGCACTTTGCGCACAGAAACTATTCCCGCTTACCGCGGTGTTATCACCGATCGAAATGGCGCACCTTTGGCGGTGAGTACGCCGGTTGCGACTATCTGGGCAAATCCAAAAGTTTTATTGCAATCACCGCAACGTTTTGCCGAATTAGCGCAAGCATTGGGAATTAATAAAGCAGATATGGTTGCGCGTTTAACACGTTACGCCAATAAAGAATTTATGTATCTGCAACGACAAATGTCTCCTGATGCCGCACAAAAAATTATGGAGCTTGATATTCCGGGTGTGAACAACCAAACCGAATATCATCGTTACTATCCTGCTGCAGACGTTGCATCGCATATCGTTGGAATGACGGATGTGGATGATCGCGGTCAGGAAGGTATGGAAATGGCTTACGATCTTTGGCTTACTGGAGAAAATGGTTCCAAGCGCGTATTGAAGGATTTAAAAGGCCGCACAGTAAAAGAATTGCAGTTAATTAAAGCCGCTCGCTCGGGGCAAAATTTAACGCTGAGTATTGATTTGCGTTTGCAATATCTCGCTCATCGTGAATTAAAAAAAGCGGTTGAAGAAAGCGGTGGTATTGCAGGTTCTCTAGTTATTTTGGATGTCGAATCTGGCGAAGTGTTGGCAATGACAAATTATCCGTCTTACAACCCGAATGACCGTGCACATGCGAAAGGTCAAGCCTTACGAAATCGCGCAATCACCGATTTGTATGAGCCAGGCTCGACCATGAAACCTTTAGCAATTCTGGCGGCTCTGGAAACTGGAAAATTTAAACCTACTGATGTGATTGATACAAATCCCGGTTATTTTTCGGTTCCAGGAAAAACATTTACTGATGATGGTTTTAATTACGGCGTGTTGGATTTATCAATGGCAATTGCTAAATCCAGTAACGTTGCCATGTCAAAAATTGCGCTGCAATTAGAAGCCAATACCATGGTGAATATGTATAGCCGTTTGGGTATTGGGCAACAAATTGGTACAGGTTTTCCCGGTGAAGCATCGGGTAAAGTTCCTTTATTAAAAATCGGACAGATCATTGAGCGTTGTAACGTAGCGTTTGGCTATGCGATGAATTTAACTGTTCTGCAAGTTGTGCAGGCTTATTCGATTATTGCGGCAGGTGGTATCAAACGTCCTATTTCCTTGTTGAAAGTCGACGGCGTACCTGAAGGTACAAAAATTGTTGATAAAAAATTTACTGACGAAGTAAAAGCAATGCTGCAAAAAGTTGTTGCCGCTGAAGGTACGGGTAAGCGCGCGCGCACAATTTCTTACACGGTTGCGGGCAAAACAGGCACTGCATTTAAATCTGCAAACGGGCGTTACAGCGGCAAACAAATTTCTTCGTTTGCGGGTATGGCTCCGGTGGATAATCCACGTATTGTGACTATGGTTGTTATTGATGAGCCACAAGGAGCTGGTACCACTGCGAATGGCGGTATGGTTGCAGCACCTGCATTTTCTAAAGTAACTGAAGATGCATTACGTATGTTGCAAGTTCCACCGGATGCAACTATTGAACAAGTCGAAGAAGTTAAGGCATTTAGCGCAAGAACTGCAAAAATTGCAGCGGATAAAGCTGCAGCGAAATTAAAAGCACAAGAAGCGGCAGCGCAAAAAGCGTTAACTAATCCGCAAGAGGTGCCGCCGCAATGACGCCTGTTATTAAAAAAATAGTTTTACAGAATTTATTGCCTGACTATCAGCTAGGCGATGCCGCAGCAATTTCTATTTCTGGATTAAATCTTGACTCGCGTGCAATTAAATCGGGTGATATTTTTATTGCACTTGTCGGCGCAAAATTGGATGGCCGCCAATTTATTGCCAAAGCAATTGAGGGCGGTGCCGCAGCGATTTTTGTTGAGACGGGTAAAGAATGGTACGGGATTCACTGGATTGATGCAGTGCCAGTTATTGCTGTTGAAAACTTATCGCAGCAAGCAAGTGCCATTGCAGGCCGCTTCTATTCTCATCCCAGTCAAGTGTGTCGCTTAATTGGTGTTACAGGCACTAACGGCAAAACAACTTGTACATTATTAATTGCTCAGCTTGCAGCACTTCTGTCTAAACACGAAAAAAATACCGCAGGGGTTGTGGGCACCTTAGGTTACGGAATCCTGGATGCAAATTCTGTTGCACCTATTGCACAACAAATTAACGCGGCCCAATCCACGGGATTAACCACACCTGATCCCATAAGTTTGCAAAGAATACTTGCAGATTTAGTAGCACAAAAAGCCAAAACTATTGCTATTGAAGTATCGTCAATAAGTTTGGTGTTAGGGCGAGTTGCTGCCTTGCAATTCGATACCGCAATTTTTACCAATCTCACGCAAGATCACTTGGATTTTCACGGTGATATTAAGAATTATGCGAAAGCTAAAGAGCAATTACTCAACCCAAAGCTGAAGCACGCAATTGTTAATGCGGATGACCCTTGGGCAAAAAGTCTGCTACAAAAAATTCCTGTCGGTGTGAAGGCAATTGGGTTCTCGGTGAACGATAGCTCTGCAGATATTTATTTATCTGATTTGCACCTTACCCCATCGGGAGCAACAGCGACTATACATTCTCCGTGGGGTAACGCTGAATTAGAATCGCCTTTTATTGGGAGATTCAATCTCAGTAATATACTGGCCGCGATAGCAGCTATATGTATCGATGGAGTGAAGCTGCAAGAGGTTGTTAATTTAATTCCAGAATTGCTAGCTGCACCGGGCCGAATGCAAGGCGTAACTCTTGATGATAGCAGTCAGGATATTCAAGTATTCGTAGATTATGCGCACACGCCAGATGCGTTGGAAAATAGTTTGCGTGCGATTCGCGAACACAGTAACGCACGTATATGGACTGTGTTTGGGTGTGGTGGTGATCGGGATAAAACCAAGCGACCTTTAATGGGGGGCATAGCTGAAAAATATAGCGATTTTGTGATCGTCACTAACGACAATCCACGCACTGAGGAGCCATCGGCTATAGCCGCAGATATTATTCGCGGCCTCAAAAATCCTAATGGATGTTTAGTGATTGCTGATCGCGCTCAAGCAATTGACTTTGCTGTGCAGCAAGCAAAACCCGGCGATCTGATTTTGATTGCCGGTAAAGGGCATGAGGACTACCAAATTTTTTCTGACCAAACAATTTCATTTAGCGATACCAAACAAGGTCGCCTCGCGTTGCAACGCAGAATAGCCAAACGTGATTTACGTGAAGATAAAAATAGTCAACAGGGGAATGCGCAATGATAGCTCCCTTCACATTATCGCAAGTTGTCGAATTTTGTCGTTCGTCTCTAAATGCGCAGGGCTCTAATATAGAATTGCGTAACGGTGATACTACTTTTTCAACTGTAAATACCGATACGCGTACATTGTCAGCAGGTGATCTGTTTGTTGCATTGCGCGGTGAAAATTTTGATGCGCATGATTTTTTAACTCAAGCTGCAGAAAAAAATGTTTGCGGTTTTGTAGTAGAGAAATATGATGAAAATATCAAGCTTCCGCAACTGATTGTAAAAGATACGTTGCTCGCACTAGGGCAAATTGCTGCAATGAATCGCAACGCATTTGTAAAACCCGTATTAGCTATTACCGGTAGTAGTGGTAAGACAACGGTTAAAACAATGCTTGCTGATATTTTGCGTGAATGTGGAAATGTTCATGCAACCAAAGGCAATTTGAATAACCATATAGGTGTCCCCCTCACGCTTTTGCAATTAAATGCAGGGCATGATTTTGCTGTTATAGAAATGGGTGCAAGTGCGATAGGAGAGATTGCGTATTTGTGTTCTCTCGCTAAACCGCAAGTTACCATGATCAATAATGTGATGTCTGCGCATATCTCAGGTTTTGGCTCAATTGAAGGAGTCGCGCAAGCAAAAGGCGAAATTTATCAAGCTTTAGGTGATTCTGATACTGCTGTTATTAATATTGATGATAATTTCGCACATCAATATTTGAATTCCGTTAAATCAAAAATTATTAAAGTTTCTCTTAATAATCCCAGTGCAGATTGCTATGCGCAAAACATTCATCCTTCACAAAATTCCATCTCGTTCGAATTAATTTTTCGTCGCGAAAAAATTGACATAGTCATAAATGCGCTCGGCGACCACAGTGTTCGCAATGCACTTATGGCTGCTGCCATGGCTTACTCAGTTGGCGCGAACTTACAGCAAATCCAGCAAGGACTTAAAAACTTTTTACCTGTGGGTGGACGCATGAGTCGTCATGTCGGTGTAAAGGGTGCATCAATTATCGATGATAGTTACAACGCAAATCCTGGCTCCGTGCGGGCGGCCATAGATGTATTAGCCGCGCACAACGGTCAACGCATTTTGGTGCTGGGCGACTTAGCTGAGCTCGGTGAAAACGAAAATGAATTGCATGCTGGCTTGGGCGAATATGCGCGTAATAAAAATATCGATCATTTTTTTACCTTAGGCAAATTAACCAAATATTCGAGCGATGCCTTCGGTGGTCAGGAAGGTGTACATCATTTTGTTGAACGGAATCTATTGATCTCGCAACTAAAAGAAGTTGCCACTTCAAATACAACAATTTTAATCAAAGGCTCTCGCAGCGCCAAAATGGATTTGGTCGTGAATGCACTTTGTTCCAACGGAGATATCAACTGATGTTATTTTGGCTCGCAGAACAATTAAAAGAACACATACATGGTTTTGCTGTTTTTCAATATTTAACCTTGCGCGCTATTCTCGGTGTGCTCACCGCACTTGGTATTTCGTTATTACTGGGACCATGGTTTATTCGCCGTTTGAGTGAATTAAAAATTGGTCAATCTGTTCGCAACGATGGGCCGCAAAGCCATTTAACAAAATCTGGCACCCCTACTATGGGCGGTGCATTAATTTTAATTGCGATTTTTGCAAGCACGTTGCTCTGGTCGGATTTAAGTAATCGTTATGTTTGGGTTGTGATGATTGTGACTGCGGTATTCGGCGCAGTGGGTTGGGTGGACGATTATCGTAAAGTTGCGAAAAAAGACTCACGTGGTTTACCTGCGCGTTGGAAATATTTCTGGCAATCGGTCGCTGGTATAGGCGCTGCTACATTTTTATATTCTACGGCGGTAACGCCAGCAGAAACTCAACTGTTTATTCCTTTCTTTAAAAATGTCGCTTTGGATCTTGGCTTGTTTTATATCGTATTTACCTACTTCGTTATTGTCGGAACTAGCAATGCGGTGAATTTAACGGACGGTCTCGATGGGTTGGCAATCATGCCGTGCGTAATGGTTGCCGGTGCGCTTGCATTGATTTCCTGGATTGTCAGCAACACTAATTTTTCTAATTATTTACATATTGCCTACATTCCTGGCGCTGGAGAACTTGTTGTTTTTTGCTGCGCGATGATTGGCGCGGGTTTAGGATTTTTATGGTTTAACACCTATCCGGCGACCGTTTTTATGGGCGATGTAGGTGCGTTAGCTTTAGGCGCGGCGCTCGGTGTTATAGCGGTTATTGTTCGCCATGAAATCGTATTGTTCATTATGGGTGGAATTTTTGTCCTCGAAACCGTATCCGTCATCTTGCAAGTTGCTTCATTTAAATTAACGGGCAAACGTATTTTTCGTATGGCTCCGATTCATCACCATTTTGAATTAAAAGGCTGGCCAGAGCCGCGTGTGATTGTGCGCTTTTGGATTATTACATTGATGCTGGTATTAATTGGTTTGGCAACGTTAAAAATTCGTTAACACTTAGATTTGAAATTGAGAAAACACTGTGACACAGATGATTGCCACTAATCGTATGAAAGCTGTTATCGGAACCGGTATTACTGGTCTTTCGGTAGCGCGATTTCTTGCGCAACAAAAACAGGCATTTGTGTTGCTAGATACGCGTACATCGCCACCCAATCTGGAAAAAATTAAAACAGAATTTCCTAATGTCGAAGTAGAGCTGGGGGAATTAAATCCAGACACTTTATTGCATTGCGATGAAATTATTTTAAGCCCCGGGGTCACTATTGAAACTCCCGCGATCACAGCTGCTAAAAACGCAGGAATTCCCGTTGTCGGTGATATCGAGTTGTTTGTACGTTATGCCAAGGCTCCGATTGTTGCGATCACCGGTTCAAATGCAAAAAGTACGGTCACAACCTTGGTTGGGGAAATGGCCAAAAACGCAGGTATTAACGTTGCTGTAGGCGGCAATCTCGGCACGCCTGCGCTTGAGTTGCTAGCAGATGATATTGAGTTGTATGTAATGGAGCTTTCCAGTTTTCAATTAGAAACTGTTACTAAACTCAATGCTAAAGTCGCAACTATTTTAAACATCAGCGCAGATCATTTGGATAGATACGCTGACATGCGTGCTTACATACTCGCCAAGTTGCGCGTGTATTTCGGAGCAGAGCATATTGTTGTCAATCGCAATGACGTATTGACTCACCCTCCCTTGGCAGCAAATACCAAGCCTATTTATTTTGGTGGTAAAGCTGATTTTGGTAGCTTCGGTTTAATCGAAGAAAACGGTGAAGTTTTTCTCGCCAAAAATTTAAAGCCTTTACTTTCTGCGCGCGATTTGAAAATTAGCGGAAAACATAATATTGATAACGCGTTGGCTGCTCTGGCGTTGGGCGATGCTGCAGGTATTCCAATCAATGCAATGGTGAACACTCTAAAAGAGTTTCGCGGTTTGCATCACCGTTGCGAATTTGTGGCAAATAAAAGTGGCGTGGATTTCTATAACGATTCCAAAGGCACAAATATTGGTGCCACAGTTGCCGCGATTAATGGTTTGGCGCGCGCTCCAGCAAAATTAATTGTCATTGCTGGTGGTGAAGGTAAGGGCCAGGATTTCACCGAACTGAAACCTGTATTAGAAAAAAATAATTGCCATTTGATTTTGATAGGTCGCGATGCACCGGTTATCGCTGAGGCGGTATCGGGATCTGTGCGTGCTGAATTTGCAAATTCTTTGCAATTAGCGATTGATGCAGCCTATGCACAGGCAGCTGTCGGTGATGCAGTTTTATTATCGCCAGCCTGTGCAAGTTTCGATATGTTTAAAAATTATGAAGATCGTGGTCAACAATTTTGCGCCGCGGTTTTTGCACTCCAGGAAAAGGAGTCCGGCAAATGACAGCTGCAACCAACTCTTTATCCTTTACTCCAGGCACTAATTTAACTCTGGGCCAGCGTATCGATTGGACCTTGTTATGTTTGTGGTTTGTGCTTTTATCACTGGGTTTAGTGATGGTGGCATCTGCATCTATTTCATTTTCTGCTGCGTCTGTATTTACACATAATGACGGTTGGTATTTTGCAAAACGTCACGCGGTTTATTTGGCTTTAGGTTTGATATTGGCAATGGTTGTTGTGACTGTTCCTATTAGCATTTGGGAGAAATACGCGAGCCACTTTTTGATGATAACTTTATTTTTGCTTCTAATTGTTTTAATTCCAGGAATCGGTCATCGCGTTAATGGTAGCAGACGCTGGCTCAATCTCGGCTTTACCATGGTGCAAACATCAGAAATTGCAAAAGTATGTGCAATCATATTTTTTGCCAGTTTTTTCTCGCGCCGCTACCAGGAATTACATTTCGGTTGGCAAGGTTTTTTAAAACCATTATTGATGCTCGGTGTGTTTGTATTTTTATTATTACTTGAGCCTGACTTCGGTAGCTCAGTAGTCTTAATCGTTACTGTGATTGCAATGATGTTTATTGTCGGCGTGCGAATGTTTCACTTTTTATTATTGATCAGTATTGCGGGAAGTGGTCTCGCCGCCATCGCCATATTTTCTCCCTACCGTCTGGAACGACTCAAAACATTTCTAGACCCTTGGGCCGACCCGCTAAATGGCGGATATCAATTGACCCAATCTCTTATCGGTTTTGGGCGTGGCGAGTGGACGGGCTTAGGCTTAGGTAATAGTTTGCAAAAGTTGTTCTTTTTACCTGAAGCTCACACAGATTTTATTTTCGCCATTATCGCCGAAGAATTTGGTTTGCTGGGCGCTGCCACGATAGTTGGACTCTTCGCTGCCTTGGTAGTGAGAATTATTATTGTCGCAAAAAATAATTTAGCTAGAGGTAAAGCTTTTGCGGCCCTTGCAACTTTTGGTGTGGCCATTTTGTTTAGCTTTCAGGTTTTCGTGAACGTGGGAGTAGCATCAGGTTTGCTGCCGACCAAAGGATTGACTCTGCCTTTTATTAGTTATGGCGGCAGTAGTTTATTAATCTGTTGTGTGCTTATGGCGTTTGTATTGCGTGCGCAGTGGGAAGTGGCTGGGCTAAATGGCGCTGAAGCTCTTGCTCCGAAAAAGACCGAAAGCGGCAAACGTAAAGCGGTGATTTTGTGATGAATGCTCTATCGCCACTAGCTGCAAATAATTTGACCGTGATGATCATGGCTGGTGGTACGGGTGGTCATGTATTTCCCGCGCTTGCGGTTGCAGATGTGTTGCGTGCAAAAGGTGCGCACGTGCAATGGTTGGGAACACCGCGCGGCATTGAAAATACCTTAGTGCCTGCTGCAAATATTGATTTGCATCACATAGGTATTGAAGGCGTGCGCGGCCGTGGAGTAGTGGGATTATTGAAGGCACCTTTTTTAATTGTGTCCGCAATTGCGCAAGCGATTTCAATTTTAAGAAAAGTGAAGCCGCAGGTTGTTATTGGATTTGGTGGCTTTGCATCGGGACCCGGAGGGGTTGCTGCAAAAATATTAGGCAAACCTTTAGTTATCCATGAACAAAATGCAATTGCGGGAACTACCAATCGCTTGTTATCAAAAATTGCGACAAAAGTATTGGCGGCATTTGATGGAGCGTTTGCAAGCGCACAGACTCATGTAGATGTTGTAGGCAATCCTGTGCGAGCCATTATCGCAAATTTGCCAAATCCTTCTGAGCGTTATCAAGCGCGCGATGAAAAAAAAGAGCAGCTGCATTTATTGGTGCTCGGTGGAAGTTTGGGTGCAAAAGCAATTAATGAATTGGTGCCGCAGGCAATAGCAAAATTATCAATAACTGAACGTCCGCTAGTACGTCATCAGTCTGGAAAAAATCATATTGAATCAACCATCGCAAATTATATGCAACATCAAGTCAACGCAAAAGTGGATGCTTTCGTTGATGATATGGCCGCAGCCTATGCTTGGGCGGATCTAGTGGTGTGTCGCGCTGGTGCGCTAACGGTAAGTGAATTAATGGCCGCTGGTGTTGCTGCTCTATTAATTCCTTTGCCAAGTGCAATTGATGATCATCAAAGTCACAACGCTGCGGTGCTTGTTCGAGCAAATGCCGGGCTCGTGATAGCACAAAAAGAATTAACAGCTGAAAAACTGGCAGTAATTTTACTGAATGAATTGCATGAACGCGCTAATTTAAAACGTATGGCGACCAACGCGCGTTCGCTTGCGCTTCCGCAAGCAGCAGAAACCGTTGCCGATATTTGTGTGGAGGTGGCCCGTGGATAAGGCCGCAATAGTTATTAAAGATTTTCACGAAGTTCCTGAAATGCGTCGTATACGCCGTATTCATTTTATTGGTATTGGCGGTGCAGGTATGAGTGGCATTGCCGAAGTGCTAATTAATCAGGGTTATGAAATTTCAGGTTCAGATATTAAAGCATCAAGTGTGACTGAGCGTTTAGTTAAAAAAGGCGCAACAGTTTTTATAGGTCACACAGCCGAAAATATTAAAGGCGCAGACGTTATCGTTAACTCCAGCGCGGTGAATAGCTCCAATCCTGAAATTATTTATGCTCGCGAATTACGCATTCCTATAGTGCGCCGCGCTGAAATGTTGGGCGAGTTGATGCGCTATCGTCACGGCATTGCAGTGGCAGGTACGCATGGTAAAACAACAACAACTAGCTTGATGGCGTCAGTGTTAGCAGCGGCAAATCAAGACCCAACTTTTATTATCGGTGGTTTGGTTAATAGTACGGGTACAAATGCTCAGCTGGGTGCAAGTCGTTATTTGGTTGCCGAGGCTGACGAGAGTGATGCGTCATTTTTACATTTACAGCCAATGGTTGCGATAGTAACGAATATAGATGCGGATCATATGGAGACTTATGGTGGTGATTTTTCAAAGCTGAAAAAAACCTTCATCGAATTTTTACACAATTTACCGTTTTATGGTTTGGCAGTCTTGTGCGGTGATGATCCGGTTATTCGCGACATTATTCCAAACGTCGCACGCCCGATTTTGACTTATGGTCTAAATAATGAAAATGATTTTCGGGCAATCAATGTCAAGCAAAATAAAATGAGCTCGCAGTTTGATGTTATTCGTCCAGGCCATGAAGCGCCTTTGCGCATACGCATAAACATCCCGGGAATTCATAACGTTCTTAATGCAACCGCAGTAATTGCCGTTGCAACCGATGAAGGTTTGAGTGACGAAGCGATTCAAAAAGGATTAGAAAATTTTCAAGGCGTTGGCCGACGTTTCCAAGTTTACGGAAATTTTCCGATTGGTAATGGTGATGCCATGTTAGTGGATGACTACGGACATCACCCTCGTGAAGTGCAAGCAATTGTTCGTGCTGTGCGCGATGGTTGGCCGGACCGTCGTTTGGTAATGGTTTATCAACCGCATCGTTACACACGCACTCGTGATTTGTACGAAGATTTCGTAGAAGTTTTATCCACTGTCGATGCACTAATAATGTTGGAAGTTTACAGCGCCGGTGAAGAAGTAATTCCAGGTGCAGATAGTCGTCATTTGTGCAGAAGTATTCGCGCGCGCGGAATTATTGAACCCATTTTTGTAGAAACTGTTGATGGTGTTCCAGACATTATTAAAGATTTGGTGCGCGCAGGTGACATAGTCATCACTCAAGGTGCGGGTAATGTGGGTGTTTTATCACCTGAATTAGCAAAACGAAATTTGCAGTGAGGTATTAACGTAAATGCAACCCGTAAAATTACCGGTGAGTAATGAGCTAAAGCAGCAACTTGGCCGTGTTGGTGTACTACTCGGTGGAACTTCTTCCGAGCGTGAAATTTCTTTGCAAAGTGGTGCAGCAGTTGTTGCAGCTTTGGCCGAAGCCGGCATTGAGCATGTAGCCATTGATGTTGGCACTAATGCAATTGCAGATATTCAGGCTGCAAAAATTGATCGCGCTTTTTTAGCGCTTCATGGTGCAGGTGGTGAGGATGGTCGCATTCAAGCAGTGCTGGAATATTTAAATATTCCGTTTACCGGTAGTGGTGTTCAGGCTTCCGCATTAGCGATGGATAAATTGCGTACTAAACAATTGTGGCGCGGAGTGAATTTGCCTACGCCGGATTTTGCAGTTTTAAATAGTCATAGCGATTGGGAAAAAACTCTTGCAGATTTGGGCGGCGAAGTTATGGTCAAGCCTGCCCATGAAGGTTCAAGTATTGGAATGGCTCGCGTAAGGTCTGCCAGAGAATTGGCCGACGCTTACAACGACGCGGCGAAATATGACGGCAGTGTCATTGCAGAAAAATTAATAGTAGGCAGTGAATTTACGGTGGCTATTGTTGGTGGGGAAGCTTTACCGTCAATCAAATTAGAAACTGACCATACGTTTTACGATTTCAACGCAAAATATATCGCTAACGATACCCGCTATATTTGCCCGAGCGGCTTATCGCAAGAAAAAGAAACTGAGTTAAAGACATTAGCTATAGCCGCATTTGATGCTGTTGGTTGTGACGGTTGGGGTCGTGTTGATGTCATGGCCGACAAATCATTAAATTTTTATTTGTTGGAGGTTAACACTCTGCCAGGTATGACCAGTCACAGCTTGGTTCCCATGGCCGCGAAAGCTCGCGGTTTAACGTTCAGTGAATTGGTGTTAACTATTTTGCGTTGCAGTTTGTGATAGGTCGCTACTAAAGCACATGAAAAATAAACCGCCAGCAGTCTCTGATAGATTGGTTGATGCAAATCGTTTATTTGAACGAGATGTATTGTTCCAGGAGCCGCGTCGTGAAACACGTGCACGTTCCTCGATAATTGGCGATAAAAAATTGACCGCGCGTGACGCTGTGTCTTTTGATAAACCGCAAAAGAAATCTGAGCAGAGAATAGAGAGGAAAGCTGAAGCAAAAGCGGAAGTCAAAACCGAAGCGCGAAAAGAAAATCGACTCTTAGGTCGAAAAGCAACACCGAAAAGTGCCGCTACCGTTACTGAAAATAGAAGCCGAGTAGTGTTTGATGACCCGATCATGTCTCGCGGCGATTCAAATTTGCGACGTGAACGAGGTTTTAGCAAGGTATCACCACAAGGTGGAAGTGCTAAAACACAAACCAAGCTAAGTGCAGTAGAAGAAGTTAGGGCGAAAGTTTCTCGAAAAATTATTTATCGCGGACTCGGATTGGGTTTGTTGCTGATTGCTTTTGCAGTAATTGCTTATCTTGTTTCAGGGCCTTTGGCTCGGCTATTGGAGCGCCCTTTAAAAAGTGTCGCCGTTGAAGGTCAGTTTCAATATTTACCCAGGCAACGGGCCATGGAGTTAATCGAAAAAGAAATTGATGGTGATTTTTTACAGTTAGATTTAACCAAACTTAAAAATGAACTTCAGCAAGACCCGTGGGTTGATAATGTTTATCTGAGTCGGCGCTGGCCAGATACTTTGGTTGTAAAAATTGCTGAACAAACACCGATTGCGCGATGGGATGCAAATGGATTTTTAAATCAACGCGGAGAAATAATTCGCGTAAAGGAAACTACGAAGCTTTCAGGCCTTCCGTGGCTGCAAGGAAACGAATTAAATGCGCGTGAAATTATGCAGCAGTATCAAGATTTATCTACGCTTTTGAGATCACGTGGACTGGAAATAGCAGCATTAAAGTGTGATAACAAAAAATCTTGGCGATTGACGTTAAAAAATGACAAAGAAATTGCAATTGGACGCGAAGAAGTGATGGAAAAATTGCGTAGATTTGTTACTGTATACGATAAATTTTTAATCAATGTTTGGTCTGATGTAAAAACGATAGATGTAAGATATTCCAACGGAGTATCGGTGCAATGGATTCCAGATTCTGAGATGGCAAAAAAGTATTTGAAGACTGAATCGAGCACGAAACAAAATCATATTCAGAAATAACGGATGTATAAAAATAAATAGGGTCTTCAAAGATGAAGACCGGATTATTGAGGCTGACCGAATGGCAAGTAGTAGTGACAACAAAATGATTGTAGGCCTGGATATTGGTACGTCCAAGGTCGTCGCTATTGTTGGCGCAATTACTCCTGAAGGCATTTTAGAGATTGCCGGAATAGGATCGCATCGCTCAACCGGTTTAAAAAAAGGCGTTGTGGTAAATATTGAATCCACCGTTTTGTCTATTCAACGCGCCGTTGAAGAAGCGGAATTAATGGCGGGCTGCCAAATTCATTCGGTGTATGCAGGTATTGCGGGAAGTCATATTCGTAGTTTGAATTCTCATGGAATTGTAGCTATTCGTGACCGCGAAGTTTTCCCGCAAGATTTAGAGCGTGTTATTGACGCGGCTCAAGCTGTCGCAATCCCGGCAGATCAAAAAATTCTGCATATTTTGCCGCAAGAATTTTTGATAGATGACCAGGATGGAGTTAAGGAACCACTCGGAATGTCCGGTGTGCGTCTTGAAGCAAAAGTTCATTTGGTAACGTGCGCGGTAAATGCGGCGCAAAATATCGAAAAATGCATTCGCCGTTGCGGACTTGAAGTTGAAGATATTATTTTAGAGCAGTTGGCATCCAGTTATGCAGTCTTGACTGATGATGAAAAAGAATTAGGTGTTTGTGTTGTTGATATTGGTGGCGGCACAACAGACATCGCAATTTTTAAAGACGGTGCTATTCGTCACACCGGTGTGATTCCAATTGCGGGCGATCAGGTGACTAACGATATCGCCATGGCATTGCGTACACCAACGCCGAATGCAGAAGAAATTAAGATTAAATATGCCTGTGCCTTGGCAAAATTAACCAGCCCGGATGAAACCATTAAAGTGCCAAGTGTCGGTGATCGCCAACCTCGCGATTTATCTCGGCAAGCTTTAGCAGAAGTTGTTGAGCCGCGTTACGACGAATTATTTACGCTGGTGCAATCAGAACTGCGCCGCAGTGGTTACGAAGATTTAATTGCCGCTGGAATTGTATTAACCGGCGGCACGTCAAAAATGGAAGGGGTAGTTGAGTTGGCTGAGGAAATTTTTCACATGCCGGTGCGATTGGGTGCCCCACAAAATGTGCGCGGCTTGTCGGATATTGTGAATAACCCAATTTATTCGACGGCGGTAGGTTTATTAATTTATGCGATGAAGCAGCAACACCAAGATGGTGGTCGTGCAGCGCATCATATAAAAGATACGCAAGGGTCAATTTTTGGAAAGTTAAAGAAGCTTTTTCAAAGCAATTTTTAAAAAAGCTTTGAAGGTAACTTTATACGAACGTAATTTATTTTTAATTTCTTTACAGACTTGTTAAGGGAAAGGGGAGAAGCCATGTTTGAATTAGTAGATAGCATTCATCAGAGCGCTGTAATTAAAGTTATCGGTGTGGGCGGCGGCGGCGGTAACGC
>Ga0247729_10000422_pt1 | contig 17827 bp, 15 predicted proteins | sample UWRJL133311R2_FD_180958 | JGI IMG/M metagenome (GOLD analysis project Ga0247729, IMG submission 180958) | Plant litter microbial communities from Arlington Agricultural Research Station in Wisconsin, United States - UWRJ-L133-311R-2 | ecosystem: Environmental > Terrestrial > Plant litter >... | reverse complement strand
GGAATTGATATTTCGTCGGGGCGACCGGCGAGTGTCGGTCGTTCCCAAAGGGCAGGTGTCGATCAATGGCGCCGAGGTCGCGGTCAGCGCCGTGCGCGCCGGCCTCGGTATTGCCGTCGCCAGCCTTCCGGCGTTCGGCCAGGACCTCGACACGGGTGAACTCGTGCGGCTGCTGCCGGACTGGAGCCTCAACGACATTGAGGCGCACGCCGTGTTCGGCAACGGCCAGAGCGCCAACCCCGCGGCGCGCGCGTTTGCCGACCACCTCGTCGAAGAACTCCGCTCGGTCTGACGCGCACACAAATCTCTGCCCCGCGCAATCGAGCTCGCCGACCCGCCCTGCGCAGCGGACGATCGGCGTTGCCCTCGCTGCGGCCCGCTGAACCTGTTCGGCCTCCGCGAGCACCCATGCGCGTACGTTCCGCAACACCGTGACGAGGAAATGCGCGATGAAGACCCTGAAAGCCATGCTCGGCGTTGCGGTGACCGCGATGGCCCTGAGCCTGCCGCCCGCCGCACCCTGTTTCGCCAGCGCGGATGAAGCGACCCCGCTCATTCTGCAGATGAAGGAATTGTATCGCGCCGGCAAGTACGCCGAGGCGCTGCCGCTGGCGCAGAAGTCGCTGCTGCTGGTCGAGAAGGAGTTCGGCCCGGACGATGCGAACGTCGCCACGCCGCTCAACGACCTCGGCACCATCCACTACAATCTCGGCCAGTACGCCGTGGCCGAGCCGCTGTACAAGCGCTCGCTGGTCATCACCGAGAAGACGTTCGGTCCGGATCATCGGGAAGTCGCCGCGGTGCTCAACAATCTGGGCGAACTCTACCGCGCGCAGGCGCGTTACGATCAGGCGGAGCCGATTCTCAGGCGCTCGATCGCCATCGACGAGAAGACGCTCGGTCCGAACGATCCGTCCGTCGTGCTGCCGCTGAGCAACCTTGCCGCCGTCTACAGCCAGCGCGGGCGTTACGACCTGTCCGAACCGATGTTCAGGCGGGGGCTGGCGCTGCTCGAGAAGGCCAATGGCCCCGACGATCCGGAAGCCACCGTGCTGATGAACAATCTGGCCGACGCCTATATCAATCTGCGTCGTTACAAGGAGGCCGAGCGGCTGCTCAAGCGTTCCATGGCAGTGAATGAAAAGGCGTTCGGGCCCGACCATCCCGACATCGGGCAGGCCGCGAACAATCTGGCCACGCTGTATGCGCGCCAGGGCCGCAACGCCGATGCCGAACGGCTCTACAAGCGCTCGGCGGCGACCTTCGAGAAGACGCTGGGCCCCGATCATCCTGATCTCGCCGGCGTGCTGGAAAACCTCGCCGGCCTTTACAAGGACCAGGGCCGCTATGCCGACGCCGCCCAGGCCATGAAGCGCTCCGTGGCTATTCGCGGCAAGGCAGCGCCACGGCCGATCTGATACCAGGGTAGCTGCGGCAGTAGGGTGGGTCAGCGCGAAGCGCGTAACCCACCGGCCGACGTCATGATGCGCGAGAAGGCGGGTTACGCGCGTCGCGTCAACCGGCCCTACAACTCGCCGGCCTTGTCGCGCGAAGCAAACGCGGACATGTCCATCCACATCGCGCCCAGGGCGTGGCCGTCGGGATCGGTGAAGTCGCGGTTGTACATGGAGCCATGGTCTTCGATCGGATTGATGTCGGGGGTACCGCCATGGGCACCGGCCGCGCCGATCATCGCGTCGACCGCGTCGCGGCTGTCGCACGACAGCGCCAGCATCACTTCGCTCGACGTCTTCGGCGGGATCGGGCGGTTCGTGAAGCCTTGCCATTTGGCATGGGTGAGCAGCATGAAGCTGATCGCGTCACTCCACACCATCCACGCAGCCGTCGCATCGGTGAACTGCGGATTGTTCGTGAAGCCGATGGATTCGTAGAAAGCCATCGACGCCTGGAGGTCGGTGACCGGAAGGCTCACAAAAATCGTCCTGCTCATTGTTCTTTCCTGTCTCTCGCGACGCTACCCTCCAGCGCGTATCGCAAACGCGGCCGGGCTGCTGGAAGACGGTTGAAAGGGCGCCGCCCCGACATGGCACGCGTCATTGATTTTTCGGAACCTCACCGGCCGGCCCCGAAATACCGTGTCCGGACCCGAGCAGGCCGGGCATCACCACGGTCTTGCCGTCCCCGTGCGTGTCGGCGCCCTGCGATCGTTGTCGTTCGGCCGGCGAAACGGGCCGCCGCCTATTCGGCCTTGGCGCCGGTCTCGTCGACGATCTTCGCCCATCGGGCGCCCTCGGCCCGGATGTAGTCGGCGTATTCCTTGTCGGTGCCGCCGAGCACGATGGAGCCAAGCTCCACCAGGCGCGCCTTGACGTCCGGTGCACTCAAAGTCCGCTCCAGGGCCGCCGACAGCTTCCTGGTGACATCCGCGGGCGTGCCGGTCGGCACCAGCAGGCCCTGCCACGCGCCGATATCCATGGTCGTCAGGCCGAGGGCCTCGCGCATGGTCGGCACGTTGGGAAGCTGGGCGATGCGTTGCGTATGGGTGACGGCGACGGCCTTCAGCGCCCCGCTTTCCAGATGCGAGGAAATCTCGTTGATCGGCAGGAACATGAACTGGGTCGAGCCGCCGAGCATGTCGGTAATCGCGGGCGCGCTGCCGCGATAGGCGACATGCGTCGCTTTGGTGCCCGTCTCTTTCAGGAACAGCGCGCCGGCGAGGTGAAGCAAAGCGCCGCGGCCGGACGATCCGTAATTGGCCTTGCCGTCCTGCTGCTTCAGCCAGGCGACGAACTCGGCCGGCGTGTTGGCGGGCACGGATTTGCCGACCACCAGCACCAGCGGGATGGTGGCCGTCAGCGAAATCGGGGTGAAATCCGTCTCGGCGCGAAAACCGGGATTGGCGTAGACCGCCGGCGCCAGCGCGACAGCCGAGGTGGCGTAGAAGATCGAATATCCATCGGGCGTGGATTTCTTGGCCTCGACGGCGCCGAGGTTGCCGCCGGCGCCGCCCTTGTTCTCGATGACGATCGAGCCGCCCAGCTCTGTTCCGAGTTTCTGCGCCACGATGCGGGCGTTGATGTCGGCCGAGCCGCCGGGCGCGAAGGCGACGATCATCCGGATCGGGCGCGTCGGGTAGTCGTCGGCGGCGATCGCGGGCGCCTGCACTAGGACGGCGAGCGCAGCGAGACCCGACACGAGTGAACGTGACATTGACGGCATCATGATGTTTCTCCCGAAGTATTATTGTTTTTCAGTCAGTGGCGCGGAGCGGTCATCCTGCTTCGATCTTCGCCACCATGGCGTCGATCGCGGCCGTGTGGTTCGCCGGTTCGATTCCATTGAAGTGATCCTTGAGCCCGAGCGACGCTTTCCAGCGCAGATGCGCGGCGACGGCGCGGGCCATCACCGGCTCGATGCCGGCGTCGGCCACCGCTTCGGCGGACATTTCCAGTTCCTCTGCGCGTCGCTGCGCATGGATGACGCCGGAGGGGATCAGGCTTTCCACCGTATCCATCCACGGGCGCGCCAGGGTCTTCGAGGCCGAGGCGAGAACAATGTCGTCGATGCCGTAGTGCCGGGCGGCGAGCAGCATTTCGCCGGTCAGGGCCTCGATCCCCTTGATCAGCACCGAGCGGAGAATCTTGATGCCGGACGCGCGGCCGAGTTCGGCACCGACGAATTCGATCCGCATGCCCCAGGGATTCAGCAGGTCGCGCAGCTGTTCGCCGGCCGGGCCGCTCGACAGGATCGGCATCGCATAGCCGTTCTTCGGCGTGCCTTCGATCGACGCGTCGCCGGTCAGGGCGCCGGTCGAAGCAAGCAGCTGCGCCACGCCGATCTTGATCTTCGGAGTCGCGGAGGCGAAGTCGACGAAGGTGTGGCGGGCGGTCAGGCATGGGGCGAAGGCGGCCGCGCTTTGCAGCGAAACCGAGCCCGGGGTGACGCTGACAATCAGATCGGCCGCATCCGCCAGATCCTGGTTGGAGCGGACCAGCGTGACGCCGGCCTGTTCGGCGCGCTGCTGGATCAGCGCGGCGTAGGGGCCATCGAAGGCGTATCGGTCATAGGCGGCGACCGAGGCGAGACCTGCCTTGCGCAACCCCGCACCGAGCGTGCTGCCGATCTCGCCGTAGCCGACAAGACCAAGCCTGAACTGAATGCCGGCTTCTGCCATTACTTCTCTCCCATCGGAACGTCTGCGGCTGCTACTTGGCGTAGGCGCCCTTGTAGGTGCCGTCCCGAATGCTCTGCAGGATCAGTTCTTCCTTGTCAGCCTGGGCTTTCACCGCTTTCGACAGATCCTCGGCCATGGCAGCCGGGAAGGCGACCACGCCGTCGTCATCGCCGACAACGATATCTCCGGGATTGACCACCATGCCGCCGATCGAGACCGGGACGTTCATGGCGCCGGGGCCGTTCTTGTAGGGCCCGCGGTGAATGGCGGCGCGGGCGAACACCGGAAAGTCCGATTGCGACAGCACCAGCGCGTCGCGGATGGCGCCATCGATGACCAGCCCGGCCGCGCCGCGCCGTTCGGCGATCAGCGACATGATCTCGCCGACCAGCGCCCGGGTCACGTCGCCGCCGCCATCGACGACCAGCACGTCGCCGGGCTGGAACAGTTCGAGCGCCTGATGGATGACGCGGTTGTCGCCTGCCGCCGTCCGGATCGTGAAGGCGGTGCCCGCCATCGATCCGCCGCGGTGAAACGGGCGAAGGCCCACGGCGCCCGGAAGCCGGTCGAGGTTGTCGCTGATGATTGCAGTCGGTGCCGTCTTGAACATCGCTGCAAGGTCTTTCGTTGAGACCGATGCCTGCATTTATTTTCTCCCCTGTTGCAAAAGTACAAAAAAAGAGCAATGTGTCAACGTATTTCGAAGAAATGCGGGATATAAGCGTGAAAAAGTACAGGAAAAGTACAATAACATGTCGCGAGATCGTAGAAGGTAAGCGGTAAACCAGACGGGGATGGCAGGGTGCGGGGACAGGACAAAGCCTACGGGATCTTGCGCCAGCGCCTTGTCGGCGGGCACTACCTGCCGGGCTTTCATCTGCGCGAAGAGGCGTTGGCGTTCGAGTTCGGCATCAGCCGCACGCCGGTGCGCGCGGCGCTGCGGCGGCTGGTGGAAGAGGGCCTCGCCACCGCCGATGCCGGTCAGGGCATTCACGTGGCGAGATGGAGCGAGGCGGATATCGAGGAGACGTTCCGGCTGCGTATTTTGCTGGAGCCCCATGCCACCGAACTGGCCGTGCAGCGCGGCGGCGATACGCTGGTGCAGCGTCTGGAGGCCTGCAACGCCAGGATGGAAGCCGCCATCGCGCAAAAGGGCGCCGTGGCCACGATCCAGCAGGTCAATCGCGAATTTCATCTGACGCTGCTGGAATTTTCGGGATCGCCGCGGCTGAAAGCCATTCTCGAGCCGATGATCGACATGCCCGTCGTGGTCAGTTCGTTCGTGCTGTATTCAAAGGAAGAGCTGAACCAGAGCCTTCACCATCATCGCGACATCACCTTCGCAGCGCGTGCGCGGGACGGCCTGCTCGGCCTGAACGCCATGAAGCTGCACCTGCGGATGTCCCACGCACGCGTCATCCGGCACCGCGAAGAGTGGCAAAAGCCCGATGCCGTGCCGCCGGTACGCACCGCGGCTTCCGCCAAAACCTGAAAGCCCGAAGCGGGCAGCGCGGCAAGCCGCACGCTTTGGATCGAAGTCAGGCGCAAACTGGATGGTTGCGACTTGCGACTTGCGACTTGCGACCTACGCCGGCAACGCGATCACCGCGCTAAGCCCGCCACTGTCCCGGTTGGTCAGCGTGACGTCGCCGCCGTGCTCGCGGGCGACGGTGCGGGCGATGCTCAGGCCGAGTCCGACGCCGGCCTTGGTGGGGTCGCGCGCCGGCTGCAGCCGGTAGAACGGCGCGAACACGTTCTCCTGCTCGCCTGACGCAATGCCCGGTCCGTCGTCATCGACCACGATCAGCACGCGGTCGGACTCGCGCACGATAGTGACGCGCGCCGCCGTTCCATATTTCAGCGCGTTGTCGATCAGGTTGGCGACGGCGCGGCACAGCAGGGTCGGCCGGCAGGGCACGTCGATGCCGCGTTCGCCGCGATAGCGGACCTCGCCGCCGGCATCCGCGACGTCTTCGCAGAGATCGCCGACCAGCACGCCGAGATCAACCCGCGTTCGCGGCTCCTGCCGCGCGTCGTCGCGCGCAAAGGCCAGCGTGGAATCGATCATCGCGTTCATCGCATCGAGATCGTCGAACATCTTGCGCTGCTGCTCGCCGTCCGACACCAGTTCGGCGCGCAGGCGCAGCCGCGCCAGTGGCGCCCGCAGGTCGTGCGAGATCGCCGCCAGCATCTGGGTGCGGTCCTCGAGGAAGCGCCGCAGCCGGTCCTGCATACGGTTGAAGGCATCGATCGTGGTGCGCAATTCTTGCGGGCCGCGCACCGCCAGCGGTGGCGCCTTGAGATCGACGCCGAGCCGCTCGGCAGCGCGGGCGAATTGCCGGATCGGTTTGGCCAGCCGGTGCCCGGTCCACAGCGAGACCAGCAGAATGACCAGGCCGATGGAGAGCAGCACGAGCACTCGTGTGTCGCTGGCCACCGGATAGTCCGTCAGGGTGAAGGCGACGCGCTGGCCGTCCGGCAGCAGCGCTTCGATCATGGCGACGTCGCCGCGCGCCGCATGGGCCCGGCCGACATCGCTCGCATCGCCGGGGCGGATCGGCCGGCGCCGTCCGACAAGCTCGATGGCTGGCACCAGGTCCTCCAACTGGACCTCGATCAGCCGGCGCAACCAGTCGACATGTTCGTCGAGCTGGCCGGACGTGCCGGGCAGCGGCGATGGATCGTAGTCAATCTGCAATCCCGGTTCGACGAACGCCGCCGCAAGCAGCGCGCGGTCGGCGGGCGTAGCTTTGGCCAGCGTCCGGGTCAGCAGGGCGATCTTCCCGGCGAGCATCAGCGGATTTTGCCGCGGAATGATCGTGACCACGGCGCTGCCGGAGACCATGAAATGCGAGCGGTTACCGGCGGCGGGGACCTCGCGATAGCCGAGGTACCGCAAGCCGTTGTTGACCGCGATCGCCATCGACAGCCCGAGCACGATTGCCAGCACGATGGCTATCGCGATCCGCACCGCAATCCGGTTGAGCTGCGCCAGCGCCGTCATGACGCGGCCACCGCGACCACGTTGGCGGCCAGCACATAGCCGCCGTTGCGCACCGTCTTGATCAGCGCCGGATCGGCAGGATCGGTCTCGATCTTGCGGCGCAGCCGGCTGATCTGCACGTCGATGCTGCGGTCGAACACGTTGGCCACGCGGCCGCGCGACAGGTCGAGCAACTGGTCGCGCGACAGCACGCGATGCGGCCGCTCGGCGAGCGCCAGCAGCAGGTCGAATTCCCCGGCGCGCAGCGGCACCAGCGCCTCCGATTCCGAATAGAGCTGGCGATGCGTCACATCGAGCCGCCAGCCGGCGAATTCGAGGATCCGCCGGTGATCGGCCGGCACGCCGGGTTCGGCCGCGCCGGCGCGGCGCAGCACGGCGCGCACCCGCGCCAGCAGCTCGCGCGGATTGGCCACCTTGGCGAGATAGTCGTCGGCGCCCATTTCCAGCCCGATGATGCGGTCCACCTCGTCGGCCATGGCGGTCAGCATGATGATCGGCAGGGTGGTGGTGGCGCGCAACTGCCGGCACAGCGCCAGGCCGTCGCTGCCCGGCAGCATCAGGTCGAGGATCACCAGATTGACGCGCGAGGCTTCCATGATCGCCGCCATCTCGCCGCCGTGGTGCGCCACCGATACGCGATAGCCATGCCGGCCAAGGAATTTCGAGAGCAGGGCGCAAAGCTCCCTGTCGTCGTCGACAATGAGAAGATGCGGTGCAGCCGTCATGCGCCGGAACTCCGTTGCGGACCCCGCCGTGGGAGACCTTGTGATTTTGCTTATACGGGCGCCGCCGGCACGGTGAACGCGTTTCGGTGGGCTATTTTGTAACCTTATGTAACCAGCCGCGCAGGGTGCAACACGGTGCAACAGTTTTCGCCATGCGGAGATAGTCCGGACATCGAGGCAGACGCCCGGTGCGCTAGGACGGAAGGCCCCCCCGCACGCGCGATGCGCGGCATGGCGGACCGTCGGGTACTACGCATTGAGGTCGGTGTTGAGGCTGTGGATTGCAGGCCGGCGGGTTCGCGCCGACGATACTGTCCGATATCCGACCTTTGCCGCGCTCCGGATCGCGGTTCGTCTCGCTTTGCTCATTGTTGCGTGGCAGGTGACCACCATTCCGCCCGCCGTCGCGCAGGGCTTTGTCTACAACGCGTCACCTGCACGGCCGAAACCGCCGCCCGCCGCCCGCACCGACCAGATGATGGTGCAGGCCGCTCTGGTCGAATACGACTACACCAATGCGCGCGTGGCGGCGGTCGGCCAAGTTCAGATGTTTTACAACGGCACCGCCGTCGAGGCCGACCGCATCGTATATGACCAGAAGGCGAAGCGCCTGCACGCCGAGGGCAACGTCCGCATCACCGACGCCGAGGGCCGCATCACCTACGCCAACCTGATCGATCTCAGCGACGACTACCGCGATGGCTTCGTGGATTCGCTGCACGTCGACACCGCCGATGCCACAAGGATGGCCGCGACCCGCGCCGAGCGAAGCGATGGAAATTTCACCGTGTTCCAGAACGGCGTTTACACCGCCTGCGCGGCCTGCCGCGACGATCCGAAAAAGCCGCCGCTGTGGCAGGTCAAGGGCGCCCGCATCCTGCACGACCAGACTGAGAAGATGCTGTATTTCGAGGATGCGCGGCTGGAGTTCTTCGGCGTGCCGCTGGCCTATATTCCGTATTTCTCGACGCCCGATCCGACCGTGAAACGCAAGAGCGGCCTGCTGATGCCGCAATACACCAACACCACGGCCAACGGCATCGGCATCGAACTGCCATTGTACTGGGCGATCGGCCCCGATCGCGACGCCACGCTCACGCCGCGCACCATGCAGAAGCAGGGCGTGCTGATGCAAAGCGAATTCCGCCAGCGCCTGATGGACGGCGCCTACCAGATCCGCGGCTACGGCATCCAGCAGCAGGACCGCACGTCCTATGCCAACACGCCGGGCGACCGGGAGACGCGCGGTGGCATCGAATCCAGTGGCCAGTTCGCGATCAACGATAAATGGCTGTGGGGCTGGGATGCGGTAGCGCTCAGCGACTACACGTTCCTGCAGGATTACCGGCTGTCGATGTACCGCAACGAATATGCCGCGTTCCTCAGCCTGCAGACCGAGGCAGTGTCGCAGCTCTATCTGACCGGCATCGGCAGCCGCAGCGTTTTTGACGCGCGAATGGTCCACTATCTGAGCTTCTCGGGCAACCAGAGCCAGGTGCCGGTGATCCGTCCTGTGATCGATACCAGCAACGTGCTCGGCCATTCGGTGCTCGGCGGCGAGGTGAGCTACAAGACCAACTTCACCAGCCTCAGCCGCGACGCCGCGGCCTTCGACCCGATCAGCGCGCTAGGCGCCGGCAACGGCGTGTGCACGGCGACGTCGGCCGACCCGCTGGCGCGGACGCCGCAAAACTGCCTGCTGCGCGGCATTCCCGGCAGCACGACGCGGCTGACCGGCGAGACGCAGTGGCGGCGCTCGTTCACCGACAGCGCCGGCGAGATCTGGACGCCGTTCGCGATCCTGCGCGCCGACGCCATCGACGCCTCGATCTCCAACCAGCCCGGCGTATCGAACTTCCTGCCGGTCGGCGATACCCGCGTGCTGCGCGCGATGCCTGCCGTCGGGCTGGACTATCGCTACCCCTTCATCGACGTGCAGCCATGGGGCACCACCACGCTTGCGCCTGTCGCGCAACTCATCCTCCGCCCCGACGAGCCCCAGGCGGGCCGGCTGCCCAACGAGGATGCCCAGAGCCTCACCTTCGACGCCGGCAACCTGTTTCGGGTCGACAAGTTTTCCGGCTACGACCGCGTCGAAGGCGGCGGCCGCGCCAATGTCGGCGTGCAGGCCGCCACCCAGTTCGACCGCGGCGGTTCGCTCAACGCGCTGTTCGGCCAGTCCTACCAGTTGTTCGGGCTGAACTCGTTTGCGGTGGCGGATCTCACCAACACCGCGGTCGATTCCGGCCTTGCCACGCCGCGCTCCGACTATGTGGCGCGGCTCGGCTACGCGCCGAACCGGACGTTGACGCTGAACACCCGCGCCCGCCTCGACGAGGCGACGCTGCAGGTGTCGCGCTTCGAGGCCGAAGGCCGCGCCAGCTTCGACCGCTGGTCGGTCAGCCTGACCTACGGCAACTACGCGCCGCAGCTCGACCTCGGCTATCTCACCCGCCGCGAAGGCCTGCTCGGCACCGGCTCCATCAAGCTGGCGTCGAACTGGGTGGTGACATCCGGCGCGCGCTGGGATCTGGAGGCCAACAAGATCAACCAGAACATTCTAGGAGCCGGCTATGTCGACGACTGCTTCGTGCTCGCCGCCAATTACGTCACGTCCTACAACTACACCACCGCCGGCACTGCGCCGCTGCTCAGCCACGGCTTCATGCTGCAACTCGGATTGCGCACGCTCGGGACCTATACGGTGCCGGTGCCCACGGCGTGGTAGCGGGCAGGGCGCTTCGCTGAAGCTCAGCGGGCGGCACGTGCCATGCGCGGCGCGTGGTCGAAACACTTCACCAGAAGTTCGGTCAGGACCCTCACATTCCGTGCGGGATGCTGGCTTGGCGGGCGGACGACATAGACTCCCGCTGGCGGCGGCGGATAGCGCGTCATCACTGCAACGAGCGCGCCGGAGGCGACGTGGTCCTGGGTGATGCCGTCGGGCAGCCAGGCGATACCGAGGCCGGCCAGCGCGGCGGCGGTGAGCGCGGCGCCGTTGTCGGCCTTGAACCGCCCCTGCGGACGCACCGTGATGATCTTGTCCCCATCGGTGAGCTGCCAGGCTTCGGTGCCCTGCATGAGCGCCTGATGGGCGACGAGTTCGTCCGGCGTCTCGGGAGAGCCATGCGCCTTGATGTAATCCGGGCTCGCGACCAGTCTGCCATGCATCGGCCCGACATGCCGCGCGATCAGGTTGGAGTCCGGCAGATAGCCGAACCGGATCGCACAGTCGAAACCTTCCGCGACCAGATCGACGAAGCGATCGCTGTAATAGGTATGGATGTGGAGCTGCTTGTGGCGTCGCGCCATGTCCGCCAGCATCGCCGCCAGATGCGTCGGGCCGAATGTCAGCGGCGCTGCCACGCGCAGCCGGCCGCACAGCTCGCCGTCGGGCAGCAGCATTTCCCTGGCCGTATCGATCTCGGCGCAGACCTTGGCGGCATGCTCCCGGAAGATGACGCCGGCCTCGGTGAGCGCGGCGCCGCGCGTGGTGCGCGCCAGAAGCTGCACGCCGAGGTCCGCTTCCAGCCGGGCGAGCTGCCGGCTGACAATGGACTTGGAAACGCCGAGCCGACGCGCGGCGGGCGAGACGCCCCCGGCATCGGCGATCTCCACGAATGTCCGCAGCGCTTCGATGTCCAATTTGGCGTTCCCCGTTTCGCGACACAGCTTGGCACGGATGGGCACTACCCCATTACGCCCGGGAACGGCAATACCGCGCCAGGCAGCGTGGCCGCGGCGCCGTCTGCCACGACAACCAATCTCACCCGCCGCGGCGGCAGAGGATGACTTCATGACCTTTCGCAATGGACTTGCTTCGCTTCTTCGTCCCGAGGACTCCGTCCTCGTCCTGATCGACCACCAGCCTTACCAGCTCGCCAACGTGAACAGCCACGAGCCGCAGATGGTGATCAACAACACCGTGGGCCTGGCGAAGGCCGCCCGGGCCTTCGGCGTGCCGACCATTCTGACCACCGTGATTGCCGGGCGCGGCGGCCTGCTGTTCCCGCAGATCACCGACGTGTTCCCCGGCCAGGAAGTGATCGACCGCACCTTCATCAACACCTGGCAGGATCCGAAGGTGGTGGACGCCGTCAAGGCCACCGGCCGCAAGCAGCTGATCATCGCCGGACTGTGGACCGAGGTCTGCGTCGCGATGCCGGCGATCCAGGCGCTCGGCGAGGGCTGGGACGTCACGGTGATCACCGATGCCTCGGGCGCGGTGTCGGTGGAGGCCCACCAGGTCGCCATCCAGCGCATGATCGCAGCCGGCGCCAATATGATGACCTGGCTGGCGCTGGCGGCGGAATGGCAGCGCGACTGGGCCCGCGCCGAAAGCGCCGCCAAGCTCACCGAGGTGATCGTGCAGCACGCCGGCGGCAGCGGCATCGCCTTCCTGTGGGAACAGCAATTGCTCAACACGCCGGTGCCGAACGCCGCGGGCTAGTGCCGCTTTCCGATTCAGCACGTAGCCCGTAGGGTGGGTCAGGCGCTGGTGCGCCAACCCACCCAGCGCGCGCTGAGGCGACGAGGACAGTTTGTGACAGAGCCCTATTTCCCGAACGCCGGCGAAGCCTGGCAACAGGTCGCGCCGGAACAAGCGGGCTTTTCCGGCGACCGGCTTGCGGCGGCGGTTTCCTTTGCATGCGCCAACGAAACGCCGTGGCCGTACGGCTTTTATTACGACGACGGCCGCTATGCGCCCAACGTCGACTGGAACGAGAGCGGACCGTGGAGCGCGGTGGTGGGACCGGTGCGCCCGCGCGGCGCCGCCGCCGGCATGATCCTGCAGCACGGACGCATCATCGGCCAGTGGGGTGAGACCGCTCGGCCCGACATGACGTTCTCGATTGCGAAAAGCTACCTCGCCGTGCTGGCAGGGCTGGCCGTCGATGACGGACTCATCGCGGATATTGACGCGCCGGTGGGGCAGGCCGTGCCCGGCCCGCGCTTTGCCAGCGACCACAACCGCAAGGTCACATGGCGGCATCTGCTGCAGCAGACCAGCGAATGGCAGGGCGAACTGTTCGGCAAGCCGGACCAGATCGATCACCACCGCAGCGTCGGGCCGCAGGCCGATAACAGCCGCAAGGGCGAGCGGCGCGACTTGCAGGAGCCGGGCAGCTTCTACGAATACAACGACGTTCGCGTCAATCTGCTGTCGTGGAGCCTGCTGCAGATCTTCCGCCGGCCGTTGCCGGATATCTTGCGCGAGCGCGTCATGGATCCGATTGGCGCCAGCAACAGCTGGAGCTGGCTCGGCTATGACAACGCCTGGGTCGAGCTCGACGGACAGCGGATGCAGTCCGTTCCGGGCGGCGGCCACTGGGGTGGCGGACTTTTCATCGGCGCGGAAGATCACGCGCGCTTCGGACTGCTGATTGCTTCCGGCGGGCAATGGAACGGACGCCGCCTGCTGTCGGAAAGCTGGATTGCCGCGATGCTGTCGCCGTCGCTGGCGCTCGAGAATTACGGCTTCCTGTGGTGGTTGAACCGCGGCCCGCACGCCAACAAGGCCGCGCCGTCCACGGCGGCCTCTGCGCTCGGCGCCGGCGGCAACGTGGTCTGGCTCGATCGGGACAACGACCTGGTTGTTGTAACCAGATGGCTGAGCCCGGCAAAATTTCCGGAATTTATCAGCCGGGTGATGCAGGCAAGAGTCTGAGCGCGTAGCTAGTCCGTAGGGTGGGTTAGGCGCACTTGCGCCGTAACCCACCATCTTCGCTGCGAGCAACAATAGGCGGTGGGTTACGCGCCTTCGGCGCTAACCCACCCTACGGCTCGCTGCCAAAGCCCCGCAGGGCAAAGGGAGATGTATGTCCGCTGCAGCGCTTGCAGGAAAAGCAAGCTATTGGGCAAGTCGTTGCACGGTCGCTCACCGTTGGTCTGAATTCGGTCAACTTAATGCTAATCAAATCGGCAACGCGGGCCCCAGTCATTGCGAGGAGCGAAGCATCCAAAGGTTATAAGTCAAGGCTGGATTGCCAGATCTTAAAGGTCTCGCGCTGACGGAGCGTGCGATGCCGAATTGCATTCTGAACCATGCATTTCTAGAAATGCGGATTTACAAAAATATGGTCGCCTTTGCTGTGGGGGCTTTCGCCCGCTTTCTTGAAAAGTTGAAAGGTCTCCGACAAAAACTGCCGCGTGTCTTTGTCTACATTTTGTTTCTGGCGCACCGTTGTTCCGAAATAGCCGCAGAATTGTCTTCTGAGAAATTTCGAGTCCCTGTCTGGAGGACATACGGCAGACGGAAGACGTCGTAACATTATCCGGCTGGCATATACTGGAGGAGCGTGATGTTCGTAGCGTCCTCTGCTGATTCCTAGAACGATCCCGTTTTGGATTGAGTTATCCGCACCGTCAAACGGTGGAAATGTAATAAAGAAAGCACTCTCTCTTATAGTATCAGGACGTAAATATTCGTTCGCGAAATAGTATAATCTGCTGTCCAGCATATGCACATGCCCAAGCCATCCGGTGGACTCGCCAACAATCGTGATATCGCGTTTCTTCTTGCTGTCTCTTCCGTAGGTCAGAACAGCCGTGCGATAACCGTCTTCGGGAAATATGTTCTTCGGGTTTTTGCGCACGCTTCGATATTGAACAAATAGCCAATCCCCGACGAGACTGCTCGGTACCGACATTAACCGCAGTTTGTCTTTTTTAAAACGAGTGTCCTCGTCACGCTCAGGCAACGAGCCGATGTTGATGTTTTTGTCTTTACAGAAGGCATCGAGTGCTTCCTTGAGTTGATCGAGAGTTCGGTCTCCCACACTCACGCCACTTTTCAACTTGCTCAAAGTAGAAGCGTTGCCGACATAGTTGGGACACGCGTTACGAAGTAGTTCATTGAATGATTGCTGCGATGAACAAAATCGATGTTTTAGAGCGTAGTCGAACACGTTAACGAGGTAATTTTTTAAGCTCAATTGCGTTCTCCATAATACACAACCATAAGTTAGATAGAATTTTCGGAAATTTCCAGAAATTTCTGCATCAGCAGGGATTGAACGGTCATTTCCGAAATTCGCTGGAAAGCGTCCTGCCGATTTTTGCTGCGCTTTGATACCGTTTAGCTCTGCCTTTGCTAGCATCGTGTCTGGAGGCGTGACGGCGCAAAGCAGGCGTCGAGGCACGATGTGAGGTTGGGAGAACGACATGATTGGAAAGACGCAAGCGATTGGCGCTGTTCGCCATATGGTTATGGTTTTCTTCGTGGCCGTAACCTGCCCTTTGGATATAAGGGCCTGGGCTGCGGACCTGCCCTTGCCTGGCACAACTGTAGGAATGGCAGCCTACCGTAAATCGATTTCCCCAATCGAAAAGCGCGTCTTTTTCGTAACAAACCGAAAGTCGACGGCGACCCGCGTTCTTTCCCAGCAGTTCGGAGATGAGGTAAGCGACGCACCGTCGTTCGGGGTAGCACGGGTCAATCTCGCAGCCGCCTCGGAAGACGATCGATTTGTCAAATCCGAAGTGCGGTCGATAAGCAGGCTGTCCAAGACTGAGCTTCCTGCCAGTCTCAATAGCCACCCGTATAAATCGTCCAACACCATCGTGTTTGTTCACGGTTTCAATACGAGCTTTGACGCCGCGGTGCGAGGCGCGGCGGAATTTAGGCGCAACGTTCACGCGGAAGGCCCTATTGTCGTGGTATCGTGGACTTCGCAAAATCGCTGGATCCGTTATCTCCGTGATGAGGAGGAGGTTGATCTCGCTGTAACGATGCTTTCAGGCCTGCTGACGGATCTCGCCGGTTCGCAATCTCGAAAGGTTCAGATTGTCGCTTTCAGTATGGGATCTCGTGCCGTCGTTAAAGCGTTGCGGCGAATCTTCGATTCGTCCGAACGCGGCGCCTTGTCCCAGGTTTCTCAGATCGTGCTGGCAGCACCTGACATAAATCGGGATACGATGGACGCAGACATGCTTCCGGTCCTGGAAGCATCGAAAATTCCTACCACCCTGTATGTCGCAGATCCGGATTTTTGGAGCTGGTTATCGGGAGTGATACATTCAAAAGAGCGGGTCGGTGGCTTGTCGCCGTCGTCGATTTACACACGTCCATCGATAACCACGATAGACGTCAGCAATGTAGACAAGAGCGTTACCGGCCATCCAGCAGTTTTCGAATCTCCTGCCGTCTGGTCCGATCTTTACTACCTGCTGAATCGGGGTCTGCAGGCGTCACAACGTCGTCAGCTACAAAGGATCGAAATCAATAGCGGTGAGTATTGGAGGTTCAGGCAACTTTAGACGGCATCGGCCTTGCGTGCGGAGCGGAACTCTTCGCGTTGTGGCTGCACTCCGAAGCGCCTCATGTTTCGAACCGGTGGCCGTAACCCTCAGCCTTTGCAACGAGGACGGGCGGTCGAGTTACGCGCCTTTCGCGCTAACCACCCTATGTCCCCTCACGCCTTCCCCCGTCCAACCCCCTCATACACAAACCCCGCCGCGGCCATCTCTTCCGGTCGATACACATTTCGCAAATCCACCATCACCGGCTGCTTCATCGCCGCCTTCAGGCGCGGCAGGTCGAGCGCGCGGAACTGGACCCATTCGGTGACGATCACCAAAGCGTCCGCGCCCGCTGCGCAGTCATAGGCGTCTTCGCAATACACGATGTCCGGCAGCTCGCGCTTGGCCGGCTCCATGCCGACCGGATCGTAGGCGCGCACGTTCGCGCCCATGTCGAGCAGGCCCGTCACCAGCGGGATCGAGGGCGCCTCGCGCATGTCATCGGTATCCGGCTTGAAGGTCAGGCCGAGCACTGCAACTGTCTTGCCGCGCAAATTGCCGCCCAGCACATGCGAGACCTTGCGGGTCATGGCGCGCTTGCGGTTGTCGTTGACGCTCAGCACGGCCTCGACGATGCGCAGCGGCGCGTCGTAGTCGAGCGCGATCTTGATCAGCGCGCGGGTATCCTTCGGGAAGCACGAGCCGCCGAAGCCGGGGCCCGCGTGCAAAAACTTGGTGCCGATGCGGTTGTCCATGCCGATGCCGCGCGCCACGTCCTGCACGTCGGCGCCGACCTTTTCCGCGAGGTCGGCGATCTCGTTGATGAAAGTGATCTTGGTGGCGAGGAAGGCGTTGGCGGCATACTTGATCAGTTCGGCGGTGCGCCGCGCCGTGTACATCACCGGCGCCTGGTTCAGCGACAGCGGCCGGTAGATCTCGCCGACCACTTTTCGCGCGCGTTCGTCGGAGGTGCCGACCACGATGCGGTCGGGATATTTGAAGTCGCGGATCGCGGCACCCTCGCGCAAGAATTCCGGATTGGAGGCGACCGCCACCTCGGCCGCCGGATTGGCCTCCAGGATCAGCCGCTCGACCTCGTCGCCGGTGCCGACCGGCACCGTGGATTTGGTGATCACCACGGTGAAACCGCGCAGCGCCGCCGCGATCTCCTTGGCCGCGGCATAGACGTAGGACAGGTCCGCATGGCCGTCGCCGCGCCGCGACGGCGTGCCGACCGCGATGAACACCGCGTCCGCCTCGGCGACGGGGGCTGCGAGGTCGGTGGTGAAATGCAGCCGGCCGGCCTTCACATTGGCGGCGACCAGCGCGTCCAGGCCGGGCTCGAAGATCGGAATCTCGCCGCGCTGCAAGGCGGCAATCTTGTCGGCGTCCTTGTCCACGCAGGTGACGTGGTGGCCGAAGTCGGCAAAGCAGGCGCCGGACACGAGGCCAACATAGCCGGTGCCGATCATCGCGATATGCATTCAAATTCCTGTGGGCTGGCGGGGCGGGTGTCGCGCGTGCGTCTTAGCAGAAGCAGGCGACTTTCACACGACATCCCGGGCCGCCGGGCGCCGGGCAGGACGCCATTCCATTGGTGGGCAGGGCGTGTTAAGGCGTGGGCAAGAAATTTTTCTGCCCACTTGGTCGCCACAATCCGGCCGCAAGACATTGCGCGGTCTTGCGGCCGGATTGCGGCAAATCCGAATTTCGCCCTGTTGC
>Ga0247729_10000421_pt1 | contig 17834 bp, 12 predicted proteins | sample UWRJL133311R2_FD_180958 | JGI IMG/M metagenome (GOLD analysis project Ga0247729, IMG submission 180958) | Plant litter microbial communities from Arlington Agricultural Research Station in Wisconsin, United States - UWRJ-L133-311R-2 | ecosystem: Environmental > Terrestrial > Plant litter >... | reverse complement strand
TTCGAGGGCGAGACCGAGGTCTGTGCCGTCGACGACGATCGTCGGGGCATCGTTGACCATAGGCAGTTTCGTATCGAGATCGAGGGTGACTTCGTAGCCGCCAGGCACGGCGGTAACGGTCCAGTCAGAACCAGAACCGAGAACGGATGCGTCTGCGGCAGCCGCCGCAGCGACCGCGGGAACCGCAGTCGACAACGCCAGCGCGGGCGTCAGACAGAGGGCTGCTGCGAACAGCATCCCTCGGGTGGTGAATCTCTTGGGCACAGTTTTCCTTCAGTGTGGGCGTGATGGGGAATGCCGGCGCTGCAAGGAGGTGACCTCGCGGGCGCCCGGCCTGTGGTGCAGGGGGACGGCTCTTTCTAAGAGCTGACCCAACGAAGGCTAAGAGTTGTACCAGACCGGCTCGCCCGAAATTCGTTGCCGGAAATCAACTTGTAACGCAGTCTTCACAAATCGTGTGTGCTACTCCAGAGAATGCAACGAAGCGTCGCGCATCGGGTCGTTTCAGCCAGGCACTCCGCCATGATCAGCCTTTTCGCCCCCGCGCGATTCCGAACGCGACCAGACCGGCGGAGATCACCGTCAGGGCGAGCCCGGCGACCACGATTCCGCTTTCGAATTGACCCGTCTGCGCCGGGCTCCAGGTCGACTGCGCGATATTCCCAGCGAACAGCGAAGCGAGGATCGTGCCGACTATCGCGATGCTGGCCGCCGTAGCGACTTCGGATGCGCTGTCGACTAGTGCTGCGCCGATTGACACCCGGTTACCGGGCAGGCCGCGCAACACGTTGGTGCCGGCGACTACGCCGTTCACCCGGATACCGCCCGCGACGAGAGCGAGGGATACTGCGATCCAGGGGTAGCCGAGCCTGCTGAAGAGGGCGAAGATCCCGAGGCCTGCCACGACAGCGATGGCGCTCATCCAGGCGGCGCGCTCGAGTCCGGCACGTTCGATGAACCTGTTTGCCAGGGCGCCGCCGAAGATCAGGACGATGACCTGCGGCAGCATCCCGAGTGACGCCAGGTACGGCGGCCAGTGCCAGTCGAGCTGCAGTTGCAGGGTGACCATGTATCCCATGCCTGCAACCGCGAGTCCGGTCGCGGCTTTGAACGCCAGCCCGCTCGAGACGAGTGGGCGGGCGAGCAATGCAAGATCGAGCATCGGGTGCTGAGCAGATCGCTCGCGCATGATGAACGCTGCGGCAGCGATCGCTGCGACGACCACGACTGACCAAGGCAGCCAGGATCCGGGTCCTTCGTTGACGAAGAGAGTCGGCGCGAGCAGTGCGAGCACGATGGTGAGGGTGCCGAGCACTGCACCGGCTGCGTCGATCGGATCGCGGTGCAACTCACTCGCGTCATCCCGGGTGATTCCGAAACGTATGCCGATGAATGCGAGGACACCAATCGGCACATTGACGAGCAGCAGCACCTGCCAGGGTGCGATGGCGAGCACGAAGCCGCCCACGGTCGGGCCGATCGCAAGCCCGACGAGTCCGACAGTCGAGATGAGGGTCATTGCGCGAATACGCAACGCGTCGCCCTCGAACAACCGGAAAGCGAGAGCCATCGACCCCGGGGTCGTCATTGCAGCGGCAACTCCCATCAGCGCACGTACGGCGATCAGTTCGCCTGAGGTGGAGACGACCGCGGTTGCGACGCTAGCGAGCGCAAGAAGCGCGAGACCGATGAGCATCAGTCGCCGACGACCGAACCTGTCGGCTACGGCCCCGAAAGCGAGCATGAGCCCACCGAAGACCACGGCATAGACACCGGTCACCCACTGGAGCGAGACAGTGGACGCGTGGAGCTCCCTTCCGATTGTCGGCAGCGCGACATTGAGGATCGAGTTGTCGAGCATCTCGAAAAGGAAGACGGCCGAGAGACCGGCCAGGGCGATCGACGCCTCTCGGAGAGACTTCGGGGCGTGGCGAGCTGCAGTCGCGATGTTGGCCGGGGTTGCATTCATGGCTTCACTTTCAGAGTTGTTACGAACAACGTTCGTTATTACGAACACTGTTCTACTCGCCGAACGCTGTTCGTGTCAAGCTAAGCTGGCTCCATGCCCGCCGACCCCCGCCTACGCCGCGCTGCCCGCAACGCAACCGCTGCCGACCCTGCCTTCTCGCCACGCGGGCGCAAGGAGCCGATCACGGCTGAGCGGATCACCGCCGCCGCACTCGGCATAGTCGCCGAGCAGGGCTACGACGCGCTGACAATGCGCAGTGTCGCAGCCGTGCTCGAGACCGGGCCGGCCTCTCTCTATGCCCACGTGGTCAATAAGGCAGATCTCAATGAGCTCATCATCGGGCGACTCTGCGCCGAAGTGGTTCTACCCGAACCCGACCGGGCAGTCTGGCGGGAGCAAATCATCGACGTGTGCACCCAGCTCCGCGATCAATACCTCGCGTATCCGGGCATCTCACGTGCAGCAATGGCAATGGGAGCAACCGACTTCGACGTGCTGAGGGTTGCCGAGGGGATGCTCGGCATACTCATCACCGGCGGCGTGCGTCCGCAGGACGCCGCCTGGGCGATCGACGCGCTGTACCTGTATATCGGCGCGTACGCGTTGGAGGCGTCGCTGCAAACGAGGCGCCCGGGCGACGACGAGGCAAATCGAGAGACGGGCCGGGGCGAGGGTGACGAGCTCGCCCGGCGATTCACTGCCCTGTCAGCCGACACATTTCCGAACACGAAGCGTTATGCCGCTGAACTCACCTCGGGTACCGGGCATGAGCGATTCGATTTCACCGTGGGCCTCATCGTAGGCAACCTCACGCAGCAAGCGTGAAGTCAGCCCGGCCGCCCGAGGGTGCGGCACTGCTGGCAGTGTGAAGCCGCGTCGCCACACCGATTGTCAGGTCGAGAAGCGTCGTGTCCAACGACGCACTGATGGCGGCGAGGATCTCGCTCGACGGCTCCTTGCGCCCCCGTTCGATCTCTGAGAGGTACTGCGTCGACACTCGGGCACGTTGCGCAACGACCTGCAGGGTTTCCCTGCGCGAGCGGCGGATCTCCTTCAGCTCTTCGCCGACGAGTTCTCTCCAGAGGCGCTCCGGACGCGCAGTCTCGGGAACGGGATCGACGGGTTCAGCACGCAGCGAGGGGCTCATGCGTTCCAGCTAAGCGGCATGCGGCCGTCGTGACAACGGATTCTGCTCACAGCAGACAGGCTGACGGATCACGCGTCGAGCAGCGCTTTGAGGCACGTGCCGAACTCCCGCGGGCTCTCGAGCATCATCATGTGTCCCACATCCGCCAGGATCACTGATCGGCTCCTCGACACCGGTCTGCTCACGCCTTTCGTATCAGCGCCTCGACGTGCTCGACCACGAGGTCGGGGCGCGTGAGGAACGGGTGGTGGCCGGTCGGGAGCTCCACGGATCTCGTCGCGCGACCCGCGTGGAAACGCTGCAACTCCACGGATGTGCTGCGGTCTTGCCCGCAGACGATGTACGTCGAGTCGACGCCCTGCCATCCCGCAGCCGTCGTTGGCGTCATGAACGCGGCCGCCGACTGCCCGGTCACGCGTTCCCACGCCTGGTGCTGGGTCGCGGCATCCGCGTCCTGCAGGAAGCGGGCTCCGAAAGTCGAGGCGTCGTAACCGGTCACCCCGAGCGTGCCGTCGCCGTTGTCGCCGATCGAGACCGGGTCGCTTTCGCCGCTCATGATCGCGGCCTGCGCCTGGCCGATATCGGGCAGGTATGACGACACGTAGAGAAGGTGAGCGACCGCGGAATGCCGCCCAGCTTGCGCGATCACCGTTCCGCCATAGGAGTGGCCGACCACAATGGCCGAATCGACGGTGTCGAGTTCTGCACGCAGCGCCGCGGCGTCGGCGACCAAGCCGCCTGCGATCTCGTCGGGTCTGGTTTCACCACACGACGGAAGGGCGAGCGCGCGGCTCCGGATGCCGGTGCGTTGCTCGAGCAGGTCGGCCGTCGGCTGCCACCACCACTGCCCGTCGCGCACCAGCGCGCCGTGGACGAAGATCAGTTCCATCGGGTGTTCCTCCTCGGGTGGGTACCGGATCGGGTGGACCAGGCGGTGGCCTCAACCGTATGACGTGGGCTACCTCGAGGTGACCGAATCTGCCGACAGCAGCAAGGCCTCAGGGCAAGCGGTGGTCATCCGCCGGGCGCCCGAAAGCTCCGTCACGGAGTCGCGATGCTCGGTGAATCGGCGTCGCCGTGGCTGCCGGCGCGCGCCGCACCGTCTAATTTTCGGGCCATTTTGAGCAGGGCTGAATTGAGTGCGACCTGACGATTCTCGCCGAGGCTGTCGGCAGCGGTTTCGATGGATTCTTGGAAGTCGAGGTAGACCGACTGCATCAACGTGTGCCCCTCGGGCGTCAGCGTCAGCGTCGTGTCGTCGCCGCTCGCCGGCGCGGTGGACCGAACCAGAAGTCCTCGATTCGACAGGCCGTCCGCGAGCATCTCCGCGGCGCCGTCGGTGACCTCGAGGTAGCGAGCCACCGTCGCTTCAGAGATTCCGGACTCTTCGGCAATGCGACCGAGCACCTGCAACTCGAGCCCGGTCACGCCGGCATCGCGGGCCAGATTGCCGCGGATGCTCTCGAGTGCCCGCAAGAAGACTTGAGCTGAGAACGAGAGCCCGCTGAGGGCGTGGTTATCTCCGATAAGTCGATACATGGTGGTTCCCTCGATCTTCACTGGATGCCGTGACGCTTTGGCTCGGCGAGGCTACGCGCAGCCCACGCGAATCTACGGGCACCCGATGCTCGGCTTTCGACCCTTGCCCGCGATGTTTCGGGGTGGTACCTTCCCGCCCGCCGCCCAAGCGCGAGGGGTCAGTACTCGCCCTTGACCACGAAGTACGAGCCGCGGATGGTGCCGGCGAGCTTGGACCTCTGGCGCGCGAACTTGAAGCGCTCGGCCAGTTCCTCGGGAACTTCCATGCCATCCGACAGCTTGAAGCCGACAGCGCGTTTTCCATCGGGTCCCGTGGAGTACATCACGTTTATCGACAGGCCGGATTCGTAGAATACGTACGCCATTCGGTAGCCCTCGACCTCGAAGGCCGTTGCCTCGAGCGGCGGTGACGCGATTGCGATGTTCTTCTCGTCGGCGAGGATGCGGGTCACCCAGGCGACATTTCCCGCCTCTTCACTCGCGGGGCCGACGGCGAACTCGTGGTCGTACTTGTTCTTGAAATAGCGCGCCTCGTTCACCCGCAGACCGGCAAGCGTCTCTGCGACCGGGCTGGACTCCAACCCGGACGTCGAGACATTCACAAAGTCGACTACCTGGCGCATACTGTCTCCCGTTCACCGTGGTGCCAGTGTATGTCGCGGGCCGGCCCCGGTGAACGCCTTGCGCCTCGGGCGTTAGCGCGGGGCGGGGATGCCGATGTGCTTCTCGACGAACGCCAGCAGATCTGCACCGAGTTCGTCGCTGCGCGAAGCGGGCGAACGCATTGCACGGGTAGGCGGTCCGCGGGTCTCGAACACCCACGCCGGGCCGAAGAATTGGGATCCGCGAACTCCCGGCTCGGTTGCGGCGAACAGGATCGGCAGCGCGCCGTCGTCAGCCGGCTGGGCGACGAGGTCAGTACCGAGGCGAGTGACTGATTTGACCCAGTCGGGCTTGCCGACGGTCGTCGAGTCGACGAGTCCGGTCGAGCTGAACCCGGGATGCGCGGCCACACTGATGGTCTCCGCGCGCGACTTGAGGAAGTGCCGCTCGAGTTCGCGCGACAGCAGCAGGTCGGCGAGTTTGGTACGCCCGTAGTATGCGAATGGAACGTAGTCCTCTCCGGTGGCGTCGAGTTCGAGACGCTCCGCGGTGAACTTTCCGGCCCAGTGAACGAAGCTGCTGACGAAGACAACCCGGCTGCCTGGCACGTGCTCGATAGCCGGCAGCAGTGACCAGGTCAGCAGCGCCGGTCCGAAGACGTTCGTCGTCCACTGCAGCTCGGTGCCGTTGTCGGTCAGCGAGAGTGGCGGGGCCATGACTCCGGCGTTGTTGATGATCAGATCGAGGTGATCGCCGGTGCGCTCCCGGATGTCGTCGACCGCACTACGCACAGAGTCCAGGTTCGCCAGGTCGAGTTCGACGATCTCGGGAACCGGACCGGTAGCGACAGAACTGACTGACGCGAGCGCCTTGGCCCCACGCTCTGCGTTCCGGCTTGTCATGAGAACTCGCGCTCCAGCATCCGCGAGCACGTGCGCGACGCGCAGTCCCAGCCCGCCGGTCGCACCGGTCACCAGCGCAGTGCGCCCGGTCTGGTCGGGGATGTCGGATTCGTTCCAGCGCGGCATGGGGCTCCTCGGGGTTGTCGGCTCTTCCACGCTACGGGGGTGCGCGTCACCGATGGCATGCCGCACCGCTTTCCCCAGCGTGTCAACAGGCGAAGCGCCGGGCCTCAGATCGACAGCGCGCGGGTCATCGCGGCGATGAGCCCCGCTCGTACCTGCTCAGCCGGGCCATCGAAGCCCGGCAATGCACCGATGGCCATGATGCCGCCCCCGGCGAACGCGAGAGCGAGGCGACGATCGGTCGAGGGCGATGGCCCGAGCAAGAGTGCGTCGATTCGCGCGATCTGGCGCGCATACGGTTCGTGCGCGTCGAGCAAGCGGGCCATCGTGGGGTCGCGTCGCACGATCGCAGCCGTTCCCCGCTCTGAGAGTGCGAGATCGACGAGGCCCGCGATGGCTATTGCCTGTGATTCGGACGGGTCGGCGGATGCAGCGGCATCCGCTATCGACTCGAGGACCCCGATCACCGGCTCCGCGACTGCGATCACGATCTCGTCTTTCGACGTGAACTGGTGATAGACGGCCGCTTTGGTCACGCCGAGGCGGTCGGCGATTGCCTGCAGCGAGGTTCCGCTGACCCCGTTCTCGGCGAAGAGCTCGGCGGCCGCAGCGACGAGCCGGGCCCGCCCCTGCCCCCGGGGCGTACGACGACGCACACCAGGTGGTGTTTCTGCGATCATTGCGTACACTCCTTAACTAGCCGATCGGCTACTTACACTTTAGTGAACGAGGGAGACAGTCATGACAACCATGACATCCGTGGTGGTGACCGGTCCAAACAAGACCGAGGTGCTGACAGTCGAGGTACCTGCTGTCGGCGCGGCCGACGCACTGGTGCGGGTCAAAGCCTGCGGCATCTGCGGGTCTGACACCTTCTATATCCACATCGGCGGTGTGCCGCCACGCCAGGGCCACACCCCGATCGGGCACGAGATCGCGGGGGAGATCGTCGAGGTGGGCAATGAGGTGACGGGCATCGCCCTTGGCGACCACGTGGTCATCAATCCGATGGCGGCACCGACCGGCATCATCGGCAACGGCGGTTCGACCGGAGGACTCTCGGAGTTCCTGCTGGTGCAGGATGCCGTCGTCGGAGAAAGCCTGGCTATCGTTCCCAAGCACATCCCGTGGGAAGTCGCGGCCCTCAACGAACCGATGGCCGTCGCCCGCCACGCTGTAAACCGCGCCAACCCGGTCGCGGGCGAGAAGGCGGTGATTTTCGGTGCCGGACCGATCGGCCTCGGGGCACTGATCGATCTCACACTGCGCGGTGTCGACACTATCGTCGTCGATGTCCAGCCGGCCCGTCTTGCCAAGGCGCTCGCCATCGGCGCGACCGCCGTGATCGACTCGTCGCGCGAAGACGTCGCGGCCACCCTCATCGACTTCCACGGTAATGCGCCGCTGCGTCCCGGTGACTCACGCCCGGGAACAGAGATCTATATCGATGCTGCGGGGGTACCGGCGGTCATCGAGACCGTGCAGAAGATCGCCAAGCACGGCGCCAGGCTGAGCATCCCGGCAGTGCACAAGCGCCCGGTCGAAGTGGACTTCGGTGCACTGCTCTCCACCGAGCTCACCATCACACTCTCGCGCGGGTACCCGACGGAGATCTTCGAAGTCACGAACGACATCATCGCGGCCTGGGAGAAGTACGCCCAGATCATCAGCGATACGCTGCCCTTCGAGCGCGTGCAGGAGGCCCTGACCCTCGCCGCGACACCCGGTGCGGCGGATAAAGTCGTGGTGACTTTCTAGGAAAACTGCCCGGCGACAAAACGGCGGGCCGCGGAGAAACTCCGCGGCCCGCCGCATCACGCTGAGCTCAGCCCACCTTGACCTTGGCAGTTGACGATGTGGCGGTGTTCGTCGTCGTCGTCGCCCCGAAGGTCACCGTGACCTTTGCGGTGCCCTTCTTCGTGAATTTGGGCAGCGTGACGCTCACGACTCCCTTGTTCGAAGCCCGCACACTGACGCGGTCGACGACCTTGCCGTTGACCTTGATGACGGCGGTGCCGACCGGCTTCACGCTCGTACCCGGCACGGTCACCGTGATCTTCGCCGTGGCCTTCGAGCCCTTCTTGACCTTCGAGGCGACCTTGACAGCCACCTTGACCGGCGCTTTGGCAACCTTCATGGCCACGGTTGCCGTGGATACCTTTGCGGTCGGCGACCCGAGGTAGCGGGCGGTCACAACGTGACGGCCCACCGCGAGCGCCTTGGGCAGAACCAGCGATGCGGTACCGCCGGCGTTGAGCGCGAGCGTCTTGACCGTAGCCCCGATGGTCACCCGCACCGATCCCTTGGCTGCGGCGCTACCGGCGGTTACCCGCACGGTTGCCTTCGCCGACTTGCCGTAGGTCGACGACGACACGGCGAGAACCGTCTTCGACGCAACCGGGACCGTCTCGATGTTCGCGAGCGTGAACCCTCCGTCGATCGGAGTCGGCGGCTTCAGGTGATCGAGACTCGCGCCGGTGGTGGACCACCATCCGCGCAGGTCCTGGTGCACGAAGTCGATGAAATCGGCGGGGAACGAGTCAGGCGAGACCGCGCCCGTGGTCGGGTTGGTGTACTCGCGACCGGCGAAGTCGGGCGTGACGGTGAAGGTCGCGGTGTTACCCGCGACTGTCGGGTTGATGGCGAAGGTCGCGACGACGACGCGCTTGTACTCCGACTCGACACCGGCGCCGTTGTTCCAGCGCACGTCGAAGCTCAAAGTGCCCTCGCCGTCGCCGCTGGACTCGAGCACCGGGTTTGCGAGAACGAACTCGACCGGCGCGATCGAACCGTAGGGGCGGTACTGGATCGTTCCGCTCCAGGTCACAGAGAGGGCGCCGGTACTGGGCTGGTACCAGCCGTCGCCGTCCTTGTAAGAGAAGACGCTCTCCGAGTCGAACGAGGCATCCCCGAATCCGAACTTCTGTGAGAAGCTTCGCGCGTACTCGGAGATCCCCCAGGAGAAGTCGCCAGCGGATACCGCACGCGCGTCAGCGGGCGCGGCGGGCACGGCAGGCGTTGCAGGAGCGGTCGGCTCGACCGATCCCGGGGTCTCCGGGTCGGCCGGGATCTCGGGGACGTCGTTGCCGTCGTCGTCAGCGACCTCACCCTTGCGGTCGAGGATGCTGATGCCGTCGACCCAGTACGGGTGCGAGACGAAGAGTCGTTCGCTCTGCTGGTCGACCGCTACCGCCCAGACATCGGAGTAGAGGCTGCGCTGGCCGGTTGTCGGGTTCGCCGGGATCGGGTCGGTGACGCCGAGAGCGCCGAAGTCGATCGTGTCGACGACGCTTCGCGTCTGTGCCTGCACGATGCTGACGGTGTTCGAGAAGCCGTTCACTACAGCGAGAAGACCGCTCTTCTGAATCACCTGGAGGTCGCGAACGGTGTTTCCGACCTCGATGCGGGCCGCCGTGACATCACCCGTGCGGGTGTCGAACACGCGAATGCCCTGGGTCTGGCCGTTGAACGCGTTGGTGACGGCGAACAGGCGGTGACGCTGCGCGTCGAACGCGAGGTCACCCGGGCGCGGCAGTTCAGCGAAAACACCGGCGAAGGCGCTGAGCTCGGTGTCGAACATCCACACCGCGGCCTCGACCTTGCTCGAGACGTAGAGACGGTGGCCGCCTTCGTCGAGAGCGAGGCCCGCGAGGTCGGCCTGGTTTCCTCCCGGCAGCCGGTATTCGCTGAGCACTCCGGTCGCGGTGTTGATCGCGTAGAGCGAGTCCGACGTCGTACGGTCGGATGTCGTGGCGCCGAAGTAGATCATGCCGGCTGCGACATCGAGCACGGGTGCGGTGCTGTACCGCGGGATGTCGGGAACCTCACGGATGACGGTGGCGCTGTCCGTGTCGATGATGGTCATCGAAGCCCGGGTCGCCGTGCTCGTGTCGCCACGGTAGTGCAGCACGTACAGCCGCGACGCGGCGGAGTCGACGAGCAGGGACTCGGGTTCCGCGTCGACCGGGATCGAGACGTCGGTTGGCTCGCCTGTCATGGCGTCCATCGACCCGATGCTCGAGGTTCCGCTCGTGCTTCCGACCGACCAGTTGTAGGGATACCAGACGACGCCGTGCTTGTCGTCGACCGCGAGGTCGCGTACAACGTAGCCCGCGCTCGTGGTGCTCGTGTAGGAGTACACACCGGGGGTCCCTGGCGCGCCCGGCAGCTCGGGTGAAGCATCCGTGCCGATGTCGACGGTGAACGAGATCGGGGCGAGGGCCGAACCGGCGGCGCGTACTGTCGGTGCCTCGTCAGAGGCCGTCTCGTAGTGCGCGAGGTAGCTGGCCCCGGCGGCCGTGATCGCCACCGGGACGTCCTGCCAGTTGATGGTCGCAGCCGTGGTGGTGGATTCCACTGCCGAGAGGTCGAGCGTTGCGATAGCGACGTTCGACCCCGCCTGGGTGGGGAGCCCGGCTACGAGGTCGTGGGAGCTGCCCGCGACCGTGCCGGCGACAAGTGTTCCCGTGTCGCCGTCGAGCACGATTCGGGGCTTGTCGAGGGAGAAATAGTTGCCCTGGACAGAACCGGGCGTCGACGAGGGTGAGCCGGCGAAGTAGCCGAGGCGAACCGAACCGGAGAACGACAGGGTGCCCGTCTCGGCAGCCGCGTCGTACCCAGAGGTGGCCGTGTCCACGGGGAAAGTGGCTGTCGCCCCGTCGGAGCTCCAGGTCGCCGGCGCCGTGTTCGTGCGGGTGGTGAAGATGTTGGCGTAGTTGACGGGGTCAACGCCCCACGACGCCTGCCCCGCGGTCACGGCCAGCGCGTCGGCGCTTGCCGGCGCCGCGACGCCGAGGGTCACGAGCGGCAGTACGAGCGCCCCCGTGAGCATGGCGCCGAGCGCCGTGCGGAGTGATGGATTCTTCAGTCTCATTGAGGTGCTTTCGCTCTGTTGATCATTGGTGCGCACGGCCCGGCCGGCGCGAGAACAAGGTCAGCGGATGCCGCAGCGTGGCCACGGCATCCGTCGCTCTTTTAGCGGGTCACCCGCTTGGTGGCAGCTGATTTCACGACGACGGAGGTGTACCCGGCCTTCTTGCCAGTGACCTTCACGGTGATCTTCTTACCGAGGAGCTTCTTCGTGACTATCAGGGTCGACTTCGACGCACCGGCGATCTTCGTGCCGCTCGCGTACCAGCTGTAGCTCAGCTGGGTGCCGGGCGTCCACGATCCGGCGACGATGCGAACCGTCTTTCCGACACGCACGGTGCCCGTGACCTTCGGCGTGCTGCTCGCGAGTTTTCCGGCGGTGACCGTGGCGGTTGCGGGAGCCGTGGCGCTCACGGCCTCGTAGCCGGCGCGGGTGCCGCTCATCACGATGGTGACGCGCTTGCCCAACTGGGCGGCGCCCAGCACGAGAGAGCTCTTGGTGGCCTTCGCGATCGGCGTGCCGTCGGCGAGCCACTGGTAGGTCAGCTTCGTTCCCTTCGGCCAGGCTGCGCCTGCCTTGGCCACCAGGGTCGATCCGACTCGGGCGGCGCCCGTCACCGTGGGTTCTCCCGCGACGCCGGATGCGGCGACGACGGGCTCGCTGCTCTCCGATACGGCGGTCGCGGCCGTGTAGCCAGCGCGGCTACCGGTCACCGCGACCGAGACGCGCTTACCGAGGTCGGCGACGCCGACCACGAACGTGCCTGCGGTGCTGCCTTCGACGGGAGCGCCATCGACCAGCCACTGGTAGCCGAACCCGGTGCCCTCGGTCCACGTTCCGCTCGTTGCGGTCAGTGTGCCGTTGACCACCGCAGTGCCGGCAATCGTCGGCACACCGGTCTCGAGAACACCCTCGACGATCGCGCTGGTCGGCGCGGCCGTGCGGCTCACGGGGGCGTAGTCGACGTGACCACCGGTAACCATTGCCGAGATGACCGCTCCCAGGTCGCCCGGCTGCACCGTGTAGGTCGCTGCTGTCGCGCCCTCGATCGGCGCACCGTCAGCCAGCCACTGGTAACCGAATGTCGTTCCACCGGCCCACTCGCCGGTTTCGGCGGTGAGCACCGCACCGACCCGTGCGTCGCCCGTGATCGTCGGCTCCGCAGAGGCGACCAGCGGCTTCCGCTCGAGCACGGTGACGGTGCGGCTGGTGGGGTTCGCGACGTAGACGTCGAGGCCGGCATCCGCGTTGCCGGTGATCGCGAGGCCCCCGATGTCGATCGACCCGGCGACCGTCCGTGCGGCGGTGTCGAGAGAGATCGACTCGATCAGCGCCTTCGGCGCGGTGGTGCCGGTAGCCGCCGCGGCAACCAGCGAAATCGTGTTGTGCTCGGCGCTCGAGACAAACAGCTCATCGGTCGACGTGCTCAGGGCAAGACCGCGCGGATCCGTAGCGACCCAGGCCACCGCACTGGTCGACGTAGACCCGCTCACCAGCGTGTTGTAGAGGTAAGCGGCGTTCTGCTGGCGGCCGTGGACGACTTGGGACGAGATGCCGAAAGTGCGGTAGGTACCAGTGCTGAGGGTGCCGGCGACAAACAGCGAGGGCGTGCCGGCAACCGGGTCCGATACGCCGGACTGCGAGACAGCGGCGCCGGTAGTGAGGCGACGGGTCGTCTCGACGCGCGTTCCGGTCGCGACGTTGACCGTCGTGAGATATTCGCCGTAGGCGGCGTACACGATGCCCTGGGGCGTCGAGTTGCCCGTGCCCGTCGAGAACGAGTTGTAGATGATCGCCTGCTGTCCGGCTGCGAGCACGGGCTCGACCACGTCGACCTTGGGCGCAATCGTGGCGGTGACGGTGCCCGTAGCGAGATCGACGAGCACGATCCCGTCGTCGGCGAGAACGTAGACGGTGTTCGAGACCGGGACGAAGGTCAGTGCACGCACGGCGTGCCCGGCGACGACGATCGGTGCGCCGATGACCGCACCTGTCGCGCGGTCGAACCGGGTGATGACTCCGTCGGCGCCGCGTTGCGCGAGAACGAACACCTGTGCGGCCGTGGACGTGTCGACAAACCAGGCCCGCGACTCATCGTCGAGGTCGGCGCTCCACTCGGTGGCGCAGTCCCGCGGCTCCAGCCCGGCACCGGTCTCGGTGCAGTCGTCGAGCGCGATCGCGGTAAGGCTGGATTCCGCGGCGGAGAACGCCAGGAGGTCACTACCGCTCACGGAAACATCACTCACCCCGGCGGGAACCGCGATCGTTGCAGTCGGCGCGAAGGGAACGCTCTCGGCAGCAGCCGCAGCGTCCGCTGCGACGAGGGTGCCGAGCGCCAGAGAGACGGCCAACGTGGTTGCAAGACCGGCGCGGCGAGCGCGTCCTGCGTCAGCGGAACGGGCAGGGGGCGATGCTGTAACCATCGAGGCCACTCATTTCGATCGGGTGCTGTGCCGGGCGCGACAATACGGGCACGCTCAGAGGGAGAGACCGATGAGCGCGGCGAGGTGGTCAACCGGCGCCACCGGACAGATTGAGGTTAGCCTACCCTAAATAGATTTTCCTAATCCTCGCTCGACGCTCGCTGTCGGACGGTCCGTAGGCGCAGCAGGATGAGACCGGCTGCCAGCAGGAGCGCCACGATGATGCCGATGATCAACGGCAGCAGGAGTGTTGGCGCAACGTCGGCGCGTGCTCCCAATGCCCCGGGTTCGGGGGTCGGAGCTGGGGTCGCCGCCGACGCGGGCGGTGCGGAGACTGTGACTTCCGGTCCCGTGGGTCCGGAGATCTCTGGCACGTCCGTGTCGGACCCCGGCTGGTCTACCGTCGCCGACGCTTCGGTCGTCGCGCCCTCGGTCGCGGGGCTCGATTCCTGTGGTTGCGCATCAGTGTCGTTTTCGGGCTGGGGCTGCGGATCGGGATCGCCGCCGGGGATGGGCGGGACGGGGTCCGGATCGGGCGACGGTTCGGGTGACGGTGACGTGGGCGGATCCGTCTCCGGTAGCGTGGGCAGTTCGGCGAGCGGTGGTTCGCTCGACGTGGCAACGGGCCTTACGGCTATCGGGAAGGTCGAGACAATTGCGCGATCGATGCCCGAGCGGACGCTCGTTGTTGTGCCGCGCCAGATGATCGTGCCGCTCGCGAACTCGTCGAGGTCGGCATCCGCCGCTCTAGCCGTGATCGTGAATGTCGCCTGCTGCCCCGCCCGTGTGAAGACGAGTCGCGCCGGGGCGACTGACACGTCGATGCCGGGCACGTCGGTCGTTGCCGTAAAGGTTCCCGCACCCGTGCTCGTCACGGTGCGCTTCACAGTCCGAGTTCCGACCAGTGAGCCGACGGCGAGGCTGGCCTGGTTGAGGTCGCTGCCATGCACGGGCGCCGCGCGGGTTCCGGTTTCGACTCCGAGCCCGTTGAGGTAGCCGTTCCAGTCATCGGCATCCGCGTCGTAGACGAAGCCCGGTTCGAGGAAAGCCGAGGGCAGGACGATGCCCGCCCCTTCGGCGAACGGGTCGGTAGTGCCGACTGCAGCCTTCGCTGTTGTCATCAGCGCCGACCGGATTGATGCGGGGCTCGCGGACGGGTTGGTCGAAAGCGCGAGAGCCGCGAGACCAGCTACCTGCGGGGACGCCATCGAGGTTCCGGAAAGGATGCGGAAGGCCGCACGTGCTCCGGGAGCGTTGGTGGACGCGGAAAGCACCTGCACCCCGGGCGCCGCGAGATCGGGTTTGAGCACGTTGGCGTACCCCGTCAGCGCCGGCCCGCGACTGGAGAAGTCGGCGATCGCGGGGTCGAAGGCCGCCGTTCCGCTCGGAGCGACGGGCAAGAAGGACGCGCTAGCGCCCGCGGCCGCGCGCGCGGCAATAGCGGATCCGGAATCGGCGTTCACATGGATTGTCGGCACGGAGTGCGCTTCGGCAACCACGGTCGCCGCCGACGTCGTTGTGTTGGCCAGGATCATGCCCACACCTCCCGCACGCAGTACTTCTGCCGATGCAGCGAGCCGGATAGCGGGCGTGTCAGAGCTAGACCTCAAGCACAGCACCACCGCATCCTGCACAATGGTCGCGTCGAGCGAACCTGCCCGGCAATACAGCGAAGCCGGGTTCGACCGGTCTTGCACTAGTGGTGCGTCGGTCGTCGCGAGTCCGTACACGGTCGATGAGACGCCGGCGTATTCGGTGCCAGCCACCACGACCGTCGCGCCGCGCTGTGTCGTGCTCGCGGCAACCGTCGTCACCCACGGCTCGGTGTGATCGACGGTGCTGGCGTCCGGACCGGAGTTACCGGCGGATGCTGCGACGAAGACCCCGGCGCTTGCGGCACGTAGCAGGGCGAGGTCGACGGGACCGTCGACTGACGCATCGCCCGATCCGGAGCCGATGGAGTAGTTGATCACGTCGACGCCGTCACGGACGGCCGCATCGATCGCCGCGACGAGGTCGGTTTCAGAGCAGCGCCCGGTTCCGAAGAACGCGTCGAGCCAGCACGCCTTGTACACGGCGATCTTCGCGGCGGGCGCGACCCCGCTGATCGCGACCGGCCCGACACCGGTCGTCGTTGCCGCTACGTCGACGTTGCCGGCCGCGATCGCCGACGTGTGCGATCCGTGCCCGCTGGCATCTCGCGGTGAGAAGTACTCGGTGCTCTTGTCGACGAAGATCGTTCCGGATGCCGGACCGTCGGTGAAGACGCGCGCTCCGACGATCTTGGTCGAGCACGCCGAGCTCGCAAACGTGGCGGAGGACTCGCACGCGCCCGAGAAGGTGCCCCCGTCGGACTTCTCCATGCGAACAGCGTTGCCGTCGAGATGCGGAATCGTCGGATCCGAGGTCGTAGAGACCAGCCGCGTCCCTGCGAACGCCGGATTCTCGGGCGCGATGCCGCTGTCGATCATTCCGACCACAACGCCGGCGCCCGCATCCTCGGCTCCGCCCAAGTCCTGCCACACGCCGGTCGGACCGGCGAGGCCGAGCGCGTCTGCGGACGTCTCGACGTCAAGGGTGAACACTCGCTCGCGGGAGACGGAGAGTACGTCGGATCGGGCGCTGAGATCGGTAACCTGGTCGACCGACAGGGTCGCGGAGAAGCCATTGAGAACCGTCGTGAAGCTCTCGTCGATCTCGGCGCCGACCGAACGCGCAGCCGAGCGTTGCGCGCGCTGCAGCCGTGCATCCGCGCTTATGGCCTGGCGGGACTCGAACGACTCGGCGCTGTTTCCCAGTCCGGCGAGCGGCTGGTCGACGAGCTGCACGATGTAGCGGGCGTCGTCGACCACGTCAGCAGCGACGACCGGTGGGGTCACCGGCACCAAACCGCCGATCGCGACGAGCGCGAGAGCCGCGGCGATCGCAAAGGCCGGGCGGCGCACGACGAACCGAGGGCGAGGGACGTGCGACATTCGGGCGTGCTCCTCGGCAGTTCAACGCTGCCGAAGTAAGGCAAGCCTTAGTACCCTACCAGCCGAGCGACACCGCTCGGCAAAGCAGTAGCGCTCCCCCTTACGCCGCGACCTGGTTCCTGCCGAGCAGGCTGCCCACGACCTCCGCGTACTCCCCGATCATCCGGTCGCGTCCGATGCGAACGCGGGCGGCCAGGCTGAGCTCCCGCAATCCCGGTCGCTGCTCGAGCACGCTGCCCCAGGTCGCCGCGATGGCACCGGGGTCGTGCGGGGTGACGAACCCGATGTCTTTCACCGTCAGTGCAGAGTCTCCGACATCGGTGGTGACCGGCGTCGCACCGGATGCCGCACCCTCGAGCAGGCAGAGCGGCGAGGCCTCACCGAAGGCGCTGGTAAGGGCGACGATGTCGGCGATCTGGTAGATCGAAGGCATGTCATCTCGGATGCCGAGCGCATGCAGGTTCATCGAGTCGGTCACTCCCGACTCGCTCAGCAGCACGCGGAAAGCATCGTTGTCGCGAGTCATTCCGGCTCCGCACACCAGGAAGTGGGTCTCGGGGCGTTGCTGGGCGAAGAGCGCAGCGGAACGCAGGAAGAGGCCGGGATCTTTCATGGTGTCGAACCGGGCCGCGAAGACGACGACGGGTGCGGCATCCGGAATTCCGAACTGAGCGCGGGTCGCTGACTGCTCGGCTTCGGTGCCCGGGCGGAACCGGTCGGTGTCGATACCGTTGCCGATGACGATGCGACTGGTTGTCGGCGCGAAGAAGGGCTCGTACGCGTCGCTGGTCGACTGGGCGCACGAGACTGCTGCCGTCAGTATTCCGCTGCGGGATGCCTCGGTGAGCCAGGAGAGAGCCGGCCCCGAGTGATTCGGGTCTGAACGGTGCAGGCAGGCGACGACGGGGATGGCCGGCATCAGCCCGCGCTCGTGAAGTGCGAGCAGGAGCCCGAGCGGCTGCTCTTTCAACGAGAGAATCACATCGGCCTTGCGGACGAGGTTCGACGCGATACGCAGCTGGCGGTCGGTGAAGGTCGACGGCTCGTGTGCTCCAGCCCCGGCGATCCGGCCCAGCGTCGTCACATCGACGCCCGCGCCGGTGAGGCGCAGGTAGCGAGGGTCCTTGTGGATCTGCTGGATGGACGACTCCCGGCGGGCAGCCGAGGCGATTGACAGCACGCTGTGCTCCTGGTCGCCCTGGCCGTGCAGCCCGGCGACGACATCCGTATGCAGGATGCGGGCGCCGCCCGCGAAGAAACCCTCGTACAGTGACAGCACTCGA